>WBZO01002724.1_pt1 | contig 22224 bp, 17 predicted proteins | sample 5204261 | NCBI WGS metagenome assembly WBZO01 (sample SAMN12412400, study PRJNA552823) | activated sludge metagenome | isolation source: activated sludge from anammox sidestream of wastewater treatment plant... | place: USA: North Carolina | collected 2017-09 | reverse complement strand
TGCTTGAGGTCAAGAATTCCAAGCGCACCCGCCGTCTGATGCTTGATGCGCCGCTGTCCAAGGCTGATGAGAAGAAAGTCAAGCGTCTGCTCGGCAAGCGCTAACCAATCGTCCAAGGCGACTGGTCAGTATCGGTCGCAGCAACCACCTCGGCGCGACATGTCGCATACCGTGGAATTGAAAGCAAGGAGAAGTAAGTGGCACGCGTAAAGCGCGCAGTGAATGCGCACAAGAAGCGTCGGGCAGTGCTCGAGCGCGCCAGTGGCTACCGTGGACAGCGCTCACGGTTGTACCGCAAGGCCAAAGAGCAAGTCACCCATTCGATGGTGTACTCCTACCGTGACCGCCGAGCGCGCAAGGGCGATTTTCGTCGGCTCTGGATTCAGCGAATCAACGCTGCCGCTCGCGCCAATGGAATGACTTACAACCGTTTCATTCAGGGTCTTCGCGCTGCCGAGGTCGAAGTCGACCGACGCATGTTGGCCGACATGGCAGTTAACGATCCAACTGCTTTTGCAGTGCTGGTCGAGGTCGCCCGCGACGCCGTGGTGACGGATACGTCGGCCGCATAAGTGATTCAGGAGTCGACTCAGGGTGGTGCCCGTCGCACCGCCTCCAAGTCGGCGCGTGTCGTAACCGAAGCACGCAAACTCCGGCAGCGCAGTGAGCGTGAGACCAAGAGACTGTTCTTGGCGGATGGTCCGCAGTCCGTGGAGTATGGGCTGCGGGCCCAGCTAGTTAAGCGAGTCTTCGTAACTGAACGCGGAGCACAGCGTTTTGCCGCTGACGTCGCGCGCGCGCTCGATGACGGTATTGAGGTCATTGAAATCGAAGATGCCGTCATGGCGAGCATCAGCGATACGAAGACGCCGCAGGGAATCCTGGGGATTGCGTCGATGCCCCAGGTCGAGGCGGACCCCTGGGCGCAGAGCCCTCGTCACGTTGTGGCGCTGGAACAGGCGCAGGACCCCGGAAACGTCGGGGTGGTGATTCGAACCGCCGATGCCGTCGGCGTTGACTTCGTTGTCTTGGGTCCCGGAAGCGCAGATCCCTTTGGACCAAAGAGCGTGCGGGCGAGTGCGGGGTCGGTGTTCGCCGTCCCAGTCCTATGCGTTGACTCGATCAGCGAACCCGTCGAGCGTGCGCGGGGTTTGGGCATGTGTGTCCGGGGCACAACAGGAGCAGCAGTTGCGGAACTCTTCAGCGATTCCGGGCCCGATCTCTTGAAAGCAACGATGTGGGTATTCGGAAATGAGGCCAACGGCCTCAGCGACGAGGTCAGCTCGCGTTGCGATGAGTTGGTGCGGATCCCGATGTACGGCACAAGCGAGAGCTTGAATGTTGGAGCGTCAGCCGCGATTTGCATGTATGCGACGGCAATTGCCCAGCGCAATGCGGCCGTCGATGAAACTTAGGGTATCCTAACTAAATACTCAGACCGAGAGTGTCGCGGCGACCGCGCACACATACCTGGTGGCACAGTTACCTCGTTGACTTCCTACCGTTGCGAGTAGCTTCGCGTCCAACGCACGAAAGCGAGATCTCATGTCCTACTACAAGATGCCCATACTCGATGACAGTGGGTTCGTCGTGGTTGATGACTACGACCAGGCAGCCGACCCGCAGGAGTGGCTAGACATCGAATACGTTGACTGGAAGTCGTCGGGGGACACTCGGTTCTCGCCGCTCGCGTCGGCCTATGGCGATCTCGAATGTGATGGGTTCTGGAACCACACTCCGCCAAAGACTGACAAAGATGGCGTCTGGGTCGATGAGAACGTCGCGAAGGCGCCGAAGTTGGTCGCCCGAGCAAAGGAGCCTGGCGTGAACATCGGTCGTTGTCGGGTTATCGAACTGCAGCCCAACTCCTACGCCGATGCCATCCACAATCTCCATATCGACGACAACAATCGACTGAATCCGGACGGTACCGGTTGGATTGTTCGTGCATTCTTCAACCTGACTGATGATCAGGACTCGGTAATGATTCTCCGCGAGGACAAGAACGACCCCGCGACGGAGACTCGCGTCCCGCTGCCTGCAGGCACCCAGGCAGTGATTGATACCCAGCGCCTCTACCACGCCGTTTGGCATCCCGGAGACAAGCCTCGGTATTGCCTCATCACCTCGTGGGAATCAGCCCCAGGGTTGGAAGAGTGGATCGCTGCTCGCAACCCCATCACGCGGATTGAGTCGCCGGAAGTCCCAGCCGATGAGTTGGCCGAGGCCGATCGCCGAGCGGCGGAACGGGCTACGCAGGAGCAGAAGCCAGAGGTCATGTCCGAGGCCTAGCCTCACCCCACGCGCAACTCGCGCATAGGTCAGTCTGTTTGCTGGCTAGGGTGCGAGTTCGTTGATGGCTTCCTGAAGCCATGGCTTTCCGGGCCGCTCTTGTACTGCGCGGCAGAACAGCCAGAGACGAACCCGCTGCTCATCGACGTCGGTGAGCGATGCCATCTTCGCGGCCAGCGCAGCTGGCTCGGTCTGAACCCGTGAATACGACGTTCCGATGTGCTGAACAAGGTCGTAGGCGGGATCCCCGACATGTGGTTTGGGGTCGATCGCCAGCCACGGGACTCGCTGAGACGCCAGAACGTTGTCACCATGCAGGTCGGTGAAAAGCAGAACTTGATCGGTCGGGTCGCGGGGGAGGGCTCTCATCAGTTCAGCGGCAACATGGACCAAGCCTGTGTCAATTTCGGGATCCTCCGCGGATTCAAGTTCGGCTGCCCACCGATCGCACATCTGCACGAGTTGAGGAAACCGCGAGCCTGTTGGTGGCGCTACCCAGAGCGCCAGCAGCAGATTGGCGATCACCGCATCGCGCTCTGGTTCAAGCAGCTGGGTCGATAGCGAAACTCCAGGTTCGCAACGCTCAAGAAGTAGCACGTTCGAATCCGCCAGCTTGCGGGAGTCGATGAGCTCGGCGGTGCAGCGTCCATTCCACGCGGTCAGGGCCTCAGCTTCGTGTTCGGCCTCAGGGTGACGCCAGCCCAACTTGAGGACCAGCTTCCGGCCACGTGAATCGAGTACGGGTGCTACCCAGGCACACTGACCGCCGGGCTTATATGGTTCATCGACGCTGAGATCCCAGTCAGAGCGAACGGCTGAGACGGCATCCGGTAATGCTGCCACCCAAGCTCGGAACTCGGGTCGGCACGACTTCTGCGCTGCCAGGCGCAGTCGCTCCGGGATTCGCACGATGCCCACGGGTCTGAGTCTGCCTGAACATCGACGGGTAAGTGGAGGACGCGTTGGTTTCGCAGACCCCTACACTGACCGCGGATACTTCGACCCGATGAGGAGCTCATGTCCGCGCCCAACAAGGAGTACGACCCGGTGGAGGTAAGTGCACTCGACCCCGCCGCAATTGACGCTGCACAGCAGGCTGCAGTGGCGGCGTTTGCTGGGTCGCACGACCTCGCAGAGTTGAAGGCCGCGAGGATCGAGCACGCCGGAGACCGCTCGCCACTCGCGCTTGCGAACCGGGAGATCGGGGCTTTGCCTCCAGCCGCAAAGGCTGAAGCCGGTCAGCGAGTTGGTAGAGCGCGGGCGGCAGTGAAGAAGGCGCTCGAGCAGCGTCAGGTCGAGCTTGAGGCTGACCGAGACGCCCGCGTATTGGTCGATGAAGCGGTTGATGTGACGCTGCCCGTCGATCGCTACCACGTCGGATCGCGTCACCCGCTATCAACCGTGTCTGAGCGACTCGCGGACGTTTTTGTCGCGATGGGGTACGAAGTGGCGGAAGGTCCTGAGATCGAAGCCGAATGGTTCAACTTCGATGCCCTGAACATCGCTCCCGATCACCCCGCTCGAACCATGCAGGACACCTTTTTCGTGGAGTCGCCGGACAGTGGCATCGTCATGCGCACCCACACCTCGCCGGTGCAGATCCGCGCGTTGCTGGAGCGCGAGCTCCCGGTCTATGTGGTCTGTCCGGGTCGGGTGTTCCGTACCGATGAGCTCGATGCCACGCACACGCCCGTGTTCCACCAGATCGAGGGCCTCGCAGTGGACGAGGGGATCACGATGGCTGATCTCAAAGGCACGTTGGACCACCTCGCCTCCTCAGTGTTCGGTGATGGCTTGGTCACCCGGCTTCGCCCCTCCTACTTCCCATTCACCGAACCGAGCGCAGAGCTTGACCTGCAGTGCTTCGCCTGCCGTGGGACCAGCATCAACAATCCAACGGCACCTTGCAGAACGTGCAGCAGCGAAGGTTGGATCGAATGGGGTGGTTGCGGAATGGTCAATCCACGCGTCCTACAGGCCTGTGGAATTGACAGTGATCGCTACTCGGGTTTTGCGTTCGGAATGGGTCTGGAACGCACGCTCATGTTCCGCCACGACATCACAGATATGCGAGACATAGTTGAAGGCGATATTCGTTTCACTGAGGCGTTCGGGATGGGGGACTAGCTGTGAGAGCACCGGTTTCCTGGCTGCGTGAGTTTGTTGAACTGCCTGCGGACCTGACCGGACGCCAACTTGCTGCCGCGCTCATTGACCTTGGTCTTGAGGTCGAGACAGTTGATGTCGTGGCAGAGGTTTCCGGGCCGGTTGTGATCGGCCAAGTGCAAGATATCGAGGAGCTCACCGAGTTCAAGAAGGCGATTCGCTTTTGTCGCGTGGACGTCGGCGAGCGAAACGGTGGCACGCGCGAAATTGTGTGCGGTGCACAGAACTTCTCGGTCGGTGACCTAGTGGTAGTGGCCCTGCCTGGTGCGGTCTTGCCGGGAGGGTTTCGGATCGCCGCGCGTGAGACCTATGGTCGGACGTCGGACGGCATGATCTGTTCGGCGCGCGAGCTGGATCTCGGCGACGATCACGCGGGAATTATGGTGCTGCCCGCTGGGGTTGCTCCAGTCGGCGCCCCAGCCGGTGACCTCCTGACGTTTGGGGAGGAGGTCCTAGACATCGCTGTGACACCTGACCGGGGTTACGCGTTGTCGATCCGGGGAATCGCTCGAGAGGCGGCAATCGCCTTCGGCGTGCCATTGCGGGATAAGACGCTGGAGCTTGCGGGACTGCCTGCTCCGCAGGGCGATGTTGAACCGCGATCGTGCGCGTTCGATGATCCTGACGCCTGCGATGTCTTCACCCTGCGGACGATCTTGGGTGTCGACCCCAAAGCGGCGACGCCTATATGGATTTCACAGCGACTCATTGCTGCCGGGATGCGCCCAGTGAGCGTGATCGTTGACATCACAAACTACGTGATGTTGGAGACCGGTCAGCCGCTGCACGCATTCGACGCCGATCGTGTGTCGGGCGGACTGGTTGCTCGCCATGCTCGCAGTAACGAGACGTTGGAGACCCTCGATCACGTTCAGCGATCGCTCGATCCATCGGATCTTGTGATTGCTGACGACTCGGGGCCGCTCGCGCTGGCAGGCACCATGGGCGGCGTGACCAGTGAAATCGACTCCGGTAGCAGCAACATTCTCCTTGAGGCGGCTCATTTCGCCCCAGTCGTAGTCGCGCGTATGTCTCGACGGCACAAGCTATCGAGCGAGGCGTCTCGGCGGTTCGAACGCGGCGTTGATCGCAACATTGCCCCTTATGCGTCTGAACTCGCGGCTTCCCTCATTCTTGAACATGCCGGGGGTCACACCGTTGGAATGACCGGCGAGGAGGCCCCGCGGGAAGCTACGGAGATCCTGATCCCTGCACTGTTACCGGCACGGGTCGCTGGCATGGAGATCCCGCAAGAGAGGGTGACGTCATGTTTGCAGGCGGTTGGCTGCGAGGTGAGCGACAACCGCGAGATCCTTTCAATCACCCCGCCGAGTTGGCGGCCGGACTTGACCGATCCGGCCGACCTCATCGAAGAGGTGATTCGACTGATTGGCTACGACCATATTCCCGCCACGCTTCCGACCGCGCCTGCCGGGCGCGGACTCACGCACGAACAGGTGTTGCGACGCCGAGCCAATCGCGATGCGGTCGCATTTGGACTTGCCGAAGTGCTGAACTACCCATTCGTTGGCGAAGCTGATCTTGACCGCTGCGAGATTCCCAGGGACGATCCTCGTCGAGAGCTCGTCACCCTGGTGAACCCGCTGTCTGACGAGCAACCCAGCCTTCGAACCACCTTGTTGCCCGGCTTGCTGAGTACGGCTCGACGTAACGTGTCACGCGGAGCGGATTCGCTTGCGGTCTATGAGACCGGTGCTGTTGCGTTCCCACGTTCTGGTTCGGTGAACGCACTTCGTCTGCGCGTCGATCAACGCCCTTCGGATGAGGATCTCGCAGCCCTTGTGGCTGCGCTTCCGACTCAGCGTCGGCACCTCGCCGCGGTCTTGGTCGGACCGTTCGAACGGCGGGGTTGGTGGGGTTCCGGCCGAGATGCCGAGTGGTCCGATGCGATCCGCATAGCCGTCGGGATCGTTGAGGACCTCGGAGTTTCGGTATCGGTCGATGCGTGCGAGTACCTCCCGTTCCATCCGGGTAGGTGTGCTGTCCTTTCCATCGCTGATCCGGACTCCGAAGATGACGACATCATCATCGGATACGCCGGAGAGCTTCATCCCCGTGTGTGCACGTCGTGGGATCTCCCAGTGAGATCCTGCGCGTTTGAGTTCGACCTTGACCTGGTGATTCGCACTGCGAGCGACTACGTCCCGAAAGGGCCGCAGTTCCACTCAATGCCAGTGGCCAAAGAGGACGTGGCTCTCGTGGTGTCAGTGGATACGACAGCGGCCGCTGTCACTGAGGCACTCAAGACGGGTGCTGGCGAACTGCTTGAGTCCATCCGGTTGTTCGATATCTACCAGGGACCTCAGGTGGAGCAGGGCAGCAAATCGCTGGCGTTCTCGCTTCGATTCCGCGCTCCGGATCGGACTCTCGGAGTCGACGAACTGACTGCTGCCCGCGATGCCGCCGTGGCGGCCGCTACGCACGAGTGTGGCGCGACCCTGCGGGCTTGAGGGAGACCATCTCAGTCGGCTTGATCCTCGTCGCTGTCAACCTCGACGCTGGTGTCTCCGACGAGCACTCGTTTGAGCACCTTGCCAGTTGGGTTCCGTGGCAATTCATCGTGAAACACGATCTCCCGTGGTCGATGGTTCGGGCCGAGTCGGTCGCGGCTCCACGCGAGCAAGATGTCGGCGTGCGGGGTGATTCCGGCAACCGGTACGACGTGAGCCACCAGCGACGAGCCGTACACGGGGTCAGGTACCCCCACCACTGCAACATCGGCGACATCAGCATTCTGGCGCAGAACTTCCTCGACTTCGGTTGGGTGGACGTTCTCCCCACCGGTGATGACCATGTCGTCCGCGCGGCCGACGATGGTCAAGCGACCTTCATCGTCCAAACGTCCGACGTCGCCGGTAAACACCAGCCCGCGAGTCCGCTCCCGATCTGTCCCGTCGGTGTACCCGTCGAACGTGGTGCGGCTTCCAACGAACACTCGACCGTCGGTGCCCGTCGGAACGCGGCGGCCTCGCAGATCAAGAATCTCGATGTGCACTCCGGCGAGTGGCTTGCCTGCCGTACCCGGGTCGGCACGTAGGTCTTCCGGGGTCGCGCAAGTCGCAAACGCCGCTTCGGTGCTCCCGTAGAGGTTGTAGAGCGTGTCCCCAAAGCTGTCCATGAATTCCGTCGCCAACTCGCCCGGCAGAGCTGAACCGCTCACCGCCACACACTTCAGGGATGTCAGGTCGTATCGACGTCGGATGTGTCGGGGGAGTTCGACCAACCTGCGCAGGATCACCGGCACAGTGATCAGGGTGTCGACTTGGTGCGTGTCAACGAGTTCCAGGATTCGTTCGGGATCGGGTCGGCGCATCACGATCTCGGTCGCATCCAACAGAGTCGCCAACCGGTGGTGCATCCAGCCCCAGGAGTGGAACAGGGGAGCGGCGATCAGCGTCGTGCCTCGCATCTTGACCGGGAACGCGTCGAGGACGGCGGCCGCCGCGTCAAGGGGGACTGACGACCGACCCGCGCCTCTCGAGCGCCCACTCGTGGTGCCGGACGTCAGGATGATGTGCTTGCCGTGATGAGCAACTGCGGGCAATCGCCCTCTGCGTGGCAGGCTTGCTAGAAGCGCAACACCGGATGGGTCGTCGGTGGAGATTGTCGGAACTTCGGTCGGAATCCGATCTCCAAACTCCTCGTCCCTGATGATCAGGGAGATGCCCTGTTCGGCGACGATTGTTGCGATCGCTTCGCTGCTGGAAGAGGTGTTGAGGTACACCAAATCCGCGCCGGTTCTCGAGACTGCCGAGATGGTTTCGAGGAAGGCGCGGGAGTTGCGGCCCAGTAGCCCCACCCGTGACCCGGGCCCGACACCTCTATCGATGAGGCTGAGCGCGAGGGTGTCGCATCGGTGATCGATGTCGACAAACGAGACGTACGGACGGCTCGGATCATCAACGTCCACAACGGCAGTGGCTTCGGCATGTCGGGCAGAGCCGAGCGAAAAGCTGACCGCAGGACTCGTACCCCAACGCAGGACTCCGCTGGTCAATTGCAGGGTTGCCTTGGGGCTGGTGGGCCGCACAAGGCCTGAACGTGCGACGCCGCGCGCCGCAGCGGTGGCTACTCGAAGACTGTCTGAGATTCGATAGAGACGTATGGCCACCTGCTTATCGTCGCGTGTTGCCGATGGAGTTCGTTAGCCGGCATCCGGAAATCGAGATACTGGCTTGGCGTAACCATACGCATATGCGTATATTGTGCCTATGTCCGTGACGGTAGGTGTAGTCGGAGCATCGGGTTACGCCGGTGCTGAGTTGTTGCGCATCCTCGACACGCACCCGGAGTTCGATGTTGCGGTCGCGACGGCGGCGAGCAATGCTGGGCAAGCCGTGGCAGCGTTACACCCTGGGTTGTTGGCTCTGGGGACCGTGACATTGCAGGAGTCGACACCAGATGCCCTCACCGGGTTGGATCTCGTGTTCATTGCGCTGCCCCATGGACAATCCGCCGCACTCACAGCCGAGCTTCCGGAGGCTATTCGGGTCGTTGACCTGGGGGCTGATCACAGATTGCGGGATCCCGACGACTGGGATTTCTACTACGGCGGCAGTCCAGCGGCAGAGCCTTGGACGTACGGCCTGCCGGAACTGCCCGGACGTCATGAACAGGTCGCCGCGGCAAACAGGGTCGCAAGCCCGGGTTGTTTCGCGACGGCGTTGCAACTGTCGGTTGCACCCCTGCTTGAGGCGAACCTCGTCAGTCCTACCGACATCGTGGCCGTCGCCGCTAGCGGAACGTCGGGCGCGGGACGCAAAGCCTCAATCTCATTGGCGGCGACCGAGGTCATGGGCTCCATGACTGCCTACAAGGTTGGAGGCGTGCATCAGCACACGGCTGAGGTTGTCCAGGAGTTGTCCGCCGTTGCCGATCGCCCCGTGACAATGTCCTTCACTCCGATGCTCGCACCTATGCCTCGGGGGATCCTCGCGACCAGCACGATGCACCTTGCTGAAGACGCCAGCTCGGCTCAGATTGGCGAGCGGATGCGCGACTACTACCAGGGCAGCAGGTTTGTCCATGCGCTCCCCGACGGTACGTGGCCAACTACCTCCGCAACGTCCGCGACGAATTGCGCGCACATTCAGGTGGCTGTCGATGAGCGTTCTGCGCGAGTGGTTGTCGTCGCGGCGATTGACAACTTGGGCAAGGGCGCCGCCGGGCAGGCGATCCAGAATGCGAACCTCATGTCGGGATTCGACGAGTCACTAGGACTCAGCGTGCTGGGAGTTCAACCATGACAGTCACCGCAGCAAAAGGATTCACCGCCAGTGGCGTGGCAGCCGGACTGAAGGCCACGGGCAAGCCAGATGTGAGTTTGGTAGTGAACAGCGGACCGCGATTCAATGCAGCGGGCGTCTTCACCAGCAATCGGATCAAGGCCGCGCCAGTCATATGGTCGCAGCAGGTTCTAACGGCTGGAGAACTCCGCGCTGTCGCCACCAACTCCGGCGGCGCGAATGCCTGCACAGGGCCGGACGGATTCGCCGATACCCACAAGACCGCGGAGTGGGTCGCGGCTTTGCTGGGGTGTGGCGCGGGGGAGGTGGCCGTTTGTTCCACGGGGCTCATCGGAGAACGCCTGCCGATGGACTTGCTCATGCCTGGATTCGAGATAGCGATGGCGAACCTGTCGCCCAATGGCGGCCGGGCGGCTGCCGAGGCAATCATGACAACCGACTCGGTGCCGAAGACAGCCGCGGTGCAGGGCGACGGCTTCACTGTTGGCGGCATGGCCAAGGGTGCGGGAATGCTGGCGCCTGGCCTCGCGACAATGCTGTGCACGATCACCACGGACGCCATCGTTGACTCCGATCTCCTCCAACGCGTGTTGCAGCGGGCAACTCACGTCACCTTTGATCGGATCGACTCCGACGGTTGCATGTCGACAAATGACACAGTGCTCCTGCTTGCTTCCGGCGCGAGTGGCTCTGAGCCGTCAGAGGACGACCTGGTCGCGGCTGTCGCCGAGGTCTGTCAGCAACTCTGTCGGGCTCTGATCGCCGACGCGGAGGGCGCTTCCAAGGACATCTGCATCACTGTTGTCAACGCCGCCACTGAATCGGATGCGCTCGAAGTTGCCCGTGCGGTCTCGCGGAGCAACCTGCTCAAATGCGCGATCCACGGGGAAGACCCCAACTGGGGGCGGGTGATCTCTGCCGCCGGAACGACCTCCGCCAAGTTCGAAGCGGACGAGATCGCGGTCGCGATCAATGGAGTGTGGGTTTGCCGGAATGGGTCGGTCGGCGAGGACAGAACGCTCGTGGACATGTCCAATCGTGATGTCAACATCGAGGTTGACCTGCTAGCAGGAGAAGCTTCCGTCACGCTCTGGACGAACGACCTCACGGCCGCCTACGTTCACGAGAATTCGGCGTATTCATCATGAACATTGAAAGGGAAGTCGCCACTCAGAAGGCATCGGTGCTCGCTGAGGCGTTGCCCTGGCTCAACAATCTCCACGGTGCAACGATCGTCGTCAAGTACGGCGGTAACGCGATGGTCGATGAGTCGCTCAAGGCTTCCTTCGCCGCCGACATGGTGTTCCTGCGGCTGGCTGGTTTGAACCCAGTTGTCGTCCACGGCGGCGGTCCGCAGATCTCCGACATGTTGACGAAGCTGAACATCCCCTCGGAGTTCCGCGCCGGATTCCGCGTGACAACTCCCGAGGTGCTCGACGTCGCCCGGATGGTCTTGACGGGTCAGGTCCAACGGGAGCTTGTGAACCTCATTAACCATCACGGTGCCTTTGCGGTCGGGGTTTCTGGCGAGGACGCTTCGCTATTTGAGGCCTCGCAGCATTTCCCGGAACTCGACGGCGAACCGATCGATGTTGGATTGGTTGGGGAAGTCACGTCGGTGCGAGCGGACATTGTTTCGACGCTGCTCAGCGACGGTCTGATTCCAGTCGTGTCGAGCATCGGAGTCGGTGAGGACAACACGATCTACAACATCAACGCAGATACCGCAGCAGCTGCATTGGCCGTCGGATTGAAGGCCGAAAAGCTGGTGATGATGACCGACGTTGCCGGTCTCCATTCGAATTGGCCGGAATCCGATGACGTCATCAGTGAGCTCAGCCGCGCCGAACTGATTGAGCTGCTGCCGGACCTCAGTGGCGGCATGATTCCGAAGATGCGGGCGTGCCTCGCCGCAGTTGAAGGCGGCGTATCCCGGGCGCACATCATCGACGGTCGACTTGAGCACTCGGTCTTGTTGGAGATCTTCACTGACAGCGGCATCGGCACGATGGTCTATTCAGATGGTTGGGCGGGGAGCAATGACTGACGTACCAACTGATCTCCAGCTGCGCTGGCAGGCGTCAATGATGGCGAACTACGCCACTCCGCAGGTGTGCCTTGCCAGAGGTGAGGGAGCCCGGGTTTGGGACGTCGACGGTAACGAGTACCTCGACCTTGTCGCCGGTATCGCGACATCCACCCTGGGGCACGGAAACCCGGCGATTGCGCAGGCAGTGAGCGACCAGGTTGGTCAGCTGGCTCACACCAGCAACCTCTACGCACACGAGCCCGGCCTCGCTCTGGCTGAACAGCTCATCGCGCTGGTGGGCGTGGATGCCCGGGTCTTCTTCTCCCAGGATGGGGCCACTGCCAATGAGGCCGCCTACAAAATCGCGCGTCGGCATGGTTGGGAGTCCAATCCCGACGGTTCACGCCTTGAGATCGTCGCGGCGGAGGGTTCCTTCCACGGCCGCACCATGGGTGCGCTGTCGATAACCGGCAGTCCGGCCAAGCGAAAGCCATTCGAACCGCTGCCGGGCCCGGTGACCTTCGTCCCGTACGGAGACGTTGAGGCGCTGCGGGCGGCGGTGACCCACAAGACTGCAGCCGTGTTCCTTGAACCTGTTCTTGGCGAAGGGGGAGTGGTACCCGCGCCTGAGGGCTACTTAGCTGCGGCCAGGCAAGTCTGCGACGACACCGGGGCGCTGCTCGTTGTGGACGAAGTGCAGTCAGGAATCGGGCGCGCGGGTTCATGGTTCATGTCACGGGCCCAGGGCGTGGTCCCGGATGTGCTTACGCTCGCGAAGGGTTTGGCCGGTGGAATGCCGCTCGGTGTATGTCTTGGGATTGGCTCTGCCGCATCACTGTTTCGGCCAGGCGATCACGGAACAACCTTCGGTGGAAACCCGGTCAGTTGCGCTGCCGCCCTCGCAGTCATCGACACCATCAACCAGCAGGACCTCTTGACGAATGTCAAGGACGTAGGCGAACACTGGTCAAACAGATTCGACGCGATCGATCACCCGAATCTCACAGGCCATCGCGGGGTTGGGCTGTGGCGGGCCCTCGAACTTGACCAGGTGCCGTCAGCATCGGTTGAGCTCAGCGCACGCGAATCGGGCTTCCTCGTCAATGCGGTGGCGCCCGACGCAATTCGGCTCGCCCCGCCACTGACGCTGACCATCGATGAGGCGGACCTCTTCGCGGACGCGCTCCCGCAGATCTTGACCGACGCGGCGAGGGCCGAATGATGACGACCACGAAGCCGTCCATGAAACTGGCGACGAAGGTTGCGCGCCACCAGCGCGTCATCGAACTGCTCGAGCACAACGAGGTTCAGTCCCAGTCCCAACTGCTCAACCTGCTTGCCGCGGACGGTATCGACGTGACGCAGGCGACGCTCTCCAGGGATCTCGACGAATTGCGGGCACTCAAGGTGCACACCGAATCAGGCGTTTCGGTCTACGCGGTACCCCAAGACGGTGGTGACCCATCTCCAGTTCATCAGACGGCAGACAGTGCGCGCGCTCGCTTGGAGCGTGTCGTGGCCGAACTGCTCAGCAGCACTGACCATTCCGCCAATATTGTCATTCTGCGGACCCCACCCGGAGCCGCGCAGTACCTGGCATCGGTCATTGATCACACCACCATGCCTGACATCATCGGCACGGTCGCCGGGGATGACACGGTTCTCGTAGTGAGCCGCGATCCCAGGGGCGGTACACGAGTTGCGGAACAGTTCGCGCAGATGGCCACCCGGCGCGGTAGCGTCGCGCCAGCAAACCAGACCCATTCGCCACGTTCAGCAGAACAATCCAAGGAGAAGTTGTGAGCCAACCCGTAGTACTGGCGTATTCCGGTGGTCTTGATACCTCCGTTGCGATTGGCTGGATTGCCAAGGAGACGGGCAAGGAGGTTGTCGCCGTCGCGGTCGACGTTGGCCAAGGTGGCGAGGATCTCGATGTCATCCGGCAGCGCGCGCTCGATTGCGGGGCGGTTGAGGCTTACGTTGCCGACGCACGCGATGAGTTTGCCGACGAATACTGCCTTCCGGCACTGCGAGCCGACGCGCTCTACATGGGCGTCTATCCACTGGTTTCCGCACTTTCTCGGCCAGTGATCGTGAAGCATCTAGTCGCGGCAGCGCGTCTGCACGGCGCAGACACGGTGGCTCATGGATGCACGGGCAAGGGCAACGACCAAGTTCGATTCGAAGTTGGCATCGGCGCATTGGCCCCGGACCTCACATGCATCGCACCGGTTCGCGACTACGCAATGACAAGGGATAAGGCAATCGAGTTCGCCGAACAAGAGAATCTCCCGATTGACGTCAACAAGAAGTCGCCGTACTCGATCGACCAGAACGTCTGGGGACGCGCTGTGGAGACGGGCTTCCTAGAGGACATCTGGAACGGCCCAATCGAAGACGTCTACTCATACACGCAGAACCCGGCGGAGCCCAAACCAGCCGACGAGGTCGTTGTTACCTTCGATCAAGGAGTCCCAACCGCGATTGATGGCAAGTCAGTGACGATGCTGGGAGCCATCGAACAATTGAATGCGAGGGCTGGGGCCCATGGCGTGGGCCGGATCGACATGGTCGAAGATCGACTCGTCGGCATAAAGAGCCGCGAGGTATACGAGGCGCCCGGTGCCATGGCTCTCATCGCGGCCCACTCCGAATTGGTCAACGTCACGGTTGAGCGCGAAATGGCGAGGTTCGCCGGCGGAGTCCGGCAACGCTGGTCTGAGCTGGTCTACGACGGTCTGTGGTTCTCACCGCTCAAGCGGGCCCTCGACGGATACGTTGACGACTTGAATAGGACCGTGAGCGGCGAGGTCCGCCTCGTGCTGCAGGGCGGCCGGGCCGTCGTATCCGGTCGCCGGAGCGCGGAATCGCTCTACGACTTCCACTTGGCCACCTATGACACCGGTGACACGTTCGACCAGTCACTGGCCAAGGGTTTCATCGAGCTTTGGGGCCTCCCATCCAAACTCGCGGCAAAGCGAGACCAGCGCCATGGCTAAAGAGTCAGAGGGCAAGGCCCTGTGGGGCGGCCGGTTTGCTGCTGGACCGTCTGCAGAACTTGTTGCACTGTCCCGTTCGGTGCACTTCGACTGGAGGCTGGCCCCCTATGACCTGCTCCAGACGCAGGCCCACGCCCGAGTACTGCGTCGCGCCGACCTCCTCACCGACGATGAGTTGGCGAGTGTTGAGACCGCTATTGCCGAACTCGGCGCAGATGTCGCCGTGGGACGGGTGCAACCCTCCGGTGAAGACGAAGACGTACACACGGCGATTGAAAGAATTCTCGTCGAACGGCTCGGAGCGGTCGGCGGCAAATTGAGGGCAGGTCGCAGTCGCAACGATCAGATCGCAACCGATCTTCGACTCTACCTGCGAATCCAAGCCCGCGAGCTTGCTTGCGTTGTAACGGAACTGCAATCCGCGCTATGCGTCCAGGCTGCAGACCATGTTGATGCGGCAGCGCCTGGCTACACCCATCTGCAGCGAGCGCAGCCAGTTTCCTTCGGGCACGAATTGGCCAAACACGTTCATGCCTTCGCTCGTGATCTCGATCGGCTGCGCGACTGGGACGTCAGGACCTCCGTCAGCCCCCTCGGTTCCGGTGCGCTCTCAGGCTCGGCTTTGGCGCTGGACCCAGAGGCCGTCGCGGAGGAGCTCGGTTTCGCGCAAGCAGCCGCGAACTCCATCGACGCTGTGTCCGACCGTGACTTCGTCGCCGAGTTCCTGTTCGTCACCGCGCTGATCGGCGTTCACCTGTCCAGGCTTGGTGAAGAAGTCTGCTTGTGGACGTCGAAGGAGTTCGGCTTCGCAACCCTTCATGACTCCTGGTCCACGGGTTCATCGATCATGCCGCAGAAGAAGAATCCGGACATCGCGGAACTCGCCCGCGGCAAGTCAGGGCGTCTGATTGGCGACCTGACCGGATTCCTCGCGACGATCAAGGGTTTGCCGTTTGCCTACAACCGCGATCTTCAGGAGGACAAGGAGCCAGTGTTCGATGCCGTCGACACACTTCTCTTGGTGACCCCGGCGGTCACCGGGATGATTGCGACGCTCGAGTTCGACACTGACCGGATGGCCGAAGCGGCCCCGGACGGACATGCGTTGGCCACCGAGATCGCTGACTGGTTGGTGTCACGTTCAGTGCCCTTCCGCACCGCCCACGAGATTGCGGGCGCATGTGTGCAGGCGGCCGAAGAGCGATCCGTGGAGCTCTGGGACCTGGATGACGCGACTCTTTCGGCAATCTCGCCCGAATTGGATCCATCGGTTCGCGAGGTTCTTTCGGTATCGGGAGCTTTGTCGGGCCGTGCGACAGTCGGTGGTACCGCACCGGATTCGGTCAGGGCACAGATTGCGGCTCTTGTCTCCGACATCGACCGGAGCCGGGAATGGGCAATGGCTGCTCCTATTCCCGCTGCACCGGCATGGCTGACACCTCCAACGGACAATGCCTGAGCCTCGAGTTCAGCGACGGCGTCCCGCGTCACGGACCTTCTTTCGCCGTGGTCCGCTGGAGGTCGCGCCTGCGCTTCTTGACTGTCGGCTGGTCAGTGAGATCGACGGAGAATCGGTTGTCTTGCGAATCACTGAGGTGGAGGCCTATCTGGGTGTTGGCGAGGACCCGGGGTCGCACGCATACCGGGGTATGACCAAGCGAAACGGTTCCATGTTTCTTCCGGGAGGCCACCTCTATGTCTATCGGTCGTACGGAATTCACTGGTGCGCGAACGTTGTTGTGGGTTCGGCTGGCCAGGCAGCGGCCGTGCTGTTGCGCGCGGGAGAGATTGAAGTCGGACAGGAGGTCGCCACGCGGCGCCGCCTCGCAGGAGGGGTGGTGAAGCAGTCCAACGAACTCGCGCGCGGCCCGGGTCGACTCGCCACCACGTTGGGATTGACCGTTGACAACGATGGGGCCGACCTCTGTGGCACGAGCGCACTGACGGTGTTGCTTCCTTCGCGATCTGAGCAGACGGCCACGGCCCGTATACGACGCTCGACAAGAACCGGTGTCGCGGGTCCCGGCGGGACGTTGCCCTACCGATTCTTTCTGGAGGGCGAGCCGACAGTGAGCCCGCACCGACCTGTCCGCCGAAGAAAAGACCACGAAATCGACGAGGAACTAGGACAGGATGAACCCCGTGCCAGCAGCTGACATGACGACAGGTAATCCCCTCCTCGATGAACTCAAGTGGCGAGGGCTCGTTGCTCAAACCACGGATGAGGATGAGCTGGCGTCGGCTCTGAATGCTGGCGCCGTGCGGCTGTACTGCGGCTTCGACCCCACGGCTGCGAGTCTGCACGTCGGGAACCTTGTGCCCCTGCTAACCCTGCGCCGTTTTCAACAGCATGGTCACAGACCGATCGCGCTGGTGGGAGGGGCAACAGGTCTTATCGGTGACCCGTCGGGCAGGGCGACCGAGCGCGCGCTCAATAGCGATGATGTCGTCGCCGATTGGGTTGAGCGGATCCGACGCCAGGTAAGCAGCTTTGTGGACCTCGAAGGGCCTTCGGCCGCCGACGTTGTGTCCAACCTGGACTGGACGGAGTCGCTGTCCGCGATCGAGTTCCTGCGGGAGATAGGTAAGCACTTTTCGGTCAACGTCATGCTGTCAAAGGAGTCGGTCAAGACTCGCCTGAATGAGGCGGGAATCAGCTACACCGAATTCAGCTACATGCTGCTTCAGGCCTTCGACTACCTCGAGCTCTACCGCCGCCACGACTGTCGCCTGCAGATCGGAGGCTCTGATCAGTGGGGCAACATCACGGCCGGGCTCGATTTGATTCGCAGGATCGAAGGATCCGATGGGCCGGTCGCCCACGCGCTCACAGTCCCACTCGTGACGAAGGCCGATGGCACCAAATTTGGCAAGACCGCTGAAGGTGCGATCTGGTTGGACGCCGAACTGACGACTCCCTACGCCTTCTACCAGTTCTGGCTCAACACAGATGATCGCGACGTAGGCAACTTCCTGCGTTACTTCTCGATGAAGTCGCGCACGGAGCTCGAAACAATCTTCAGCGATCACGAAGCAGCACCGCATCGGCGATCCGCCCAGCGCGCACTGGCAGATGAACTGACAACCTTGGTTCACGGTGAGCGGTCCTGCCAGCAAGCCGCCGCGGCCGGGCAAGCGCTCTTCAGCGGGGGAGACCTCAGCGTCATCGACGTAGACACTGTTTCCGCCGCGCTTGATTCGGCTCCTCACGCGGACTGGGTGCAATCGGAGCGTTCGGTGTGGCCTTCGGTTGTCGACCTGTTCGTGCGCAGCGGACTCAGCGAGAGCCGCGGGGCCGCCCGACGAACCATCAAGGAGGGTGGTGCTTACCTCAACAACGAGAGGGTCGTTGATGAGGAAGCAGTGGCCGACGAATCGTCGCTCCTGCACGACCGCTGGTGGCTCTTGCGTCGCGGTAAGAAGTCATTCGCGAGCGTCGAACTACAGCGGTGACGCACAGCACACAACGAAGGTTTGACCTTGTGCCCAGACAGGAGTAATGTTCTCTTTTGGCCCAAGAAGAGCTTTCGAGCTCAGACTGTTAGCCCAAGCCCAGTAGCTGTTCTCAGCGAAAAGCGGGACGACCCCGGCGAATATGCCGGATCAGCCGTCAACTAAGGTAACAACGTTGCCCCGAAAAACTCGGCCCAAAAGGCCAAGCTATCGGTGCGCGCCCGATCCTTGAGAACTCAACAGTGTGCCAAAAGTTAATGCCGAATCCTCGGCTTAGCTCATCGCTCTAGGGCGATGAATTAGGCAGGGATTCCTTTGAGGCAATGACAGAAAGCAAAAGCGATTTACGCTAAGCAGACTGTTCTATTGCCAGGAAATCAACTATTCATTTATGGAGAGTTTGATCCTGGCTCAGGACGAACGCTGGCGGCGTGCTTAACACATGCAAGTCGAACGGTGAACCAGAGCTTGCTCTGGGGATCAGTGGCGAACGGGTGAGTAACACGTGGGCAACCTGCCCCAGACTCTGGGATAACTCCGGGAAACCGGAGCTAATACCGGATATGACTACTTCGGACATCCGACGGTAGTGGAAAGTTTTTCGGTCTGGGATGGGCCCGCGGCCTATCAGCTAGTTGGTGGGGTAATGGCCTACCAAGGCGACGACGGGTAGCCGGCCTGAGAGGGCGACCGGCCACACTGGAACTGAGACACGGTCCAGACTCCTACGGGAGGCAGCAGTGGGGAATATTGCACAATGGGCGAAAGCCTGATGCAGCGACGCCGCGTGAGGGACGACGGCCTTCGGGTTGTAAACCTCTTTCAGCAGGGACGAAGCGAAAGTGACTGTACCTGCAGAAGAAGCACCGGCTAACTACGTGCCAGCAGCCGCGGTAATACGTAGGGTGCAAGCGTTGTCCGGATTTATTGGGCGTAAAGAGCTCGTAGGCGGTTTGTCGCGTCGGATGTGAAAACCTATGGCTTAACCATGGGCCTGCATTCGATACGGGCAGACTAGAGTTCGGTAGGGGAGACTGGAACTCCTGGTGTAGCGGTGAAATGCGCAGATATCAGGAAGAACACCGGTGGCGAAGGCGGGTCTCTGGGCCGATACTGACGCTGAGGAGCGAAAGCGTGGGGAGCAAACAGGATTAGATACCCTGGTAGTCCACGCCGTAAACGTTGGGCGCTAGGTGTGGGGAACCTTCCACGTTCTCCGTGCCGTAGCTAACGCATTAAGCGCCCCGCCTGGGGAGTACGGCCGCAAGGCTAAAACTCAAAGGAATTGACGGGGGCCCGCACAAGCGGCGGAGCATGCGGCTTAATTCGATGCAACGCGAAGAACCTTACCTGGGCTTGACATATAGGGAAATCTCATAGAGATATGAGGTCCGCAAGGGTCCTATACAGGTGGTGCATGGCTGTCGTCAGCTCGTGTCGTGAGATGTTGGGTTAAGTCCCGCAACGAGCGCAACCCTCGTTCTATGTTGCCAGCACGTAATGGTGGGGACTCATAGGAGACTGCCGGGGTCAACTCGGAGGAAGGTGGGGATGACGTCAAGTCATCATGCCCCTTATGTCCAGGGCTGCACGCATGCTACAATGGCGAGTACAAAGGGCTGCGATACCGCAAGGTGGAGCGAATCCCATAAAGCTCGTCTCAGTTCGGATTGGGGTCTGCAACTCGACCCCATGAAGTCGGAGTCGCTAGTAATCGCAGATCAGCAACGCTGCGGTGAATACGTTCCCGGGCCTTGTACACACCGCCCGTCACGTCACGAAAGTCGGTAACACCCGAAGCCGGTGGCCCAACCCTTGGGAGGGAGCCGTCGAAGGTGGGACTGGCGATTGGGACGAAGTCGTAACAAGGTAGCCGTACCGGAAGGTGCGGCTGGATCACCTCCTTTCTAAGGAGCACTAGATGAGGCGGCGCAAGCCAAATCATCCAGAGCCTTGCCGAAGGCGAATGTCCTTCGGGAGGTAGCTCATATATGTGGAACATTAACTATTTGGTTTGATCAGAACAGCACTTGTTAGTACTGCCCTTGGGCGTGGAACGCAAGACAGCTGAACTGAGAATTCCTGGCACACTGTTGGGTCCTGAGGGACCGGGCGAGTGTTCGTTTCGAACACAGACTCAACCTTCAGGGCTTCACCAATTTCGGTTGGTGTAGCCGAGGCCCGAGACTCTCGAACTGCTCCTGGCGTCGTCCAGCGGCAAGCGGAAAGCACCTCGGATCTCGCCCGTACCTTGAGAACTGCACAGTGGACGCGAGCATCAAATTATTCTGTGGTCAAGTTAATAAGAGCAGATGGTGGATGTCTTGGCACCAAGAGCCGAAGAAGGACGTAGGAGGCTGCGATAAGCCTCGGGGAGCTGCCAACCGAGCTGTGATCCGGGGATGTCCGAATGGGGAAACCCGGCTGGGGTAATGCCCAGTCACCCTTGCCTGAACACATAGGGCAAGCGGAGGGAACGTGGGGAAGTGAAACATCTCAGTACCCACAGGAAGAGACAACAATAGTGATTCCGTCAGTAGTGGCGAGCGAACGCGGAACAGGCCAAACCACGCATGCGTGATAGCCGGCAGGCGTTGCATGTGTGGGGTTGTGGGATTGCTCTTTCAGGACTGCCGTTCTGAAAGGGAGTAAGAAACTCGTGATGTAGTTGAAGGCCATGCGAAAGGGTCGGCATAGAAGGTAATACCCCTGTAAGCGAAACATCACGAACTCCCGAGCAATATCCCAAGTAGCACGGGGCCCGAGAAATCTCGTGTGAATCCGGCGGGACCACCCGCCAAGCCTAAATACTCCTTGGTGACCGATAGCGGACAAGTACCGTGAGGGAAAGATGAAAAGAACCCCGGGAGGGGAGTGAAATAGAACCTGAAACCATTTGCTTACAATCCGTTGGAGCGGGGATTTATCCCTGTGACAGCGTGCCTTTTGAAGAATGAGCCTGCGAGTTAGCGGTGTGTGGCGAGGTTAACCAGTGATGGGAAGCCGTAGCGAAAGCGAGTCTGAATAGGGCGAATTAGTCGCACACTCTAGACCCGAAGCGGAGTGATCTACCCATGGCCAGGTTGAAGCGACGGTAAGACGTCGTGGAGGACCGAACCCACCTAGGTTGAAAACTGGGGGGATGAGCTGTGGGTAGGGGTGAAAGGCCAATCAAACTCCGTGATAGCTGGTTCTCCCCGAAATGCATTTAGGTGCAGCGTCGCGTGTTTCTTACTGGAGGTAGAGCACTGGATGATCTAGGGGGCCTACAAGCTTACCGAAATCAACCAAACTCCGAATGCCAGTAAGTGAGAGCGCGGCAGTGAGACTGCGGGGGATAAGCTCCGTAGTCGAGAGGGAAACAGCCCAGACCACCAACTAAGGCCCCAAAGCGTACGCTAAGTGGGAAAGGATGTGGAGTCGCACAGACAACCAGGAGGTTGGCTTAGAAGCAGCCACCCTTGAAAGAGTGCGTAATAGCTCACTGGTCAAGTGATTCCGCGCCGACAATTTAGCGGGGCTCAAGCACACCGCCGACGTTGTGACATTGATGCATCAGCTCGGCCCGTTCATTCGGGTCCAGGCGCATCGATGGGTAGGGGAGCGTCGTGTGGCGAGTGAAGCGGCGGGGTAACCCAGCCGTGGACGCCACACGAGTGAGAATGCAGGCATGAGTAGCGAAAGACGGGTGAGAAACCCGTCCGCCGAATGACCAAGGGTTCCAGGGCCAGGCTAATCCGCCCTGGGTAAGTCGGGACCTAAGACGAGGCCGACAGGCGTAGTCGATGGACAACGGGTTGATATTCCCGTACCGGTGTTATCACGCCCCTGACGAGCCCGGCGATGTTAAGCGCCCGAAGCCGGCGATCTCTTCGGAGAGAGCTGGTGGAGCGCGCGAACCAGACCGGTAGTAGTCAAGCAATGGGGTGACGCAGGAGGGTAGTCCAACCACGGCGATGGTAGTCCGTGGGCAAGGTTGTAGGGCGAGACGTAGGCAAATCCGCGTCTCACATGCCTG
>WBZO01002474.1_pt1 | contig 22224 bp, 22 predicted proteins | sample 5204261 | NCBI WGS metagenome assembly WBZO01 (sample SAMN12412400, study PRJNA552823) | activated sludge metagenome | isolation source: activated sludge from anammox sidestream of wastewater treatment plant... | place: USA: North Carolina | collected 2017-09 | reverse complement strand
GGACAACCGGATCAACGCCTTCGTCACGGCCGGGCAGAGAATGTTCCTCAATACCGGCCTCATCACCCAGGCCGACACGCCGCTCGAAGTCATCGGCGTCATCGCGCATGAAACCGGACACATGGCGGGCGGCCATCTCGTCCGCGGTCAGGAAGCGATGAGCAAGATGAGTCTGCCGATGATCGCCTCCATGGTGCTCGGCATCGGCGCCATGGCGGCCGGCGCGGGCGATGCGGGCATGGCCATCATCGCGGGCGGCAGCCAGATCGCGCAGCGCTCCGTGCTCGCTTACAGCCGCCAGCAGGAAGGCGCCGCCGACCAGGCGGGCGCGACCTATCTCCAGCGCGCAGGCATGTCGGGCAAGGGCATGCTCGATCTCTTCGCCAAGTTCCGCGATCAGGAAGCTCTGTCCACGACCCAGCAGGACCCGTTCATCCAGAGCCACCCGATTTCGGAAGATCGTCTCGCCTCGCTGGAAGAGCGCGTTCAGGCCTCGCCCTATTTCGATCAGTCGGACACGCCGGAGCGCGTCCACCAGTTCAAGATGGTGCAGGCGAAGCTCTTCGGCTTCGTGGACGAGCCTTCGGTGACGATGCGGCGTTTTCCGCAGAGCGACCAGAGCGATTATGCGCGCTATGCCCGCGCCATCGCCTATCACAAGCTCGGCCAGAACGAGCAGTCGCTGGCGGAGATCGACGCCCTTCTCAAGAAGGAAGCCGACAATCCCTATGTCTGGGAGCTGAAGGGACAAGTGCTCTTCGAGAGCGGGCATGCGGCGGAAGCGGTAGGCCCCTATCACAAGGCGCTCTCGCTCAAGCAGGCCGAGCCGCAATTGCAGCTCGGCCTCGCACAGGCCCTGCTCGCCATCGAGAGTTCAGGGCTCGGCGCATCCGGCGCCGCGGCGGGCACGCCCATTGCCTCCGCCGCCGCTCCGCTGTCGCCGTCGATCTCCGACAAGCCGCAGCTTCTGGCGAAGCTCGACCAGACCGAAATCGCGCGCATCGCGCTCGGCTATCTGCAAAGCTCGTCGAAGACCGATCCCGAGAATCCGACGACGTTCTTCCAGCTCGCCATCGCTTATGGCCGCCTGAACAATATCGGCATGGCGGAATTGTCCACGGCCGAGTATTACGAGGCGATCGGCGCGATGCGCGACGCACGCGGCCACGCCGCAACCGCCCAGCGCCATTTCAAGGAAGGTTCGCCTGAATGGCTCAAGGCGCAGGACATCATGCAGGAAGAGGGTTGAGTATGCGACGGACGGGCCTTGCGGCCATTTTCGCTCTGGTGGCGCTTGCCATCTGTGCCACCGGCGTTTCCGAACGCGCTCTGGCCGGAAGCCCGGCGACGCAGCCGAAGAGCTTCAGCGCCGCGCAGGAACGCGAGATCGAGAAGATCGTGCGCGACTATCTCGTCCGTCATCCCGAAGTGCTGCTCGAGGCGATGCAAGCGCTGGACGACAAGCAGGCGGCGCAAGAAAAGCAGGTTCAGGACAAGGTCATCGCCGATAACCGCGCGGCGATCTACGACGACCCGGACTCCTTCGTCGCCGGCAATCCGAAGGGCGACATCACCATCGTCGAGTTCTTCGATTACCAGTGCGGCTATTGCAAGCGCAGCTTCGGCCCGCTGATGGACACGATCACGAAGGACGGCAATGTTCGCCTCATCCTGAAGGAATTTCCGATCCTCGGGCCTGAATCGCTCACCGCTTCGCATGCCGCCATCGCGGCCATGCGCCAGGGCAAGTATTTCGAATTCCATCAGGCGCTCTTCCATCACAAGGGCGAGCTGCCGGACGAGAAGATCATGTCGATCGCGGCAAGCGTCGGCCTCGACACGGCGCGCCTGAAACGCGACATGGCCGACCCGAAAATATCCAAGCAGATCGACCGCAATTACGAACTCGCTCATGCCCTCGCCATCAAAGGTACGCCGGGCTTCATCATCGGCGGCCGGATGCATCCCGGCGCGCTGTCGGCGGAGGAACTCGTCGCGGCGATCAAGGACGCGCGCGCGAATTGCGGCGCGAGTTGCTGAGGCCGGGCGCGGAAGGCGCTCAGATCAATCCGGCGAGCGGCGAGGACGGATCGGCGTATTTCCTTTTCGGCATGCGGCCCGCTAGATAGGCGAGCCTGCCCGCCTCGATCGCGAGCTTCATCGCCTTCGCCATGAGGATCGGGTCCTTCGCCTCCGCGATGGCGGTGTTCATGAGCACGCCGTCGCAGCCAAGCTCCATCGCGATCGCGGCGTCGGAAGCCGTGCCGACGCCCGCATCGACGAGCACCGGCACCTTCGCCTGCTCGATGATGAGGCGGATGTTGACCGGGTTCTGGATGCCGAGGCCGGAGCCGATGGGGGCCGCGAGCGGCATGATCGCGCAGCAGCCGAGATCTTCGAGCTTCTTCGCCATGATCGGATCGTCGCTGCAATAAACCATGACATCGAAGCCGTCCTTTAGCAGCGCCTCGGCGGCGCGCAGCGTCTCGACCATGTCGGGATAGAGCGTCTTCTGGTCGCCGAGCACCTCGAGCTTCACCAGGTTCCAGCCGCCCGCCTCGCGCGCCAGCCGCAGCGTTCGCACCGCATCCTCGGCCGTGTAGCATCCGGCCGTGTTCGGAAGATAGGTCACCTTCTTCGGGTCGATGTAATCGACGAGCATCGGCTCCTTCGGGTTCGTCACATTGACGCGCCGCACGGCGACCGTGACGATCTCCGCGCCAGCCGCCTCAACGGCGGCGGCATTCTGCGCGAGGTCCTTGTATTTTCCGGTGCCGACAATGAGACGCGAGCGATAGGTCTTGCCCGCGATGCTGAAACCGTCCTCCCGCGCCGTCCGCTGCGTCGCCGGGTCTATTGCTGCTGCTTCCGCCACCTGAATTCTCCTTCCCGGCGGCTATGTCAGCCACCGCCTACGAAATGCACGATCTCCAGTCGGTCGCCCTCGCTGAGGAAGGTCGCGCCATAGGTCGAGCGCGGCACAATCTCCAGATTGCGCTCAATGGCGACCTTGTGCGCCTCGAAACCGAAACGCTCGATAAGGCCGAGGACGGAAATCGGTCCCTCGACCTCGTGAATTTCGCCATTAACCGTGAGTAGCATATCGGCTCAGGATCCTCGGGAGCGGCGCTGGGGGTTGCCGCAAGGGCAACAGGCGGCGCTCCGGCTAGGCGGATAATGGGGGAGGAGGCTGTCCAATTCAAGCTGTCAGGACACGAGGTTAAAGCCTTTCGCCGCCTTTGGGACTTGCGTATAACTGAACCGCCTCGATTCTGGATGCGGGAGGATCGGGGCACGGGGCTCAAGCCGAACGCGATAGCGCCCTTCCACGACCCATCAGGCCCGCCAGACGCAGTTCCAGAACGAACATGGCCAAACAGACTTCCAGATCGAATGCCAAGCCGATCTATGTGCTGAACGGCCCCAATCTGAATCTGCTCGGGCAGAGAGAGCCGCATATCTACGGCTCGACGACGCTCGCCGACATCGAAGCCATGGTTGCCAAGCATGCCAAGGCGCGGGGCGCCTCCGTGACGTGCCGTCAGAGCAACCACGAAGGCGAACTCGTCGACTTGATTCACGAAGCACGGACGAAAGGCAGCGGCGTCATTCTGAACGCGGGCGCCTATTCGCATACGTCGATCGCGCTTCACGATGCATTGGCGACGCTCGACATTCCCGTCATCGAGGTGCATATCTCGAACGTCTACAAGCGGGAGAGCTTCCGGCATCATTCCTACATTTCACCTGTCGCCAAGGGCGTCATTTGCGGCCTCGGCGTGCAGGGCTACACACTTGCCCTCGATGCCATCCTCGCGGACATTGTCTGAGTGGACGAGACATTGGGCACAACAGGAACGAGACATTGGCCTCACCCCGCCACCCGGCACCAAAATCAGGAAATAGCGCAAGCGAGATGAGCAAGGCAGGCGTCGATCAGGAGTTGATCCGGAAGCTGGCGGCACTCCTCAAGGAGACCGATCTCAGCGAAATTGAAATCGAGACGGACGATCTCAAGCTGCGCGTGGCGCGGCAGATCACGCAAGTCTCCATGCCCGTCGCGGCGGCTCCTGCCGCGCCCGCGGCTGCCGCGCCGGCGGCAGCGCCCGCAAGCGATGCGTCGCATCCCGGTGCGCTCACCTCGCCCATGGTCGGCACGGCCTATCTCGCGCCCGAGCCCGGCGCCGCGCCCTTCGTGACGGTCGGCAGCAAGGTGACGGCGGGCCAGACGGTGCTCATCGTCGAGGCTATGAAGACCATGAACCATATTCCGGCGCATCGCGCGGGCACGGTGACGAAGATCCTTGTCGAAGACGGCCAGCCGGTCGAGTTCGGCGAACCGCTCGTCATCATCGAATAGGCCGGCACGGCCATGTTCGAAAAAGTCCTCATTGCAAATCGTGGCGAGATCGCGCTGCGCATCCATCGCGCCTGCCGCGAGATGGGCATCAAGACTGTCGCGGTCCATTCGACCGCCGACGCCGACGCCATGCATGTGCGCCTCGCCAATGAAAGCGTCTGCATCGGCCCTGCTCCGGCCTCGGAAAGCTATCTCAACATTCCGGCGATCATTTCCGCCTGCGAGATCACGGGCGCGGACGCGGTCCATCCGGGCTATGGCTTCCTTTCGGAGAATGCGCGCTTCGCCGACATTCTCGAAGCGCATGGCATCACCTTCATCGGACCGACGGCCGAGCATATCCGCCTCATGGGCGACAAGATCCAGGCGAAGGTGACGGCGAAGTCGCTCGGCATCCCTTGCGTGCCGGGCTCCGACGGCGCCATCACGAGCGACGAGGAAGCCTACAAGGTCGCCGAGGAAACGGGCTATCCCGTTCTCGTCAAGGCGGCGGCGGGCGGCGGCGGTCGCGGCATGAAGGTCGCCCTCTCGCGCGATGAACTCTCCTCCGCTCTCGCCACGGCGCGGTCCGAGGCCAAGGCCGCCTTCGGCGACGACTCCCTCTACATGGAGAAGTATCTTGGCCAGCCGCGCCACATCGAGATGCAGATCATCGCCGACAGCCACGGCAATGTCGCGCATCTGGGCGAACGCGATTGCTCGCTTCAGCGCCGCCACCAGAAGGTGCTTGAGGAATGCCCCTCGCCCGCGCTCAACGAAGAGCAGCGCGCGAAGATCGGCGACATCGTCCGCAATGCGATCGCCAAGCTCGGCTATCTCGGCGTCGGCACCATCGAATTCCTCTATGAGGATGGCGAGTTCTACTTCATCGAGATGAACACGCGCCTTCAGGTCGAGCATCCGATCACGGAAGCCGTGACCGGCATCGATATTGTCCGTGAACAGATCAGGATCGCGGCGGGGCTGGAAATGAGCTTCCGGCAGGAGGACGTCACCTTCTCCGGCCATGCGATCGAGTGCCGCATCAATGCCGAGGACCCGAGGACGTTCACGCCCTCGCCCGGCAAGATCCACGACTTCCATACGCCTGGCGGGCTCGGGGTCCGCGTCGATTCAGCCGCCTATTCCGGCTATCGCATTCCGCCCTATTACGACAGCCTGATCGGCAAGCTCATCGTGCATGGGCGCAACCGCAACGAATGCCTCATGCGCCTGCGCCGCTCGCTTCATGAGTTCGTGATCGACGGGATCAAGACCACGATTCCGCTGTTCCAGGACCTCGTGAACGAGCCGGACTTCATGAATGGCGATTATCACATTCACTGGCTTGAGACTTATCTCAAGAACAAGGGCTGAAGACCGAAGCCACCGACGTTTCTCACAGCTTCGTCCTCGCGCCCGCATGGCGCGGGACACGATGAAAAGCGGGACGATAGCGCCCTCTCATGAGCAACATTGACAGCGATGTGCTCCTGCGCGCCTACGCCTTCGGAGTTTTCCCGATGGCGGAGGCGCGCGACGACCCTCAGCTCTACTGGATCGACCCGGAGCGGCGCGGCGTCCTGCCGCTCGATCGGTTCCACCTGCCGCGGCGTCTGCGGCGGACGGTGCGTGCGGGCAAGTTTCAGGTCAGGATCGACACGGCCTTCCGGGAAGTGATGCTGGGCTGCGCTCAGGCCGGCCCGAACCGCGAAGGCACGTGGATCAATGACCGCATAATTGAACTCTATGGCGAGCTTTTTGCGCGCGGCCACGCCCATTCCGTCGAGACATGGCAGGGCGAACGGCTCGTGGGCGGCCTTTACGGCGTCTCGCTGGGCGGCGCCTTTTTCGGCGAGAGCATGTTCAGCCGCGAAACGGATGCGAGCAAGGTGGCGCTCGTCCATCTCGTCGCAAGGCTGATCGCGGGCGGCTACAAGCTGCTCGACACGCAATTCGTCACCACGCATCTCGCGCAATTCGGCACGATCGAGATTTCACGGGATGAATATCGCCTGCGTCTGCAGGAAGCGACGGCGGCGCGGGCGGATTTCTACCGGCTGCCGCCCGATGCGGCGCCCGAGGCCGTCTTGCAGGTGTTGAGCCACACATCATAGACGGGGTGTTCGAGCGCGTTGAGGCCGGGGCTCTCCGCGAACATCCAGCCCTTGAAGATCGGCTGCGGATCGACCTGCCCGTTCTCCTCGTTGATCTGCCGGATTTCGACATAGGCGGCCGTCTGCGGCGGCTCCTCAGGAGGCTTCTTGTCGCAAGCCCGCACTGTGATCTCGAGATTGCCGAAGCGGGCGGGCTTGTCCACCGTCGCGTCGAACTTCGTCACCCGTGCCGTCACCTTGTCGAGGCCGCTGAAGGCGGCGACGGGAAACGGGTCGGCATGCGCATGACCGCTCGCAAGGAGCGCGAGAAGCGCGCCTGCGGCCATCATGCGATGAAGAGGGTTCCGCAAGACCGGCGCTCCGTTACGGAGCGTGCGTGGGAGCGGGAGCGGTGCCGGACTTGCCCTCGCCCTTCGAGCCGCCGGTCGAGAAGAGCGCCTGCCCCACAAGCCCCATCAGGTCCACTGATCCTTGCGTGAACATGATCTCGCCGCCATCCCTGAGGTAGTCGGTGCTGCCGCCCGGCGCGAGCGAGATGTAGTTCGAGCCAAGCAGGCCCTCGCTCGTGATCTTGGCGCTGCTGTCGTCCGGAATCTTCACGTCCTGCGCGAGGCTGAGCGTGACCACGGCCTGATAGGTCTGCTGGTCGATCCGCTGATCGACCACCGTGCCGACCTTGATGCCCGAGAGGCGCACATCAGATCCGTTGGCCAGACCGTCGACGCGATCGAAGGCCGCTGTCACGTGATAGCCGGCCGTGCTGCGCATGCCCGATGTCGAATAGCCGTAATAGAGAAACACACCCGCGATCACCACGACGAGGGCGCCGATCAGCGTTTCGACGAGATTGCTTTGCATGCCTGTCCTCGATGGCTCTTGAAGCGCGGCGGGTGTGCCCCGGGCGGGCTCTGGTCAGATGATCCCCGATCGAAAATTCACTGCGGACGCCAGGGCTCGTAATCGCCGGTCGCCTTCGGCCTCTGCCCGCCGCGCATGATGCTGCCCTTCGGCCGGTAGGCCAGGCGCGTGCCCGTCATGTTGGGGAGATGCGGCCGCTGCCAGGAGCGCGGCTGATAGGCTTCCTGCGTCGGCGGCAGCTCCACCGTGTTGTGGAGCCAGCCATGCCACTCGGGCGGCACGCGGGAGGCTTCGGCGATGCCGTTATAAAGCACCCAGCGGCGCGGATAGCCGCCGACCGTGTCGCCGTGCTTGGCCTCGAAATAGCGGTTGCCCTGTCCGTCCTTGCCGACGAAGCGTCCCTTGCGCCAGGTGTAGAAGCGCGTGCCCATCGTCTGGCCTTGCCACCAGATGAAGATTTCGGAGAACAAGCCCATGAAATCACCGTTACAGGACCCCGGGCTCGCACCCGCGATCAGTCATCGTCCTGCCCCGTAATCCGGGGCGATTCAGCCTTGGGTCAAGGCGGGCCGAATATGACACCGGGGGGCCGGATGGTCCAGAGGCCGCGCGCCTTTGAGAGAATCGGCCGGGAGGCAGGGTTTCGGCGCGTCAGTCCACCGACCACACATCAGTCGCACGCCGCCTCATCCGGGAGCGGTTGGCCTGGCCTTGCGGGGCGATGCGCATCTCCTGGCGGTAAATATCCCCAACGCGCACGAAATTGCGGTCATCCTCCAGCACCCAGACGATGCGCTGGAGAAGATTGGCGGGCGTCACGGGCTTCACGAGGAGCTGCGTCGCACCGGCGTCGAATGCCTCCTCGATGATCTGGCGCGATGCATGCGCCGTCAGCACCACGATCGGGATGAAGCAAAAGGGTTCATGGCCGATGCGGCGCACCGCGCGCATGAAGTCGCGGCCGTTCATCGGCTCCATCTCCCAGTCGGAGATGATGAGCGAGGGCATGAGCCGCTCGATCTCGGCAAGCCCCGCCGTGCCGTCCCTTGCGTGACGGATGTTCAAGGGCCTGAAGCTGCGCAGGATCGTGCGCAGCAACTGGCGCATGCCGGCGTTGTCGTCGACAATGAGAATGTCGAGGTCTCTGATCTCAAGACCAAACGCCGTGCTGGTCAGTCTTGCCATGGGCCCTCTCAGAACTTCCGCCTGTCCTCCCCTCTTATCCACATACCACCCAACCCTTGCCGGTTTGATAATTGCCGATTCGAAAGTAGTAATCCGAAGGCGGCAGCCGCCAAGCACTATATTTCGTGCCTATTTCCAATGCTTCCACCAGTTATGGTTGACGTTCTGACCGACTGCGATAGGATTTCCTTGTCGAGTGGCGGCGCAGGGGCCGAAAACCGGGACATAAACGCAGAATTTTCCAGGCGACCGGAAGCTTTTGAAATCAGGCGGCATTTCAGCCTGTGAAAAAAGTGCCCGGCGTTGCCGGGGAAGCCTTGCCTGATGCCCGGCGGAGGATCAGCCCCTCCCCGCCAGATGCGAGCAAGGACGGACGCCGGAGCCACGGCGTTCCTACAGCACACAGTCGGGGGCCAAATGCGTATCCAGCGTTGTTTCACCGTCGAGGGCCGGTCGCCCTACGAAGGACTCTCCTTCCGGACCGCCACGAGCGAGATCCGAAATCCCGACGGGTCGCTGGTTTTCCGATTGGACGACATCAACGTTCCGGCGGACTGGAGCCAGGTCGCCTGCGACATCCTCGCCCAGAAGTATTTCCGCAAGGCGGGTGTTCCCGCCGTGCTTCGGCGCGTGCCCGAGGAAGGCGTGCCCGAGTGGCTGTGGCGCGCGGCGCCGGACGACGAGGCCCTGGAGGCGCTGCCGGCGGGCGAGCGCTTCGGCCCGGAGCGCGACGCGCGGCAGGTCTTCGACCGCCTCGCCGGCACCTGGACCTATTGGGGCTGGAAGGGCGGCTATTTCGACAGCGAGGCGGACGCCCTCGCCTTCCGCGACGAGCTTGCCTATATGCTCGCCGCCCAGATCACCGCGCCCAATTCGCCGCAATGGTTCAATACCGGCCTCCACTGGGCCTATGGCATCGACGGCCCGGCGCAGGGGCATTTCTACGTCGATCACCTGACCGGCAAGACCGTCGGCGCGACAAGCGCCTATGAGCGGCCGCAGCCCCATGCCTGCTTCATCCAGAGCGTGAACGACGATCTCGTCAACGAGAACGGCATCATGGACCTCTGGGTGCGCGAGGCGCGCCTCTTCAAATACGGTTCAGGCACGGGCTCCAACTTCTCCAGCCTTCGCGGCGAGAATGAAAAGCTCTCCGGCGGCGGCAAGTCCTCGGGCCTGATGAGCTTCCTCAAGATCGGTGACCGCGCGGCGGGCGCCATCAAGTCGGGCGGCACCACCCGGCGCGCCGCGAAGATGGTCATTGTCGATGCCGATCATCCGGACATCGAAGCCTTCATCGACTGGAAGGTGATCGAGGAGCAGAAGGTCGCCGCCCTCGTCACCGGCTCGCGGATCAACCAGAAGCACCTCAGCGCCATCATGCGCGCCTGCGTAAATTGCGAGGGCCATGACGACGATTGCTTCGATCCGAAGAAGAACCCTGCCCTGAAGCGCGAGATCATTGCCGCGCGGCGGATGCAGGTACCGGAGAACTACATCCAGCGCGTGATCCAGTTCGCGCGTCAGGGCTACACCGACATCGATTTCCGCACCTATGACACGGACTGGGATTCGGAAGCCTATCTCACCGTCTCCGGCCAGAACTCCAACAACACCGTTCGCGTGACGGACGATTTCCTGCGCGCCGTCGAGACGGATGGCGACTGGCAGCTCGTCGGCCGCACCGACGGACGGGTGACGAAGACCCTTCGCGCGACGGAATTGTGGGAATCGATCGCACATGCCGCATGGGCGTCGGCTGACCCCGGCATCCAGTTCCACACCACGATCAATGACTGGCACACCTGCGCCGCCTCGGGCGAAATCCGCGCCAGCAATCCGTGCTCGGAATATATGTTCCTCGACGACACGGCGTGCAACCTCGCCTCGCTGAACCTCATGACCTTCCGTGAGCAGGATGGCCGTTTCGATGTCGAGGCGTTCGAGCATGCAGTGAAGCTCTGGACGATCGTGCTCGAAATCTCGGTCCTGATGGCCCAGTTCCCGAGCCGGGAGATCGCCGAGCGGTCCTATCGCTACCGCACGCTCGGTCTCGGCTTCGCCAATATTGGCGGGCTTCTGATGTCGTCGGGCCTCGCCTATGATTCCGACGAGGCGCGCGCGCTCTGCGCCGCGATCAGCGCCATCATGACGGGCGTCGCCTATGCGACCTCCGCCCAGATGGCCAAGGAACTCGGCGCCTTTGAAGGCTTCGCCGAGAACCGCGAGCACATGCTACGCGTCATGCGCAACCATGCCCGCGCGGCTCATGGCGCCACCACGGGCTATGAGAAGCTGAGCACGCTCCCCGTCCCGCTCGATCATGCGAGCTGCCCGCAGGCCGATCTCGTCGATCATGCGCGCGCGGCCTGGGATCTCGCCGTCTCCATGGGCGAGCGCCATGGCTTCCGCAACGCGCAGGCCACCGTCATCGCGCCCACGGGCACGATCGGCCTCGTCATGGATTGCGACACGACAGGCATAGAGCCCGACTTCGCGCTCGTGAAGTTCAAGAAGCTCGCGGGCGGCGGCTATTTCAAGATCATCAACCGCGCCGTTCCGCAGGCGTTGCGCACGCTCGGCTATTCGGAGCACGCGATCGAGGAGATCGTGAACTATGCCGTCGGCCACGGCACGCTCGAGCGTGCGCCCGGCGTCAATCACGAGACGCTGAAGGCCAAGGGCTTCACAGCCGAGAAGATCGACATCGTCGAGGCCGCGCTTGCGACGGCCTTCGACATCCGCTTCGCCTTCAACAAATGGTCGCTTGGCGAGGATTTCTGCACCGGGACGCTCGGTCTCGATGCGGAAGCGATGGACGATCTCGACTTCGACCTGCTCGCCGCAATCGGCTTCAGCAAGGCGGAGATCGACGCGGCCAATATCCATGTCTGCGGTTCGATGACGGTCGAGGGCGCGCCGCATCTCAAGGACGAGCATCTGCCCGTCTTCGATTGCGCAAATCCCTGCGGACGCATCGGCACGCGCTTCCTTTCGGTCGAGAGCCATATCCGCATGATGGCGGCGGCGCAGCCCTTCATCTCGGGCGCGATCTCCAAGACGATCAACATGCCCAATGCGGCGACCGTCGAGGATTGCAAGTCGAGCTACATGCTCTCCTGGAAGCTCGCGCTCAAGGCCAACGCGCTCTATCGCGACGGCTCGAAGCTCTCGCAGCCGCTCAATTCGCAGCTTCTCGACGACGAGACCATCGAGGAGGAAGCGACTGTCGCGGAGAAGATCGTGTCGCAGCCCGCGCAGGAGCGCGCGCGCATCGTCGCCGAAAAGGTTGTCGAGCGCGTGATCGAACGCGCCAAGGAGCGTGCGCGCCTTCCCGACCGCCGCAAGGGTTACACGCAGAAGGCGCTTGTCGGCGGCCACAAGGTCTATCTGCGCACGGGCGAGTATGACGATGGGCGGCTTGGCGAGATCTTCATCGACATGCACAAGGAGGGCGCCGCCTTCCGCAGCCTGATGAACAATTTCGCCATCGCGATCTCGCTCGGCCTCCAGTACGGTGTGCCGCTGGAGGAATATGTCGACGCCTTCACCTTCACGCGCTTCGAGCCGGCTGGCCTCGTGCAGGGCAACGACCGGATCAAGAATGCAACGTCGATCCTCGACTATGTATTCCGCGAACTCGCGGTGTCCTATCTCGGCCGGTCCGATCTCGGTCATGTCGATCCCAAGGACATCGGCTTCGACGCGATGGGGAGCGGCGCCGACGAAGGCAAGCTTCCGGCCGCGAGCGTGGTGAGCCCCGGCTTCACCCGCAACCCGCAGATGGCGAACCTCTATATCGTGCGGGGCGGAGCCGCGACCATGCGTGCGCAGATTGCGGGCGCTACGGCGACCAAGGCCATTCTCGACGCCTCCGAACATGCCGAGGAAATGGTCGTGACGGCGACGCTCCGCGGCGAGAGCACGACCGTCTCACTCTCGCGCATCGCGGAAGCGCGCATGAAGGGCTATGAAGGCGAATCCTGCTCCGAATGCGGCAACTTCACCATGGTGCGCAACGGCACATGCCTCAAATGCGACACCTGCGGCTCTACGAGCGGCTGCAGCTGAGTGCAAAGCCGACTGGACTGAGGGCCTCGGTCTTCAGTCCAGTGTCTTCAGATAGCGGATCGCCTTCTCGACTTCGGCAGGCGTCAGATCGCTGATGACCATTGTCGTGCCGGGCGCAAAGTCCTGTGGGTTGAGCAGGAATGCGCGCAGGCGCTCTTCCGTCCACTCGCCGCCAAGCGCCTTCAGCGCCTCTGAATAGTGCGCGTAGCTGTCCGAGGCGACGGGCCTGCCCACTATCTTCGAGAGAGACGGCGCGGCGTCATTCTCGCTGGTGACACCCTGATGGTGACAACTCGTGCAGTTGACGGTGCCCGGCTCGATGACGTCTTCACGCACGCGTGTGTTCGCGGCAAGCGCCGCCGCATCGACTGAGAGAAAGATCAGCTCTCCCTGGTCGGTCCAGAGCACAATGCGGCCATCCTCCGTTTCGACGAGATCACGAATGCGCGAACCGAACCAGATGGGCTCGCTGTAGCGCACGCGGCCGTCCTCGTACCGCAGACGGAACAGCGTCGCTGCCTTTAGTGATCCGAACAGCAGGTCGCCGCGCCAGCGCTGATCGAAATGCCTGACCTCGATCAAATTGGTGATGGCGGGAGATGGCACAAAGGCAAAGACCGGCTTCTCATAGCCCTCATGACGCCCCTGCTCCTTCGATGGACGCCAATCATAGCTGCCATAGTCCGTGCCATAGCTGACGCGCGGCCAGCCATAGTTGCGGCCCACATCGATGCGGTTGAGTTCATCGCCGCCCTTTGGCCCCTGCTCGGCCAGGAGGACTTCGCCACTGGCAAGCACGGCGATGCCCTGCGGGTTGCGATGGCCCATGGTGATCTTCCGCGCCGCGCCACTCCCGAGGTCGATCCTGAACACGGCGCCGAAATCGCTTTTCGGATCCTGCGCCACCTCTCCAGGGAAGAGCACGCCGTCGAGGTTATAGTCGCCGACCGTCAGATAGAGCCTGCCCTTGCCGTCATATGCCATACGTCCGCCGGCGCCATTCGCCGCGTAGCCTGTGCCTGGCAGGGCGGCAGTGGCGAAGAGCCGGACCCACCCCTTATCCCTCGGCGCAAGGTCGTGGCCGATACGCAGGCTCGAGACCGCGAGATGCGTCTGTTGCGTCTCGGGATCGAAGACTTCATGCGCTGCGAGCACGCGGGTGCCATCCGCTTCAGCGATGCAGACGAGCCCGTGGACGCGAAAATTGTTCTTGAACCCGCCCTTGGGCGAGGCGAGGAATGCTTCGTAATTGTTTGGCAGTAACGGCCAGTCGAGCCTCGCCGGCTTTCTGGCTACCATGTCGAAGCGGATAGGCGCGCCGCGCCGGTCGAGGAGGAGGATGTTCGCCCCGAGCGGGCAGATCGCCCCGGCCGGAAGCTCGACTTTGATTTCATGCGTGAGGTTGAAGGTTTCGATCCGCAGCGGCAGCAATGCCGTCGCCAGCGCCCTGACGCCGTGGAACTCGGCCCGCTTTGCCGCGCGGAGCTGGGGCGGCTCGCGCCCCAGAAGCGCCTCGAGACGGACGAAGGCGGGGCGGAGTTGATAGGCCGGAAAGACCTTGAAGCGTTCGGCGGACACCCCATAGAGGAGGCCCACCAGCAACAGGCAGGCGCCGAGCAAGAACAGCCTGCCATGCGCCCTGAAGAGCGCCCTCGCCCTCTTCAGCTTGGTTGATCCTGTCCCCACTTCCTCCGCCCCCCGCACAACTCCGCTTCCCCGGCTCTCTATTACAGGGCGCTGTGCTTTCGCGAAAGACGTCCCCTCGTGCAACTCGTTCGCCTCAAGAGCCTGTTGGCGGTAGTGCTATCCCCCCTCCCGTTATTTCCTCCGCGTCCATCCCGGCAAGACATATGCGACAGGTTCAATCTTTGCCCCGGCCGATGAATGGCGCGAGCAGAAACCCCTCTGGCACGACGTGCCTCTCCGGCTTCTGTCTTCGGCTTCCGATATGGGAGGGCGTTCCTCGTCCTCCCATTTTCTTTGGCCGCTGTCAGGCCGCCGCATACGGATGATGGCGCGCGAAATCCGGCATGCGACGCCCCTCCGGCTTCTCCGGCCGCTATGCTGCATTGGCGCTTTCACTTTCCATCCTGCGCCAATTTGCCGTCTCAATTCGGCCCAGATGCATGCTTACGGTAAAAAGGCTAGGCTAGTGCCGACCCTTTTCCCTCAAGCCGGAGGTACACCCATGATTCAGATCGGCTCAAGGTTGAAAACCCTGCTCGCGGCGGCCGCGCTCGCGGCGCTGGCCGGCGGACCCGCATTCGCCGCCGGTAGCATCTATGACAAGCTGAGCGCGGACCCGCAATTCTCCACGCTGGTCAAGGTGATCGAGGCGAGCGGCGTCAAATATCAGTATACGGCGAAGAGCCCGCGCACCGTCTTCGCGCCGACCAATGCCGCTTTCGACGCGATCAAGGGCGGCTATGACGATATGGTTTCGCCGACGAACCCGAGCGACAAGCAGAACGTCCAGGCGCTGCTCCTCTATGAGATCGTACCGGGCGTTCACAAGCCGGACAGCCTCGAAGGCAAATCCGTGACTGTGAACACGTTCCAGAAGGACCCGGTGACCATTTCGGGCTCGGGCGGCAATCTCCGTTATGGCGGGGAGTTTGGCGCCAGCCAGTCGGGACCGGCCATCGAGGCGTCGAACGGCATCATCATTCCGGTCGACAGGCTGCCGGTCCCCGTCTTCTCCCAGAGCGAGGAAACGTCGGAGAGCGCGCCCGCGATGGCTCCGGCCAGCGGCACGCTGAACGCGCCCGCGCAGTAATCCGCGCGACACAGATCGGCGCCCCTCCCGGTACCCGCCCGGGAGGGGCTGCCCGTCAGGACCAGACTTCCGCAGTCAGATAGGTATGGAGTTCCGTCGGCGAGAGCCGCGTCAGATCCTTGGCAAGTTCGGTCTTGACGCATGCTCTGGTGCGCTCGTCCAGAGCCGCCCTAAGATCGCCCATCATCTTCGGTGGCGCGATCAGGACCAGTTCATCGAACACATTTTCACGCGCCTTCGTCTTCAGCAGATCGGCGATCTCGACGGCAAATTTCCGCTTTACCTCGCGATGGAGATCCGTGCGCGGCTCAACGCCATGATGCGCCTCGCCGAAGCTTTCATAGACCCGGCCCGGCCGGTCCGTGCCCTGCTCTCGCGCCGGAGGGTTTGGCGCCCGGAACTCGAATGGCAGCGCCGGCTCGAGACGCGCCGTGCGCCCCTCGGCAAGATAGAAGCGGGCGGTCTCGCCATCCGCGACGAGAATCCAGATACGAGGCGGTTTCATGGAGCACCTTTCGACGGGTGAACGAACGGGCGTCCGCGCTTACTTGGCGTCGAGCAGGAATGTCAGCTTCGCATTGATGCGATAGCCCGTAATCTTGTTGTCCTTCACCGTCGCTTCCATGTTCTCGATATAGATCGATTTGATGTTGTGAACGGTCTTCGCCGCCGTCTTCACGGCATTGGCGGCCGCGTCTTCCCAGCTCTTGTCGGACTCCGCGAGAACTTCGATGACCTTCAGCATGATCGGCTCCTGCTTCGACCCAGAATGTGAAAACGCCAGAACACGAAAACAGAACACGAAAACAGATGTGCCCCACCACCTTCCGGCAGAAGGCACGATGGCACGATTTCGCTTCCGGCATGTTGATCAGGATCAATCGAGCGCGCGTTTCACCGGACCGGCCGCAGCCAGTCGTAGATGAAGTAGAACACGTAGGTGTAGACGAAATAGACGATGGTGAAGCCGATATCGGCGGCGATCGCCACCCACCAGCCCATGCCGCTCATATAGGCGATGATCGGCACGGCGAAGAACGAGATCGTGACCTCGTAAAGCCCCGCATGGAGCACGCGCAGCGCCACCGTTTTCTGATGCGCGAGGCGCCCGCTCCAGCGCAGCATCAGCCGATCGAAAATGGAATTGTAGGGCGGCGCCCAGACGATGACGATGCCTGAGATCAGCGCCATGGTGACGAAGGAGTTTCCGAGCGGCAGCCCCATTGCGAAGCCATAGGCCGGTGTCAGGATCGCCAGGCCGATCGCTTCGTAAAGCACCGCCTGCAACAGGCGTTCGCGGGGGCTGCGTAACATTCCTTCTTCCTCGGCTCGCCGTCTTTCTCGGCTCGGCGCGGCACGAAAAAGCCGGAGCGTCGATGACAACGCCCCGGCCGAATTCACATTGCCAGTCGCCCGGGCCTCAGCCCTTCTTTTCGAGCGGCGGCACGACGCGGATATGGAGTTCCTTGAGCTGGCGCGGCTCGACTTCCGAGGGCGCCTGCATCAGCAGGTCCTGCGCCTGCTGGTTCATGGGGAACATGGTCACTTCGCGCAAATTCTCGACGCCCGCGAGCAGCATCACCATGCGGTCGATGCCGGGCGCAAGGCCGCCATGCGGGGGCGCGCCGAATTTGAACGCATTCAGCATGCCGCCGAACTTCGATTCCACTGTCGCCTTGTCGTAGCCGGCGATGGCGAAGGCCTTGTACATGATTTCCGGCTTGTGGTTGCGGATCGCGCCGGAGGAAAGCTCCACGCCATTGCAGACGATGTCGTACTGGTAGGCGTTGATCGTCAGCGGATCCTGCGTCTCGAGCGCCTCGAGCCCGCCCTGCGGCATCGAGAACGGGTTGTGCGAGAAATCGACCTTCTTCTCGTCCTCGTTCCACTCGAACATCGGGAAATCGACGATCCAGCAGAATTTGAAGACGCCTTCCTCGATGAGGTTCAGCTCCTTGCCGATGCGCGTGCGGGCAAGCCCGGCGAAGGCGGCAAAGTTCTTCGGCAGCCCGGCCACGAAGAAGACCGCGTCGCCTTCCTTGAGGCCGAGTTCGCTGCGCAACTGCTCGGTCCGCTCGGGGCCGATATTCTTCGCCAGCGGCCCTGCGCCTTCCAGCACGCCGTTTTCGGAACGGTAGAAGATATAGCCGAGGCCCGGCTGGCCCTCGCCCTGCGCCCAGCCATTCATCCGGTCGCAGAAGGCGCGGTTGCCGCCGCCCGGCGCGGGGATCGCCCAGACCTCGACCTTCGGGTCCTTCTCGATCATGCCGGCAAAGACCTTGAAGCCCGAGCCGCGGAAGATATGCGTCGCGTCCGACATCTCGATCGGGTTGCGCAGGTCCGGCTTGTCATTGCCGTATTTGCGCATCGAGGTCGCGTAGGGAATGCGCGGGAAGGGATATGGCGAGACCTTGCGGCCATCGGCGAATTCTTCAAACAATCCATGAAGAACAGGCTCTATCGCAGCAAAAACATCGTCTTGCTCGACGAAGCTCATTTCCACGTCGAGCTGGTAGAACTCGCCCGGGCTGCGGTCGGCGCGCGCGTCCTCGTCGCGGAAGCAGGGCGCGATCTGGAAATAGCGGTCGAAGCCCGCCACCATGATGAGCTGCTTGAACTGCTGCGGCGCCTGCGGCAGCGCATAGAACTTGCCCGGATGGACACGCGAGGGAACGAGGAAGTCGCGGGCGCCTTCCGGGCTCGAAGCCGTGAGGATCGGCGTCTGGAATTCGTTGAAACCGGCCTCCGTCATGCGGCGGCGGACGGACGCGATGATCTTCGAGCGCAGCAGGATGTTGCGGTGAAGCGTCTCGCGGCGCAGATCGAGGAAGCGATAGGTGAGGCGCGTCTCCTCCGGGTAGTCCGGTTCGCCGAAGACCGGCAGCGGCAGATCCTGCGCTTCGGAGAGCACCTCGACCTCGGAAACGGCGATCTCCACCTCGCCCGTGGCGAGGTTGGCGTTCACCGTCTCGTCTGAGCGGGCCACCACCCTGCCCTCGATCTTGATCACCCATTCGGAGCGGACCTTCTCGGCCAGCGCGAAAGCCTCGGGCCGGTCCGGGTCGAAGACGAGCTGCGTCAGCCCGTAATTGTCGCGCAGGTCGATAAAGAGAAGACCGCCATGGTCGCGCTTGCGATGGACCCAGCCCGAAAGGCGGATCGTCTCGCCGACATGAGACTTACGGAGCTCGCCACAATTGTGGCTGCGATAGGTGTTCATCGCTGCAAGGCCTTGATAATCAAGAACGAATCATCGCAGCGTAACGGAATGCTACGCCCGGATCGGGCGAAAGTGCATGGAAGGGGCCGACTTGTCAAAGGGCCGGCGGCACCCTGCCGGCATCCATCCGTCCAACTCCATGATCGAAAAGGCGGATATTCGGCCGGGGCCCGCTCTCGCGCCGCGACAGGGCCGCAACGATGAGTTATAGAGACGCCCGATGAACATCATTACGAACACTGACGCGCTCGCGGCCACATGCGCTCGCCTTGCCGGTGCCGGCTATGTCACGGTCGACACCGAGTTCATGCGCGACTCGACCTTCTGGCCGAAGCTCTGCCTCATCCAGCTTGCCAGTCCCGGCGAAGCCTGCATCGTCGACCCGCAGGCGCCCGGCATCGACCTCGCCCCCTTTTATGAGCTCATGCGCAACAAGCAGGTGGTCAAGGTTTTCCATGCCGCGCGGCAGGACATCGAGATCTTCTGGCACGAGGCGGAGACGATCCCCGACCCGCTTTTCGACACCCAGGTCGCGGCCATGGTGTGCGGCTTCGGCGAGTCGGTGGGCTACGAGACGCTGGTGCGCAAGCTGACCGGCGGCAGCGTGGACAAGTCCTCCCGCTTCACCGACTGGTCGCGCCGCCCGCTCTCCGACAAGCAGCTTCAATATGCCTGTGGCGACGTCACCCATCTGAGGAAGATTTACGAGGTCCTGGCCCGCCGGCTCACACAGACCGGCCGCGCGCGCTGGGTCGCCGAGGAAATGGCGATCCTCCAGGACCCGGAGACCTATGCCCAGCGCCCCGAGGATGCGTGGAAGCGCATCAAGATGCGCTTCAAGGGCCAGCGCGGCCTTGCCGTGCTTGTCGAGATCGCCGCCTGGCGCGAGCGGCAGGCGCAGGAGCGCGACCTGCCCCGCTCCCGCATCCTCAAGGACGATGCGCTCGCCGAGATCGCGACGCAGATCCCCCGCGTGCCGGAGGATCTCGACCGCCTGCGCGCCGTGCCCAAGGGCTTTGCCAACAGCCGGACGGCGGCGAGCATCATGGAGGCCGTCGAGCGCGGGCTCTCCATGCCGGAAGACCTCATACCCATCGTCAAGGATTCCGAGCCGCTGCCGCCGGGCATCGGCCCCCTTGTCGAATTGCTGAAGGTTCTGCTCTCGCTCCGCAGCGAGGAGCACGAGGTCGCGCAGAAGCTCGTCGCCAGAACGTCCGATCTCGAACTTATCGCCGCGCATGACGAGCCGGATGTCCCCGCCCTCAAGGGCTGGCGGCGCGAAATCTTCGGCGCCGACGCCCAGCGCCTCAAGCGCGGCGAGCTGGCGCTGAGCGCGCGGGGCAAGAAAATCCTTCTGCTGGAAACGGCGAAGGGCGGACGCTGAGCCTCAGCGGCCCACGCGCATTTCGCCCTTCCGGTCTATCGTGCGTGCGAGCGCCGAGAGCCTGCGCTGCACCACTTCGCCGAGCAGCGTCTGGTAGCGTCGCGGTACCACCAGCGTCACCGTCGACTTGGAAATTTCGAGCCGCGTCCTGGGCAGCACGCCCGTCGTCGCCGCGCAGAGCGTGAAGGCAAGTCGCTGCGCGAGGCCCAGCACCAATGCGCGGTGGTTCTCGACCGGCGTCAGAATGCCGGCCAGATTGCCGATGAACTCCGGCTCGCCCTTGCCCTCGTGCCGGTGATAGCCGACGCGGGCGAGAAACAGCCTGCCCGGATGATCGACGCCGGAAAACGGCGCAAGCAATATCTGCGTCAGGGTGTGATGCGCGCGGTAGTCCGGATGCACATACCAGCCGATATCGGCGAGGATGCAGGCCGCGCGTCGCAACCGCGCCGCCGCCGGCGCTTCTCCGAGCACATCTTCGGCGAAAATCGGCGCCGTCCAGCGCGTCAGTTCCTCGCCATGCTCCGGGAAACGCGCCAGCCGCTTCGCCAGATCGTGGCATCCCTCGATCAGCGGATCCTTCGCCTGCTCGCGCTTGCCCAGATGGTCGAAGAGAATGCCCTCGCGCAGCCCATAGGCTGAGACGACCACTTCCTTCGCCTTCATCGCGCCGATGAGCCTGTCGAGCACCAGGGCGCCGAAGGGAAGCGTGTCGATGCGGCGCTCGGAAATGTCTGGTATCTGCGCCAGCGTTTTCGGCCCTAGCCTCTCGATCACCTTGGCGATGTCGGCCGCATCCCGCGCGGGGATCACATATTCATGCAGGACATGGATCGGGTAATTGCGCTGTGCCATGTGAATGCGGGCGAGGTTTCGCCAGACGCCACCGACGACATAGAGCTTGCGGCCCTGCGCCTGCTTGAGGAGATCGACGCCCTTGAGCGCCTTGTCGACGATCGCTTCCGCCGCCGAAGGATCATTCTTCGATTGATCCATGATCCGCAGCGGGCCGATCGGCAGGGTTGATCCCTCGCCGATGAGCTTGCCCCCGCCGACATTCACAAGTTCGAGGCTCGCGCCGCCGAGATCGCCGACAATGCCTTCCGCATCGGGAATGCCGGAAAGAACGCCCTGCGCCGCGAGCCGCGCTTCCTCGGGCCCGGAGACGAGCCTGATCCTGAAGCCGCAAATCTCTTCCGCCTGCGCCAGAAATTCGGGCCCGTCCGTCGCGTCGCGCACGGCCGCCGTCGCGGCGACGATGAGGCGGTCGATGCCGATCTGCTCACGAAGAGCAATGAAGCGCCGCAGCGCATCGAAGGCCCGCTCGATCCCCTTCGGGTCGAGCCTGCCTGTACTGGCCAGCGTGCGGCCGAGGCCGCAAAGTACCTTTTCGTTGAAGACAAGCACCGGGCTGCGGACGGCAGCGGCGTAAACGACCAAGCGGACAGAGTTCGAGCCCAGATCGACGATACCAAACCGGCCGGCGCTCTTCCTGCCGCTCAAATCAGCTCCTCAGCCTCTCATTCTCCGGGCTTGCCGCTTCCCGCTTTGACATCGCCAGTCCTGATATCGAACGTCGGCGGCAGCTTGTCACGCAAGGATTTTCCGCGGCCGGAGAGGCTTGCATTGTTCATGAAATAGGAATGCGCGTTGAAGGGCGCACCCCCCTCCGGAACGGTCATGCGCTCATAGGTGCCGTCCGCCCGGAGCGACCAACTTTGCTGGTTGTCCTTCAGATTCGCAACCATGATCTGATCGAGCACCTGCTCGTGAACCGTGGGGTTCAGAATGGGAACGAGCACCTCGACGCGGCGGTCGAGATTGCGCGGCATCCAGTCGGCGGAGGAAATGTAAACCTTGGCCTTCTCCGAAGGCAGACCATAGCCATTGCCGAAGCAGACGATGCGCGAGTGCTCGAGGAAGCGCCCGACGATGCTCTTCACACGGATGTTGTCGGAAAGAGCCGGCACGCCTGGCCTCAGGCAGCAGATACCGCGCACCACCATCTCGATCTGGACGCCCGCCCTGCTCGCCTCATAAAGCGCGTCGATGATTTCGGGATCGACGAGCGCATTGAGCTTCACCCAGATGGCGGCGCCGTCACCGGCGCTCGATGCCGTCGCGGCGCTGCTGGCCTGGAAGCTGCCGCTCCACGGCGCTCCGGTCGCGGGGGCGCTGACGCTCGTCTCGGCGGGGGGGCGCTACAACCGCTACCCGGCCGGTCAGAGCGTCACCTTCCAGCGCATCTCCGGCCACCGCGACGGCTGCTCGACC
>WBZO01002722.1_pt1 | contig 22237 bp, 13 predicted proteins | sample 5204261 | NCBI WGS metagenome assembly WBZO01 (sample SAMN12412400, study PRJNA552823) | activated sludge metagenome | isolation source: activated sludge from anammox sidestream of wastewater treatment plant... | place: USA: North Carolina | collected 2017-09 | reverse complement strand
CCCCGAATTGTGGAAGGAGGAAGAAGAATTTCATTTTCCTTCCTCCTTCCACACGTTCCTTAAATAGTTACGATTGATAAATCTCGGCCGGAGAACCCCGGTTCTGCATCCGGCCAAAGTACTTGCACTTCAATTTTACACTTCTTTAAATCTTAAATCTATATCCTGATTATGGCAAAAAGAATTGCAATTAACGGTTTCGGTCGCATTGGCCGCCTCACTTTTAGGAATCTCTTGAAAAAAGAAGGCATCCAGGTAGTTGCTATTAACGACCTGACCGACAACAAGACACTCGCCCACCTGCTCAAATACGACTCAATGCACGGCAAGTTTGAAGGCGAAGTTTCTGCCGATGAGGAGTACCTCTACGTAAACGGCCAAAAGATTGTCGCCACTGCTATTAGAAACCCCGAAGAACTTCCCTGGAAAGAGCTTAACGTGGACGTCGTGCTGGAATGTACTGGCTTTTTCCGCACCGCTGAAAAGGCCGGCATGCACCTCAGCGCCGGCGCAAAGCGGGTGGTCATCTCTGCTCCGGCTAAGGGCGGCGGCGTGCCTACTTTCGTTATCGGTGCAAATGACGACCAACTCAAGCCGGGCGACACGGTGGTTTCCAACGCATCCTGTACGACAAACTGCCTCGTGCCTATGGTGACTACACTGGACAAGAATTTTGGGATTGACCAGTTTTTCATGTCCACCATTCACGCCTATACTTCCGACCAAAACATCATTGACGCACCACACAGTGACTTGCGCCGGGCCAGAACAGCCGCGCAAAATATCGTGCCTACTTCAACGGGTGCCGAGAGTGCCGTCGTACTCGTCGCTCCACACCTGAAGGGAAAGGTGACAGCGCACGCCATCCGCGTCCCCGTGGCCACCGGCTCTCTGGTAGATATGGTCTGCACGCTGAAAAAGGCAGCTTCGCTGGAGGAAATAAATGCAGCATTTAAAAAGGCATCCGAGACAAACCTCAAAGGTATCCTGGAATACTGCACCGATCCCATCGTCTCCAGCGACATCGTCCGCAATCCGCACTCCTGCATCTTCGACGCTGGCCTGACGCAGGTCAACGGTAACACCTGCCGCATCGTTGGCTGGTACGACAATGAGGCTGGCTACTCTGCCCGCCTGGCGGACCTGACCGAAATGATGGCACATCAGTAGGAGTTTGTTGGGGATTTGGTGCTTGAGCCAAGACGCTGTTTGAATTGAGCTTACCGGACTAAAAAGTCACCTTTTTATCTCCAGCAGCCCAATCCAAACAGTATCTGAAAACGAGCCATTTTTTGTCGGTTTTTAGTTTTTTGCAGTTGTGTAAGCTTCCCTACGGAGTTGAAAGAAGGTAAAAAGCAGACGAAAAAGGGCCGTTTTTAGCCAAGAGGCCAAATCCTCAACATGCTCTGAGCCACGGCTCCTGCTGCCACCCGGCTGGTGTACCTGGTGCAAACACCCAGCATGGGGGCTTTATTTTTTGTAAAAAAGAGAGTGCTGCTCTCCTTCGAGCCTTCATTTTTTCAATCCTTTCGCCATGGAAATAAATTTCAAAAACAAAAAAGCACTCATCCGGGTGGACTTTAACGTGCCACTCGACAAGGACAACCACATCACGGATGACACGCGAATACGAATGGCGTTACCCTCCATCCGCCACATTTTGGAGCAAGGCGGGTCGGTCATTCTCACTTCCCACCTGGGGCGTCCTTTGAAGAAACTCCGGGAAGACGGCAGCGTGGACGTCGGAAAATTCAGCCTCAGGCATTTGGTCCCGCACCTGAGCAAGTTGCTCGGCACGCAGGTGCAGTTCTGCCCCGAGACGGTAGGCGACAAAGCAAAGGAAATGGCAGAGGCGCTGCAGCCCGGCGAGGTGCTCTTGCTGGAAAATTCCCGCTTTCAAAAAGAAGAAGAAAAAGGAGATCCGGAATTTTCACAGAAAATGGCTTCTCTGGCCGATGTCTATGTCAACGACGCTTTTGGCACAGCACATCGGGCACATGCATCTACGACAATCGTAGCCCAATTCTTCCCGGCTCATGCCCGCACTTTTGGTTTTTTGATGAAAAAAGAAATTGAAAATGCCAGCAAAGCACTGCACAACCCGGCCAGGCCATTCACTGCCATTACCGGGGGAGCCAAGGTGTCGGACAAAATCCTGCTGCTGGAGCGTTTCCTGGATCTGGTGGACAACATCATCATCGGAGGCGGCATGGCCTACACTTTCATCAAGGCACAGGGAGGCCACATCGGCAACTCCCTTGTGGAAGATGACCGTCTGGAGCTGGCCGCCGGACTGCTGAAGAAGGCGGCGGAAAAAGGCGTCCAAATTTACCTGCCGGAAGACAGCGTAGTGGCAGACAAATTCGACAACGACGCTAACCGACAGGTGACTTCCAGCTACGAAGTGCCAACAGGCTACATGGGCCTCGACATTGGAGACAAAGCACGGAAGGCCTTTTCTGAGGTCATCCAACATTCCAAAACCATCATCTGGAATGGCCCTATGGGGGTTTTTGAAATGCCCAATTTTGCAGAAGGCACGAAGGCCATTGCTACGGCAGTAGCTGAAGCTACCAGAGCGGGCGCTTTTTCTCTGGTAGGGGGCGGCGACAGCGTAGCTGCTGTGAACCAGATGGGCCTTGCCGATGAAGTGAGCTTCGTCTCTACTGGCGGTGGGGCTATGCTGGAGATGCTGGAAGGAAAGGAGTTGCCCGGAATCAAGGCTATCACGGGGTGAGGCCCTCCATGCTGGCCTCCTCCTCTGCTCGTGCTGGAGGGGTACTGCTGGAGCAGCCTCCCTCCAGACCATCCTCCGCAGCTCCTGGCAGCAGCAGGAAGAAGACCACTGGGAATATGGCTGCAGAATAAGGAGCAATAAGGAAACTTCCCCGCGCTTTTGCCAGTAATTTTGCTGCTCCCGGCGAGAGGACAGCCGTCAGTGAACAGCTCTAAGGAGTTGTTTGGTTTGGGCTGCCGTGAGAAAAGGATGGATTTTTCTCTCCCGCTGCCCAAGCCAAACAGCATCTGAAAGCGAGCAGTTTTTTGCCAGGTTTTTAGCTTTTTGAAGTGGTGTAGCAGCGCTACGGATTTGAAAAAAGGTAAAACATGGCGAAAAAAGGGCCGTTTATGACCACGTGACCTCATCGCAAACAAGCTCAAGGCCACTGTACTTCCTCTGTATCAGCCAGAAGCGATGTGGTTTTATGCCACGGTAATCTTTTTATCCTTGTAAACAGACTGTACGGCGTGGATAATTTCCACCCCTTCCTTCATTGGGCGCTGGAAGGCTTTCCGGCCCAGGATCAAGCCCATGCCACCTGCCCGCTTGTTGATAACGGCGGTCTTCACGGCATCTGCAATGTCAGATGCGCCACCTGACTCGCCGCCGGAGTTGATCAAGCCAATTTTTCCCATGTAGTTGTTCACTACCTGGTAGCGGCAGAGGTCAACGGGGTGGTTGGAGCCGAGTTTTTCGTACATGGCAGCGTTCCACTTTGAGAATCCGATTTTTTCAAAGCCGTAATTGTTAGTAGGCAGCTTTTGTTTAATGATATCGGCCTGAATGGTAGCGCCGATATGGTTGGCTTGCCCTGTGAGGTCGGCGGCAGAATGGTAGTCTACGCCCTCTTTTTTAAATGCATTGTTGCGGGTGTAGCACCAGAGGATGGTAGCCATACCCAGCTCGTGTGCATGGGAGAACGCCTCGCTGATTTCCACAATCTGGCGGCTGCTTTCCTCCGAGCCAAAATAAATGGTAGCCCCCACGGCTGCAGCGCCGAGATTCCAGGCCTCCTCCACGGAGCCGAACAGTATCTGGTCGTATTTGGTAGGGTAGGTGAACAATTCGTTGTGGTTAATTTTCACCACGAAAGGGATCTTGTGTGCATACTTGCGGGCGTGAATAGCCAGTACGCCAAAGGTGGAAGCCACCGCATTGCACCCTGCTTCCATTGCCAGCCTGATGATGTTTTCAGGGTCGAAATACATCGGGTTTTTGTAAAAAGAAGCCGCTGCAGTATGCTCGATGCCCTGGTCCACCGGTAGAATTGAAAGGAAGCCGGTGCCTCCCAGGTTGCCGTGGTTAAACAGAGCGGCCAGGTTGCGCAGCACCTGTGGGCTGCGGTTGCTGTTGCCAAATACTTCATCCAGGAATTTGGGTCCTGGGGTGGTAATATCCTTCTTCGGAATAGCCTTGCACTCGTAGTTGAGCAGGTATTCAGCCTGGTCGCCAAGAAGAGAAACGATGTCTTTTGCCATAATTTACAGGTTTAATAAAAAGCCGTTGCCGTTTTTTCCATGTGGCCGAGAAATATCATTTTTAAAAAACGGCATTCCTCCCCAGGGAAGCAGGCAAGACAGCCACGTTGAATGTTTGAAAGGCGAAGGTAAGTGAAATTCGGCCACTGGGTTGCAGGCAAAGAAAAAAATCATTCCAATGCCTGTGGGCTAATGATAATTGTCAATCTTTGCCGCTGGGAGGAGTTGAAAATGCCTTATTTTAAAAAAACCACGACCAGGTATGATTCAGATTTTTATAACGGGAGGCACCTTTGACAAAGAGTATAACTACATTACGGGCCAGCTTTTTTTTAGAGATACTCACGTGCCTTCCATGTTGGAAAGAGGGCGCTGTTCGCTGGATTACGACGTCAAGACGCTGATGATGACAGACAGCCTGGAAATGACCGAAGCCGATCGCCAGATTATCGCTCACAACTGTCTGCGCTGCCCCTACAATCACATCCTCATCACACACGGTACAGACACGATGGTAAAAACAGCCGAATACCTGGCTCATGCCAACTTGCTGGACAAGACGATTGTGCTGACGGGGGCCATGGTTCCCTATGCTTTCGGTACTTCTTCGGATGGGTTTTTCAACCTGGGCAGTGCTCTTGCTTTTTTACAGACCCTGCCTCCTGGCGTTTACGTCGTGATGAATGGCCGCTACTTCAACTGGAACCACGTGAGAAAAAACAGGAAAACAGGGCATTTTGAAGAAATCCACAATTAGGGCTTGTTTGCGATTGGGTCACTTGGTTAAAAAACGGCCCTTTTATGCCACTTTTCCCCCTTTTTTCAGTTCCGTAGCGCTGCTACGCAACTGGAAAAAGGGGGAAAAGTGACGAAAAATTGCTCGTTTTTAGATGCTGTTGGGGTTGGGCTGCCGGAGATAAAAAGAATGGATTTTTTGTCTAGAGCAAAGGAAATTTTGAAAGAATAGCCTTAGAGCTTTTGACTTTTCGTATAAAACGACTACTGCCAGGCTTTTCAGGCCGCAGGGGAATGTGGGTAGCCGGCTGAGCAGACAGCGGGGTTTTATTTCATTTTTTTAAAAAACTCCTTCACGGGGTGCCCTTCAGTCGTCAATTAGCATTACGCATTTAACATTGTTTTTTATTATTGCAAGCCGAAAAAAACTACAGACGCTTCTTGTTTTCTCAAGGCTTGAAAATCAGGAAGATATTGATAATACTTTGTAAACTTCTTAATTACAGACATGAAACAAACCGCACTTCTGCTATTCCTGTTTTGGACGTTGGGGTTTCAAAATGCCATTTCTCAGGACAATAAAACGGAAGCTGATTTTTACAACACCGATAAGATTCAGGAGATTAAAATCACTTTTCCTCAGGCGAATTGGAGTTATTTCCTCGATTCTCTGCGCTTCAACGGCAACGGCATGCTGGAAGCCACAGTAGAGATTAACGGGCAGTTGTTTGAAAATGCCGGCGTCCGTTACCGGGGTTTTAAATCCTTCGCACCGGGGGCACTGCGCAACCCCCTGCACATCACTTTGAACTACAAAAACAAAGACCAAAACCTGGAGGGACACGAAGTGATCAAGCTGTCAAATACCCTGCGTGATCCCAGCATGGTGCGCGAGGTGCTGGGCTATGAAATCGCCCGCACCTACTTGCCTGCTCCTAAAGCCAATTATGCCAGTGTCACCATCAACGACAAGTACTACGGCTTATTTGCCAATATCGAATCCGTGGAAGAAAAGGCGTTTTTGGAACGCTACTTCCACCTCACCGGCGACAACGCATTTTTCAAAGTAAACCAGGACGCCGGGGAGCACTCTATTGCTGGGTGCAAAAGCAATATTTACGGCTCCTTGGAATACGACGCCTCCCCTGCCTGCTATGATAATAATTTTGAAAAGCTATCAGCCCACGGTACTCAGGAACTTATGGAGCTGACCCGCATCCTCAACAACGAACCGGGAAAAATCGAAACCATCTTAAACGTTGACGCCACGCTGTGGATGCTGGCCTTCAACAACATCATCGTGAATCTGAGCAGCTACACCGGGCAGCACAGCGTCAATTACTACCTCTTCCAGGATGCAAACGGCCGCTTTACCACCATCCCCTGGGATTTGAACCTCGCCTTCGGAAGTTTTAAAAACATAGGAACGGGCTCCGACCTGAAGTTGAAAGCACTCCAGGAACTCAACCCTCTGCTTCACATAGACAACGTGACCAAACCGCTCATCAGCAAGCTGTTGGAAAATCCTGACTACAAAAAAGCATATCTATCCCACTTGCGCACTATCCTGCAGGACTACTTCCTGAACGGGAAATACGAAGCCCGGGCCAGAGAATTGCAAAGCATGATCAGGCTTGACTTCATCAGGGATCAAAATAAAACTTACACCCTGGCCGAGTTCGACAAAAGTCTGACGGAAACCATCGGCAAAAAGAGCAAGATACCAGGTATCGTTGAGTTGATGGCTAAGAGAACTGCCTTCCTCAAGACCCATCCCGAGTTATCGGTTTTTCCTCCTGACATTCTGAACGTCCAGGTGACTGCACGGCAACCGCTGTCCAGCAAGTTGGTTGAGAACTTTCACATCACGGCCAGAGTGGACAAGTTTCCCCGCCGGGTTGTTCTGCACTATCGGCTGGATGGGAAGGGCGAGTTTAGCCAAGTCTCCATGCAGGATGATGGGAAAAATGACGACGGCATTGCCAACAACAACATCTTCGGCATTACCATTGTGCCCCAAAACGGCGAGCAGGCCATCGAATACTACATCGTAGCGGAAAATCCAGGGTTGTTGAGCTACAGCCCGGCAGCTTACATGTGGGAAAAACACAGCACATCGCTGGAGGAACTGAATAAGTAATGCTCCTGCTCATGAGAAAAATTTTATTGCTCTTTGCCGTCTTGTTTTTTTCGCTGCATCTGGCCGGGCAGGGATTGTACGACCTCGACCATATCCCGGTCATCCGGATTACTTTTCAGGAAAAAAACTGGAATGTCTTGCTGGATTCCCTCAAGAAGCTTGGCTCCAAAGAGCGCCTGATGGCAACGGTGGAAGTTGACGGAAAGAAATTCACGAAGGTCGGCGTTCGCTACAAGGGCAACAGCTCATACAACAATCCACAGTCGAGCGGCCACAAGAAGCTACCCTTCAACCTGAAAGCCGATTATACCCTGAAAGATCAGAAGTTCCCCGGTGGTTACGAAACGCTCAAACTATCCAACCTTTTTCAAGACCCCAGTTTTGTCCGCGAGGTGCTTTCCTACGAAATCGCCCGGAAATACATGCCTGCTTCCCGCTGCAACTTTGTCAAAATCTTTGTAAACGACGAATACATCGGCCTCTACAACAACATCCAGTCCGTTGACGAAATCTTCCTGAAGGAAGCCTACGGGAGCGACAAAGGTACTTTTTTCAAATGCGACCCTGAGTGGGAAGAGGTGAAAGAGCAAACCCCAGGCTGTAAGGACGCCGATAAGTCTGCGCTGATGTACGCAGGAGAGAATCCTGCCTGCTACGAAGGTTGGTACGAGCTTAAAAATAAAAAAGAAGATCATTGGCAGGAGCTTATCCACCTCACCCGGATACTCAACCAGCAGCCCCAAAAAGTGGACAGCCTGCTCAACATTGACATGGTGCTTTGGATGCACGCTTTCAACAACGTGCTGGTCAACCTCGACAGCTACACTGGCCGGCTGTGCCACAATTACTATTTGTATAAAACGCCTGACGGCTTGTTTACGCCCATCATCTGGGACATGAACATTTCTTTCGGCGGCTTCCGCTACGACGGCGAAAAACCCGGTGCCCTGACGGTGCCGGAAATGCAGGAGTACAGCCTTTTTGCCCATTACAAAAACAGAAACCCCAAGCGCCCACTCATCACCAACATCTTGTCCAACCCGCTTTGGCGCAAAATATACGTGGGGCACTGCCGCACTATCCTGACGGAAAACTTTGCTAACGGGGAATACCTGAAATTGGCACAGAGAATCCGCAGCCTCATTGATGCTGAGGTAAAAAACGACCCCAATAAACTATACTCGTACAGCGATTTTCAAAAAAACATCAGCAAGTCCGTGGACATTGGCAGATCCGTCAGCGTCGGCATTGAGGAGTTGATGAAATCCCGCACTGAGCACCTGCTGAAACACCCGCTCTTCACGGGGAAAAACCCTGAAATAAGCCACGTAACACACAGCTTCAGCGGCCAGGCAATTGTCGTCACAGCTAAAGTACAGCAGGGACTCAAAGTCTATCTCGCCTATCGCCAAAGTCCAAAGCAACCCTTCCGGCTGGTTGAAATGTTTGACAACGGCAAGCACTCAGACGGTGCAGCGGGGGATGGGGTCTATGGTCTTCACCTTGACCAAAAGAAAGGTATGCAGTATTACATCGTCGCTGAAGGTGACCGGCTTGCCACGTGCTCGCCCCAGCGGGCATCTCACGAGTTTTACGAGGTAAAATAAGTTGGCAAAACCTGCAGCCCCGCTTCATTGTTCTGTTTTTCAAAACAACAATCCTGTTTTAGTATGAAAACCCAATCTTTTCAGCAATCCATCCTCCAGGGGATTCCCGATGCGCTCCCCTACCCCAAACCCTACGATCCCGCCATTTCTCATGCGCCTAAGCGAGTCATCGAAGGCCTTTTGTCGGAGGACGAAAAGAAGCTGGCCGTGCGCAATGCGCTGCGCTACTTCCCGGCGAAGCACCACGAGGTACTGGCCCCTGAGTTTTACGATGAACTCGAAACATACGGGCGAATCTACATGTACCGCTTCCGCCCTGATTACAACATGTACGCCCGGCCTATCGGCGAGTATCCCCATCGCTGCCGGCAGGCGGCAGCGATCATGCTGATGATTCAGAATAACCTGGATCCAAAAGTTGCCAAGCACCCCCATGAACTCATTACTTACGGAGGTAACGGTGCCGTTTTCCAAAACTGGGCACAGTACCTGCTCACCATGAAATACCTGGCCGAAATGACCAGCGAACAAACCCTGGTCCTGTATTCAGGGCATCCACTTGGCGTGTTTCCCTCCCACCAGGAAGCACCCAGGGTGGTTGTCACCAACGGCATGATGATCCCGAACTACTCCAAAAAGGAAGACTGGAACAAATACAACGCCCTCGGCGTCACGCAATACGGCCAAATGACGGCAGGCTCCTTCATGTACATCGGGCCACAGGGCATCGTACACGGCACTACCATTACCCTACTGAATGCCGGGCGATTGCTCCAACTCGGCAAGGACGACCTCCGGGGTCACGTCTTCGTGACCAGTGGGCTGGGCGGCATGTCGGGCGCACAGGCAAAGGCTGCCGTCATCACGGGTGCCGTCGGCGTGCTGGCCGAAGTGGACGACAAAACCATCGCACAGCGCATTGCCGATGGCTACATCCTCCGGGAGAACGTCTTCACCAACCTCGACGAGCTGATTACACGCATGGAGGAATGTCGCAAGGGCAAAATCCCCATCGCCTTGATCTACGCCGGAAACGTGGTGGATCTCTGGGAGAAATTGGTGGAGAAAAATATAAACATTGAACTGGGCAGCGACCAAACCTCTTTGCACAATATCGACGACCTGGGGTACTGCCCTGCTGGTTACTCCTTCGAGGAAGCTAAAAAACTCCTCGCCACTGACAAACCAGCGTTCATGGAAGCCGTGAAGAAATCGCTCATTCGCCATGTGGAAGCCCTCAACATCCTGACGGCCAGAGGAATGTATTTCTGGGACTACGGCAATGCCTTCCTGCTCGAAGCCGGACATGCCGGAGCGGACATCTGGAAAGATGAGGACAAAGGCCTCTACCGATATCCGAGCTACGTGGAGGACATCATGGGGCCAATGTGCTTCGACTACGGCTTTGGGCCTTTCCGCTGGGTCTGCTGCTCTGGTGAAAAAGCAGACCTGGACAAGACCGACGCCATTGCCGCGCAGGTTTTAGCCCGGATAAAATCCACGGCACCTACCCAAATACAAGGACAACTCAGCGACAACATCCTCTGGATCAAAAATGCCAACCGGGATATCCCCATCGTCGGCTCAAAATCACGCATCCTCTACGCCGACGCAGAAGGACGCATCCAGATAGCCAGGGCCTTCAATGAAGCCATTGCCAAAGGGGAGCTGAGCGGCCCAGTCGTGTTAGGGCGGGATCACCACGACGTCAGCGGCACCGACTCGCCCTTCCGGGAAACTTCTAACATCTATGACGGCAGCCGATACACGGCAGACATGGCCGTGCAAAATGTCATCGGCGACGCTTTCCGGGGAGCTACCTGGGTAAGCCTTCACAACGGGGGTGGCGTAGGCTGGGGTGAGGTCATTAACGGCGGCTTTGGTATGGTACTCGACGGCTCGCCAGAGGCTGCCCGCCGCTTAGAATCTATGTTGTTTTGGGACGTGAACAATGGCATTGCGCGCCGCAGTTGGGCACGCAATGAGGAGGCCATGTTTTCCATCCGCAGGGAAATGGAGCGCACCCCACAGCTGGTCGTAACCATGCCGAATTTAGTGGAAGATGAGCTGCTGGAGCGGGTGTTCAGGGAAAAGTAAAACCTGGGTTGTGGGTTGTGAGTTGTGAGTTGTGAGTTGTGGGTTGTGAGTTGTGAGTTGTGAGTTGTGGGTTGTGAGTTGTGAGTTGTGGGTTATGGGTTGTGAGTTGTGGGTTGTGAGTTGTGGGTTGTGAGGTGTGGGTTGTGGGTTATGGGTTGTGAGTTGTGAGTTGTGAGGTGTGGGTTGTGGGTTGTAGTTAAGCTTCACAACCGCAAAGGAGGACGCTAAGATATGTCCCCGAGGCTCCTTTGCGTCTATTTCGGAATTGCTCACCAACACGGCCCTCACCCACTTCGGATAGCTGACACCCAGATGGATCCCTACAGCTGGATTTAGTAGCCCTGCCCAATCAAAACATGAAATACATTTCTGCCTTTTTTAACCAACTTAAACTTTTGACATACTTTTCTAAACATTCCGCTCATCCCTCATCCCTAAAAATCCCTGCTCTCTCAGGAGGTGTTTGGATTGGGCTGCCGGAGATAAAAAGAGGGCTTTTTAGCCTGGTAAACTCAATTCAAACAGCTTCAAAAGCGTTTGCTGCTAAATTTTCACCACTTTCCAAACGGACCTTCTGGCATCCATTTCCAAAATCAGGAAATAGATACCGGGTGCCAGGTCGGTGGCTTCGATTTGAAGTACGTCTTTTTGTGCGGCTACAAAATTCCTGGACCACAGCATTTGCCCGGTGAGGTTAGTCAGGTGAATTTTCAGAGGTTGGGCTATCGTCAGGTCGAAATGCACGGAAATCACATCGGTCACGGGGTTGGGAAAGACTTCGGCATAATCCGAAGCAGGCGTCGCGTTGTGGGTGCTGCTCACTGCGGATGTTCCGACCGTGATTGTTGCGAGTGAGAAGTCCGTGCAACCCTCAGCATTGGTCACTGTCAAGCTAACGGTGAAGATGCCTGGAGTTTCAAAAAAATGAATCGGTTCAGCCTCTTCGCTGGTGTTGCCGTCGCCAAAATTCCAGTGATACGAGGTAATGCTGCCTGTGGAAGAATTGAAAAACTGGACGGGTTCGTTGTTGTCTAAGTTCACACTGTCAGTTGAGGCAGAAAACTGCGCAAGAGGTTGGTTTCCAGCTGGTTGCACCTCCAGAGAGACACCCTTTCGCCCACAGGGTTCGCCAATTTCGATTTCCCAGTCGTAGAAAAAATACCAAGCTCCGTTAGCGGAGGCCTCATCGGTAGTGCCGGTAATTCTTATAACATTATCGAGGAGGTAGGGGTAAGTTGCACCTGAGGTGTTGAGGTAAAGCGGGCTGCCACCTGATTTCCGCAATGTCATTCCATCCTGAACAGGCAAATCCCAGTTGAATTGCACCCTGAATTCGCCTGCCTGGGCAACATTCAGGATGCCTTGTTTTATCACTTCGCCATTTTTATCCGTCAATTGAAAAATGCGAAGGCCTTTCTTTTCAGCATACACCTTGGCAGACTTGAGTTTTGCCGGCACGAGCACGTTGAAGACCATTCCTTGCTCGTTGATTTCACTCAGTTCATTGTCTCCTGCCGATTTATTTTCTAATCCGACGGGTAGGAAGTAGGCCCCCTCGGCATAAAAGGTGGCAGGCTCCATCAGTACGGGGGTTTCAAAAACCGACCCCTCCCCTACCAGATTTCCTCCGAACGCAGCATCGTACCAATCCACGTGCATGGAGCCCGGGCCATGGTACTCCGCCCGCAGCAAGGCGGATGAGCCTTCACAAATCGTGTTATCTCCTTCTGCTTTCACCAGTAAGTGGGGGCGGCTGGTCACCCGAACGGGAATGATGAGAATGTTGTTCAGCGGGCGCTCGTCCTCCACTCCGTTAGGTTGTGTCAATTCGATCTTCAGCTCGTAGCTGCCCGGCGGAGTTTCCAGCCCCGGCAGGGAAAACTGGCTTCGCTCTTTGGGGGCCAGGGTACCCGTCCAGGAGTATGTTTTTGAAAAATTGCCAATCCGGTACACGACATCGAACGAAGTCAGCGTCGCTGTCCCTGCGTTTTCAACGGTGATTTGGGGGTCCACGCTCAGTTCACAGAATTGTGGCGGCGTTTTGACATCAATCAGCATCACATCGTTTTCCCGATAAGGAGAAACAGGCACATTCCCCTGGTCAACGAGGTAGTTGAAAGCTGCGAGCACGTTAATGACTCCCATCCCATAGACATTGTCCTCGCCTGGGTCGCCCAGGTCGGTGCAGGTAAAATAGAGAGCCAGTTTGAGCTCCTTGCCCGTCAAATAGGGGAAAGCTTCTTTCAGCAACAAGATAGCTCCGCTGACGTGGGGAGCAGCCATAGAGGTGCCGTTAAACAGGTCGTAGCGATTCCCCGGTACGCAGGAGCGCACGCTGACGCCCGGAGCTGAAACTTCGGGTTTGATTACCAGTGAGCTGTCCGTGGCCTCGCACTTTGAAGGCCCTCTACTGGAAAAACTGGCAATGGGCAGGCTGGATTGATTGCCATTGAGTGCACCCACTGTAAAAGCGCTGACTAAGTTGAGATTGATGTTGTGTGGTGGCGTGATTGTCTTGGAATCAGGGCCTTCATTACCAGCAGAGAACACGACAGCAATGCCTGCTGTCTCCATTGCTTCTTCAATTGCCACATACACACTGTAGCAATCTTCTGTGGTCAGGCTTGGATCGTACCAGGAATTGTTAATGACGTCCGGCATGTCGTCCGTGGTGGAAGGGTCTTCGTCAGGATCGAGCGACCACTGAAAGGCGGCCACATTGTCCTCCGTGCCAATTCCACAAAGAACAGCCGCACCGATCCACTGCGCATTGAAGGCCACGCCGATGGTGTCATTGTTGAGCCGGTCAAGTCCCATGATCGTGCCGGTGACATGGGTTCCGTGCTCCTGGCAGTCGTAAGGCGTATAGTTGGTGGAAGGTAAATGCGTGACATGGTCCAGCGCAAACCAGGTTTCCTTCTTAGGCACATAATGTCCGCGGTAGCGGCTCAGGAGCGCAGGATGGGTAGGGTCAACGCCTGTGTCATTCGTAAAGGCTACCTTGCCATACCCGGTGTAGCCCATTGCCCACAGCGCTGGTGCATTGATGACTTTCAGCCCCTGCTCTGCGGAGTTGGGGGCCATAAAGGGAGGAGCTTGTGTTTTTTCAAAACCGTTCAGCTCCAGCTTGCCGTTCAGCCCAATCCAGGCAACGCCGGAGTGACGGCTCAACTCCGCCACTGCTACAGCTTTCATTTTTGCAAAAATGACGTTGGCCACCCAGTACGTACTGATGGAACCTGCTTCGACAGAAGGATGCCCTGTGAGCAGGGAGATAAATTCTCCTTGCGTTGCCTGTGCTTTTTCTTTCAGGGCGCTAATGACGGTTTCTGCTCGCTGCGCAAGACTCGATCGTGCAGCTGTCAGTTGCACATCAAGCGCCTGCAAGTCCACCTGGTCAGCCAGGACAAGATGTACCGAGAGGTAGTCTTGTGGCTGTTCATTCATTTTTTCTAATAACCTTTTTGCAATGACTTCTGTATTGGCAGGTTGGGCAGTCAGTACAAGAGGGATTTGCAGCAGCAGAAGAAACAGGAAAGTGTAGAGTGGTCGCATAGTTCTATTTTTTTTAAAAAAAACAATAACAGCTTAGCGGGTAGTCAAACAACAAATGACAAGCTGATTGTTCCACAACAGGGCGTAAGAGTTTAAATCACAAACATGTCCTAAACCGACAACTCGTCGCCTGTCATTTGACGGGCTACTTAGGATCGGAGGAAAGATAAAATTTACATTTCATTTTTAAAAGACCATTTCCAATGCGGATATTTTGAAAATGTTGGGTACAGTTTATGAATACTCCGTTTCTCAGGAGCTGTTTGAAGTTAGCACACCAGGTTAACTTCAAGTAACTTCTAAAGTTTGCTTGTGTTTTGGTGCGGAGCCGAGATGCTGTTTGGACGGAGCTTAGCGAGCTAAAAGTCGTCTTTTTTCTCCGGCAGTCCCACCCAAACAGTATCTGAAAACGAGCAATTTTTTGTCGGGTTTTTAACTTTTTGAAGTGGCGTAACAGCGCAACGGATTTGAAAAAAGGTAAAAACGGGACGAAAGAGGGCCGTTTTGATCAAGTGAACCAATCGCAAACAAGCTCTTAGGAACGTGCCGGAAATAAGTTGGGTATTTTGGCGAGTGTATTTTGAGGCTGGCAAGGCAGTGAAATAGGCGCATAGCCTTAGCTACGTAACTATTTCACTAACACAGCCAGCGCCCAAAAGGCGACGCCCAAATGCGTAAGTTATTTCCGACACGTTCCTTAGGAGATAGGCTCACAAATTACTTCAGGATTTGCCTGATTTCATCAAAGGGGATGACGAATTCAGTTTGCCCCAGGACATAAGGGCCGACTTCATAGGGAACATAGCAGAAATAGAGGCCGTCTTTCACCATGCCAATATTGTCGGCCAGTTTAAAGACAAAGGTTTCATCAAAATCAAATCCTTCCTGAAAAGCCTCTTTTCTGACCTCGCGGAATTTCTTCTCTGCTACATTTTGCAAAGCTTTGAGATCCGTCACTACATCTTCTACTTTCACCGGGTTGCCTGTGGCGGTTTCCCAGGTAGCAACGGTGGTCGTGGAGTTAGGATGGGCACCTCCTGCATAGCTGTACCCCGAGATCCGGAGGGTGAGGTGTTTACCGTCGTTCAACAGGATGGTGTCTTTCGTTTCGGCAGCATAAGCAGGCACTTCGGGGAAGTCCTTGGCGACTTCGTCATGTGAGTCGAAGAAGTTTTTGATGGCCTCTTCTAGGGTCGGCATATTGTCAGGCTCCCCGGCATAGCCGATCAAGCTGGTCATAAAATCCCCTGACCAGGTTTCGACTGCTTTTTTCAAAACCTCCCCTCCTGATTTTACACTGGGATAATACAGGTTTACTATTGAGCAATATAGTTGCAGACTGTCAGGCTTGTCACAGTCGGGGCCGGATTTTTGCTCAATGTGGAGTGACTCGATTACAACAGGGTTTTCGATAGCTTCCTGTTTGGACTGACCTGCTCCACAGGCAAAAAGGAGCGGAACGATCAGGAAGGCGAAGAGCGAAAAGAGAAGGTTTCTGTTCATACCAATCAGAAATTTGAGTTAGGCTTGTTTGCGTTTTGGTGCTTGAGCAGAGATGCTGTTGGGATGGAGCTTACCGGGCTAAAAAGTATCTTCACCGCCCGGCAAGCCCAACCCTAACAGCATCTAAAAACGAGCAATTTTTGGTCAATTTTTCTCCTTTTTTCCGTTGCGTAGCAGCGCTACGGAACTAAAAAAAGGAGGAAAAGTGGCGTAAAAGAGCCGTTTTTGACCAAGTGACCAAATCGCAAACAAGCTCTTAAAGTGTTGAATGAATATTCTTGAAAAACAAAGGTAAGCAAGTACAGAAAAAATACATCTCCATTTTAGCATCTACTACCAGGGGGCTGTTCTTTTGGAAGTGGAGTGAATAATTAAGAAGCTGTTTGGATTGAGCTGCCGACCCTAACTGAAGTACTTGGTGGTGTCTTTTGGGTACTGGCTGTGTTAGTGGGATAGTTATGTAGCGAAGGCTATGCCCCTGGTTCAGGGGCCTTGTCAGCCCCTAAAATACCCAACTTATTCCCGGCATGTTCCTTAATTTTGCGGCGCCTTCCGCAAAATCCTGAACTTCATGCAAAACTTTTGGAAAAAATTCTTAGCCGTATTCTTTGGCATTTTTGTCGCCTTTGCATTGCTGGAAATAGCCAGTCAGGTTCTGTTCTACGTAGTTGTATCCAAACAACTCGAAGCACAACGCCGCGACCCACTCCACTACTACCAGGCTTCCTCAGACCCGCTGCTCAGGTACGAGCTAAAGCCTGATTATCAAATGGAAAAGGAGGGCCGCCGCATCCGGATAAACGCCCTGGGGTTCAGAGACGACGAAGATCGCTCCACCATCTCCCACAAATTGGCTTTGCTGGGCGACTCCGTCCCCTTCGGCATCGCATTGTCGCAGGAAGAAACGCCTGCAGCTTGCCTCCAACAATTGATCGGCGACAGCATCAAAGTCCTGAATTTCGGAACACCAGGCTACGGGCTGGAGGAGATCGCCCGCTATTTAGAGGTGAAATTCCCCGTGTACAAGCCACAAGAAATCTTTTATGTGCTGAATCTCAACGACTTTTCCTGCCGCAATACCATCTACGAGGGGGCTGACAATGGCCTCTACCGAATTTACAAACGCCCGTTTTTAAAATTGCCTTTTTTCATCCGCAAGGCAATCTATCGCTTTATTAAACAAGGCAAGATGTCTTCCCCCGAATGGTACCGCTGGCTGTACGAAGGAAACAACGACCGCCTACTGCCCCTGCTGCCACAAATGGCTGCTTTTGCAAAAAATAACGGCAGCAAATTCAGCGTCCTGCTTTTCCCCCCAGCAGTAGCCTACAAAGACAGTCGCTTCGTTTTACAGGATATCTTTGACGACATCAGCTCCTACTGCCAGGAAAACGACATTGAGGTCCTTGCTCCCGTTGCTGCATTTGGCCAACACGTTTACGAGCTACAGGACAACACCGACCACCTGACGCCCGAAGGCTGTAAGGTGATGGCAAGGGAGATAGGGAGGAAGAGAAGGAGTGAGAGGTGAAAAATTGAGGGCTGGGATTTTTTCCTTGTAACCTACTCAGAGGCTGTTTGAATTGAGCTTACCAGGCTAAAAAGTCGTCTTTTTATCTCCGGCAGCCCAATCCATGCAGCACTTAGACGGGTGCCTTGTTAGCTGGTGAGTGCATCAATTTTTCGGAGGATGTGGAATACGGCGGGGCAGACGGTGGCATTGGGCACGTGTAGGTTCATGTTTTTTGAAAAGCTCAGGTCATTGGTGTGGGGGTAGCGGCGGCAGGCTTTGGGACGGATGTCATAAATCATACACTTGTTATCTTCCAACAAAAAAGGACAGGGCGAAGTGTTCATCACCGTGTCGCCGTCTTCGTCTTCGACTACATACTGCTGCTCAAATTCGGCGGGTTTCATGCCAAAGACCCGGGCAATCCGGCTCATGTCTGCTTTGGTCACAATCGGCGGGATGCCTTTGCAGCAACCTGCACAATCCAGGCAATCTATTTTAGAAAAGACCTCGCGGTGTACCTCATCAGCGAGCTGATCGAGTTGTTTGCCTTTTTTTCGCCTCAAGCGCTGGATAATAGTCATGCTTTCGGCAGAAGCCTGGGCTTTCTTTCTATTCCACTGAGCAATGAGGTCGGGTTGGGTCATGGTTAATTTATCAGGACAATGAAAAGAATATTTGCTAAAAATGAAGAGGGCGGTATCTTGGCGCACAAATCATTCCAAACAAAATCTGCAAAATTATGCGAGAAGAGCATACAAACGGCAACACCTCAAAACTAAAATCTATTCTGCACGAAATCATAGATCCCTTTGCCAGTCTGATGCATGCATCCCGGGCGCAGTGGGGTGTCAACATCTCCTACTTCTTGGAAGGGCTGGCCTACTTCGGCATGTTAGGCCTGCTGGCCATGTACTTCAATGAATACGTTGGCCTGAACGATATTCGGGCCGATCAAATGCTGGGCGTGCTGACAGCAGGCATTACAATCGCCATGTTAGTTCTCGGAGCAACCGTGGATTTATTTGGCATTCGGAAGGCATTGCTCAGTGCGCTGGTACTGATGCTTATCGGCAGGGCCTTTATATCATTTGCGCCTTCCCTTTTCGACGGCGAAGGGATGTGGTCAAATACCCATCTGTTCGCTATGGCAGGTATCGGCTGGCTAATCCTGGGCAATGGCATTTACCAGCCTGCTGCCTACACGGCCGTCAGGCGTTTTACTAATGAAAAATCAGCGGCACTGGGCTATGCCATGCTCTACGCCCTGATGAACGCAGGAGCCTTCTTGCCTGGCATCATCTCACCTCCGGTGCGAAAAGCCTTCGGTATTACCGGTGTCTTTTGGCTTTTAACCGCTATTACCGTCGTTGGCATTGGCTGGATCTACGTGATTCTCACCAAAAAGGCAATCGCTGAGGCGGAAAAGGCAAGCGGCAACGAAATGGTACAAGATATTGCGCCGGAAAAAAAACTGCCACTCAAGGAGCAGCTCCTGCACTACGTCCGGCACTTTCCCATTACCGACGGGCGGTTCATGTTTTTCATTTTTATTCTGATACCCGTCCAAACGCTGTTTGCCCACAACTGGCTGACGCTACCACAGTATTGTGAAAGGGCTTTTGAAGGGGTAGTACAGAAAAATTTTGAGTTTTTTGTGAACCTGAACCCGCTGCTTATCTTCATCCTCACCCCTATTGTCGCAGCCTATACGGCAAAAAAGGACACCTATAAAATGATGATTTACGGAACCTTCGTGATGGGCATATCCCCATTCATCCTCGTTTGGGGGCCACATATCACTTCGCTTTTTACCTTTTTGGTCGTGATGACAATTGGCGAGGCGATGTGGCAACCCCGCTTTCTGCAATGGGTTGCTGAAATTGCCCCCAAAGACATGACGGGCATCTACATGGGTTTGGGGCAATTTCCCTGGTTTCTGACCAAGGTCGTCACCAGTATTTACGCTGGTTGGTTTTTGATGAATTACTGCCCAAGCGGTGTTCCTGTAGAGAGCCTGCGCACGGAAGAAATGTGGTTGATTTACGGTGCAATTTCCATGATCAGCCCCATCGCACTCATCCTGGCAAAATCCTGGATGGTGAAGGGCTTCAAGGTAAAACATTAAAACCAGCGAAGCAGCTCCTCCTCCAAGAGGAAGCCTATAAGAGCTATTTCTCAAACACCTCCACTACCGGCGATCCGCTACAGCCCGATGGCAGGGAAATCTTTAGTAACTGGCAGACAGTAGGAGCGATATCCTCAATCCAGACTTTGCTGTAATTGTTTCCTGGCGCTACACCCCAGCCGTAGAAAATGATAGGCACGTGGGTGTCGTAGGAGTAGGGACTGCCGTGTGTGGTGCCGCCTTTTTCTGTGTAGTCAGGCAGCCAGCCAGGATACAACAGGACGTAGAGATCTCCGCTTCTGTCAGGCATATAACCTTTGATGATTTTATCGCAGATGCCTGGCATCACGTTGCATTCGGCCAAATCTCTCAATGAAACGATGCTGTGAACACCTGCGAAATTGGCGGCAAAGGCCCTGACATCAGATGCGAGCCGCTGAGGGTCAGCTACCCAAGGACGGGTAAAGTAGATTTGTTGATTGATGTAATATGCGATGGGGTCGGTCTTGTATTTGTCCTTTAGATGTTTGCGCAGCCCTTCCTGAAAGCTGCCGGATTTGAAATAGCCCGCAGCATTGGGGATGTACCCCGGCACGTCAGCACCTGCGTGGTCGGCCGTGAGGAAGATAAGGGTATTCTTCAAGCCTACTTTTTCATCCAGAAAATTAAGGAGATCTTCTATTTCACGGTCTAAGCGCAGGTAAGTGTCCTGTATTTCAACGGAATGTGGCCCGAACTGGTGCCCCACGTAGTCGGTAGAGGAATAACTCACCGCCAGGAGGTCTGTAATGGCATCCTGCCCCATCTGCTCTCCTACGATGGCCGCTTTAGCAAATTCCGTAGTGTAGGTATTTCCAAAGGGGGTAGCAGGCAACAAGCCAAAGGGGGCATCTCCTTCTTTGCGGCTCTCGACGAGTTTTTTCAAGTCATAGGGAAAAACTGCTTTTTCTATTCCGTAATACGGTCGTTCAAATGAGCGATCATCGGGCAGGCTTTCGTCGTAGCGCTCCATTGGCAGCAGGGTCGTCCAGGTTTGTTCGAGGTATTGCCTGGGGAGTTCCCGGCTGTTGAACTGATCAATCCAGCCGGGCAGAGCTTCCCGGTAGAAGTCGCTGGTGATGAAGCGGCCTTCTGTCTTGTCAAACCAGTAGGCGCCATCGGCCAGTTGACCTACAGGCAGGATACCTCCTCGGTCTTTGATTGCGATGCCAATGGTTTTTGAGCGCCGGTTCGTCGCTAGCTCAAGCTGATCAGCAATGGTGGTAGCCCTCAGGCGATGAGGTGACATTTTCCCTTCTGCTGAACTGGAGCCAACGGTGTTGGCGTCGGGGTCTCCAGCACAATAGACCGACTTTTTCTCCTGCCTGGAATACCAGTCGTTCCCGATGATGCCGTGCAAGGCCGGCCCCGTACCGGTGTAAACACTGGCATGACCCGGTGCCGTGAAGGTGGGAACGTACTGGTAGTGGCCGTCATGTACAACGTGGCCTTCCCGAACGAGCCTTTTGATTCCGTTTTCTCCCATGTCCTCCCAATAGCGATACAGGTAGTCGTAGCGCATCTGGTCCACGATGATGCCCACCACCAGCTGAGGACGCTCCTGTGCTGAAATGTTGATTGAGAATGTGAGCAGTGCAAAAAGCACCGGGAGGGTTTTTAAAACTTGCATGGCGTTGCTTAGAGCTTATTTGGGTTTGATTCAACAGACGGTTTGATAACTTCGGCAAAGATTGTTTAAATTTGTGAAAAGGCAGTATGATTTCTGTCAATGGTTTTTAGCATCGGCTAACCAGCGACAAAAGCTGGCTTTGCATCCTCTCTCTGAGCTGCTGCATTCGGTGGACAGCCTTCTCTGGTTCCTACTGCTGATTACCCGATTCTCCACCCACCGCTGAGGATTCGGCATCTCAGCTATTCCATCGTTCACAACATCCTGCACAACGGCACTGACGCACTAGAAAAAGCACAGGGCATCTCGGTCATCCTTGTCGGTCATGAGAACCTGCGGGAGAGCGGGTACCCATTGGGATTATCCATTCGCTCCCCGCTTTCACCCACCGCTTGTTGTTGCTCACTTCGTTCCAGAATTCTGCCATGCCCCCGTTCCAGCGTCTTTTTGCTTAAGAGCATATTTGCTAAAGTTTTATAGGGGCTAATGAAACCAAATTTGCCCATAGAGAAGTTGTTTTACAAGGCACAAACGGTACGCATAAAAATATGCGGCTACCCAGGTGCGGAGGCGTTGCAACTATTAAGGAACGTGTCGGAAATAACTTACGCATTTGGGCGGCGTCTTTTGGGCGCTGGCTGTGTTAGTGAAATAGTTACGTAGCTAAGAGCTTGTTTGCGTTTTGGTCACTTGGTCAAAAACGGCCCTTTTTCGCCCTGTTTTCACCTTTTTTCAGTTCCGTAGCGCTGCTATGCAACTTCAAAAAGCTAAAAACAGGGCGAAAAACTGCTCTTTTTTGCCTCAAGCACCAAAACGCAAACAAGCTCTAAGGCTATGCGCCTATTTCACTGCCTTGCCAGCCCTCACAATACACCCGCCGAAATTCCCAACTTATTCCCGGCACGTTCATAAAAATCTACTTTACCCCCATTCCTATTGTAAACGGTGAACCCCTGCGGACTGACAAAACACCAAGTCATCATACCGCCACCATAGCAGATGCTTCCGACCAAAAAGAAGCAAGTATTGTTGCCCA
>WBZO01002361.1_pt2 | contig 22238 bp, 19 predicted proteins | sample 5204261 | NCBI WGS metagenome assembly WBZO01 (sample SAMN12412400, study PRJNA552823) | activated sludge metagenome | isolation source: activated sludge from anammox sidestream of wastewater treatment plant... | place: USA: North Carolina | collected 2017-09 | reverse complement strand
GAAACAAGTTGTTCGGTAATCCCGATTGCAGCCCTCTCTCCCATTCTGCCTCCTCCGAAATGTTTTTCTCCGACATGAATGATCCCGTTCAAAAAAGTACCGTTAGTTAAAACAACTGATTTTGACCGTATTTCATGGCCTAGACCGGTAACAACCCCGGTTACTTTGTTGCCTTTTACCAGCAATGCTTTTACCATATCCTGGTAAAAATCAAGATTAGGGGTATTTTCAAGCATTTCCCTCCATTTCTGGGAGAAAAGCATTCTATCATTTTGAGTTCTGGGGCTCCACATGGCGGGCCCTTTCGACCTGTTCAACATTCTGAACTGGATCATTGACAGATCACTCACAATTCCGGAATATCCGCCCAATGCGTCTATTTCCCTCACGATCTGCCCTTTAGCAATGCCTCCCATGGCAGGATTGCAACTCATTTGGGCAATAACCTGCATATTCATGGTGATCAAAAGCGTTTTTGAGCCCATGTTTGCGGCTGCAGCGGCAGCCTCACTTCCCGCATGCCCTGCCCCTACTACAATTACATCGTATTCCTGAAACACTGTTTTTGAATTAAGGACTGCAAAGTTACTCTCATAGAAGGAAAACAGATGGATAATGGCTAATTGATTACAGTTTTCACGTGAAACATTAGCCTCTTCTTATGATTATCATTTATTTAGGTAAAGAGATAGATAATAATCCTCCTTCTTCCTCATTTTAGCTTTCTGGCTTTTTGTTTTGTCATTGTAGCCGCATAAATGCAACGAACCATGAAAAATTACTCTTAGAAGTTCTTTTCTGAACGATATCTTCATTTGAAAAGCATTTGCCTTTACTCTGTCAATACTTATATAAGCTTCGCCTTTGATTGGCCTGTAATGCTCCGAAAGATTAAAAGTTATTATGTCTGTAAAATAGTTGTGGCCCAGGTATTCTTTATTAATTTTCAATAATTCATAATCAGAACAAAACACATAATTCATGCTTTCCAGTCTTTTTTCTTCATTGATGAAAAGCATAGTGATAAAAGATTTAAGACCAGTACTGTTTCTTATATAGCACTTCTTATAAGGATAAAAGAAATTGATTACGGGTTTTGATGCTCTTTTTTGCATAATGGCAAAATTTCTAAACGGAGGACGAAATACAATATTAGTTTTGCCGCATCGGAATAAAAAATCAAATAATTTCAAATGAGCATTTCTTTAGGAAAAGCTAATAGATATCATTAATGATTAATAAAAGAAAGTAAACATCATATAATATTACTTTCACAGACAACGCACAATATAATACATTGATAATCAGCATATTAAATGAAAGTCGGTTTATATTTTGGCTCTTTTAACCCTGTTCATGTTGGTCATCTGATCATTGCAAATCATGCTTTAAATGAGACCGACCTGGATAAAGTGTGGTTTATTGTTTCACCACAAAATCCTTTTAAGACCGAGTCAACCCTTCTAAATGAATATCATAGACTTCATCTGCTAAAACTGGCAACAGAAGATGATAATAGAGTAAGGGTATCTGACATTGAATTTCACCTCACAAGGCCATCATATACATCAAATACGCTTGCTTATCTGCAGGAAAAGTATCCGGAACACAATTTCGTGATCATAATGGGCAGTGACAGTTTTCAAAACCTCAAGAAATGGAAAAACTGGGAATCCATTGTTTCAAACCATGAGATCATTGTTTACCTGAGACCCGGATTTAAAATTGAAAATGACATTCAGTCAAAACTTAATATTCTCAAAGCTCCATTACTGGAAATTTCTTCAACACAGATCAGGGAACTCATTGCTCAGAAAAAATCTGCCCGTTACCTGGTTCCTGATAAAGCGTATGAAGAAATATTGAAAGGAAGATATTATGTAAAAAAATAACCCAGTAAAAGGCAAACGACAACAATTGCGGGCGAGGGGATACGTGTATATTTCAGAAGTAAAAAAGTTCCAAGGATTACACCCAAGTTCAGAAAGCTGATCGTTTTCGCTTCCAACAGAGAAATATCCCTCATCATATAGAATGTAGCTGCTATCATAATGCCTACTACTACTGCATTAATCCCTTCCAACGATCGGTAAACAGCTGCAAATTTTTTTAAATGGCTCCAAACCGGAAAGAAGAATAACACCAATAATAGACTTGGTAAAAAGATGGCAATGGTGCCGATCAGGCAACCCAAGAGGTGCATACCAGTTCCCATATCCTTTAACGCCATGCCTCCGGCAAATGAAGCAATGGAAAATACGGCTCCGGGCATAGCCCTAATGATTCCCATACCCGTGTACATATCTTCTTTGTTGATCTGTATCACATTAGGGTCTTTTCTTTTCATTTCTAAGGGGCGCACGCTGAACTGTTCATACATAAGAGGCATAAGTACCTGTCCGCCGCCAAATATCAGGCTACCCATACGATAAGTATTTTCAAAGAGATTGATTGGTTTTCTTTCATGCCAGTCTTCTTTTCTTGCTTTTTCACTAAGCACTCCGGCTAATATAAAGATGATACCAAAGAGCCAGAAATTCCACCATCGTATCTTTTTAGGTTTTACTTCGGTTTGGGGAATACGTTTTTTGCTAAGGTTGGTGGTGACTCCACCAAGAACGATCAAAACAGGAAAGATCCAGGGTTGTCTGAAAAAGAGATAAGTTGCAATCGTGGAAAAGATCATTATGATCCACGTGACCTGATTTTTAATAGCAATAGGAAAGGCGGCAACAGAAGCATAAACCATGAATCCGACTGCCATGGGAATAATGAATTTGAAAATATCGGAATGCAAAGCATTTTTGTCAATGTAGTGAAGTACAAAGGACAAAGCCCCCATCAAAATACTGGCAGGTAATATCCAAATGATCAATGCAAGTACTGCCAGAGGCACCCCCCCTCTTTTATATCCTATCAGTGTAATTGTTTGTGTGGATGAAGCGCCGGGTAATAACTGGCAAAAAGCAGTGTATTCCATCAGTTCTTGTTCGGTAATGTAAGGGCGCTGACGGACAAAGGTCTTCATCATCATTGCAATGTGTGCCTGCGGCCCACCAAAAGCAGTAATGCTGTTCAAAAAGACAGAACGGAGAAAATGAAGATGGCGAATCAGCATCGGACCTTAAAAATATAAAAACAACTCAACAAAGTAGGAAAATAAAAAAAAGGGAACGACAATAATCTTTAAATTCATAAAAAGTTTTTTATGAAGGTCCGGATCGTTTTTTTGGTATCTGCACTGGCTGCAATACAGCTGAATGCACAGAACAATATTGCTTTGTTGAAACAAAAGATCAAAGCTGCCTCTGATGCAATAGAATCGCAATGCATAGAGTGGAGAAGAGATCTGCACCAACATCCTGAGCTGGGTAATCATGAGTTCAGAACCTCAAAGATCGTTGCCGATCATCTTAAAAGTTTAGGTATGGAGGTAAAAGAAGGGGTAGCTAAAACAGGAGTGGTTGGGATCTTGCGAGGAGGTTCTCCCGGGCCCTGCATTGCATTAAGGGCAGACATGGATGGCTTGCCGATCACTGAAAAATCGAACCTTCCATTTGCTTCAAAAGAAAGATCAACTTATAATGGCCAGGAAGTAGGGGTAATGCATGCCTGCGGCCATGATTCGCATGTGGCCATTATGATGAGTGTCGCAAAAGTTCTTTCTGATATGAAAAAGGACCTTAAAGGAACGGTGAAATTTATTTTTCAGCCTGCAGAAGAAGGCCCGCCCGAAGGTGAAGAGGGTGGGGCAAAGCTGATGGTAAAAGAAGGAGTAATGGACGATCCAAAAGCAGATGCAGTATTCGGCTTGCATATTTGGTCATCACTGGAAGCAGGAAAGATCTATTACAAACCGGGTTCTTTCATGGCATCATCCGACTGGTTTTCCATTAAAGTAAAAGGTAAGGGAAGCCATGGCGCTTCACCATGGCAGGGAGTAGATCCAATTGTTGTTTCTGCACAGATCATTGAATCGTTGCAAACTATTGTTAGCCGCCAATCGGAGCTTACAAAAGCACCGGTGATCATAACGGTCGGTAAAATTGAAGGAGGCGTGAGGAGTAATATCATACCAGATGATTGTACCATGTACGGAACCATAAGAACACTCGATCCTAAAATGCAGTCGGAAGTTCATGAAAAAATAAGAAGAACAGTAACGAATATTGCAGAGGCATCGGGAGCAACTGCAGAAGTTGTGATTGATACAAAAACGCTGGTGACGTACAATGACCCCGGCCTGGTAACAAAGGTGCTTCCCTCTTTGCAAACTGCAGCAGGGAAAGACAATGTGATAGAATCAGAATGGCAGACCGGGGCCGAAGATTTTTCTTATTATGGCACCAAGGCCCCTGCTTTCTTTTTCTTTTTGGGAGGTATGCCCAAAGGAATGGATCCCCAAAAAGCTCCGCCTCACCATACTTCTGAATTTTATATTGATGAAAGCGGATTTAAAACGGGTATTATGGCATTTTGTGATCTTGTGGTTGATTATATGAATATGAAATAGGAGAAATATAAGTTATCAAATTAAGAAGGTTTAAACTAAAGAATGTTAACGGTGGCTTCTTAGATATATGGAATGTGCTCTGACCGAAGGCATAGAAGACCGAAAAGCTCAATGGGCGGGTTTAACAGATATTATAATTTTTTGACCCGCTATAAGTTTCTCCCTTAATACCTTTGTCTTAATTAATCAAAAATTATGAATCGTTTTCGTTTAGGTGCTGTTGCTGTTTTATTACTTTCTTTTCAGGTAAGTACAGCTCAAAAGTTAAAGAAGGCTGACAAAGCTATTTTTTCCAACCTTCATCATCATATCGAATATCTGGCCAGCGATAAGCTCGAGGGGAGGCGTACCGGTACCGAGGGAGAAAAACTGGCCATGGAGTATATCAGTAGCCAATTTAAAAATACCGGATTAACCGCAAAGGGTACAGATGGTTATTATCAGGCCTTTGAAGTAGATGACGGAAAACAACTGAGCCCCTCTTCCTATCTTATCATTGATAACAATAAGTTGGAACCGGGGAAAGACTATTTCGTTTTTCCTTTCAGCCCAAATACTTCACTCGAAGCTTCTCCTTCCGTAGCGATCAAAGAGATCGGAATGCCCTGGTTCATTGACCTGGGTGAGGCATTAGAGGAAAACAAGAACAATCCGCACTTTGATGTATATGATTTTATTAAAAAGACAGTGAAAGTATCAAAAGAAAAAGGAGCCACTGCACTTTTCTTTTACAATTCTTCTGATATAGATGACCAACTCCGCTACGAGCCGAAAGACCGTTCTGAAACAGTAAGCATTCCGGTAGTATATGTTACAGAAACTGCCGCCTCAAAGTATTTTGAAGATGCCTCTGCCTCTTTCGATCTGAAATTAAAATTCACACTGGAAGAAAAGAAGCGTACCGGACATAATGTGATCGGATATATTGATAATGGCGCTGCCACAACAGTAATCATCGGAGCCCACTTTGATCATCTGGGTTATGGAGAAGACGGCAATTCAAGACTGGCTTCAGGAGCGCACCTGGTCCACAACGGTGCTGATGATAATGCAAGCGGTACGGCGGCGTTGATAGAGCTGGCAAGAATGCTGAAATCATCCAAACTAAAGAATAATAACTATTTATTCATTGCTTTTTCCGGAGAAGAATTGGGATTATATGGCTCCAAATATTTTACCGACCATCCTACAATCGATCTGGAGAAAACAGATTATATGATCAATATGGATATGGTAGGGAGATTGAATGACAGCACTCATGTTCTTACCATAGGCGGATACGGTACTTCACCGGAATGGGGCCCTGTGTTTGCGTCTTTCAATAAAAAAAGATCAGGCCTCATTTTTAAATTTGACAGCAGCGGTACCGGGCCAAGCGATCACACTTCTTTTTACAGAAAAGACATTCCTGTGCTTTTCTATTTCACCGGACTTCATCCGGATTACCATAAGCCGTCCGATGATTATGATAAAATAAATTATAACGGCGAACTGGAAGTGATCAAAAATATATTTGCCGTGATTAGTTACCTTAATAACAAAAGCAGGTTGACTTTTACCCAAACAAGAGAGACTCAAACAACAACCTCTGCAAGGTTCAGTGTCACTATGGGCATTATGCCGGACTATACTTATCCGGGGTCCGGGGTAAAAGCAGACGGAGTGATTGATGGGAAGCCGGCACAGAAAGCAGGCCTTCAGGCCGGGGATGTGATCATACAACTGGGCGATTTCAACGTCTCCACAATTGAAAACTATATGCAGGCATTGGGCAAGTTCAAAAAAGGCGAAAAGGCCATAGTGAAATTCAACAGGGGAGATAAAACAATGGAAGCTGAAGTGGAATTTTAAATGAGAGATTAATCGGTCCATTATGGCAGAAAAAAATCCAAAGCTTCTGCTCGACAGTGAAGAGATGATCAGGGAGTTTTTTGAAGACACCCGGTTATTGGGGATCGTTGCTCCCGTCAAAGACTATCAGATATGCTGGCATCTGAACAACAGGTTGTCCATGGACCTACGGGTAAATAATGAGATCGAAATTCAGTTGACACGGAAAAAAAGGAATTATTTTTTTTCTGTGTATGAATTTACAGAACCCGCAGGAACCCTTTCCCACTATATTTATAATAACCGTTTTGATGGCGAGTATTTATTACCCGAATTCAGGCATCTCGATTTTTTATGGCTGATGAAAGGGGATGCGGTAACTGCAGAAGAGATCCTTCAGCAAAGGATCGAATCGGTGAAGGCAATCATGGGAGTACAACTGGTCGTGGAGCTTACCAATGAAAAGATCAAAAACAAAGGGCATCTTATTTTTTAGTTCTTTATTCATCTAAAACAAAATCCATGTGGCAGGAAACTGATAATAAGCTGTATAAAAAGTTTCAATTTAGAAATTTCAGCGAAGCTTTTGCATTTATGACAAGAGTTGCAATAGAAGCAGAAAAAATGGATCATCACCCTCTGTGGACCAATGTATATAATACCGTAGAGATCTGGTTGTCCACTCATGATGCCGGTGATATGGTAACCGAAAAGGATAAATTGCTTGCTCAAAGAATTGATTCTCTGGTTCAGTCTTAACTCATACTGAAACTATGCCCTTGTCATCCACGATACTGATGGTACGTCCGGTCACTTTCGGATTCAATGAAGAGACGGCTGCAAATAATTTTTTTCAAAACCGGACCTCTGAAACTCAGAAGGTGCAACAGCAGGCTATGAGTGAGTTTGAGAATATGGTGAACGTATTGCGAAGCCATGATATTGAAGTGATCGTATTTGAAGATACTGTCAATGATCCCAAGCCTGACGCTGTCTTTCCAAATAACTGGCTCAGCACTTCCCCTGATGGTATTGTTTCTGTTTTTCCCTTATATGCGGTCAACCGCAGATCAGAGAAAAGAGATGATATCTTAAAATGGCTCAACGATAATTTTAAAGTAAAGGATATACAGGACTGGAGTGAATTTGAAGCAGAAGGGAGATTCCTGGAAGGTACAGGGAGCATGGTGGTGGACCACGACAATAAAATGATCTATGCGGCTATTTCTCCAAGGACCAACCTTTTTGTTCTGGAAAAATTTGCAGGGGCAAATAGCTATCAGGCAATGGTCTTTCTTGCAACAGATAAAAACGGAAACCCGGTGTATCACACCAATGTGGTGATGGCGCTGGGAGAAAACTTTGCAGTGCTGTGCGAAGAAGCCATTGAAGAGGAATGGGAGCTTATTGCCGTTCGGCAGCTACTGGAATCCACAGGCCATAAGATCATACCGATCAGCAGGGATCAGATGATATCGTTTGCGGGCAATATGATGGAAGTTAAAAACAAGGAAGGAAAAAAATTCCTGGTGATGAGCCGTTCCGCTTTTGATTCTTTACATAATGATCAAAGACAGGCTTTGGGAAGCTTTGCTGAAATTTTACCTATTGCTGTTCCTACAATTGAAAATATCGGTGGGGGCAGTGTGAGGTGCATGATGGCAGAAATCTTTTTAGAAAAGAACTAGAAAAGATTTTAAGAGGAGACAATGTTTATCTGAGGAAAAATTTAAATCATTGTTTTATCCGGACACGTTTTTTATTTGCTTTGATCATTTTTCCGATCAGAGGAGTGTTTTTTCCCAGCACAGCACTCACTTCATCTAAAGAATCCGGCCTCACGCTGACCAATAATCCGCCATTGGTTTGAGGATCGGATAACAAGGATGAAGCTTCCTGGGTATTATCAATATTTTCAAAACTTACTTTTTCACCATAGCTGTTCCAGTTTCTGGTAACTGCTCCGGGAAATACTTTTTGTGACAGGTAATCTCTCATTCCGTCTATGAGTGGAATTTTATCATAGAAGACCTCGGCGCTCAGCCCGCTGCCTTCCGCCATTTCAATCAAATGTCCCAGCAATCCAAAACCGGTGACATCGGTCATTGCGGTCACTCCTTTGATTTTTCCCAGGTCTTCACCAATGCTGTTCAGTCTTGTCATTTGCCCAATCATTAATTTCTGGTGTTCTTTTTTCAGAACTCCCCTTTTTTGTGCAGTGGAGAGAATTCCGACACCGAGAGGTTTAGTTAAAAACAAAAGGTCATTTTCCTCTGCAGTGTTATTTCTTTTCAGGTTTTCATTAGAAACAATTCCTGTAACTGCTAAACCGAATATCGGTTCCGGAGCATCAATGCTGTGTCCTCCGGCCAAAGGTATTCCCACTTCGTGGCAAACAGATCTTCCTCCTTCAATTACCCTTTGGGCAATTTCCGTTGAAAGTTTTTCAACAGGCCAGCCAAGAATGGCAATGGCCATGAGCGGCTTTCCTCCCATGGCGAATACATCGCTGATGGAATTGGCTGCAGCAATTCTTCCGAAGTCAAATGCATCATCTACAATGGGCATAAAAAAATCGGTGGTGGAGATCAGCGCTGTCCCGTTCCCGAGGTCATACACTGCTGCATCGTCTCTGCTGCTGTTGCCGACAAGGAGTTTATCATTCGCCGGAATTGTGATCTGTGTTTTGAGGATCTCGTCTAAAACTTTCGGAGATATTTTACACCCGCATCCTGCACCATGGGAATAATGAGTGAGTAATACAGGTTTTTGTGTTGCGGGAATTGAATCGTGGATCATCCTGCAAATCTCGATGAATTATTGAAAGCAAAATGTTACTTTTTCCGGCGGAGTATGATGGCTGCATTGGTCTTCAGGTCAGCGCTGAACCGTACCTGATGTATGTCATCACCATCATGTATGACCAGTAAACCCGTATTGGGCGGATATTTCCCTAAATTTTCTGCATAGAGTACCAGAATTATAGAGTCTCCCATATCCGGTATGAGATGAATGGTTCTTTTAATGGCGGTTGCCTTTAATCCTTCTTTGGCAATGATGATATTGCCATTGAGAAGAACGCTTACCGTATCGCCATCAATTTCACCATTGTCGTATAAGGAGAGTTCAAGACTGTCCGACTTTATATCAACAGAAGGTGTGAAAACAAAACTTCTTTCCTGAACGAGTGCAGCGGGACCGTCTTTACTGACGATCACGGGTCTGTCAGTCAGAGAAATATTATTGTTTCCAACCGGGTCTGTTTTTCTTCCTTCCGTTTTATTCAATGCGACCGGATCTTCTTTTACTCTTGCAGGTAATTTCACCGGATCTGTTTCTACACCCGATTTTGCCAATGCTGATATATTTTTATTTGCATCTTCATTGCTGACCGGAATATTTGTTTTTGTGATCTCAGCTTTATTTTTTTGAGTGGCAGTACCTGAAATAGCAGTGGCTTTTGAATTGTTGGGTTTATTTATTGCCAACTCTTCAACCTGTTTCTTTTCTTCGTTATAAAAAGGAAGTTTTTCGGCAAGCTGCATTTCTTCCAGGTGCGGGAATATCTTTGAACGACTCAGGTCATTTTCCTCTTTTAAAGAGACAATGCCGGTCAATGCATAATAATTTTTGGTTTTGTTGGTCTTCCAGATGCCGTCCAGGTGCCAGGTGCTATCCTGTTTATTCATTCTGAAAATACTGGTCACCTTAACTCCTTTGTCCAGTTTACCGCGAAAATTATAGGATAAGATCTCATCATCTTTCACTTCGCATACATCCCCGTCTATTTTGCCTTTTACCCTTTTCAGGATATAATAGAGTGTATCATCGATGATGAATTCGCTGCGTGAGTAGCCATATACCTTACCCCGGTATTCGGTTAGTGCGATCTCGAAAGACTGTTCTTTTCGGGTAGTGGAACTATCATTGCTTAAAGTTCCGGTCCATAATCCGGTTAATTGTTTTTGTCCCCAGAGAAGACAGGGGAAAAACGCGAAGGCTGTTAGTTTAGCGATCTTCAGAGTGATATTGGTATGCAGAGACAAGATTATCGGCGTTTTCTATAGTTACTGAATCACAATCAACCTCATACAATAACGAATGAACTTCCTTTCGATTGTGTAAGGCTTTTAAATAATGCTTGTCATAGTACTGCAGCAGTATCCTGAAACTTTCAGAAATATTTCCATCCATAAGGTATTGAGTTGCATTCTTTGCATTCAGCCCGCCAAGCCGATCCTTTATTCTGCCTATGGCCTCCACCAGTTTTTTTCTGTCAAAGCAACCGTATTCATCAACAATTTGTTTCAGCCTCACTTCAAAAGGTATTTTTAAAAAGTAAATCCGGGAGCGCCGCATGGTATCCCAGAGATCGTTTGGAAGATTGACCAGGCCGATCCGCTGGCTTTCATCCTCTATCCAGATGGAAGGTTCTGAATTACCGCGGGCAGCCTTTTCATTGGCCATTGCTTCTTTTATTCTAAGTTCTTGTGCAAGCAGATTTTCAAACATCTCCTGGCCGGGCTGTTCCTGCATTTCAATATTTCCGAAAGCAGAACCTTTATGTTTAGCTATTCCTTCCAGGTCAATTACCGTTTCCCCTCTTTTTTCCAGCTCTTTGATCAATGCCGTTTTTCCGGAACCCGTGAATCCACCCAAAACCTTGAGATCATAATGCTGTTTGAAAGTATCGAGGACATAATGCCTGAATTTTTTATAACCACCGATCAGTGTATATACCTTAAAACCATAGAGGTCCATAAGCCAGGCAACGGCAGCGCTGCGCATGCCTCCCCGCCAGCAATAGATGAACAGAGGCCCCGGGCTTTCCTGCCGATGGGTTGCTAATGTGCTTATCTCTTCGACCATCTTTCTCATCTTTGGCCCGAAATAATCCAAAGCAATTTTTATGGCAGCTTCACGGCTTTCCTGTTTATAAGCAGTACCAACAACTTTTCTTTCTTCATCGGTGAACAGGGGTAGATTGTATGCTCCGGGGATATGAGCATGTTTGTATTCTGAAGGGGAACGTACATCTATCAAAATATGATCTTTCGAGAAGCCGAGAAATTGTTCGATATGTATTTTTTCAAAAGGCAAGAAATCTGGATCAAAATATTTACCGGAAGTTAATTGATTTTGAAAAAAAGAGTCCGCTAATCTTGCGAACTCTGAATTTTATAAAAATCTGAAAAGATCAGGCAGGCCGTATGCTTACCCATTCATGCTTGCCAGGAACTCTTCATTGCTCTTGGTCCCCCGCATACGCTTCAGTAATTCATTCATGGCTTCTTCAGTATTCATGTCTGTTAGATAAACACGAAGCAGATTCATGCGTTGCAGTACATCTCTTTCGAGCAACAGGTCATCACGGCGTGTGGATGAAGCAACAAGGTCAATAGCAGGATAAATCCGCCTGTTGGACAACCGGCGATCCAGTTGTAATTCCATATTACCGGTTCCTTTAAATTCTTCAAAGATCACCTCATCCATTTTACTGCCTGTATCAATAAGAGCTGTTGCAAGAATAGTGAGTGAGCCACCATTTTCGATTTTTCTGGCTGCACCAAAAAACTGTTTGGGTTTTTGCATTGCATTTGCTTCCACACCTCCGGATAATACTTTACCGCTTGCAGGGGCAACGGTATTATGTGCACGGGCAAGACGGGTTATGGAATCGAGCAGGATCACTACATCATGACCACATTCTACCAGGCGCTTTGCTTTTTGTAATGCGATGGTTGATACTTTAACGTGCTTTTCTGCCGGTTCATCAAAAGTGGAGGCGATCACTTCTGCTTTCACGCTTCTTTCCATATCCGTAACCTCTTCCGGACGTTCATCCACCAGCACTACCATTAAATAACACTCGGGATGGTTTTCCGCAATAGCATTGGCCACCGCTTTTAACAGCATTGTTTTACCGGTCTTTGGCTGCGCCACAATCAATCCTCTTTGCCCTTTACCGATCGGAGTGAATAGATCCATGATACGTGTTGACATATCGCTTGGACTGGTGAACAGATTCAGTTTCTCGTAAGGGAATAACGGAGTAAGATAATCAAAAGGTACACGATCCCTTACTTCTTCGGGGCTTTTGCCATTGATGGTATCCACTTTTAATAAGGCAAAATATTTTTCTCCCTCTTTGGGTGGCCTTACCGCTCCGAAAACAGTGTCCCCTGTCTTTAATCCAAAAAGTTTTATTTGAGATGGAGATACATAAACGTCATCAGGAGAAGACAAGTAATTGTAATCAGAAGAGCGAAGAAATCCATAACCATCAGGCATCATTTCCAATACACCTTCTGACATGATCACGCCATCAAACTCTATATTGAAAACCTGGTCACGCCGTGGCGGATATACTTTCTGTGTTGCTTCTGCCGGGGCTTCAGTTTCAACTTTTTCAGTTATTGCTTCATCGGAGCCTTCCTTTGAAATTTCTTCGGCTTCATGTTTGTTTCTTAACTCTTCCTGGAGGGCTGCTTTCTCTTTCAAGTCAATAGTTTCTTTTTCTTCAATTCTTCTGCGACCTCTTTTAGGTTGTACTTTTTCTAAAACGGGCTCCTGTCTGCTTTCTTTTTTAGGGGGCATATTGGGTTTTTTAAAAGATTTTTTATCTGTTTCAGGTTCTTCCACCAATGCTTCTTCCGTGGTTAGACTTGTGGAGGTTTTAATAATGCGTTTCCGTTTGGACTTGTCGTCACTACTGCTCTTTTTTTCGCTGGCGATCAATGCCTGGCGATCCAGAATTTTGTAAACCAGATCCTGCTTTTCCAGTTTTTTTGCATTAGGAATCTTTAGTTGCTCGGCTATATCCAGCAACTCAGGAACGAGCATATCGTTCAGTTGGAGAATGTCGTACATAAAAAATATTAAAGTTTATCACTGAACCTCTTTCACCAATCTTAAAGTTTGAAAACGATTTGTATTTAAGTGAACGGAATTTGAAATTAAACTGGTAAGCTGCAGGAAATGAAAGGAACTTAACAGCTGTTTTCCGTTGCAATGATACGGCGAAAATCAGAAAAACCAAAATTTTTTGTTTCTGAAAGGCTGATTATAGGTGCATTAGGCATGCCTGAGGAGCCTGCGGTTCAGTTCCGTATTGTACCTTTGCGGCTCTTATTTATATTTTAATATGTTCAATAAAAGAGTGTTAATAAAAAATCTGCTGAACCAGGAGCCCGATAATCAAAAAGTGAGTGTAATGGGATGGGTTCGCACTTTTCGAAACGATCAGTTCATAGCATTGAATGACGGATCAACAAATAAGAATCTTCAGGTGGTATTGGAACTGGGAAAGTTTGATAATGAGTTGCTGAAACGGATCACCACTTCTGCTGCACTAAAGGTAGATGGTGTAGTAATTCCCTCTCCCGGAAAGGGGCAAAAGCTGGAAATAAAAGCAACCTCTGTAGAGATCCTTGGTGATTCAGACCCTGAAAAATATCCGCTTCAGCCCAAGAAACACAGCCTTGAGTTTCTCAGGGAAATAGCACATCTTCGGTTTCGTACCAACACTTTTGGGTCTGTGTTCAGGGTTCGCCATGCACTGGCGTTCGCCATTCATGAATTTTTCAATGACCGTGGATTTTTGTACATGCATACTCCTATTATTTCGGCGAGTGATGCAGAGGGTGCCGGCGAGTTATTTCACGTGACCACTCTACCGCTCAATAATGTTCCGAAGAATGAGGATGGTTCCGTAAACTTCAATGAGGATTTTTTTCAGCGTAGTACCAACCTGACCGTAAGCGGGCAACTGGAAGCGGAGTTGGGGGCAACGGCTTTTGGAAACGTTTATACTTTCGGCCCTACCTTCCGGGCAGAGAATTCCAATACGGCCAGGCATCTTGCCGAGTTTTGGATGATAGAACCGGAAATGGCTTTCTATGATCTGGAAGATAATATGGACCTGGCTGAGGACTTTATCAAATACATTATAAAATATGCTGTTGATCATAACAGGGAAGACCTGGAATTTCTGACACAGCGCCTGGAAGAAGAAGAAAAACAATTGCCACAGGAAAAACGAAGTGAGATGAAACTGCTGGGAAAACTGGAATTTGTTCTTCAGCACCAATTCGAACGTATCACTTATACGGAGGCGATCGATATTTTAACAGAAAGCAATTACAACAAGAAAAAGAAATTTCAGTTCCCCATTACAGGATGGGGAATGGATCTGCAGAGCGAACATGAACGCTACCTTGTTGAGAAACATTTTAAAAAGCCCGTTATAATCAGAAATTATCCCAAAGAAATCAAAGCATTTTACATGCGGCAAAATGATGATGGGAAAACAGTAGCGGCTATGGATATCCTTGTTCCTGGTATCGGTGAGATTGTAGGAGGTTCACAAAGAGAAGAAAGACTGGACAAACTGGAACAAAGAATGAAAGAGATGAATATTCCCGAAAAAGACCTGTGGTGGTATCTTGATATAAGGAGATACGGTACTGTTCCGCATGCAGGATTCGGATTGGGCTTTGAAAGAATAGTCCAGTTTGTGACCGGTATGGGCAATATCCGTGATGTCATTGCTTTTCCACGCACTCCCGGAAATGCAGAGTTCTGATCTCTTTATTCATGAACGCACATGATCGGGATTTTTGATTCAAATACAAGCTGCTTGGTGGAACTTGGTTTGAAAATGCTTTCCAGAAGTTTGTGCTTTTTAGGAATGGCAATGATGAGGTCCAGGTTATTTTCTTCGGCAAACTTGTTAATGCCATCCTCAATATCCTGATGTTCTATAAAATGGTAAGAAGGATTGATGTCTTCCAGCATGGTGTGCAGTAATAAAGACTGTTCGGGTGTGTCCGGCTTGAACCTGCGGTTTTCATAATCTACATTCAGTACATATAATTCACTATTGAATACACTGATAATATCTTTTATAAAATGAATGGGAGTGGATTCGATCACTTTTTTGAAATCACAGGCAAAACCGATCTTTTTAATTCCTTGTCCGTATTCTTTTCCGGGAGGCACACAGAATACCGGCCAGCTAAGATGCCTGATGGCAGTTAATGTCACACTTCCGAACATGACTCTTTCGAGGCCTGTGGCGCCTTTTGTTCCCATCACTACAGCAAAAGGATTGATCTTATTGCAATAATTTTCCAGTTCATCCACCACATTACCCAGTCTTGCCTCGGTATAAACTTTGATCTTTCCGGAAGTAATGCGTTCAACAGATGCTTTAAGGTCTGCAAGTTTTTCTTCAACACTGTTTCTGATCTCATCCAGTGATACTACAACAACAGGAACATCAGAAACGCTGACCGGTACCTGGTAAACGTGCATCAGAATAATGTTGGCATTGATCGCTTTTGCCATATCCACTCCATAGTTCATTGCATTGGTGGCAATGGGAGAGAAGTCGGTGGGGATGATTATTGTTTTCATAATGATTTGTTGAAGTAAAAGTAGGCAGGTATGGCGGAATAACAGGATGATCGGCGTCAGCCGTTGCAATGATTTTACTATTCAACGATCCGATAAAGAAAAAATATTCAGCCCTCGGTATAAACTGGCCTGTTTGATTATGTAAAAATGACTGTTTGTTGTCGGTACATGAATTCTCATTATGATATTTTGATCATGTTTTCTTTTTCCGATAGACTCCTAAGAGATATTTCCTGTGAGATAAGATTTGGCTTGTCATTATATAATTCTATTTGATACCTGTGAATACCAGTATCATAATGTGCTCAAAATTCAAAACAGAGGTGATTATTCTTTGAGTTAGTTGAGCCGAAAAATCTAAACATTGGCGTAGTCCAGAATTGAATTGATTTCTTTTTTAAAAAAGTTAAAGAATTCTCTACTTCTATATCAATTTGATTATTAAGATATTATAATAAAGAAAATCAAGCACCCCTTCGGTTATTTTAAAAAATATGGTACTATATGATACATAGTACCAATTATCACCTTATCTTTGTTCCGGATTTGAAAAAACAGGCTTATGAATATAGAGAACACACAAAGCCAGATGAAGAAAGGGATATTGGAATTTTGTATCCTTTCTGTTATCCGAAGAGGCGAAGCTTACCCAAGTGACATTGTGGAAGAAATGAAAGCTGCTAATCTTAAGATACTTGAAGGAACGCTTTATCCCCTGCTTACTCGGCTAAAAAATGCAGAGATGCTTACCTATCGGTGGGTGGAAAGCAGTTCCGGCCCGCCCAGGAAATATTTTTCCCTGACAGAAAAGGGAGAAAGGTTTTATAAGGAGTTGGAACAAACCTGGACTGAACTGGCTTATGGAGTGAATACTCTTACCAATAAAAAGCCTGAAAAACCAAATGACCATCAATAATCATTTTCAACAAGAAAAAAGTTCATAATGAAAAGGATCATTAATATCAATCTCAGCGGGCGGGTGATACCGATAGAAGAATCGGCTTACGAAAAACTCCAGGCCTACATTGAAAGCCTGCGCCGTCATTTCGCCAGCGAAGCCGGGCGTGATGAGATCATCAACGACATTGAAAGCCGTATTGCAGAGTTGATGAATGAAAAAATAAGAAAAGGCGCCGATCATATTGTGGATGCTGATGTTGATGAGATTGCTGCTTCCATGGGAAGGCCCGAAGACTTTGATATGGAAGAAACTTCATCAACACAAGGTCAGGGATCACAACAAGAGCGGTCGTCTTATAGTGGTTATTCCGAAAAGACTGAACGTAAAAGGCTTTACCGTGATTCGGACGACAGGATTATCGGAGGCGTTTGTTCGGGTATTGCCAATTATTTGAATGTTGATCCCGCCATCGTTCGTATTTTATTTGCCATTATAACCTTTGGTGGTTTTGGCCTGGGCTTCGTTATCTATTTTCTTCTATGGATCGTGTTGCCTTCCCGGCAAAGCGAAGGGTTTTCGGGAAAAAGATTATACCGGAATCCTGATGACAGGGTGATCGGTGGTGTTGCAGGCGGATTAGCAGCATATTTCAATATTAAAGCTTCAACACTCCGTTTGATCTTTGCAGCTCCGATCCTGCTGAACATCTTTTTTAATATTCTTAATGTATTTAGCTGGGGACATAGCTTCCACTTCTTTCCCAATATCTTTTTCGGATCATTGAGCGGAACATTTTTCCTTGCTTACATCATTTTATGGATCGTATTGCCTGAGGCAAGAAGTCCCTATGAAAAAATGGAGATGCGTGGTGAAAAGGTGGATGTAAATTCAATCAGGCAAAATGTGCAGGAAGGTATTCAGCAATCCAGGGATCACCTGAGAGAATGGGGCAATGAAGTAAAAGAGACTGCTCAAAATTTAGGTAATAAAGCAAGAGCTTTTGCCAATACAAGGGGAAAAGCATTCGCCTCCGAAGCAGGAGAAGCCGCCCGCAGGACCGGACATGGATTTGGTCATGCTATTGGTGTGTTGTTCCGGGTTTTCTTTTTGTTCATTGCCGGTTCCATTGCCTTTGCATTGTTCGTTGCCTTTATCGCATTACTGTTTGGCGGGGTAGCCTGGTGGCCGGTCAACAATTTTTTATGGACCAGTAGCAGCCAGCAGGCATATGCATGGGGTACTTTACTATTCTTTATCGGGGTTCCTTTGATAGCATTCATCACATGGATTATTCGTCGCATTCTCAGGGTACGTTCAAAAAGCGGCTATCTGGGATGGATATTCGGAGGATTATGGGTAATAGGATGGGTTGCAGTAACCCTGTTTGCAAACAGTATTTCAAAAGATGTCAGAGTATATGGGCATATAGATTCCCTTGTTTCCATAACACAACCTGTACGGGGAAAAATGATTGTGGAAGTTCCCGAACCTGAATTGAGATATACGGGAAATTTTGTCTGGATAGACGATGGCTCTGCGGGCTGGGATATGTCAGATGATACACTTAAGCTTTCAGGCGTGAGGTTTGATGTGGTCTTAAGTGAGGATTCCGATTATCATGTTGTATTGAAAAAATTCAGTTCGGGAAGGAACCTGGCCGATGCACGCTCCAGGGCAGAAAAGATCCAATACCCTGTTACTTATAAAGACAGTATTCTTGATCTTGGAAGCGGATATGCCATTGATAAGAACAGCAAATTCCGCTGGCAAAAAGTTCATGTGGAAATAAGAGTGCCTGCCGGAAAAAAGATCCGTTTTGATGAAACAGTGAAGGAACGTCTTAATCCTTTTAATTTCAGGGTCATGAAATACCGCAATTGGAAAGATGGATTCCGTCTTGAAATAAATGATAATAATAATTTTCTCTGGGACGTCAATACTGATTATACAATGAGCAATGATGGACGACTGATAGGTCCTGACGGAAGTAGTGTAAAGAGCAACGGAGATTATCGTTATAGCCCCGGCAGAAATAATGAAGATATTGATAAAAAGATCAGGGATGCTGAAAAAGAGTTGAATGACCTGAAAGAAAAGAAGAAAATGCAGGAGGAAAAGAAGCAAGATGGTCCGGTTGGTATTTTAAACAATATTCCTGCCGGATCAGAAAAGGGAATGGCTGTTATAGCTCCGTCGCCGATCCTGGATCTGCTCGGGAAGTTCAATTAGGAAAAAGAAAAGGACACTTCATTAAAGAACAGAAAAATTAATTTATTAAGTTCCATAATAAGTTCTACCGGGTAACGGTATCATCTGAAGTATTTTCAATTTGAAGAAATAAAAAACACCCCGACTTTCTCAACCTTTGATGGACATGTACGCAAAAGTTTTTATTCTACATTTGCAGCAATTTAAAATTGCTGAATGAAAACTACTCCTTTTACTGCCAAACATATTGCGCTGGGTGCGAAAATGGCTGAGTTTGCCGGGTACAACATGCCGATCAGTTATTCGGGCATCAATGATGAACATAATGCCGTGAGGAAAAATGCGGGTGTCTTCGATGTAAGTCACATGGGTGAATTCATTTTAAAAGGAGAAAATGCGCTGGACCTCATTCAGCGGGTTACCTCCAATGATGCTTCCAAACTTACGGCAGGTAAGATCCAATACAGTTGCTTCACCAATGATTCAGGAGGCATAGTGGATGACCTGCTGGTTTATTGCTTTAAAGAGAACAGCGAATATATGCTGGTGGTGAATGCTGCAAATATTGAAAAGGATTGGAACTGGATCATGAAGCACAACAGTAAAGGAGTGGAGATGGAAAACATCTCTGACAAAACCGGATTGCTGGCAATCCAGGGGCCAAATGCAACAAAAATCCTTCAGCCGCTTACCGATATGGATATCCTCAATCTGAAATACTACACTTTTACAAAAGGAAAATTTGCGGGGGTGGACAATGTGCTGATCAGCGCTACCGGATACACCGGCGCAGGCGGCGTGGAAATATTTTTTGAAGACCTGCAAACGGGAGGACAAAGTAATGCAGACAAAATATGGGATGCCATTTTCGGGGCCGGTGCACCTGAAGGAATAAAACCTGCGGGACTTGGCGCCAGGGATACATTGAGGCTGGAAATGGGTTTTTGCCTGTATGGGAATGATATTGATGATACCACGTCACCACTGGAGGCCGGTCTGGGATGGATCACTAAATTCACCAAAGATTTTACGGCACGGCCGATTCTGGAAAAACAGAAATCCGATGGGATCAAAAGAAAATTGGTTGGCTTTGAAATGACAGACCGGGGCATTCCCCGTCATGGTTATGAAATAAAAGATGCTTCGGGATTATGCATTGGTGTTGTGACATCGGGCACTCAATCTCCCAGCCTGAATAAAGCCATAGGAATGGGATATGTGGATGTAAAAGATTCAATGATTGATTCGGAGATCTTCATTTCGGTAAGGGATAAATTGCTAAAAGCAAAAGTGGTAAAGCTACCATTCAGTTGAATTAAAACTGCGAAAGGGGAGAAGGAAATCAGTGCCGGATTATGATATCGTCTTTAAAGTTTTAATTTTGAATATCTGAATATCTGATGCAAACCATTCACCTCACTACATTCATTAAAGCACCGGTACAGGTCGTCTTTGATCTCAGCCGCCACATAGAGTTGCACAAGCGGTCCATGACCTCTTATAATGAAGAGGCAGTGGCCGGTACACGGTTCGGATTGCTGGAAAGAGATGAAACAGTGACCTGGAAAGCAAAACACCTTTTTAAAAAAAGGTTGTTGAGAGTGAAAGTAACGGATCTGCAAAAACCCGATCATTTTGTTGATGAGCAACTGAGTGGTGATTTTAAGGCAATGAAACACGAACATTTTTTTAAGCCTTGTGAGAACGGGACCATTATGATCGACATGTTTCATTACGATATCCCTTATGGCTTTTTCGGAAAACTGTTTGACCGTTTTTATCTCTTCCGTTATCTCACACGGCTGCTTCAGCAGAGGAATAATGCCATTAAAGAATATGCCGAGAGCGAAAAATGGAAAATGCTGCTGATAAAATAGGCTTGACTCCCGTTCGATTTATTCCGTTATTTTTGTATTCATCTGTACATGAATACACAACCAACACTTTTTACCTCTTTTTCCCCGGCACTTTTGCATTTGTATGATCTCAGCGACAGCATTGTCGTGATCATTGATATTTTAAGGGCTACTTCCACCATCTCCACTGCACTTTTTAATGGAGCAAAAGCAGTGATACCTGTTGACAGTATCAGCCGTTGCATCGAACTGGGAAGACAGATAGAGGGAATAACCGCAGGTGAACGGGATGGGAAAATAGCGGAAGGCTTGCAACATGGTAATTCTCCTTTTGAATATCCGAGGGAATTTGTTGAAGGAAAGACGCTGGTATTCACCACCACCAACGGCACCCGGCTTCTGCAGATGGCGCTGGACAAGGGCGCAACAGAAATCGTAACAGGAGCTTTTTCAAACGTATCAGTACTTTGTGATTATCTCATGGTGATGAAGCGGAATGTGGTTCTGGCATGTGCTGCCTGGAGAGACAGGATTAATTTGGAAGATTCATTGTTTGCAGGGGCGGTCATTCATGAAGTGGGAAAATATTTTTCCATCAACTGCGATTCGTCGAATATAGCACGGTCCATGTATGAAAGCGCAAAAGATGACCTGGTTGGATTTATGCAAAAAAACAATGCTTCTCATTATCACAGGCTGATGGGATTCGGTTTGGAAAAAGATATCCGTTATTGCCTCACTCCTGATTTGGCCAATGTGCTTCCGAAATATGATAACGGGAAATTGACCGTTCAATAATTCATGGCATTCGGAACTGGATATCCGGAAAGACCAATGACGAAATGAATTTATTTGATGGGGCAGATCTGAGAAAGGAAAAATCTACTAAGATACTTTATTTTACTCTCAATTTTCCTGAATAAAATTATTTTTATTTTTCCTTTCTTAATAAGAAAATCCTCCCTGCTTCCTGCTACTTTTGCAGATTAACCTTTTCTGATATAATCGAATAAAAAATTAAGTTTTGGCTTTACCGCACCTTATCAAGTACGTTTATACCCATGGAACTGATGAAGTGATACGAAGAGGAAAAAAGATCCATGCCATCGGGTTTGTGGAATTGGCGGAATATGAAGACCTGTTTGGCTCTGCAATACTCCGGGTGAAAGATGACAGCTACGCCACTTATTACAAAGTATATGTTCAGAAAATAAAAGATCCAAAGTTTGTATCTCTCCGTTGCGGATGCCCATATAATCTGGGTGATATATGCCGCCATGAAGCTGCCGCATTATTTTTTTTACAGGACCTGATAGATAAAGGCCAGTTGTATCCCGGCGAAGTGCAATACGATCAGCGGCATACGGTGATAAAAATGAAAACCATTGACCTGAGGTCACTTCGTTTGCTTTCTTCCCCCGAAGTATTTGCCGATGCAGAAAGATATTTAAGAGTTCAAAAAGCCAAGATCGAATCTGCCGGAAATGAAAGGGTGAAAGCTATCGTTCATCTT
>WBZO01002721.1_pt1 | contig 22244 bp, 24 predicted proteins | sample 5204261 | NCBI WGS metagenome assembly WBZO01 (sample SAMN12412400, study PRJNA552823) | activated sludge metagenome | isolation source: activated sludge from anammox sidestream of wastewater treatment plant... | place: USA: North Carolina | collected 2017-09 | reverse complement strand
CCCGACGGCGCCGCTCCATCGGGCGCGCATGACGCGTGCGCACGCGCACGATCCCGGCAGGCTCGAGCTCGCGCGAGCCTCGGTGGCCCATACCGCCGAGGGCCTCCTCGTCACCACGTTCGGCAACCAGGCGAGCGGCGCCGCCACGACCATGGCGCATGCCGATGCTATCGTCTTCGTACCCGAGGACGCGACGGGCCTCCCGGCGGGCGCCGAGGTCGACGTCCTCCTCCTCCGCGACCTATGAAGAAGAAGAAACCGCTGGCGCTCTCGCATCTCACGGGCGCGGGCCACGCGCACATGGTCGACGTGGGCGAGAAGGACGTCACCGCGCGGTGCGCGACCGCCCGCGCGCGCGTCCGCATGAGTCCCGACACGTTCGTCCAGCTCGCCGCCGGCAAGACGAAGAAGGGCGACGTGCTCGCGGCCGCGCGCATCGCGGGCATCCAGGGCGCCAAGCGCACGAGCGAGCTCATCCCCCTCTGTCACATCGTCGCCCTCACGAAGGTCGAGATCGACATCCGCCTCGAGGGCGGCGTTGCGATCATCGAGGCCACGGCCGAGGCGCGCGACCGGACGGGCGTCGAGATGGAGGCCATGGTCGCGGCGAGCACCGCCGCGCTGACGCTCTACGACATGCTCAAGGCGGTCGACCGCGCGATGGAGTTCGACGTCCGCCTCCTCTCGAAGCGCGGCGGCAAGAGCGGCACATGGGAGCGGCCGGATGAAGGCTGACCTCCGTCACGCACCGCTCTCGCTCGACGAGGCGATCGCCGCCGTACGTCGACCAGGCGCCGGCGGCATCTCCGTGTTCGTCGGCGTGGTCCGCGACGAGAACGAAGGCCGTGCCGTGACGCGCCTCGACTACTCCGCGTACGAGTCGATGGCGAAGAAGGAGATGGAGAAGATCGCCGAGGAGATCGAGGGCGAGATCGCAGGCGCCCGCGTCTGCGCCATCCATCGTCTCGGCTCGCTCGAGCTCGGCGACGCCGCGATCGTGTGCGCCGCGAGCGCGCCGCACCGCGCGGAGGCCTTCAAGGCATGCCGCGAGCTCGTCGACCGCATCAAGGCGCGCGTGCCCGTCTGGAAGCGTGAGTGGGGGCCGCACGGCGCGGCGTGGGTCGGGTGGGAAGACGCCCGGTGCAGCGCCGACGACGCGCACGAGCACCATCGGCACTGAGCGGAGTGATAGCCTGCCCGCGATGTGGCGCGCCGATCGGAGCAAGCTCGTCAAGGTCCGACTCCACTCGAACGGCGAGGACGTCGAGACGCCGTTCGCGGAGGATCTCGGGCCCGCCGCAGGGTCGTGGGGCAGCCGCAAGGTTCGGCTCGCCAACGTCCCCTTCTTGCACGCCAAGCCGACGTACGGCGACGTCATCGTGGTCGAGCCCGATCCCGACGGCCGGCTCACCTGGAACAGCGGGGGCGTTCCCTTCGACGAGATCGGAGCCCGGATCGCCGAGGACGGGGGACGCTGGGCGATGATCGTCGACTACGAGCTCCGCGAGGATGCCCACGGCGTCACTGCCGCGTTCCAGGCGCTCGACATGGCGGCCGAGAGCGCGGACATCGCCGTCGAGGGCTGCTTCGCGCCACGCAACGAGCGGCCCGGCCGCGCGTACCTCGCCGTGCCGGACACGATGGGCGTCGAGGAGGTGCTCACCATGCTGCGCGCGGCGAACATCCCTCTCGAGCTGAAGCTCGTGCACCCGGTCGAGGACGAGCAGGACGACGGCTAACCTCCGGCGACCGGAGGGATGAGCGCGACGACGTCCCCCGGGGCGAGCCGTTCGTCGTCCGTGGCGAACGTCTCGTTGCGCGCCAGGCGCACGGAGGCGAGCCGGCCGGCGAGCGCGGGGTGGCGCGTGGGCAGGAAGCGGGCGAGATCGCCGACGGTGAGGACGTCTGCGGGCAGATCGATCCGTTCCTCGTCGCGATCGACGAGATCACGCACCGCCGCGAAGTAGAGGATCGTGATCGTCACTTGTGCTTCGTCCTTCCGTTCACGAGATCGACGGCGTGCGCGAGCACGGGGGCGATGAGCTCCCTGGCGCCGAGCCGCACGGCCTTCTCGCTGCCGGGCAAGGAGAACACGACACACGTGCCGACCGTCCCAGCCGTCGCGCGCGAGAGGATCGCGCGCGGGCCGATCTGGTCCCACGAGAGGCGCCGGAACGCCTCGCCGAAGCCGTCGAGCGTCTTGTCGAACAGAGCCGAGAGCGCTTCGAACGTGCGATCACGGGGCGCGATGCCCGTCCCGCCCGTGAGCACGACGGCATCGGCTTCCGCGTTGCCGGCGGCCTCGCGCACGAGCGCGACGATGCGCTCGGGATCGTCCGGGACGATCGCATGACGCACGAGGTCGAATGCACCGAGCTCCTCCCGAAGGGCCCTTCCCGACGTGTCGTCGGCCTCGGTGCGGGTATCGCTGACGGTGACGGTGAGGACGCGGACGGCCATCGCGCGAGGAAGCGTAACCTCGGTCTGCGTCGCGCGTATCCTCGATGTCGGCTAAGGTCGAGGCTGATGTACGCGCTTCCGGTCATCCAGACGGCGGCTCCGCCGCGCTCCGTGAGGCTCTCGCTCACGGACCGGTGCGACCTCGCGTGCATCTACTGCCGGCCGGACCGCCGCGACGGCTATCTCGACCCCGAGGAGCGGCTCGACGTCGATGCTTGGAAGACGATGGTGCACGGCCTCGTACGTGCCGGCGTACGCCGCGTGCGGCTCACCGGCGGCGAGCCGCTGCTTCATCCCGCGATCGTCGACGTCGTCACGTTCCTCGGGACGCTCGGGCTGGACGACGTCGCGCTGACCACGAACGCGACGCGGCTCGCGAAGCTCGCGCGGCCGCTGCGCGATGCGGGGCTCGCCCGCGTCAACATCTCGCTCGACACGCTCGACGCGGACCGCTTCGCGCGCATGACCCGCGGCGGCGAGCTCGACGTCGTGCTGCGCGGGGTCGACGCCGCCCTCGCGGCCGGCTTCGACGAGGTGAAGCTCAATGCCGTCGTCGTCCGGGGAGAGAACGACGACGAGATCGAGCGGCTCGTTCGCTGGTCATGGGAGCGAGGGATCGTCCCCCGCCTGCTCGAGGTGATGCAGGTCGGCGAGGGCGCGAACCTCGCGGACCGGGTTGTCACCGCGAACGAGATGCGCGCGCGGCTCGCGCACCTGCTCGTGTCCGGAGAGGCGCTCGCCGAGGTCGATCGCGGACCGGCGAAGTACCTGGTCGCGCGCCACGATCCGAACAAGAGGGTCGGCTTCATCACCGGCACGAGCGACACCTACTGCAAGGGCTGCGATCGCCTCCGCGTCGCGAGCGACGGGACGCTGCGGCCCTGCCTCGCGACGAACGACGGGCTCGGCGCCGGGCACCTCGCGCGCGGCGGCGACGTCAACGGCGTCGCCCGGGCCGTAGAGGGCGCGTGGACGATGAAGCCCGACGGCGAGCACTGGAAGGGCTGCACCGAGAAGACGGCCGCCAGCGTGTCGATGCGCGGCATCGGCGGCTGAGCGCGCCGCTCAGGTCGGCACGACGTCGAGGCCGACGATCTTCATGAGGCGGAGCGCGTTCGAGCTCTGCACGATGCCCGGCCGGAGCCGGTAGTCGAAGGTCATCTCCTCGCCCTTCACCTGCTCCTCGAAGTGAACGTTCTTCACCTGCTCCGGCATCTCGCCCTCGAGATCGCCGAGCCCGAGGTCGTGCGTGGAGACGGCGCCCATCGCCCGACGGGCGAGGAGCTCCTTCATGATCGCGCGCGCCCCGATGAGCCGCTCGCGGGTGTTGGTGCCGTGGAGGATCTCGTCGAGGAGGAACAGGACGGTGCCCTCGGCCGCATCCTTCGCGTGCGCCGTCTTCGCGAGATCGAGCACGAGCTTCAGCTTCTTCAGCTCGGCGTAGAAGCGGCTCGTCCCCTCCTCGAGCGAGTCGGACACGCGCATGCTCGTCGCGACCTTCAGCCGGCCGAGCCGGAGCTTCTTCGCGCAGACGGGCGCGCCCGCATTGGCGAGCACCGCGTTGACGCCGATGGCTCGAAGGAGCGTGCTCTTGCCGGACATGTTCGATCCCGTGACGACGAGCGCGTGCCCGGGTCCGGCGAGCGTGACGTCGTTCGCGACGCGCTTGCCCGCCTCGATGAGCGGGTGGCCGAGGGCCTCGGCCTCGAAGGTCGGCTCCGGCACGAGCTCGGGGAAGGTGTGATCGGGACGCTCGAACGCGAAGCCCGCGAGCGATGCGAGCGCCTCGAGCTCCGCCAGCGCGCGGAACCAGCCGAACGCCGCCTTGCCCGCGCGCCGGCGCCAGGCGTCCAACGCGAGCGCGCACCAGAGGTCCCACATCAACGCGGGGCCGATGAAGAACTTGAAGACCTCGTTGTTGCGCGCATCGAGGAAGCCGACGATGCGCGAGAGCGAGGCCATCTCCGTGGTCGCTGACGCGCCGCTCTCGCGGAGCCGCGCCTGGAGGGCCTCGAGCGCGGGCGCCTCGAACTTCTCGTTCTCGAGCAGCGCGAGCATCCCGCCGTAGCGCGACAGGGCGCTCTCCTTCGAGGACGCCGCCTCGAGGATCGTGTGCATCGCCGGGCGGAGCCCGGTGAGGACCGCGATCTCCAGGACGAACGGCACGAGGAACGCCCACCGGGGAGCCGCGCCGATGCCCGACGCGACGAGCGCGCCGACGGCGAGCACGGGCAGCACGAGCGCGAGGAGCTTCGACCATCCCGGCAGCGCCGCCCCCTCCTTCGCGTTCGCTTGCCCCGCCCACATCACGAACGGGCGCGGATCGGGCTTGCTCTCGTCGAGGAGGCTGCCGACGACGGCGAGCTCCTCGCGGAGCTTCATCCGACCCGAGAGGTCGCGGACCGCGCGCTGCCTCTTGGCGATGGTCTCGTAGAAGTCCGGCCCGGCGTCGTCGCCCGAGAGCCAGCGCGCGAGCACCTCCTCGCCGTAGCGCGTGGAGGTCGCGTCGAGGAGCTGGAAGAGCGACGAGCGACCGAAGACGTCGAGATCGCCCGCGTAGGGGTGCGTGTCGACCGCCCAGCGCTCGCCCATCGAGAGGAACGAGCGCCACTTGCCGGCCATGCGGGCGAGCGCACGCTCGTGGAAGCGGACGGCCGCGAGCTTCTCGTCCTTCTTCGTGTGCACGCGGGCGTGGACCACGACGAGGACGGCGAAGCCGACGACGAGCGCGACCACGCCGAGCCACGATCCCGAAGGGAGGTGGATCCACGCGATCGCGCCCACGAGGAGCACGGCCCCGACGAAGACGAAGAGCCGCGCGCTCGCGATCGCCCCCGCGCGGCGCTCGAGGACGGCGAGCTCTTCGCGCCGCGCCGCGAGCGCGGCCTCGTGTGTCTCCTTCGGACCAGCCACCTGGTCCCCGCATCTAACACGATTGTCATCGTTCAGGCGGCGCGACGACGGCGGAGCGGGACGCTCGTACGCGCGACGCGGCGCTCGAGCGCGGGCTGAGGACGCTGCGCGTACGCGACCGCGACCGCGAAGCCCGTGAGCGAGAGGCGCGGCCCTTTCGGGGTCGGGTTCACGAGGCCGGCGCGGGTCAGTGCGCCGAGCGCGCGACGGACGGCGGGCTCGTCGGCCTGGATGCGGAGGAGGAGCTGCTCGATCGTCGGCGCGGTGCGACGGCGAGCGAGGCGGAGCATGGCGCGGAGGACGTCGATCTCGAGGCTCATGGGAAGAACATACGATCAGTACTGAACACCTGTCCAATTAAGCTGGTCGATTTCTCGCCCGGGATTCAGTAGGGTCGCCCGCCATGTTGTTCGGCATGTACGGCAAGCTCACGGCCCACGAAGGCAAGCGCGACGAGCTCGCGCAGAACCTCCTCCGCGCCGCGGACCTGATGAAGTCGGTGCCCGGCTGCCTGCTCTACGTCGTCAACACGTGCGAGGCGGAGCCGAACGCGGTCTACGTGACCGAGCTCTGGCAGGACGAGGCCGCGCACGGAGCATCGCTGTCGATGCCCGGCGTGCGCGATCTCATCATGCAGACGATGCCGCTCGTCGCGGAGAAGCCCGAGGGCACGCGCGTCCGGCCGATCGGAGGCAAGGGCCTCGACCTGCTCAGCGGGCGAGCGCGATCTTGAAGGAGCGGTGCTGAAGGCCCTCGAAGAGGCCGTTCATCGCCCCCTTCTCGTCGCCCGAGACGCCGAACGACTCGACGCGCACCTGCACGTCGAGCGTGCACGGCGCCGAGCCCGGCAGCGCGTGTAGCGCGGTCGTGTCCCACGCGAGCGGATAGGCGTTCGGCAAATCGAACCTCTCGTTCTCGAACTGCAGGCACTCGCCCCGCACCTCGACCGCGTGCCGCCACTTCGCCGCATCCGGGCGCGGCTCGAGATCGATCGAGACGACGTCGCCCGCACGCATCGTCTCGGGCGCCTCCCGGAGCTCGAAGTCGGGCGCGAGATCGACCTTCGTCGCCATCTGGTCCGCGCCGCGCACCAGCGTCACGGTCACCTCGGGCTGCGCCGGCGCCGGCGAGACCTCGGCGACGTAGTGGACCTTGTCGCCCTCGATGCGCTCCTTCAGGGGGACCCGGTTGCCGTTCACATCGACGTTGATCGTGTCGCCTTCACCGAGGAGCAGGAAGCCGTCGCCGATGAACGCGACGAAGATCTCGAGCTTCTTCCCGTCGGAGAACGCGCCGTGTGAGGCGGAGATCCGCTGGAGCGACAGATCGCTCGTGTGCTTCAGCGGGCGCGGCTCGTTCGCCCCGCTCCCGCTGCCCCCCGAGGACGTCTGCATGGTGCACGCGAGCATCGTGCTCGCGCAGAACAAGAGAAGAAAGGTTCGCATGCCGGCGCGCGGCTGCACGCGTCGTGCCCGCCCGTCGGCCCCGTAGATCCGCGCGATGACGCGCCGGAGGAGGACGACCTGTCTGCGTCGCGCCACACCCCCGGGGCGCGGCCGTCAGGGTCGATTCTTCACGGTCATGCCGAGCTCGTGGAACAGGAACGACAGCTCGTCGGCCAGCTCGTCGGCCAGCTTGCTCACCGGCTTGCCCGCGCCGTGGCCGGCCTTCGTCTCGACGCGGAGGAGGATCGGCCGCGACGGATCGCCCTGCGCCTCCTGCATCCGTGCCGCCATCTTCCGCGCGTGCATCGGATCGACGCGCGAGTCGCTCTCGGCGGTGGTGAACAGCATCGACGGATAGCGCGTGCCGTCCTTCACGTGGTGGTACGGCGAGTACGCGTGGAGGAAGCCGAAGTGCTTCGGGTCGTCGGGGTCGCCGTACTCCGGGATCCAGAGCTTCGCGATCCGGAAGCGGTGGTACCGGACCATGTCCGTGAGCGGCACGAGCGAGAGGCCGGCGCGGAACATCTCGGGGTGCTGCGTCACCGCCGTCGCGACGAGCAGCCCGCCGTTCGAGCCGCCCATGATCCCGAGGCGCGCGGGGCTCGTGATCTTCTGGTCGAAGAGCGTCCTCGCGCACGCATAGAAGTCGTCGAAGACGTTCTGCTTCTTCTCGAGCATCCCGGCCTTGTGCCAGTCCTCGCCGAGCTCGCCGCCGCCGCGCAGGATCGCGGTCGCCCAGACCGCGCCGCGCATGACGCTCTCGAGCGCCCGGGCGCTGAAGCTCGGCGTCTGGTTCACGTTGAAGCCGCCGTAGCCGTAGAGGATGGTCGGGTTGTTCCCGTCGCGCGTCAGGCCCTTCTTCGAGATCACGAACATCGGGACGCGGGTCCCGTCCTTCGACGTCGCGAAGAGCTGCTGGACCTCGATGCCCTCGGCGACGAACTTCGCGCCGACGCGGTCCCACATCTCGAGCTTCGGCTGCTTGGCCTCGAGGTCGAGACGGTGGACCTGGAACGGGACGACGTACGACGTGAAGGACACGAACAGCTCCGTGCCGTCGTACATGCCGGTCACGCCCGCCGAGCCGATTCCCGGCAGCGCCACCGGCCCCTTCGACTTGCCTTCGAGCGAGAAGCGCTCCACCCGCGACGACGCGTCGTGCATGTACGTCGTGACGATCTCGTCCTTCAGCACGGCGACGTCGTGGAGGACGTCGGCGCCCTCCGGGAGGACCTCCTTCCAGCTCGCGCGATCGGGCTTCGTGTAGTCGACCGCGTAGAGCTTGTACCGGGGCGCGCCGTCGTTGGTCTGGATGAACATCCGGTCGTTCCGGAGGATCGGATCGAACAGAGCCGCGCGCTTCACCGCGACCTCGACGAACGGCGACGAGTCGCCCTTGGAGAGATCGCGCAGGTACACCTCGCTCTTGTCCCAGCCCATGTGGACGCGGATGACGAGCCAGCGTCCGTTCGGCGAGACCATCACCTGCGGGACGTCGGTCTTGTCGCGACCCTCTCCGAAGACGAGGCGATCGCCCTTCGGATCCTGGCCGATCACGTGGTGGAAGATCCGGCAGTGGTACTTCTCTTCGCCCGCCGGGACGGTGCCGGGCGCGGGATAGCGGGAGTAGTAGAAGCTCTTTCCGTCCGGCATCCACGCGACGGAGGCGTGACGCGTGCGATCGATCCGCTCGCCGAGGTCCTTGCCCGTCACGACGTTGCGCACGTGGAGGACGCTCTCCTCGCTGCCCGATTCGCTGCGGCCCCAGGCCAGGAGCTCGCCGTCCCACGACGGGTACCACCAGTCGAGCGCGCTCGTGCCGTCCTCGGACAGCGCCGACGCGTCGACGAGCACGCGGTCCTGTGCGCCGAGCCCGTCGCGTACGTAGAGCGTCGGCTGGTTCTGCGCGCCCTCGCGCTTCGTGTGGAAGTAGCGCAGCCCCTTCTTCGTGCGACGGACGGATGGCGCGGTGACGTAGCCGATCTGCAGGAGGTCCGTCGCCTCGTTCTTGATCGCCTCGCGTCCGGCGATCGCGTCGATCACCTTGCGCGTGTGCGCGTTCTGCTCCTCGGTCCAGGACTTCACCTCGGCGGAGTCCGCCTCCTCGAGCCAGCGGTACGGATCCGCCACCTTCGTGCCGTGGAGGTTCTCGACCACATCCATCTTCCGCGTCATCATCTTCTCGCTCGGGCGCTGGTTCGACGTGAGGCCGCCGCCGGCCGCGTTCGTGGACGGCATCGCGACCGTGAGCGGCGGGATGCCCTGGACGGCGGGAGGCTCCGCACACGCTGCGGCGACGAGCACGGAGGCAAGGACGAGCTGACGCGCGGAAGACATCGGCGCGCATCCTAACGCGCGGCGCGAGCGCCATGCTAGGGTGCCTGCCCGATGCGGCCGCTCGTGCTCCTCTCGAACGACGACGGGTTCGCGAGCAAGCGGCTCCGCGTGCTGCGCGACGCGCTCCTCGCCTGGGCCGACGTCGTGGTCGTCGCGCCGGCGACCGAGCAGAGCGCGACGAGCCACTCGCTCAGCCTCCATCGTCCGCTCCGCGCGCGCGAGATGGAGCCCGGCATCTTCGCCGTCGACGGCACGCCGGCCGACTGCGTCTACGTCGCGCTCCACGCGGGCACGCGGTTCTTGCCCCGCTGGCCGGACCTCGTCTGTTCGGGGATCAACCGCGGCCTCAACCTCGGCCAGGACGCGTTCTACTCCGGCACGGTCGCGGCCGCGCGCGAGGGCGCGCTCCGGGGCATCCCCGCGATCGCGTCGAGCGCGCACGTGAAGGCCGACCGCATCCGCGTCGCCGAGCTCACGTCGCGCGTCGCGCGCGCGCTCCTCGACGAGACGGCGAGCGCGCCCAAGCGACCCGGCGTGCGGCTCGCCCGCAAGACGCCTCTCCTCAACCTGAACGTCCCGGCGGAGTGGAACGGACAGGTCCGGCACACGCGCCTCGGCGCGCGGCTCTACGAGGAGATCATCGACGTCCGCACCGATCCGCGCGGCCGCGAGTACATGTGGCTCGGCGGTCCCGGCGTGCGCCACGAGCGCGACGAAGGAAGCGACACCGACGCGTACGACGACGGCGCCGCGTCCATCACGCCGCTCGTCCTCGACCTGACGAGCCCGGACGACGGCGGCCTCACCGATCGCCTGATCGCGGTCACGACGCCGCGCTGAGCGAGCCCCGCCGCTCCGCCGCGCGCGCGGCGATGCGCGCGATCACCCGGCGGAGGACGCTCGGCGCCGGAGGGCGGGGCAGCTCGCGGCCGTGCGCTCTGGAGCCCGCGCCGGTCCCGAGCCAGAGCACCTCCGTGCCGGCGCCGACGGACGTGCGCTCGAGCGCGTCGGACAGCGTGTCGGCGTCGTCCCCGACCGCGTCCGAATCGACGACCACGATCTCGGGTGCCGTGCCGCCGAGCACCCGCGCGGCGTCGGCCGCCGTGGGGACGCACTCGATCGTCACCGCGTCACCGCCGGCGTGGAGCGCGCTCTCGATCGTCGCCGCGAGCCCGTCGCGGAGCACGGGGTCCTCGACGACGAGCAGCGCGCGGATCGGAGCTGCTACGGCGACGAGCCGGACACCGGACGCGGCGCCGGCCGGGAGCCTCGTGCGCACCAGCTCGGCGGCAGCCTCGAGCTCCGACGCGAAGGTGGAGCAGTCCGGATGGCGCGCGTCCGGGGACTTCGCGAGGGCGCGCGCGAACGCCTCGTCGAACGGGGCGAGCTCGGGCCGGATGGCGGAGGGGTGCGGCGCGGCCCTGTCCGCGCGCGCGACGGCGAGCTCGTAGGCGCTCCGCACGGAGAACACCGGCCGCCCGGTGAACAGCTCGAACGCGGTGCACGCGAGCGCATAGAGATCGGTCTGCGGCGTCATGTTCTCGGGCGCGATGCACGCGGCCTGCTCGGGCGCCATGTACGAGGGCGTCCCGCCGACGAACGAGGCGTGCTTCGACGGCCGCGCGCGCCGGCGCGCGATGCCGAAGTCGACGAGGACGGCGCGATCGGTGCGCTCCTCGATGAGGATGTTGCTCGGCTTCACGTCGAGGTGCAGAAAGCCGTGGGCGTGGATCGCGGCGAGGCCGCGGGCCACCTGGCGCACGACGTCGAGGGCGCGCTCGAAGTCCACGAGCGTCCCGCGGACGGCGTGCTCGCGCAGGACCTCGCCGAGGTCGTGGCCCTTCACGAGCTCCATGGCGATCCAGTACGCGCCGGCCTCCTCGCCGAAGCCGTAGGTCTCGACGACGTTCTCGTGACGGAGGCTCGCGGCCGCGCGCGCCTCTCGCTTGAGCCGCTCGAGCGCGCGGCCGTCACGCTCGAGATCGCGGACGATCTTCAGGGCGACGGCGCGACCGAGGACGACGTCCTCGGCGCGGAGCACGATCGCCGAGCCGCCTCGCCCGAGCCGCCCGATCGGGCGGTAGCGGCCGTCGACGAGCACGGGAAGGTCGGCGGCCTCCCTCTCGCCATCGTGCTCCATCGGCGACACCTCCGATCCCGGGACGTTGCAAGGCGCGGGCCGCGTCGGAGGGGGCGCGAGGACCGCGGCGGGGAAGCGCGTGGCGCAACCGCTGCGGTCTCCGCCGCGTCCTCTGCGCGCATCCCCGACGCGGGACGTTCCGACCAGCGTGCTACCGTCGCCGCGCATGGCGGCCACCCACGTCGCGCTCCTCCGCGGCATCAACGTCGGAGGGAACAACGTCATCCCGATGCGCGCGCTCGCAGCGACCTTCGAGGAGCTCGGGCTCACCGAGGTGAAGACGTACATCCAGAGCGGCAACGTGCTCTTCCGGTCCCGCCAGGGCGATGCACGCAAGCTCGAGAAGCGCGTCGAGGCCGCGGTGAAGAAGGCGCATCGCTGCGAGGTGAAGGTGGTCGTACGGACGCGCGAGGAGATGCTCACGCTCGCCCGCACGCTGCCGGCCTCGTGGAAGAAGCCCGATCCGTCGAAGCGGTACAACGTCATGTTCCTCCGCCACACCATCGACGGAGAACGGATCCTCGACGGCATCCAGCCGAAGCCCGGCATCGAGGAGGTGACCTACCGTCCCGGCGCGCTCCTCTGGTCGGCGACCATCCGCGACCTGACCCGCACGACGATGTTGAAGGTGGCGACGATGACGATCTACGAGCACATCACCGTCCGGAACCTGAACACGACGATGAAGCTGTGCGCGCTCCTGTCGGAAGGCGAGGTCAGCGCCCGAACGTCACGATCACGTCCGCCGTCGGGAAGAGGTCGCGGCTCCTGACGCGCTCGCGCGTGGAGAACCCCTCCGCGTCCTTCGTCACCACCGTGCGGTGCGTGTCGATGTCGTAGAGGACGAGGCCGAGCCGTAGCCGCACGCGCGGTGCGAGCCTCGCGTCCACTCCCGCGGAGAGCGCGTAGACCAGCGGCGAGACCGGCGCGTTCTCGCGGTTGCCGAGGAGGTAGACGTCGAGCGCGCCGCGCACGCGGAGGCCGTCGGTGAGCGCATGGTCGTACGCGACTCCCGCCCGCGAGCGGAGGCCGCGCGTCGCCGGCGCGAGCCACAGCTCGAACGGCGCGAACAGATGGGGCGCCTCCGCGTCGGTATGCTCGAGCGGCACGCCGAACGCCGTGTCGGCGCGGACGCTGAAGACGTTCCGCTCGCCGGTGGACAGTACGAAGCCCACCTGGGGCACGACCGTCCAGCCGATCCGGCCGCCGCCCGACTCCCAGCTCGGGAAGACGTAGCCCTGCAGCCAGCGCATCGGCATCGTCGGGACCGAGAGCCCGTACTCTCCGGTGAGCGAGACACGCGAGCGCACGGCCGCCCAGCGCACGATCGCGTTCGGCGCGAGCGCGAGGTCGAGCACGGGGTGCGTGTCGATCTCCACGCGATCGACGACGCCCCACCGGAGCGGATCGAACAGACCGACGGAGACGCGGCCGGGCGGGAGGATCGCGGCGGCGTCGTGCGCAGGCAGCGGCTCGGCGCGCGCGGCCGACGTCGCGAAGAGCAGCGCGAGCATCACGAGCGCACGTCTCAGCGGAGCACCCACGTCCCCACGACGGGCGCGTGATCGGAGAGCCACAACGGATCGCTCGCGATGCCTTGCCGTCCGCTCGTCTGGAGCACGTCGCTCCTTCCGGCCTCCCACGACGTGCCGCGGCTCGCGAACAGGTAGTCGAGCGTGCGGTTCCAGAAGCCGGGCCCTCCGGTGCGATCGATCACGTTCGGACCGGCGACGGTATGCGAGTAGTAGCGGCGCTGCGCCTCCTCCGTGGTGCCGTACTCCGCGAGCGGGATGTACGGCGCGAGCTCGTCGAAGAACGGCCGCATCACCTCGGGGGTGTACGGAGGCTGCTCGAACTCGGTGCCCTTCGCGCTCGGATGCTCGTCGGGGAAGTCGGTGAGCTTCGCCGCGCCGGGGGGCAGCTCGTTGAAGTCGCCGCCGACGACGAACGGGAGCTTCTCGCTGCGCGCGAGGTCGAGGACCTGGGCGATCTGCTTCTGCTTCGTGCCGTCCTGATCGTACGCCTCCGTGTGGACGACGAAGACCGCGGCGCGCGTGACGCCGAGGTCGAGCACCGCGCGTCCCACGGCGCGATGGAGATAGAACTTCCTCGTCAGCGCGTCCTGGTCCGTGCGGTCCACGCTCGCGATCCGCGTCGCTTCGACGATGCGGTACTTGCTGAGCACCGCGACCCCCTCCTCGATGCGGCCCATGCCGTCGGCCGCGACGTAGCGGCTGTCCCACGTCGAGAAGTAGGCGCCGTAGCCGAGGCGCGTGTTCTCGAGCAGGAAGCGGAGCTGATCGACGTACGCGGAGCGCTTGCCGTTCACGTCGCACTCCTCGACGAGCAGCACATCGGGATCGACCTCGCGGACGAGCGCCGCGACGCCGCTCATGTTCGCGAGCACCTCGGGCACCGTCATGTGGACCCTGTCGCCCCACTTGTCGAAGAAGAAGTCGATGCGCCCGCCTCCGAACTTGATGTTCCACGCGACGACGCGGAGCTTCGACGGCGCCGGATCGGCGGGCGGCGTCGGGTGCGACGAGCGGAAGATCGGCGCCTCCTGGATCGGCTCCTCGAAGTCGTTGGCGAGCGGCTCGCACGCCGGCAGCGCACACGCGAGCCATGCGAGAAAGCGGAGCCTCACGCGTCGGGCGCCCCGGCGGTGAGCGCCTCGCGCACCGCACGGACGCGAGCCGCCTCGCGAGCGGTACGGCGCGATGCGAGCAGGATCGGGTTCGTCGTCGCCTGCGTGCGGAGCGTCCGGAAACGTTCGAGAGCGGCTCGCGCCATCGCTTCGGCCAAGCCGACTTCGGCCAGCGGTGATGCCCATGCGTGGAGCTCGACGTTGGCGTTGACCGTCGCCGACATGGTGTCGGCCGCAGCGTATCATCTTCCCGCCGAACGCGGCCGAACGCGCCCATGCGCTGGGCATCGGCTACGACGAGGGCTGGTGGGGAGGCGGTCGTCGCCGGGGAGTGAAGGCGTTCCCGGTCGCTCCGTCCCGCGGTATCGTCACGCCATCATGCTTGCCGCCGAGACGCTCGCGTACGCCAAGAGCAAGATCCGGGACGTCCCGGATTTTCCGACGCCGGGGATCCTCTTCAAGGACATCACGCCGCTGCTCGCCGACCCGCGCGCGTTCCACATCGTCCTCGACTCGATCGCCGAGCGGTTCATCGGCCAGCACGTCGACGCGATCGTCGGCGTCGAGGCGCGCGGCTTCATCTTCGGCGGCGCGCTCGCCGCGCGGCTGAACGCGAGCTTCGTGCCCGCGCGCAAGCCGGGCAAGCTGCCCGCCGAGAGCGATCGCGTCTCGTACAAGACCGAGTACTCGACCGCCGAGCTCGAGATGCACAAGGCCTCGATCAAGCGCGGCGCCCGGGTCGTCGTGGTCGACGACGTCCTCGCGACCGGCGGCACCGCCAAGGCGTCGGCGGACCTCGTGACCACGCAGGGCGGCGAGGTCGTCGCCTACGCGTTCGTCATCGAGCTGTCGTTCCTGAGCGGCCGCAAGGTGCTCGAGCCGGGTCGGGTCGAGAGCGTCCTCACCTATTGAGGAGGAGGCCGATTACCGGCCGCGCGGCTGGATCCGCCGAAGGGCGTTCGAGGGGCAAGCGACCGCGCTCACCGCCGGGGTCCCGATGAACGCCAGAATCGCGAACAGAACCGCGGCTGTACCCGGTCCGCCCAGGGTGATGAAGAGGTTGTCGAGAATCATCGGGGGCCTCCCAAGCTCCACAATTTGACCAACTGGCCAGTATGTTTTGGCCAGACGGCCAGTTTGTCAACCCCACGGATGCGCTTTTCCGACCGCCTCGCGGAGGCGACGGGGGGCGGCGTCACTTGCGCCGGCGCAAGTGGATCATCCCGATCGGTACAAATTACTTTCGCCAGCGAAAGTGGGACGCGGCACCGGCGTCAGGAGGCCGGGACGCCGATCTGCTTCATCACCGCGGCCACGACGCGATCGCAGCGAGAGAGGTGGAACTCGAAGGCCGCGGGCGCGACGCGATCGAGCCGCTTCGTGACCTCCTCGCGGAGCAGCGAGCGCGCGCGATGCAGGCGCGTCCGCACGGTCTCCTCGGGGATCCCGAGCGCCTCGGCGGTCTCGGGACCGCTCATCTCCTCCACCGCACGCAGGACGAAGACGGCGCGGAACGCGGGGGGCAGCCCGTCGATGGTCTCTTCGAGGACGGCGCGCACCTCGCCGTCGCTCGCCTCCTCCTCCGGAGATCTCCCGGGTCCCTTCGCCATCGTCGCCTCCTCCAGGTCTGCGTCGTCGATGCTCGCGGCTGCGCGCGTCCGGCGGAGCCGCTGGAGCGCGGCGTTGACCGCGATGCGGACGAGCCAGGTCGAGAACTTCGCCCGCCCCTGGAGCTCGGCCAGGTGCTGGAACGCCGTCACGTAGGCCTCCTGCATCGCGTCCTCCGCGTCGGCCTCCGAGCGGAGGATGGCGCGGGCCGCGCGATACACGCGGCGGTTGTGCCGCCGCATGAGCACCTCGAAGAGCGCGGCCTCGCCCGCGATCACGCGCGCGACGATCACCTCGTCCGCCGTCTCGGGGGGCAGAGACGCATCGACCACGGGGGCATCGTAGTTCATGACGTCCGGAGGATGCGGCCCGTCCGCCTCGCGTTCCCGAGATTCGCCCTAGAGCTCGAAAAGCGCGAGCGCGCTGGCCTCGAGCGCGCGCAGGACCTCGATCTCTTCCTGCGGCGACAGCGGATCGACGGAGTGGTGGATGGCGAGGCCGTCGAGCGTCGCGAGGATCAGGCGCGGGACGACCTCGATCGACACCTTCGGCCGGAGGCCCATCTCGACCAGCCGCGCGAGGCCGACGTCGATCATCTGCTTGCGCGCCCGCGCGAGCGCCGTGCCGAGCGCCTTCGCCATCGGCGGGCTCTGCCGCGCCACGACGTGCATGTCCATGAGGACGCGGAACTCGGGCGCCACGTCCCGGCGCAGCGCCCACATCTCGGCGAGCGCGCGCCGGATGCGCTCCATTGGGAGGCCCGGCTCCTCGAAGGCGCCGGTGATGCGCCGCTCGATGCGGTCGCAGCACTGCTCGAGGACGCGCTCGAGCAGATCGTCCTTGCTCTCGAAGTGGTAGTGGACCGCGCCCTTGCTCAGGCCCGCCGCGTCGGCGATGTCCTGCACGCTCGTCGCCTGGATGCCGTCCTTGGCGAGCGCCTCGATCGCCGCGTCGAGCACCTGCTGGCGGCTCTCCTCGCTCTTCTTGTAGCGGGTCCTGATTCTGGCCAATCGGTCACAATCTACTCGGATGCCGCCGGTTTACCAGTCCGGAGCTCCTTCATCCGCTTGGGGAGCAGGCCGAGCAGCGCGAGCACCGCCGAGACGCGCCCGCCGATCCCCGTGGCGCCGCCCCGCACCGCGGCGAACGCGAGCGCGAGCTTCTTCAGCGTCGGCGTGTACGGGTACCACCAGGTCTCGCGCTTCGCCCGGTTGCGATCGAGGAGCACGAGGCGCGGCCGCGTGAGGTGATCGAGCGCGTGCACCGATCCGGTCACGCCCCAGCCGGTCTCGCCGACGCCCGTCCACGGCATCGAGGCGATCGCGCCGGTGAACGAGTGGTTGTTGACCGTCACCACGCCCGCCCGGAGGCGCCGCGCGAGCTTCTCGCCCGCCGAGACGTCCTTCGTCCAGATGCTCGCCGTCAGCCCGTAGCGCGAGGCGTTGGCGCGCTTGATCGCCTCCTCGACGTCCGCGACCTCGGTGATCGGCACGACCGGACCGAACGTCTCCTCCGCGACGAGCGGGTTCTTCTCGTCGTCGATCTTCACCACCGTGGGCCGGTAGCCGAGCTTGGCCCCCTTCTCGTCGACGCTCTCGCCGCCGGCGAGGATCTGGCCGCCCGCCTCCTTCGCCGCCGTGACGTGCCGCTCGACGACGCTGCGCTGCGCGGCGCTGGTGAGCGGGCCCACGTCGGTGCCGAGCCGGAGCGCCTTCGTCGCCGCGACGATCTTCTCGGTCAGCTCCTTGGCGACCTTGCTCTCGACGTACACGCGCTCGACCGCGCCGCAGTTCTGGCCGGCGTTCATCATCGCGCCCCACACGATGCCGTTCGCCGTGCGCTCGAGATCGGCGTCCGCGAGGACGATCGCCGCGTCCTTGCCGCCGAGCTCGAGCGCGCAGGGCACGAGCCGGTCGGCGCACGCGTGCGCGACCTTGCGCCCCGTAGCCGGACTGCCGGTGAAGACCACGAGGTCGACGTCCGACGCGCAGAGCCGCGCGCCGGCGTCGCCGCCGCCCTGCACCACCCCGAGGACGCCGTCGGGCAGGAGGCCGTCGAACAGGCTCGCGAGCAGCCGGCCCGTCCGCGGGGTGAGCTCGCTCGGCTTGAAGACGACGGCATTTCCCGCCATCAGCGCGGGGACGATGGTCCGGAGCGGGAGCGCGAACGGGAAGTTCCACGGCATGATGACGCCGAGCGTCCCGCGCGCCTCGCGGTGGATCCATCCGCTCTTCTTCGGATAGGAGAGCGCGTCGATCTCCGCCTCCTCCGGCTCGAGCTCCTCCGGCAGGACCTCTGCCCAGTAGCCGACGACGTCGCCGCTCGCGAGCACCTCGCCGAGGAGCGCCTCCTCCTCCGGCTTGCCGGTCTCGAGGTGGACGAGCTTCGCGATCTCCTCCGCGCGCTCGAGGATGCGGTGCTTGACCTTCTCGACGGCCTTGATGCGCTTCTCGAGCGGGACCTCGGCCCACTTCTCCTGCGCGTCACGGGCGCGGGAGACGATCTCGGGGATCGCCTCGAGCGTCGTCGCCTCGATCGCCTCGAGCTCCTCGCCCGTTGCCGGGCTCGTGGTCGCGAACACCGCCTCGGAAGCCATGATGCGGCCGACTATACCTCACGCGCCGCTCTCCGAGAGGAACGACGCCACCTGCTCGATGACCACCGGCGAGAACAGGATCGAGAGGTGGGCGGCACCGTCGACCTCGAAGTCGATGCCGCCGCGATGCGCGAGGGACGAGCTCTCCTTGGGGTGCACGACGTTGTCGTGCGTGGAGAAGACCGAGAGCGCCGGCACCTTCAGCGTGTGGCCCGCGTGCGCCTCGAGCACCTTCGAGCCGCGGCGGAGGGCAGCGCCGCCGGAGCCGAGGATCGGCCCGCGCCACAGCACGCCCGCATGCGGGGTCGCGATGGTGACGAGCCGGCGCACCTTGAGCGCGTCCTTCCGCGCCTCGTCGCGCATCATCTCGATGGCCACGAGGCCGCCCATCGAGTGACACACGAGATCCACGGCCGGGGCGCCCGTCTCCTCGCAGACGCGATCGACGAAGCGATCGAGCCGCGCCGCGTTCCTCTCGAGCGTCGAGAACCACGGGTAGTTGATCCCGTAGAGCGGACCGAGCCCCTTTCTCGCCAGCGCCCGCGCGATGCCGAGGAAGTCGACGCGGTTCTGCATGTAGCCGTGCACGAAGACGATCGGCGTCTTGCCTGCCGGCGCACGGCGGACGAGGAGGCCGTCCATCCGACGGCCGACGAAATAGAAGAGCGGAACGAGCGGCTGGATGAGCGCCGCGAGCGCCGCCTCGCGGATCAGCTCGCGCAGCGACACGCCGAACGGTCGGCGCTCCACGTGCGCCGCCATGAGGAAGAACGAGCCGAGGACGTAGACGGCGATCCCGAAGCCGAACGCCACGGCGCCGCCGGCGACGCCGGCCCCGACGACCCACAGCAGCTGTCGCAGATCATGTGCCATTGGCACATCCTGGAAAGCGGCACACGTCACACAACATATCGCATTTATTCACTTTGCACACGGCGCGGCACAGGCACGACCGATGCACGAGGTCGGGCACCATGCGCATCGACCGCCTCCTTCGAGCCGTCGTCCCCCTCACCGGCCTCGCCCTCGTCGCCTTCGCCGCCACGCCGCTCGCCGGCTGCGGATCGAGCGACGGCGACAGCACCCAGAACCGCGAGGAAGGACAGAGCGACTTCTCGTCGGCTCCCCCGGTCGGACAGGGCGGCGCGTCCCGCGGCGCCGGCGGATCGAGCAGCGGCGGCGGCGCGGAGAACGCCGGCGCGCCGTCGGCCGACGGCAGCAAGGGTGCCGGGCAGCTCACCGATCCGATGGCGCAGCGTCCGCAGGTCAAGGAGACCGATCTCTACCGCGTCGACGGCGACCGCCTCTACTACTTGAACAGCTACCGCGGCCTGATGGTCTTCGACATCTCGAACGTCGACGACCCCAAGCTCCTCGGCCGCTCGCCGGTGTTCGGCACGCCCGTGGAGATGTACTTGAAGAACGGCATCGCCACGGTCGTCGTCGGCGACTGGTACGGCAGCGCGCCGGACGGCTCGCCGTTCCACGGCTCCGTCGTCCGGACGATCAACGCGCAGAACCCGGGCGCGATCCAGGTCACCGGCGAGGTGCAGGTGAAGGGCTGGGCGCGCGACATGCGCGTGGTCGGGACGAACCTCTACATCGTCAGCGAGGACTACGGCTGGGCGTACGGCATCTGGTACGGCGGCTACTACGGCGATGCGCGCGGAGGGGCGGACGTCGCCGTCGGGCCGGGCGGCTACTACGGCTACTCCGGATCGAAGGTCGTCATCTCGAGCGTCAGCCTCGCGAACCCCGCGCCGCAGCTCGCGGGCGAGAAGGTGTACGACGGCTACTCCGGCGCGTTCAACGTCACGTCGTCGGCGATCGTCCTCGCGCACGACGTCACCGATCCGAACAACAACAACCAGCCGACGGGCAAGGCGCGCGTCGAGTGGATCGACATCCAGGACCTCGGCGGCGCCATCGTCCCGAAGGGCTCGATCGAGGTCGACGGGCTCCTGCAGGGCTGGAGCGCGGACAACGGCCGCTGGAACGTGAACCTCGACGGCACGACCGCGGAGGTCCTCACCTGCGCGGCGTCGCAGTACGGCTACTGCAACGGCCAGGAGGGCTACAACCTCACGACGCTCGACTTCAGCGACGCGGCGGCGCCGAAGGCGCTCGGCAAGCTCGCCATCCCCGGCCAGGGCTGGGCGGCCACGGCGCGCTTCTGGGACAAGCGCATGTACCTGTCGCCGCGCGAGGGCTACTACAGCGGCAACGGCCAGCAGCAGGCGACGCCGGTCCAGATCTACGATCTGTCCGACGCCGCGAATCCGAAGCTCGCCGGATCCACCAGCATCAACGGCGCCGTGTGGCTCTTCATGCCGCTCGGGACCGACCGCCTCTTCGCGCTCGGCAACGACTACGGCAACGGCTACTCGTCGAGCAAGGTCTCGCTCCGCTACCTCGACGTCGCGGACCCGGCGAACCCGAGCGTGATCGGCACGTCGACCTTCGGTGACGGCTGGGCGTGGACGCCCGCGGCGGGCACGTTCAAGGCGTTCGTGCGCAACGACCAGCAGAAGATGGTGGTCCTGCCGTTCAGCGGCTGGAGCAATACGAGCTACGAGTACACGAACGGCGTCCAGCTCATCGAGTACGACACGAACGCGATCACCACGAAGGGCGCGGCCAAGTCGCAGGGCTGGGTCGAGCGCGGCATCTTCGTGAAGAACCGGGTCGTGTCGCTGTCGGACCAGGCGCTCAGCGTCGTCGACTACACCGACAAGGCGAACCCGAAGGTCGTGCGTGAGGTCACGCTCGCGCGCAACGTCGTGTCGGCGCAGCCGCAGGGGAGCACCATCGCCCAGCTCTCCACCGACTGGTGGGGCTACGACAACTCGAAGAGCGAGCTCCGCGTCCTGCCGATCGCCAACGCCGAGGAGACCAGGACCGAGCCGCTCGCGAAGTCCGTCTCGATCGACGGCACCAACGCGCAGATCTTCCGCAACGGCGACCTCGCGTACGTCGTGACGACGATGTACCCGAAGCCGAACAGCAACGGGCCGTACTACGCGACGCCGCGCGTGCAGGTCGTCGACCTCGCGAACGGCAACGCCGTCGTGCGCGGGTCCGTCGAGCTGCCGCAGGAGCAGGGCTACTGGTGGTCGTGGTGGGGCGGCTGCTACTACTGGGACTGGTACGACGGATCGAACGCCGTGCAGGTCGGCAGCGACGTCCTCGCCTTCCGCCGCATCTATGGCACCTACGATCCCAACACGGGCAAGTACTCGAGCGAGACGAAGCTGTACGTCGTCGACGCCTCGAACCCGGACGCGCCGAAGCTCGCGTCGACCACCATCACGAACGACCAGGACTCGTGGTGGGGCAACATGCGGGTCGTCGGCAACAAGCTCTACACCACGCACTACGAGTGGATCCAGAAGCCGACCACCACGCCGTCGGGTGATCCGTCGCAGCAGTACTGGGTGAAGTACTACCTCGATCAGATCGATCTCTCGGACAGGAACGACCCGAAGGTCGGCCAGCGCATCAACGTGCCGGGCATCCTCGTCGGGGCGGACCAGAACGATCCGAGCCTCCTCTACTTCATCGACTACCGCTGGTACGGCGCCACCAACAAGGACGAGCTCGCGGTCGCGCGGATCGTCGGCGACAAGGCCTATCTCAAGAGCACCACGCTGCTCGACGGGTGGGTCGGTCAGGTCCACGTGCGCGGCAGCAAGGCGTACATGAGCGCGCAGGAGTACGTGGAGAACCAGATCAACGGCGCGGGCAAGACCGTGGTGAAGCTCCACGAGGTCGACCTCGCGGATCCGACGAAGCCCGTCGTGCGCTCCTCGGCGCCGAAGGACGGCTGGGGATGGCTCGTCGACGTCGAGGGTGACCGCGCGATCATCACCTCGGGCTGGGGCCAGGTCGGCCTCGACATCTACAAGCTGCAGCCCGGAGCCGCTCCGGTCTACGACCAGTTCGCCCGGACGCGCGGCTGGTGGCCGAACGCCATCACCCGGCAGGACGGCGACCTGTTCGTGAGCACCGGCTACTGGGGCGTGCAGAAGATCACGCTCAAGTGATATCCCTGGCGGCGATGGATCTCGCCGCCAAGTTCGAAGACGCGCAGAAGCGGGT
>WBZO01002671.1_pt1 | contig 22247 bp, 16 predicted proteins | sample 5204261 | NCBI WGS metagenome assembly WBZO01 (sample SAMN12412400, study PRJNA552823) | activated sludge metagenome | isolation source: activated sludge from anammox sidestream of wastewater treatment plant... | place: USA: North Carolina | collected 2017-09 | reverse complement strand
CCATTGTGTTTAGTGCTGTGTATTGCTTGAGAGCTGCACCAAATTGGTTGGGGACCATCCCAAAAGGAAAAAACAAGCTTAATATGACTTTCGCATCCAAACCATCACCCACTAAAGGACAAGGACACTCCGATGTTTCGAAATTACCCAAGGCTACCTTTGGCGCAGGCTGCTTCTGGGGAGTTGAGGATGAATTTCGACGCTTGCCCGGGGTAGTTGCGACTTGGACTGGGTATTCGGGCGGCAAAGTGCCGCGACCGTCTTATGAGCAAGTTTGCACACATGAAACAGGGCATGCGGAAGTGGTCGAGGTTTATTATAACCCCTCGAAAGTGTCATATAATGAACTGCTTAATATCTTCTGGCGTATTCATGACCCTACAACACCAAATCGCCAGGGCCCCGACGTCGGGACTAACTATCGCTCGGTAATCTATACCCACAGCGATGAGCAGCAAAAAGAAGCACTTGCTTCACGTGAAAAACTTGCAAAAAGCAAGCGATATGATAGCCCAATAGTAACCCAGATTCAAGCTGCTGGGCAATTTTTCCCGGCAGAAGAATACCATCAGCGCTACCATGAAAAAAATGGCGGAAGCTGCAATTTCTGACGTGGTGCCATGGGTAGGTAAAGTCACTGCGAAGCTTTCCGCGCTGTTGCAGTTTCCACCACTCGCAACCATCTGCTTCCTTGAATGTTCGTGTGAAGTGTGCTGAAATGCGATAAAACGCCTGCGGCTGGCTGATGCTTGACGTTTTCTCATAGAAAGAATTGTTGTGCTAAGCTTGGTGTTACGCTCAGCGGTAAAACGGTGATGCGACATCCTGAAGCAATCGAATGCTTGAGGGTTTGAAGAAGGAAAACATCCTCGGCCTTATCTTCTCTAAGTTGGCAAGGCTTGCTCGCAACATAAAAGATCTGTTGGATTTCTCCAGGATTTTCAACGCGAACAACGCCGACCTCATTTCGCTTCAGGAGTTCATAGACACACCCACTCCCGCAGAGCGACTATTTCACACAATGGTTACGGCTATGGCGCAATGGGAACGTGAAGAAATCTCCGACGGTGTTTCAGCCTCAGTCATCATACTTGCAAAGCAGGGAAAACCCATCAAGAGAACGTGACTGAACAAATTACCACATGGATAAACAAGGTATCTACCGAGCTTTGTTATATTCCTTAGTCTTCTGAATTGATGGCAAATGGGTCACGGATTGATGTGGTATCATACACTTGGGAATGCAAGCGGTATGCAATAACGGGCTGGCCAACAATTCTGTTCCCACCTGAGCAAAAACTAATACCCGTTTGTTACGCCCGCTTCATTATGGGAGGCGTCTAATGTGGCGATTATGTGTTCTTCTCGTTTGCCTTTATCTGGCCATTTGTTGTACATCCGCAGTTGCTGGCCCAATCCCCGGGTCTGCAGAGCCGTTTGTGGAGGGCAGGGCGAACCCAACCTGGGCACAGCCCCTGGCAACGGAGTTCATCAAAGCTGCGCGAGATTATAGCGTGCCTGTTGAACTTCTCTTAACTCTCGCGTTCTTTGGAAGTAATTTCGAAAACAGAGGCGCAGCCCCTACTATTGAGATGGGTTATGGTTTGATGGCTCTTCGTCAAGGCGCCATAAGCTCCGAATCCCTAGCTGAAGCTGCAGCCTTGACTGGACTAGATACAACCGTGCTCAAGACTGACCCGTCAGCGAGTATTCGCGGTGCCGCGGCTGTGTTGGATTCTTATGCGAAAGCGAAAAAGATCAACCGCGCCAAAGGGTTAGATGCCTGGCTTGAACCCGTAATAAAATACGCTGGCCTGGATGACCAGTGCAGCGAGATTTTTGCTTGGGAGATATTCGGGAAACTAAAAGCAGGTTTGGATTACACAAACAGCACGGGCGAGAGATTTTCATTTGTACCCCAGACAGTGGCGTTGGATTTGGAATCGATGGCTCCGGGAAAAATCATTGTCGCATCACCGGATTATGGGCCGGCAGCCTGGGATCCTGCTGCTTCTTGCAATTTCTCAACCGCTACAAACAATAAAGATACAATAGTAATTCACATTGCTGAAGGTAGTTACGCTGGGACCATTTCCTGGTTCAAGAATTGTGCATCGGAAGTATCCTCCCAGTACGTAGTCGCGTACGATGGAAGGATAACCCAGATGGTACGCGAGAATCAGTCCGCGTGGCATGCAGGGTGTTACAATTCCAGATCCATTGGTTATGAACATGAAGGTTATACGGCTGCTGCCTCACATCCGCAGGCCCAGTATGATGCTTCGGCCCTGCTTTCGCGTGATGTTTGTAATCGGTGGGGAATTCCAAAGCAGCACAACACTGTAGGGCCGGGCATTATTGGGCATGTGGATGTAACGAACTGCTGTTGCGGAACGCATACGGACCCTGGGAATGGATGGGACTGGAATTATTATATCGGAAAGGTGAATGCAGGCACAGGCACTACAGGAAGCCTGACTGGCACTATTCGCAGCCTGGGAAGTAATCTTCCAATATCCGGCGCAACGGCATCTCTGACAGGGGGGGCGTCTACTACCACAGATTCGTCTGGCGTTTATACATTTAACAATATTAACGCAGCCTCATACACCATCACCATTTCCAAGGTGGGCTTTAACACCGCCAGCGCCACCGTTACGGTAAGCGGTGGGAGCACGACGACCAAGGATTTCTCCCTGACCTCACCCGATGTCACACAGCCGTCCACACCTTTGGGGTTGGCTGCGGCAGGGAGTTCACCTTTGCAGATAAACCTCAGTTGGTCGCCTTCAACCGATACAGGCGGATCTGGTTTGGCAGGTTATATTGTTTATCGCTCGGACGTGGAAATTGGGCGGACTGCCAGCATCTCATATTCGGACATAGGTTTGCAGCCCTCCACTTCATATGGCTACACATTAAAGGCGTACGACAATGCGGGGAACATGTCACCGGCATCAGCGGTTGTATGGGGCTCAACATTGCCTGGAAGCGCGGCATTCTTTACTGATGGATTTGAGTTATCCCTTGGAGGCGCTTTGGATAAGAATCTCTCTGGAGGGCCAAATGCCGCGCCTAACGGGTCGGGGAATCCATGGTTTGGCCCTAATCCTCCTAACTTGGTGATTGTTGGCGCTGAGAATGGCATCACGCCACACAGTGGGAGCAAGATGGTTCGGGGAGTTGTAGCCAGTGGCTCCGTTGACCTTGATCAGGACTGGGTGAATATTGCCTATCGGTTCAATAATGGGAATGCCTTTACAGGTAACATCGCGTTGGATTGGTGGTTTTACGACCCACTTGGTGTGGGAGGAAGTGCATTTAAGGATTATGTTGCTTTGGGCTACTACAATACCGCCCCGGGCAACACTGACTATCCCGGTACAGGAAGTTTGAATTCGGCTACATTGATTCAACGCCTGTCCTTGGGAGCTAGTGGGGCCACAGGTGTTGACACTAGTAAGTACCAGGCGCGTATAGTCGGTTCCACGGACGGGATTGGAGTAGGCTGGTTCAATACAAGCGTAGCTCGTTCCATTGGATGGCACCATGGCCGCATCACGGTCGGACCATCCTTGACCGATGGCACTAACGATATCAGCTTTTTCATTGATGATATGCTCCATGCCGTCCTCCAGCACAATTCTGCCGTAAATTATGACTACAACGTTATTGAAATCAACGGGATGTTTGGAACGCAATCCGGTTACTTCGATGACTTTACGTTGTCGGGATTCTATTCGACGAGTGTGGCAACATTGGGTGATGCCAAGGCGCAGCCGGACGGCACAAACCTTACGATCGAAGGCAATTCCGTTGTAACCCTTGTTCCTGCAAGTGAAAGCGGATTCATTTATGTCGAGGCACCCGACGGATCTTCAGGAATACGAGTGGAAGGGTCATTTACTCCGCCTGTGGTAGGATCTCTGGTAAAAGTTTCCGGGATTATTGGTATGAATACTACAGGTGAGCGTGTAATTGCCAGTGCGAAGCTGACCTCTGGTGGATCGGCAGTCCCAAAGGTGCGTATGATAAACAATCGAGACATTGGGGGCACTGGATATGCGGGCTCTTCTAACTCACCTGCTGGTCTGGGTCTTTCCAATCAGGGGCTTTTGATAAGGGCAGTTGGCAAGGTTACGAAGGGTGGGTCAACATTCTGGATAGATGATGGCTCAGGAGTCGATTCTCAGGAGCCTGATGGGACCCGCGGCATTAAAGTTGTCAAATCGGGAGTCAGCGCAAACCTGGGAGACGTGGTTTCCGTGGTAGGTGTTGTTTCGGCGGAGAAAATAAACGAAAAAACAATTCGTGTATTGCGCGGGCGTGAAGGCACCAATCCGGGCGCCCCGGCGTACCAGGACTTCGTTGTGTTGAGCCCATGATTTCAACCTCGTACCTGGTATAATCCGAATTGCGCGATCGAAGTCGGAATATGCATGAACGCTTCGATACGCCAGCAGCCTGTCTCCCTGCTTAATGCGAGGAAGGCTGGACTGCTGACCTTCGATATGACCGGTTTCGATATGAATATGCCAGACTAAATGGCTGCGAGTTCGGATAATGGCTGAGAGCGCCGAACAACAAACTTCGGCGCTTTCCATGTTTTCGAGGTGCTCATGAGGGTAAGAATTCTGGATGCGCGGGTTGAGTTTGTTCATCGGCCCTTTCTTCGCCCCTTACAAATCAGCTCAGGAGCCATTACTGAGATTACTGAAGCTGCGGTGGAAGTCGTTGTCAAGGTAAACGGGAAAGAATCGGCGGGGCGAGGGTGCATTTATTTAAGCGATTTATGGGCGTGGCCGGATCCCGCTATACCACATGCTGAACGCGATGCTGCCCTGAAAGATTTTTGTGTTTGGATAGCCATAAATTTGAAATGTTTATGTGGCGATGATGATCATCATCCCCTTGAGCTGGGCATGCGGCTCCATGGTTCGACATGTTATGAAGATAACTCTCCAACGGTTCCCCCAATACTTGCACGAGCTATGTGCGCAAGCCCGTTTGACGCCGCCATTCACGATGCATCAGGGAATGCGTTGGGTATATCCGCTTTTGACTTTTATCTTGAACCTGCCATTTTTCCATCGATAGATCATTGGTTTATTGGGAAGAACGCTGCTACGGCAATCCGTAAACTTATATCACTGCAAGATTTGAAGCTTCCCGCATGGTTGGTGGTAAGCAAGAGCGATTCTATCGAGGAAGACGTCGTTCCTTGGATCAAAAGGTGCGGCTTCTGCTGTTTCAAGGTGAAAATATTGGGTGTGGACAATGCTGAAGACGTTGCACGGACAATCGAGGTTTACCGGTCGGTAAAAGACGTTTGTGTCCGGAAGCCGCGAATCTCGGTGGACAGTAATGAGGCAAACCCAAACTCTGACTTCGTGCTTGACTTCTTGCAGCAACTCAGATCCGCCGATATCGAAGTGTATGATGCGCTGGAGTATCTTGAGCAGCCCACTGGCCGAGACATCGTCAAATACTCGAACGATTGGTCTAAGGTCACTCGCCTGAAACCAGTTATGTTGGACGAAGGGTTAACCAGTATGGATATTTTGGAAACCGCAGTTGATCAAGGATGGAGCGGGCTTGCACTCAAGACATGCAAAGGGCACAGCTTTGCGTTGGCTGCTGCCGCCTGGGCACAACAACACGGCCTGCTGTTGTCTATGCAGGATCTGACCAATCCGGGATATGCTGCAATTCACGCCGCATTATTTGCCGCGAATGTGCCGACCATCAATGGTGTCGAATTGAACTCCTTGCAGTACACTCCTTCGGCCAATGAAAATTTTCTGCCTCAGTTAGCCCCTCTTTTTAATCCGACTGATGGATTTCATCGCCTGCCTGACCATCGCCCTTTGGGTTTAGGGGCGCAGGCTGGTCGATAAGATGTGGAGGATCAGACCTTAAGGAATATCTTACGTTTGTAAAAATACCACATGATTCCACACCAGACAAACACGTAACTAAGACCGTACGCGGCGGAAGAGACATAGTCTCCGAGAAACCGCGGTATCCATGAGGCGTAAAGAGTGCTGTAAACCCATTTCTTTAAGAAGACGGAGGTTCCGTTGGTGTCCGACACCTTTATCCAGATGGAGGTGTACGCCATCGTAGATGCTCCCACATAAGCGGTGATCGCGTTCATTCCAAATACTGTGAATGGTTGTGTCCACCATTTACAGCCTCGAATATCCACCAGCCAATAGCAAAAACCAAGCGCAATTAACGCGTATCCGCTTGTCAGTTGAACATACGAAGATGTCCAAAGGTTCTTATTGAAGGGAAAAACCATATTCCATGCGTATCCCACGACAACCAGCAGTGCCCCCACCGTAATCAATCCTTTTACCTTTTCCAGTGGACCCCATTTTTTCATCCTGAGCCACCAACCAGCAAGACATCCAGAGATTGTGGAAGCAATAGCTGGCAGGGTACTTAGAAGTCCTTCTGGGTCATGACCGGACTTGGTGTCTGCGTTGTATTTATAATTGTGCGCTCCAAGCAAATGAGTGTCTATGTAGCTGGACAGATTGCCTTCTATGGTCAGGATTCCCCGACCGTGCCCAGGTACATAGACTAAAGTCATCAGCAACCAGTACACCATGCAAAGGCCGATAAACCAGAAAACCAGACTTCGCGGACTCTGCCACAGCGAAAGAATTGATGCCACAAGGTAGCATATCGCAATCCGCTGCAATACTCCCATTGGACGAAAATACTCAACATCAGGAAAGGCCTGTAGAGATATGAGGTTAAGAAAAAGGCCCAACCCGAACAGAATTATTGTTCTTCGCAGTATATGGCGTATCAGGACGGCGCGTGTAGTACCTTTTTCCAACTGGCTGCCTAGGCTAAATGATATCGCGGCTCCGACAATGAAAAGAAAAAACGGGAAGATCATGTCTGTCAACGTGCATCCGTCCCATTGGGCATGCTCCAGGGGACTGAAAACATGTTCCCAGTCTCCCGCATTGTTTACAAGAAGCATAGCCGCAATTGTTACCCCCCTGAAAACATCAAGTGAGTGTAAACGGGTAGTCCTTACAGATGCGGAGATATCAGTCATACCAGAGTGTTTCTCTGAGAGATCGCGGTGACGGTCTCATTTCACGGCAGAAGGATGGTTGATAATAGGCGGCAAGTTCTTCATTACGGGACGAACACCGACGCCAAAAACATGCACCAATTCCAAGCCAGAGTAGCCTGCGCGCAGCACATTGATTACGGCGAACATGCACACCAGCAGATACAAAATATAGCCCACCCTTCTGCTGGCAGGCCGCTTCTGAAGCACAACCTTTCCAATAATCAGTGCCATTATTAACACCAGCGTAAGAATCCCGGCTTGCTTGTGAAGATCGATTGCCCCAACAGACTCGCGGATTGTACGAGCAGCAGCCTCTTCCGAAAGGCCCGTTACTACACTGGCGATAGCCCCGAAAAATGCCAACAGCAGGCAGTATAAGCCGGCTTTTCTGAATGATTCGTCCTTTGCCACTACCCCCACGAGATCGAAGATGAAACTCGCTACAAGTAGCGCAATCGGAAAGTGAACGCATGCAGAGTGTATGTTCAATCGGCTTACCGCACTATGGCTCCGGGAGGCGCTTCCTCGTTTTGGTCGGGTTGAAGCAGAATTGCTCGTCCATCAACATCAGCCGCAAGAAGCATGCCTTGGGATTCAACTCCGCGGATCTTGGCAGGAGCCAGATTCGCAAGCAGAACAATACTGCGTCCGGGCAATGTTTCCGCCTGATAATGCTGCGCTATACCGGCTACCACTGTCCTTGGTTCGTTCTCTCCTGTGTCCACAGTGAGTTTCAGCAGTTTGTCGGCACCTTCAACATGCTCGGCGTTTAGTATTCTTGCGATACGTATATCTAGTTTTTTGAACTCATCAAACTGAATCAAAGGCTTTGTCGCCTCACTTTTCTGGTCCTTAGATTGCAGCGTGGATTTTGCTGTGTCGATCCTTGGGAATATCGGGTCTGCGCTGCCGCATTTTGTGCCGCTTTTAAGGCCGCCAAAGCGTACATCCTTCTCCCAGTTTACGGATCCAGGGGAACCCTTCAGTCCCAGTTGCCTCCACATTTTTGTTGCCGCGCTAGGCATAAACGGCGCGATTAACACAGTAACCACTCTTGCGGTTTCAAGAGTGTTGTAAAGAACTTCCGCAAGCTCCGTTTCTTTGCCCTCCCTATGAAGCGCCCAGGGAGCATTTTGTTCCACATATTTATTACCTGATGAAACAAACTCCCATATCGCTTCAAGGGCTTTTGAGAATTGGATGTCATCCAGTGCAGCTCGCACTTCCTTCGCGAGTGTATCTGCCTGATGAGCAAGCTCTTCGTTATTTTTCGCTCCAGGCGGAACCTCGCCGCCGAAATACCTGTGCAGCATTGAGAGCGTACGGTTAAGCAGGTTGCCCAGGTCGTTTGCCAAATCTGAGTTAAAGCGGCTTATAAGAGCTTGTTTGCTGAAATCGCCATCGGACCCAAACGGGACCTCCCTCAACAAAAAATATCTTATGGCGTCCGCCGCAATGTCTTCCGGTGAGCCGGACAGCTCAGCCAATTCGCGGATCAAGGCTGTAGCATAAACCACATTGCCTTTTGACTTGGATATCTTCTCGCCATCAACTGTCCAGAACCCATGTCCGACCAGCATGTCTGGGACAGCAACTTCAAGCGCCATCAGCATGGCAGGCCACAATGTACAATGGAAGCGTACAAATATGTCCTTCCCCATCATCTGCACGGCAGGTGGCCAGACGCGTGCGAATTTCTTATCGTCGCTTAAATATCCCGCTACAGTCAGGTAATTGAGAAGTGCATCAAACCAAACATAGATTACATGCTTCTCATCACCAGGCACAGGGATCCCCCATCCGTTATTTGTCCTGCTGACGGACTGGTCCTTCAATCCGGCGCGAGTGAAGGCTATAACCTCGTTTGCGCGATATTCAGGCTTTAGCCAACCGGCGTGAGAAGTCATGTACTCCAGAAGAGGTTTCTGATACTTACTGAGTCTGAAAAAATAGTTTTCCTCTTTGACCCACGATAACGGTTTTCGACATTCGGGATTAGGGCAGCGCTCGTCAGTTACCTCGGTCTTGGTGAAGAATGTCTCGTCTGATACGCAATACCAGCCTTCATAACTTCCCAGATAAATATCTCCCGAGTCCAAAAGCTTTTTGAAAACTTTCTGGACCATCTCAACGTGGCGCTTTTCAGGCGTCCTAATGTAATCATCAAATGCAATTTCAAGCGATGCCCACTGCTGCTTAAACTTAGGCTCCATGGTGTCTACATAAGCGAGCGGTGTCATGCCGAGCCCTTCGGCCACCTCGCGCACTTTCAACGCATGCTCATCGGTTCCGGTGGCAAAAAGAACTTCCTGTCCTAGCTGCCTGTGAAATCGTGCCAGAACATCGCAGCAAACGGTCGTGTAAGCGTTCCCGATATGTGGAACTGCATTGACGTAATATATTGGTGTGGTGATGTAATAACAGTCGTGTGCCAAAGACTATCCTCCGGCTGGCAGTATAACCCCCACGCGCAAAAATGCAAAGCCCCTTGCAGTCCTGCTTTCGGAAGAGGACCTCTTTGAACTTGCCCACGGCTTCAGATGATGGCCATTTCTTTTTGCGATACAGCACAAACCAAACAGCGTCGTTTAAAAAGCGGCCTTCAATACATATTCAGGCCGTCTCACGTCTTATACGATGTAAAGCTTGTATTATCCACTGATTGGCCTGAGCGAAAGCCTTTGTAGAATTGGGTAGTATGTATTTCTGGGTTTGAGCGGGACTCTGCAACAATGGAATACATAAGTCCCGTCGCTCGGCGAATTGGATAAGGCCGTCGAATGAGGGCATCGGGAATCACAATAAACAGAAAGTGAAAGTGTTCAATGATATTCCGCAGACACGGTATCTTGCATCTTATAATCTTCAGTGCAGCTTTATTCTCACTGGACACAATTTCTCATGCACAGCCGACCGATGACCTGCGCAAACAGGTGCAAGAGGCTACTAAGGGTTTTATAGACTTGAGAATGGATGTCACGGTTGGTTTCCAGGACCAAAAAGAACTTCAGGAAATTGGCAAAGATTATGGGATGGCTTATCAGTTTAAGGAATCAAAAGTAATCTTCAAATCCCCAGACAAATATAAAGCTATCGCGAAGGCTGGCCTGATCAATGTGACTTATGTCGTAGTCGGAAACAAAAAGACGATAAAGGCCGGGATTATCCACAAGAACGAAGATATCTCACAGAAACCGCATCATAGACAGACAACATTGGATGTCGGAATAGTTGATGGGACACTATGGCGTGACTACACTGTAGAGAAAGCTCAGCGGGAGGGACAAGAGTATGTCGTTACATTATCTCTTTGGAACAGTCCTGCAAAAAAACAGCATGTATGGATTGACTCTAGATCCCTGCAATTGATTAAGCGCGAGCGTTATGAAGCTGACGGGTCACTTATAGCGCGTTATATCTACAGCGACCATAGGAAGTACAACGGCATCTGGGTGCCGGGAGCCTTAAAAGTTTATAGCCGAGATGGTGACCTTGCGGGAAGCGTTGTGTACACGAAAATACAAATAAACTCTGGAGTGAAAGAAGACGAGTTCAAATAGCGCATTAAATTTTCAGACTTGGCGTTGCCTTGCTTCGATGATCAATAGTTCATAACGCCGGTTTATGTTGGTGGGAATATTTAAGATGAATGTATTGCGGTATTGTATTGTAGCTTTCGTTGCCGGAATGGCCATGGGTGTCGCCGTGGAGGCTGAAGAGGCTGTTAAACTTGCTTCTGGAGGAAAATCCTCTTATGTTATCCTTGTCAGCGCAAAGGCGGGTGGGGTTGAGCGTTTCGCGGCAAATGAGCTTCAGAGCTATCTGAAAAAGATCACCGGCGCCGAATTACCCATAGTGGAAAACCCGAAAGACCTTCCTTTCATTGCCGTGGGTGATTGCAGCCAGACAAAAAATACGGCCGTTATGGCCCGCTACGATGATGATGACACTTGGTTGATAAAGACCGATAACGGTAACCTTATCTTGAAAGGCGCGAATCCAAGAGGAACGCTCTTTTCAATATATGCCTTCTTGGAGCAGATGGGGTGCTGGTGGTTTACACCAGCAACGGACGCACTCAAGGAATACTGCGAATATATTCCTTCGATCTCTGAGCTGATAATTAAACCGACTCATGATCTCGTGCAGCCCATGATGAAATATCGGAAGAAAGATGGAGGGGGGAGATCGAACTACAAGGGAGAAGCCTGGGCGCTGCTGATTGATTGGATGGCTAAGAACCGTTGCAACTCGCTTGCGCTTCTTACTGAGGCCTACGAAGCGGACAGAGAGATTATAAGAAAAGAACTCACAAAGCGAGGGTTAATGCTGGAGGTTGGGAAGCACAGGACAATGCGTGAGTTTCTGCCGCAGGAAAAATACTTCAAAGACCATCCGGAGTGGTTCGGCATGTTAGACGGTAAGCGTTCTCAAAGCACACAAGTTGTTTTTGAGACTGCAAACACCAAGGCAGTTGAGGAGTTTGAGAAGAACCTCATCTCATACCTGAAAAATCGTCCGGAGATAGATGTCTACCAGTTATGGCCGCCGGATAGTTGCAAATGGTCGCAGAGCCCCGAATCCTTGGCGCTGGGGTCGCCAAGCGAGCGAATGGCTCTGCTTGCACAACGAGTATTGAAGTCTGTCAAGGCTGCCGGGATTAAAACACGCATTTCTTATATCGCCTATCAGGGCACGATAGAACCGCCTGAGAACATGAGCTTTGATAAGGACGCCCTTGTTGAGTTTTGTCCCATCAATCAGGATTACTCCAAGCCGTTGGACGACCCCACCTCGAAGATAAATTCTGTTCTGAATGCCGCCCTTGGAAAGTGGGCGGAAAGGTTTCCGGGTGAGCTGACCCATTATAGTTATTATGTCAAGGCAAGCTGGGCTTCACTGCCGGTTGTGATCCCCGAACAGATAGCCCATGAGGTGAAGTACTGGCGCAAAGTGGGTGAATGCGGCACTGACATTTACAGCCAGTCCCGGAACTGGCTTGCTTTTGAGGCGAACCATCTTTCAATGGCGCGTGCCTCGTGGGACGCAGCCTTTGACGGGACAAAGTGGTTCAAAGAGTATTTAAATGTCCGCTTTGGGAATGCTGCGGAACCGATGAAACGTTACTATGGCGCAGCAGCGAGGGTCAGTCTGCTTGGCATTATAAAACATGGCAAAAATGAGAGTGTGGAAAATTGTAAGGCTATGCTTCCGAAGGTGCGAAAAGCAATGAAAGAAGCTCTGACCCAAGCTGATACCCCAATGGCTGAGTGGGTGGTGAACAAGCTTTCATGGGAGCCGGACTATCTTGCTGCGGCGCTTGACTTACGGTCTGCAGAAATCATGGGAAAGCCAAAACCTGATATCGACGCCTTGAAAAGTAAGATAAACGCACTCTTAAATTCCCATCGTGGGGATGGGACAACTACAGGTGAATTAAAATAACCTGTATTATTCATCTCTTCTCCGCAACCCCATCGTGCCCGTGAGTCTCGCCCCTACAAAGGTGTCCTTGTTTTCTTGAATACCTTCCTGATGAGCTGGACAAGATGAAGTTAAGTTGATCGTTTCGCTTCTCATGCTCACAACGGTAAATATTTCAGCGCTACAAGACAATTAATGCAGACTGGCCGTTTGAGCGGAAAATGTCAAGCCCCATGAAACAGCCCCGGTTTTTAGTTAGTGAGCAATTTGAGCGTCTTGCTCACGTCAGCCGGTGGGTTTATCCAGACGGCATCAGGTAGTCGCGGCGATTCGGGCTGCTTTCGCACGAACCGCTCCGGGTGCAGTTGATACGCACGTGCAAGCGTAACGTTACGGTTGCGACTGACTTCTTCGGCCAGGCCGTAGTGGACCATCTCCGGGGTAAGTCGAGCTATCCCCGAATGATGATGCTCGGTGTTATACCAGTCGAAGAACTCTCCACAGAACCCTCTGGCATCCTCGATGCAGCCGAACCTCTCTGGAAACTCCGGTCGGTATTTCATCGTCTTGAACTGGCTCTCCGAGAAAGGATTGTCGTTGGACGTATAAGGTCGGGAATGCGTCCTGGTGACCCCGAGATCACTCAGAAGCATCACCAAACACTTGGATTTCATCGACGAGCCACGGTCAGCATGGATCGTAAGCGAGCTTGGATCAACCTCCTGCTTTTGGATCGTCTCCGAGATGAGCTTCCTGGCGAGCTGGGCGCTCTCCCGGTGCGCCACCATCCATCCGACCACATACCGGCTAAACACGTCGAGAATCACGCAGAGATAGAAATACGTCCACTTGGCCGAGCCTTTGAGTTTGGTTATATCCCACCTCCAAAGCTCGTTCGGCTTCGTTGCAAGAAGCTCAGGCTTGGAGTGTTGGACATGACTCGCCTGGTTTCTCCGTTCACGCACCTCCTGATTTGCTTCAAGTATGCGATACATCGTGCGATCGAGCACAGATAGACGCCCTCGTCAAGAAGCGTGGCATAGACCTCAGCCGGAGGCATGTCACGAAACCTCTCAGAGTTCAGAACATCCAGAACCTGCCGTCTCTCGTCATCCGAAAGTGCGCGTTCGGGTTTCGGAGTCTCTCTTCGAGGAGCGGGACTATCCTTGCGTCGAAAGAAGCAATACGCGCTCGCCCTCGCCACGCCCAAAGCAAGGCAGGACTGCGTCCAGTTCGTGATCCTGGCCAAACGCTTTAGCGCTTCCATTATCTCTCCCCGCCTTTCGAGACTCCGGTCGGGGAGATCCCGAGAATCTCGCACAAGTTTTTTTGGAACTCGATTATCAGCTCCGCCTGCTTGAGCTTCTTTTCGGTCCGCTCAAGCTCCCGGCGCAGTTTCTCGTTCTCATTAGCAAGCGGATTCCTCGTCGATTTGCGACCACGCTTGTCGTCGGCAAGCGCCGATTCAGCTCCCTTTCTATATTCCCTGCGCCAGTTTGCAAGATGCGACGAATACAACCCCTCCCGTCGTAAAAGCGTCCCGAGTTCACCATGCTCCCGGCAGGCGCCCGCTTCGCGTACGATCCGAGCCTTGTAGGAAGCCGAAAACCGCCGTCGGCTGCTCTTTGCCGGCACCTCGGGGTCGGGGCCATCACCCGCACTCGACCTGCCGCCGGTTTGGTGGGACCTGCGCTGGATTCGACTTCGCTACGCTGCGCCTCACTGCGCTCCGGTTCCACCAAATCTAACCTCTCTCTTAACTTCAAACTACTACCATTCATCATGAAACCTCCTCGCCCTCTACACTAATTATACAAGAGAGGCTGTTTCAATCATGTTGACACAGAGGGGAGTGCCAATAAACCGTGAGAATCTCTTGGCAGTCAAATAAGTGTTTTTACCACTTCCTAAAATGTAATTCGGTGTCGTCTAGCGTACACCCCGAGCACAAGCCCGATGGAGGTCATAGTAGCGAACAGATTACTGCGCCCATAGCTCATTAACGGAAGCGGGACCCCGGTTACCGGCATTATTCCAAGCGTCATCCCGATATTTACGAATACGTGAAACAAAAGCATTACCAACACACCCGCCGCGATCATTCTGCCCAGGCGTTCTTCGGTAGCTTGTATTATCAGTGCAATCCTGTTTATTGCCAGCCAATAAAGCGCAAGTATTAATGTCGAACCAACAAAGCCGAATTCTTCGCCAACAACAGTAAAAATAAAATCGGTCTTTTGTTCGGGGATAAACTTCAACTGACTCTGAGTGCCCTTTCGGAATCCTTTTCCTGTCACCTGTCCGCTTCCGATGGCGATTTTGGATTGGCGAATATGATATCCTGATCCCCTAGGGTCGGCATCGGGGTTCAGAAACGAAGACAATCGCTGTTTCTGATAGTCCCTGATAACGCCCGTGTTCCAAGCTACTGTAAAAGTAAGAAGCGCGAGGGCTGCGACGCATGTAAGATGCTTCCAGTTCACACCCGCTGCTATGGCAACCCCAAGCCAGATGGCGGCTATGACCAGTGAACTGCCCAGGTCGGGCTGCTTGAATATTAGCAGCATGGGTAGCCCAACATGCAACAGCGACTTTAAAACAGTGCGAACCTCGCCAATTTCGTCATAATACCGGAGGAAGAACGCCGATAAAGTAATTATAACAACGATTTTAGCGGGTTCTGAAGGTTGAATCTGAACGGGCCCGATTATCAGCCAGCGCTGAGCGCCGCGGGATGAGTGGCCAAGGATATCAACTAAACCAAGCACCACTACGTTAATCCAGTAAATCCAACCGGAAAGGCGTGGAAGGGTATGGTCGTCAATTGATGCGGCCGCGGCCATAATTGCCAGACCAAAGATAGCGGAGGCTAACTGCTTCTGCACGGTACCAAGGGCTGCTTTATCGCCGCCCGCTGCGGAGTAGAGAGTTACAATCCCAAAAGCCGTGATAGCGCAGATCAGGAGGATTAAAATCCAGTCTACATTTTTTAGAGTTCGAGATTTCATCAAGCTGTCGGGTATCCGCCTTAATATCCGTGCGGTTTGCTGTATTGTAGCCGTGTTTGCCCTTTACGTCGCAAGTGAGTGTCCCGCCTGGGCGCTAAAAGTTTTTGAACGCACACTGCCGAACGGGGTCAAGATGATTGTTTCTCCTGACTCTTCGCTAAAGTTGGCCGCTGTGGATGTTTGGGTACGTGCGGGAACAGCGTTTGAAGACACCAGTGAGATCGGGGCGGCCCACTTCCTTGAGCATGTTTTGTTCAAAGGTACTCCATCGCGACCTTCTGGAAAGATCGATGAGGAGATTGAGAGCCTTGGAGCTACCTTAAATGCTTCCACATCAAGAGATTGGGCGCACTTTTACACTACCGTGGCAGCAGAATATTTGGATTCAGCCCTGACCGTGCTTGCGGATGCGCTGCAGCACCCGTTATTTGACCCTCGCGACGTAGACAGGGAGAAGCAGGTAGTTCAGTCAGAAATTGAGAGCCGCCGATTAGATCCTGACCAGGTATTGGAGGATGCTGTTGCTTCAGCGCTGTACGGTTCTCACCCGTATGGCACTCCCCCCTATGGACAACCTGACCGTGTTGCCTCTCTGACTCCTGGTATTCTGCGCTTTTTTCATAAAACGCACTATGTTGGTCCGGCGATGACCGTGATTGTCGTTGGAAATGTGGATACGGAGGAAACCTTCAAGAAACTCAAGGCTCATTTCAGCTCAGTCCCATCGGCATCTAAAACGGAAGACTGGCCTGCTGTCCCATCTGTGCCCACGGAACCGGTTGTTGTTGAAATCCCTAAAATCGCGGGAGACTCTGAGTACATGGGGATAGGGTTTCTTGGACCGAGCATGAAGGCTCCTAAGGATGTCTGGGCAATGGATGTTCTGACGAATATCCTGGTGCGTAAGGGAACAGGGGTTCTTTGGGACAGGCTTGTGAACCAGGACAAGGTAGCGGTAGATGTTGGAACGAGTTTCTTAACTACGTATCTGCCGGCCATGGTTTCCATCACGGTGGCCGCCAACAAAGGCAAGCTGGATATTGCCGAGGGCGCCCTAAAGGACGAGATAAACCGGATTCGCTTAAAAGGGGTAACACCGGAGCAGATGAATATCGCGAAGCATTACTTGCTTGGGATATACGCCTTTGAGGTGGAAACAGCAGGAGGGCAGGCTGCAAGTTTTGGGTTCTACTCGGTTATTGGTGACCTTAAAGACAGTGTGGATTATCAGAAGAATATCCAATCGGTAACGACTGATGATGTACAACGTGTTGCGTATCAGTACCTTGACCAGACCAAAATGGTGACTGTGAGGTCATCTAAATGAAAACAACAAGTCGCCATTATACATCCAAGGCAATCTGTTACATTTTTGTTTACGTCGTGTGTTCGTTATTGCTATCAGGGGTCACGAGAATGAATGCCGCCTCGACACAAGATGTCACAAAGACCATATACCCAAATGGTTTCCGTCTGCTGGTGAAACCGGAACCAGGTCGAGGGCTTGTGGCTCTGGGCGTGGCGATCCGTTCTGGCGCTCTTGAAGAAGAGGACACACCCGGGATCGGTCAGTTGCTTGCGCGAACGCTGTTCGCTGGAGCAAGGAACCTGTCTGATAGAAAGCTGGCGCAGCTTTCTGATGATGTTGGCGGCAGCTTTTCGGTAGTGTGGGACACGGACTACACGGAGGTATCTATTGCTACCACAAGTGACCAAATGCGAGCGTCGGTGGAGTTGTTGGCGGAAATTCTCCTGCATCCCAAATTTACAGACAACACAGTCGAAAAAGCTAAAGACGATCTTACCAAGACCGCTGCTGCCGGCAAGGAATCGGCATTCCGCTCGAGCTACGATGAACTGCGCAGGCTGCTTTATAAGAATAGCCCTTACCGTAGAGCATTTGTAGTATCACCGGAAGTTATCAAGGCTTATACTGCTGAAACTTTATCGGATTACGCCTCTAAATGGCTGGTTTCATCAAATATGACTTTGGCTGTCGTGGGTGATGTTTCTGTTGAAGATACGCAGGATGCCGTAAAGCTATGGTTTGGTAAACAACCTGCCGCAGCAACGCCCGAGCGCAGGAATGTGTCCGAAGAAACCTGTGTGGATTCTGCGCCTTCAACGCTGGAAATGGATTCGGTAGCGGCTTATGTTATTGCTGGTTCATTGGCGTCTGGTATGGCTTCACCAACTTTCGCAGCGGATATGGTCGCCGTAACAGTGCTGGGTGGCGGTAAATCGTCTCGGATGTTCCGGGACCTGCGCGAAGGCCAAGGATTGGCGTATGAGCTTGGAACGGTCTATCCTCCTTTAATTTACCAGTCTCATGCCCTCGCTTATGTTTTGGCGGCTCCGTATGTCATATCGGGGGTAGATAGAAGTGAACGCCCAGCCGTTGATACTGTAAGGGCAGCATTGAAGACAACTGTGGATTCACTGCGCAGCCGACCAATCACCCAGGCTGAGCTCAATCGAGCAAAGCGTTATTTGACCGGGTCATTTGCTCTCAAACACGAACGTCTCCGAGAACGCGCCGAACATCTGGCCTGGTATGAAGCCATGGGGTTGGGCTATAGTTTCGATGATCGGTTTCCGCAATTGATCAACGCAGTTACTCTGGAAGCTGCTCAAACAAGCGCAAACAGATTGTTTACCCACTCAGCAGTGGTGCTCGTTTTACCAAGAGAGTAGAATTAAAAAAGTCCCTTGAATTGGAAACCACTGTTTCGTAGATACCCATAAAGCAAATTTCGGTTTCTTTTGTGGTTTGCTTCCTGGTTCCAGGGAGTGACGTAAATAGACAGGACTAAACCTTGAGTTGTTCTTCTACGGCGTTAGTTTCCTCTTCAATCCATTGCTTGATCTTCATCCGTATGAAAGAAGGTATTTCGTTGCGATCAATTAATCCTTGCTCAAGGTTTGCTAGATCGTTGAGGTAATCTATTACGCCATCCGTATAGCTACTTGCAAACTCAAGAAGCTCTTTAGCGGTTTTAAATTCCCCTTGAGATCGAAGCTCCGTTATTTCCTGATGCTGGCGTGCCACCTCGGTCAAGAAATGAGCTGCCGTGTGCAGTTTTTCAACCTTACCGACACGATGTGAAAGTACGGGATCATCGGAAACTGCGAGCACGGCTGGCTCGATCCAGTTTCTGCGTTGAGCAGCCAGCATTTCACGATGCTTGTCCTCCGCGTCATCTCTAATCTTGTAAGCAAGTTCTACCTGTTGTGCCCACTCAACATAGTACGCTGCAAGAAGCAGTCCTGCCTCTGGCCCGAAGTAGTGCAGGGCATAATCATGAATGGCCTGATATGGGTCAATCGTCACATCATATAGGCAAATCCCTCCTAAATAACCATTTAAACCGTGGTTCCACCAGTAGCCCAAGGGCCACATAAGCATATACCAGCCGTCTATACCGTTCTGCAGCAAATATTTCCTGTCTCCTTCAAGCGCAATGATGTAGGGCGGGGCGATCCAGGGCTCAGCGAAGTTATCTGTGTAGTATTGACAGAGGGTAAGGCGATTGTCGGCAGACTTGCGCCAGGCTTCAACATTAGGTAACCAATCGTAGGTGGGGTTATCGTAGCCCATACCATGATGGCGACCCCAATGAGCCCACACGATTCGCAGCTTGTGGTGTAGTTTTACATTTTGGGGCGGCTCCTTAACAGGTGAATATCCTCCAGATGTTTCAACTATCACTTGAGGGACTGATACTTCCAAACGCTCAGCCACCTCGTTCATCAAGACTGCCATCAGGTCTGACGGGCTAGATTTGGTGCATTCTGGGCATGTGCAGCAAGGGCCGCCATCGAAGCCCAACGTGCAGAGGATATTTATGTGTGTACACGTAAGCGCGAAGTGCTCGATATTGTCTGTAAACTGTTTTCTGGCCTCCGCATTAGACCAACAGAATTGCGATCCACCAAACACCTGCTTTACCCGCTTACCTTCCTGCATTCCGAACCATTCAGGGTGATCATCAAAATAGTCATTGCTGAGGAAATGATCAAAAGAGTGAGCCGGCCCATGAAGCATCATTGCCCTTTTTCCCAATTCGTCGAAGACTCCCGCCTGTTCCAGTGCTTCATATTGAGAGTACAGGCTGGTCTTGTTTTCGCTCTGCCATCCCATGGTGTTGTAGCGACATTTCATGGCCCAATCCATCTGGGTAATGGCAAGGCTGGGATTCATAACAAAAAACCAGGAGCTGACGTTACAGATACGGTATGGCACGGGTGAAGCAACTGTTTTTACTCCAGTTTCAAACGTTACGGTATCTAGGTTGGGTACTACTTCCTTGTCCTGCGGGTCTTGTTGAGGATAGAACCATCGGCATCCAAGGCGCTCCAGCAGGTCGTAAACACCGTAGATTGCTCCGCGTCCATTATCGGCTCCTATTATAATGCGGGGCGAAACAGATTTCGAGGCTGGCGTTATGTTTACAGAATATCCATCACAGCCGTCAGCGCGTGCCGGCAGTAGCTCCTTATCTCGTCTGGACAAGTCCTCCCGAAGGCCGATTACAATCACCTGCTGTTTTTCGGTGTCCTGCGCAAGCGGAAGATTACAGCCGCTGATTTTAAGCAGGTACTGCTGAAGTTCCTGCGCGGCAAAAGCGAACCCAGGCTTATCGATCGACGGACAGACCACCCGCCAGTCAGATAGTCTATTCTTGATAACTGTAACAATCGCCATCTTAAGTCTTCCCCCAAACGAAATGTTTAAAAAAGTTGCATTTGCGCTTCCTCTTATTGCTTGCGCCTTGATCTTGGAGTATCCTTCCTTGATGTAGTTCAAGTGCGTGTATGAAGAATAGCTGCGTTCCGAGGAACTTTAAGCGATTTTTGTGATTTATTGCGCAAATCATTGCAATAATTCACAAGATATGCCCGTCTTTGAAGTAGAATATGGTTGTTGCTTTGAGATATCCTCGTTTCTCGGCGGTTTACGGAGCTTGTCTCTTAAAGTAAAGGGAGGGGATTTCCGGGTTATCTGATAGCCTTCCAGTAAAGAGTAGGAAGGGCTATTTCCCCGATAGAGGTTTAATAGTGGGTATTATTGACGCTCTTGCAAAAGGTGAATATAAATACGGGTTCGTTACGGATATCCAGTCTCAGAAATTGCCGAAGGGACTGAGTGAGGACCATGTGCGGAGGATATCCGAGCTAAAGAAGGAACCTGAATTTATGCTCAGGTGGCGGCTGAAGGCATACAAACATTGGCAAAAAATGACCGTTCCCACTTGGCCTAACGTCAAGTACCCGCCGGTTGATTTTCAGGACATTATCTATTACTCAGCGCCCATTCAGAAAAAAGCCAAAGAGAGTCTGGAGGAGGTGGACGAGGAACTCCTGAAAACCTTCGATAAGCTGGGTATTCCTATCTCGGAGCAGAAAAGGCTTTCTGGGGTTGCTGTTGATGCTGTATTCGACAGTGTATCCGTGGCTACAACATTCCAGAAGCAGCTTATTGAGCATGGTATAATTTTCTGCTCCTTCTCCGAGGCCCTTCAGTGTCACCCTGAGATAGTCGAAAGATACATGGGCTCCGTAGTGCCTTATACTGATAATTTTTATGCCGCGTTGAACTCTGCTGTTTTCAGCGATGGCTCGTTTTGCTACATCCCGGAGGGTGTACGATGCCCGATGGAGTTATCCACATATTTTCGCATCAACACAGCGGGTTCGGGCCAGTTTGAGCGAACACTGATAGTGGCCGAGAAAGGCGCATCCGTAAGCTATCTCGAAGGGTGCACCGCACCTATGCGAGACGAAAACCAACTTCATGCGGCTGTCGTGGAGCTGGTAGCTTTGGAGGATGCACAGATTAAATATTCCACTGTCCAAAACTGGTACCCTGGTGATGCCGAAGGCAAGGGCGGCATTTACAATTTTGTCACCAAACGCGGGAAATGTGCGGGTCCAAACTCCAAGATATCCTGGACGCAGGTAGAGACAGGCTCAGCCATTACCTGGAAATATCCCAGTGTTATCCTCCAAGGGGACAATTCTATCGGGGAGTTTTACTCTGTTGCGCTGACAACAAACCATCAACAGGCGGACACGGGCACTAAGATGATCCACATTGGGGAAAACACCCGCAGCACCATTGTGTCCAAGGGGATATCTGCAATGCGAGGACAGAACTCGTATCGCGGGTTGGTGAAGGTTATGCCTAAGGCAAATAATGCGCGCAACTACACCCAATGCGATTCCATGCTTATTGGAAACAAATGTGGAGCGCATACATTTCCGTATATCGAAGTTCAAAACAATACTGCAAGGGTTGAGCATGAGGCATCTACCTCTAAAATCAGCGAGGACCAACTTTTTTACTGCAAGCAGAGAGGGCTTTCCGTGGAGGATGCGGTATCGTTGGTGATAAACGGTTTCTGTAAAGAGGTATTCCGTGAGCTTCCTATGGAGTTTGCGGTTGAAGCAACGAAGCTCTTATCCGTAAGTTTAGAAGGGAGCGTTGGATAATAGCGTGGAGCAGTCGAACATCCTGTTGGACATCCGCGATCTGCGGGTTTCGGTTGAAGGCAAGGAAATATTAAAGGGAGTCAATCTTACGGTTCGAGAGGGAGAAACCCATGCGGTTATGGGGCCAAACGGATCCGGTAAAAGTACGCTTACTCAGGTTCTGGCTGGGCATCCCGCCTTTGATGTTACAGGTGGAGAGGTAATTTACAAAGGAAAGGACCTGC
>WBZO01002720.1_pt1 | contig 22251 bp, 20 predicted proteins | sample 5204261 | NCBI WGS metagenome assembly WBZO01 (sample SAMN12412400, study PRJNA552823) | activated sludge metagenome | isolation source: activated sludge from anammox sidestream of wastewater treatment plant... | place: USA: North Carolina | collected 2017-09 | reverse complement strand
TACCAGGCGGTGCGCATACGTGATGGCCGCCGGCATCAGCACGTCGGTCTCGTTGCTCGCGTAGCCGAACATCAGGCCCTGGTCGCCTGCGCCCTGCTTGCGCTCGTCCTTGCGGTCGACGCCCTGGGCGATGTCGGGCGATTGCTTGCCGATCACGTTCACGACGCCGCAGGTTGCGCCGTCGAAGCCCATGTCGGAATGGTTGTAACCGATGCCGAGCACCGTTTTCCTGACGAGTGCCTCGAGGTCGACCCACGCGCTCGTGGTCACCTCGCCCGCGACGATCACGACGCCGGTCTTGATCAGGGTTTCGCAGGCGACGCGTCCGCGCGGATCCTGCGTCAGGATCTCGTCGAGCACCGCGTCCGAAATCTGGTCGGCGATCTTGTCCGGGTGGCCCTCGGAAACGGACTCGGAGGTGAACAAAAAACTGTTCGACATGTGGATCCACGACGAATTGGCCGGAACGTTCATTATACCGTCACCTGCCGTTCCGGCGCAGTGTCGTCACGCAGCCTTGCAGGACGCGGGTTTGCCGTTCCCGCCGCGCTGGTGGACAATGCGCGCCCCCTTTCCCCCGCCGGTGCCGCGCCCTCGCCATGCCCACTCGTCGTGAACTCGCCAACGCCCTGCGCGCCCTCGCCATGGATGCCGTCCAGGCCGCCAATTCCGGGCATCCGGGCGCCCCGATGGGCATGGCCGACATCGCCGAGGTGCTGTGGCGCGATGTACTGAAGCACAATCCCGGCAATCCGCGCTGGGCCGACCGCGACCGGTTCGTGCTGTCGAACGGTCACGCGTCCATGCTGCTCTATGCACTGCTGCACCTGACGGGCTACCCGCTCGCGCTCGACGAGATCAGGCGGTTCCGTCAGCTCGGTGCGCGCACTGCGGGCCATCCCGAACACGATCCGGACATCGGCATCGAGACGACGACGGGCCCGCTCGGGCAGGGCTTCGCGAACGCGGTGGGCATGGCGCTCGCCGAGCGCACGCTCGCCGCCGAGTTCAACCGCGACGGCCACGAGATCGTCGATCACCACACCTGGGTGTTCGTCGGCGACGGGTGCCTGATGGAGGGCATCTCGCACGAGGCGGCGTCGTTCGCCGGCACGCAGAAGCTCGGCAAGCTGACCGCGATCTTCGACGACAACGGCATTTCGATCGACGGCAAGGTACAGGGCTGGTGCACCGACGATGTCGCGAAGCGCTTCGCCGCCTACGGCTGGCACGTGATCAAGGATGTCGACGGTCACGACTCGGCGGCCGTCGCGTCGGCGCTGCGCAAGGCGCGCGCGCACCGGAAGCAGCCGACCCTCATCGTGGCGCGCACGATCATCGGCTTCGGTGCACCGAACAAGCAGGGCACGAGCGGCGTGCACGGCGAGGCGCTCGGCGCAGCCGAGGTCAGCGCGGCGCGTGCGGCGCTCGACTGGCCGTATCCGCCGTTCGAGGTGCCGGAGCCGATTCGCGCCGAGTGGGATGCACGCGCGAAGGGCGCGGCCGCCGAAAAGAACTGGCAGCGGCGCTTCAGGCGCTACCAGAAGGCGTTCCCCGAGCTCGCCGCGGAGTTCGAGCGAAGGATCGGCGCGCGGCTGCCGGCGGACAGTGCCTCGCTGTTCGATGCGGCGCTCGCGACGGCCCAGGCGACCAATGCACCGCAGGCGACGCGCGCATCGTCGGGCGCCGTACTGAATTCGATCGGGCCCGGACTGCCGGAACTTCTCGGCGGCTCGGCCGACCTCACGGGTTCGGTCAATACCCAGCGCAAGGATTCGCGCACGCTCGGCCCCGACACGCCGGGCGGCAATTACATCCACTACGGCGTGCGCGAGTTCGCGATGACGGCCGTGATGAGCGGGCTCGCGTTGCACGGCGGCTATCGTCCGTACGGCGGCACGTTCCTCGTCTTCTCCGACTACGCGCGCAATGCGGTGCGCCTCGCCTCGCTGATGCGCCAGCCGGTGGTACTCGTCTACACGCACGACTCGATCGGTCTCGGCGAGGACGGCCCGACGCATCAGCCGGTCGAGCACCTCGCGAGCCTGCGCGCGATGCCCGGCCTGTCGCTGTGGCGCCCCGCCGATGCCGTCGAGACCGCGATCGCGTGGCGCGCGGCCCTCGAGCGCGCCGACGGACCGACGGCACTCGTGCTGACGCGCCAGGCGCTCGCGCAGCAGCAGCGCACCCCGGAGCAGCTTGCGGCCGTCGCGCGCGGTGGCTATACACTGATCGACTGCGAAGGCGTGCCCGATGCCATCGTGATCGCGACCGGTTCGGAAGTGATGATCGCGGCCGATGCCGTCCGCGCACTCAACTCGAAGGGGCGGCGCGTGCGGCTCGTGTCGATGCCGTCGGTCGACCGGTTCGAGGCGCAGGATGCCGCGTGGCGCGAGGCCGTATTGCCAAGCGCGGTCAGGCGGCGTATCGCGGTCGAGGCCGGCGCCCGCCAGGGCTGGTGGCAGTTTGTCGGCCTCGACGGTGACGTGATCGGCATGGAGACGTTCGGGGCGTCCGGCAAGGGCGGCGAGCTCATGGCACATTTCGGTTTCACGGCGGCGCACGTCGAGGCGGCGGTGGCGCGGCTCTACGGCTGACAGGACAGGCAGGAGGACGCGAAGGTCATGGCAATCAAGGTCGGCATCAATGGCTACGGGCGCATCGGTCGCAACGTGCTGCGCGCGCTCTACGAGGCGAAGCGCACGAACGAAATCCGCATCGTCGCGGTCAACGATCTCGGCGACGCGAACATCAATGCCCACCTGACCCGTCACGACACGGCCCATGGCCGCTTTCCGGGTGAAGTGCGCGTCGACGGCGATGCGATGGTCGTCAACGGCGATCGCGTGCACGTGCTCGCGGAACGCGACCCGGCGAAACTGCCGTGGGGCGATCTCGGCGTCGATTACGTGATCGAAAGCACCGGCCACTTCACCAGCAAGGCGAAGGCGAGTGCCCACCTCAAGGGTGGCGCGAAGAAGGTGCTGATCTCGGCGCCGGGCGGCTCGGACGTCGATGCGACGGTCGTCTACGGCGTCAATCACGACGTGCTGAAGGCGAGCTTCGACGTGGTTTCGAATGCATCGTGCACGACCAATTGCCTCGCGCCGGTCGCCAAGGTGCTGCACGAGGGCATCGGCATCGTCGGCGGCCTGATGACGACGATCCACGCCTACACGAACGACCAGGTGCTGACGGATGTCTACCACACCGACCTGCGCCGGGCGCGTTCGGCCACGATGTCGATGATTCCGACGAAGACCGGCGCCGCCTCGGCGCTCGGGCTCGTGTTGCCCGCGCTGAAGGGCAAGCTCGACGGATACGCGGTGCGCGTGCCGACCATCAACGTGTCGCTGGTCGACCTCACGTTCACGGCGGCGCGCGCGACCAGCGTCGAGGAAGTGAACGGGTTGATGCGTGCCGCGGCGGCGGGTCCGCTGAAGGGCGTCCTCGCATACACCGGCGAGCCGCTCGTGTCCGTCGACTACAACCACGATCCGCATTCGTCGACGTACGACGACACGATGACCAAGGTGATCGAGGGCAAGCTCGTCAAGGTCTGCTCCTGGTACGACAACGAGTGGGGCTTCTCGAACCGCCTGCTCGACGTCGTGGCCGCCTGGTCGCGCGCGAAGTAGGGCCGGCGCCGTGAAGTTCCTGCGCATGGCGGATGTCGAACTCGCGGGCAAGCGGGTGATGATCCGCGAGGACCTGAACGTGCCGGTCGACAAGGGCGTGGTCACGAGCGATGCGCGCATCCGTGCGGCGTTGCCGACGGTGCGCTACGCGATGAGCCACGGCGCGAAGGTATTCATCCTGTCGCACCTCGGGCGGCCCACGGAGGGGCACTATTCCGCCGCGGACTCGCTCGGCCCGGTGGCGGTGCGTCTCTCGGAACTGCTCGGCAAGCCGGTTCCGCTGCGCGAGAACTGGCTGAAGAACGGTGTCGATACCGGCTACGGCGAAGCGGTACTGTGCGAGAACGTGCGCTTCAACAAGGGCGAGAAGGCCAACGACGAGACGCTCGCGCGGCGCATGGCTTCGATGTGCGACGTGTTCGTGATGGACGCGTTCGGCACCGCGCACCGCGCGGAGGCGAGCACGCACGGCATCGCGGCCTTCGCCTCGGTCGCCTGCGCCGGCCCGCTGCTCACGGCCGAAATCGAGGCGCTCGAGCGTGCGCTCGAGAAGCCCGCGCGGCCACTGGTCGCGATCGTCGCGGGTTCCAAGGTATCGACCAAGCTCACGGTGCTCGAATCGCTGCTCGCGAAGGTCGACAAGCTGATCGTCGGCGGCGGCATCGCCAACACCTTCCTCGCGGCCACCGGGGTCGCGGTCGGCAAGTCGCTGCACGAGGCGGACATGCTCGACATCGCGCGGCAGCTGCTCGGCAAGGCTCGTGAGCGCGGCACCGAGATACCGCTGCCGACCGACGTCGTCGTCGCGCGCGAGTTCGCGGCGACTGCGCACGCCGACGTGCGCGCGATCCACGACGTGCACGCCGACGAAATGATCCTCGACATCGGTCCCGACACCGCGGAGCGCTTCGCGGCGCTGATCGGCGCGGCCGGCACCGTCGTCTGGAACGGCCCCGTCGGTGTCTTCGAGTTCCCGCAGTTCGGCGAGGGCACGCGCGTGATCGCCGGCGCGATCGCCCGCAGCAAGGCGTTCTCGCTCGCGGGCGGTGGCGACACGCTGGCTGCGATCGAGAAATACGGCGTGGCGGACGGCATTTCGTACATATCGACCGGCGGCGGTGCATTCCTCGAGTTCGTCGAGGGCAAGACGCTGCCGGCGGTCGCGGCGCTCGAGGCGCGCGCACGCGGCTGATGTCGCGGAGCCGCATGCATCGCCGCACCAAGATCGTCGCCACGCTCGGCCCGGCGACCGACGACATTGCCGTGCTCACCGCGATGGTGCGCGCGGGCCTCGATGTCGCCCGTGTCAACTTCTCGCACGGCAGCCAGGACGAGCACCTGCGGCGCATCGAACTCGTGCGGGAAGCCTCGCGCCGCGCGGGCAAGATCGTCGGCGTGCTCGCCGACCTCGGCGGACCGAAGATCCGCATCGAGGGTTTTCGCGATGGCCCGATACAACTCGCCGAGGGCGCGACGTTCGCGCTCGATCCGCGTCTCGCGACGGACGCCGGCACACAGACCGAGGTCGGCATCGCCTACCCGAATCTCCACAAGGACGTGAAGGCGGGCGATACGCTGCTGCTGGCCGACGGGCAGATCGTGCTCGATGTCGTCGCCGTCGACGGGCCACGCGTCTCGACCGTCGTGCGCGTCGGGGGCCCGTTGTCGAACCGCAAGGGCCTGAACCGGCAGGGCGGCGGCATCTCGGCGCCGGCGCTGTCCGCCAAGGACCTCGACGACATCCGCTTCGCGGCCGCCAACGACATCGACTATGTCGCCGTGTCGTTCGCGCGCGATGCGCGCGATGTCCGTGAAGCGCGCGAGCACCTGCGTGCGGCGGGCGGCCACGGCCACATCGTCGCGAAGATCGAGCGCAACGAGGCGGTCCACAACCTGGCGTCGATCCTCGACGAGACCGAGGTCGTGATGGTCGCGCGCGGCGATCTCGGCGTCGAGATGGGTTATGCCGAAATCACCGGACTGCAGAAGACGATCCTGCACCAGGCGCGCAACAAGTTCCGCATCGCGATCACCGCGACGCAGATGATGGAATCGATGATCCACAATCCCGTGCCGACGCGCGCCGAGGTGAGCGATGTCGCCAACGCGGTCATGGACGGCACCGATGCGGTGATGCTGTCCGCCGAATCGGCGGTCGGCCGCTATCCGGTCAAGGCCGTCGAGGCGATGTCGCACGTGATCCGTGGCGCGGAGAAGTACCAGCTCAGCCATTCACGCGCGCGCCATCGCACGGAGGGGCAGTTCGGGCGCACCGACGAGGCGATCGCCATGGCCGTCATGTACACGGCGAACCACATGCGCGTGCGCGCCATCGTCGCATTGACGGAATCCGGCTCGACGCCGCTGTGGATGTCGCGCATCCGCTCCGACATTCCCATCTATGCGTTCACGCGCCACGCGACGACGAGTCGCCGCGTCACGCTCTATCGTGGTGTCTACCCCGTGCAGTACGACGTGACCGAGCCCGGTGCACGGCACGTGGAGGCTTCGATTTTCGCGCGCCTGCTCGAGCTCGAACTCGTCGAGGTGGGCGACCTCGTGATCGTGACGTCCGGACCGCTGAGCGGGGTCGCGGGCGGCACGAACGCACTGCAGATCCTCAAAGTCACGCGGAACTGAGCCTCGTGCGGCGATTGCTGCGGCGTCTCGCCTGGCTCGCCGTCGTGCTGCCCGTCGCGGCGGGCGCATCCGCGTGGCTGCTGCTGCGCGCCTCGCTCCCGCAGCTCGACGGCACGCGCGACGTCGCGGGCGCGCTCGCTCCTGTCACGCTCGAACGCGACGCGCTCGGCACGGTCACCGTGACTGGCGGGGACCGCGCGGCGCTCGCCTTCGGGCTCGGCTTTGCGCACGCGCAGGACCGGTATTTCCAGATGGATCTCGCGCGGCGCCTCGCCGCGGGCGAGCTCGCGGAACTGTTCGGCTCCGTGGCGATCGGCGAGGACCGCAGGGCGCGCCTGTTCCGCTTCCGCCGCGTGGCGCGCGCGGTCGTCGAGGGACTCGCGCCGGGAGATCGCGCGGTGCTCGATGCCTATGTGCGTGGCGTCAATGCGGGGCTCGAGAGCCTCGCGAGCCGCCCCTGGGAGTACTGGCTGCTCGCCGCCGTGCCGGTGCCATGGCGCGCCGAGGATTCCGTGCTGGTCGTGCACTCGATGTGGTGGCAGCTCCAGTACCACGATTTCGCCGCCGAGGCGCGCCGCGGGGCGCTCACGGAGGCGCTCGAACGGCGCCTCGGGCGGGAGCGCGCGGCGGCTGCGCTGGCATTCCTGTTGCCCGCGGGCAGCGAGTGGGACGCGCCGGCCGACCCCGCGGCAGGGGCCGCCGTGGCCGTACCGGTCCCGGGTCCGGAGGTGTGGTCGCCGCTGCGGCCGCGCAGCGCCACGGCGGCGCTGCCGGCGGCCGGCGCTGCGCAGGGCATCGGCAGCAACAACTGGGTGCTCGCGGGTCGCCTGAGCGCGTCGGGCGGCGCGCTCGTGGCGAACGACATGCACCTCGGCCTCGACGTGCCGCCCGTGTGGTATCGCGCACGCCTGCGCACGCGCGACGGGCGCTACGACCTGAACGGCGTCACGCTCGCGGGCGTGCCGGCGCTCGTGGCCGGATCGAACGGCCACATCGCCTGGGGATTCACCAACAGTTACGGCGACTGGCTCGACCTGCGCTGGACGGCGTGCGACCCCGAGGCAGGCACGTGGCGCAATCTCGACGGTCGCGACGTGCGGTTCACGATCGACCATGCGCGCATCCGCGTGAAGGGCGAGCCGCGCGAGCGCCTGCGAATTCTGTCCGGCGCGGAGGGTGTCGTGTTCGCCACGCGTGAGCGCGGCGGCGCCACCGAATGCCGGCTCGCCACCTGGGTGGCGACACAGCCGGGTGCGACGACATTCGGCATGTTCGCCCTCGAGACCGCGACGAGCGTCGAGGAGGCTCTCGCCGTCGCACCCGCGGTCGGCATTCCGCAGCAGAACATGGTGGTCGGCGACCGCGCAGGGCACATCGCCTGGACCGTGCTCGGCCGCATTCCGGCCGCGCGCGGCGCCCTGCGCGCCGCGGGCGGCGCATGGATCGATCCGGCCGCGCAGCCGCGCATCGTCGATCCGCCCTCGGGCCGGCTCTGGAGCGCCAACGCGCGTGTGGTGACGGGCGCCGCGGCTGCGCTGATCGGCGACGACGAGGATGCGACCGGCGCCGGCTACGATCTCGGTGCCCGTGCGCGGCAGGTCCGCGACGATCTCGAGGCGCTCACATCGCCGGCGACTCCGGCCGACATGCTCGCGGTCCAGCTCGACGACAGCGCCCGCTTCCTCGCACCGTGGCGAACCCTGTGGCTCGACGTGCTCGAGGGCGAGACGGGGCGTCGCGCGGAATTCCGGCGACTGATCGCGGCGCCGATGCCGCGCGCCGACGCGGATTCCGTCGGTTACGCGCTCACGCGTACGGCACAGCAGGCCACGGTGAATGCGCTCTGGTCGTCGGTGCTCGCGGGGGCCGGGCTCGAGGGCGATGCGTACCCGCCGCCCCCGCAGTTCGCGGCGACGGCATGGCAACTCATCGAGGCACGGCCCGGCGCATGGCTGCCGGCGGGGTTTGCCGACTGGCGCGCATTCCTGCTCGCGCAGGTCGATCGGGCCATCGGCGAGCTCGATGACCGCTGCACCGCGCTCGCGACCTGCACGTGGGGCCGCGTGCGCGCGGTGCGCATCGCGCACCCGCTGTCCGCCGCCCTGCCGTTTGCGCGCCGCCTGCTCGACATGCGCGTGCCGCCGCTGCCCGGTGACCATGACATGCCGCGCGTGCAGGCCCTGGCGCTTGGTGCGTCGGAGCGCTTTGCCGTCTCACCCGGCCACGAGGCCGACGGTTACCTCGAGCTGCCCGGTGGTGCGAGCGGCCATCCGCTCTCGCCGTACTACCGCAGCGGCTTTGCGGATTGGGCCCGCGGCCGGCCGACACCCTTCCTGCCGGGGCCGGCACAGCATAAGCTCGTGCTGCAATGACACAGGAACGCTTCACCGGATCGGCGCGCTACATCGCCACACCCGAACTCGCCATGGCCGTCAACGCGGCCGTCACGCTCGCGCGGCCGCTCCTCATCAAGGGCGAGCCCGGCACCGGCAAGACGCAGCTCGCCGAGGAAATCGCCGCGACGCTCGGCCGGCCGCTCCACGAGTGGCACATCAAGTCGACCAGCAAGGCGCAGCAGGGCCTGTACGAGTACGACGCGGTGTCGCGGCTGCGCGATTCGCAACTCGGCGAGGGGCGCGTGCACGACATTGCCAACTACATCGTGCGCGGCAAGCTGTGGGAGGCGTTCGAGTCCGACACGCAGCCGGTGCTGCTGATCGACGAGATCGACAAGGCCGACATCGAGTTCCCGAACGACCTGCTGCGCGAACTCGACCGCATGGAGTTCTACGTCTACGAGACTCGCCAGCTGGTGCGCGCGCGGCACCGGCCGATCATCGTCATCACGAGCAACAACGAGAAGGAGCTGCCGGACGCGTTCCTGCGCCGCTGCTTCTTCCACTACATCCGCTTCCCGGACGAGGAGACGATGCGCCGCATCGTCGACGTGCACTACCCGGGGCTCAAGCGCGAACTGCTCGCCGAGGCGCTCACGTCGTTTTTCCGCCTGCGCGAGGTTCCCGGGCTGCGCAAGAAGCCCTCGACCTCGGAGTTGCTCGACTGGGTGAAGCTGCTCGTCGCCGAGGACATCCCGCCGGAGGCGCTGCGCACCGAAGACTCGAAGAAATCGCTCCCGCCGCTCTACGGCGCGCTGCTGAAGAACGAGCAGGACATGCACCTGGTCGAGCAGGTGATGTTCCTGTCGCGGCGGGCGCGCTAGGCGCCCGGCGGGCGCGGGCCGGCCGATGCTCGTGCGTTTCTTCTTCGACCTGCGCGCCGGCGGCGTGCCGGTCACGCTGCCCGAGTTCCTCACCCTGCTCGAAGCGCTCGAGGCGCGCGTCGCGACGCTCTCCGCGGACGATTTCTACCAGCTCGCGCGCGTGTGTCTCGTGAAGGACGAGCGGCACTACGACCGCTTCGATCGCGTGTTCGCCGAGCATTTCCGCGGGGCGGAGAAGCTGTTCAGCGCCTTCGGCGTGGATGTGCCGGACGAATGGCTGCGCGCGCTCGCCGAGCGCGTGCTCAGCGATGCGGAAAAGGCGCAGGTCGAGGCGCTCGGCGGCTGGGAAAAGCTGATGGAGACGCTGCGACAGCGCCTGCGCGAGCAGCAGCGGCGCCACGAGGGCGGCAATCGCTGGATCGGCACGGCGGGGACCTCGCCCTTCGGCGCGTACGGCTACAACCCCGAGGGTGTGCGCATCGGCCAGGCGGGGTCGCGCCATCGCCGGGCGGTGAAGGTGTGGGATCGGCGCGAGTTCGCCAATCTCGACGATTCAGTCGAGCTCGGCACCCGCAATTTCAAGATGGGCCTGCGGCGCCTGCGGCGCTTTGCCCGCGAGGGTGCCGATTACGAACTCGATCTCGACGGCACGATCGCGTCGACGGCGAAGAACGCCGGCTGGCTCGATCTCAAGCTCGTCCCCGAGCGGCGCAATGCGGTCAAGGTCCTGCTGCTCGTCGACGTGGGCGGCTCGATGGACGACCATGTGCGGGTCTGCGACGAATTGTTCTCGGCCGCACGCAGCGAATTCCGCCACTTCGAGCATTTTTATTTCCACAACTTTCCGTACGAATCGCTGTGGAAGGACAATCGCCGCCGGCACACCGAACGGATGCCGACCGACCAGCTGATCCGCACTTATGGCCCCGACTATCGCGTGATCTTCGTCGGCGATGCGACGATGAGCCCGTACGAAATCACGATGCCGGGCGGCAGCGTCGAGCACTGGAACGCCGAGTCCGGTGCGACCTGGCTCGGGCGCCTCACGACGCACTTTCGTCGTTTCGTGTGGCTGAACCCCGAGCCCGCGGCGCGATGGGAGTACACGCCGTCGATCGCGATCACGCGCGAACTGCTGGCGGGGCGGATGTTTCCGCTCACGCTCGCCGGCCTCGACCTCGCAACCGCGGAGCTGCGGCGCAGTCCGGCGGCGATCAGCCCTTTGCCGCCGCCTTGAGGGCCTTCAGTTCGCCGAGGACGAACTGCGAATGGCCTTTCGGGTCGACTTTCTCGAAGTGCCTCGCGATGCGCCCCTGCGGGTCGATGATGAACGTGTCGCGGCGCGCGACCTCCATGACGCCCATCGCCCGGTAGAGCACGCCGTAGCGCCGCGCCGTCTCCTTCGTCGAATCGGCGAGGATCGTGAACGGCAGGCTGTGCTCCTTCGCGAACGCCTCGTGCGATTTCACGTCGTCGACGCTGATGCCGAGGATGACCGCGCCCGCATCGCGGAACGCGAAGATGTTGTCGCGGAATTCGCAGGCCTGGGTCGTGCAACCCGGCGTGTTGTCCTTCGGGTAGAAGTACAGCACGACCCACTTGCCCTTCTGTTCGGCGAGCGTATGCCATTTGCCGTGCTGGTCCTGCAGGCGAAAATCGGGTGCAGGCGACCCGACGGCGGGCGGGTCCCCGGCGACGGCGGGCTGGCCGGCAGCGGCGAGGACGAGGGCGGCAGTGCACAACAGCGAGCGGACTGGGTACATGCGGGACTCCACCTGTTCTCGCGCCACCGGGTGCGGGCGCGAACCAGTCGATTCTAACAGTCACGCCGGTTGCGCCAGAATGCGTACGTGACGAAGGAGGACACGATCATCGCAGGCGGGCCCGTACGCGGCCTGATCCTGACCGGCGGTGGCGCCCGCTCGGCCTACCAGGTCGGGGTCCTGCGCGCACTCGCCGAAATGCTGCCGCGGCGCGGCATCCCGTTCCCGGTGCTGATCGGCACCTCGGCCGGGGCGGTCGCCACCGCCGCGCTCGCCGCGGAAGCGCGCCGCTGGCGCGGCGCGGTGGCCTCGCTCGAGCACGTGTGGGCGAACTTCCATTGCAACCAGGTGTTCCGGGTCAGTTCGCGCAGCATGCTCGCCTCGGGCCTGCGCTGGCTGGCCGCGCTCCTTTCCGGCGGGACGCTCGCGACCACGCCGCGTTCGATGTTCGACAACAGCCCGCTGTCGCAGCTGCTCGCGCGGAACATCGATTTCGGCGCCATTCGCCACAGCATCTCCTCGGGCATGCTGCGGGCCGTCGCGCTGTGCTCGACCGGCTACACGAGCGCGCATTCGGTCGCCTTCTTCGACGGCGAGCCGGGGATCGCGGAATGGGCGCGTGCGCATCGCGAGGGACGCCGCACCGATCTCACGCTGTCGCACCTGATGGGCAGCCTCGCGGTGCCGTTCCTCTTTCCGCCGGTGCAGCTCGGCACCGAGTACTTCGGCGACGGCGCGATGCGCCAGCTCGCGCCGATGAGCCCGGCCGTGCACCTCGGTGCCGAGCGCGTGCTCGTGATCGGCGTGCGCTCCTCGAACGGCGCCGGCCTCGGCGCCACCTCGCAGCTGCCGCGCTCGCCGACACCCGGGCAGCTGTTCGGCTTCATGCTCGACACGCTGTTCACCGACGGCATCTACGCCGACCTCGAGCAGCTGATCCGGCTGAACGCCCTGGTGCGCTCGGCGCCCGAAACGGTGCCGGGCGTGCGGCTCGTCGAGGCGATGGCGATCTCGCCGAGCATCGACCCGCGCGAGGTCGCGGCGAAGCACCTGCACGAGCTGCCGCGGAGCCTGCGCGCGTTCCTGCGCGTGATCGGGGCGCGCGGAGGCGCGGGCCACCAGCTCGCGAGCTACCTGATGTTCGAGTCGGGCTACACCTCGGAGCTGATCGCGCTCGGCTATCGCGACGCGGTCACCCAGCGCGACCGGTTGCGGGCGTTTCTCATGCCCTGAGAGCGGGCGGGTCAGACGAGGAACACGGTACCGAGGCTGAGCAGCGTCGCAAAGCCGATGCAGTCGGTGAAGGTCGTGAGGATCACGCCCGACGACAGCGCGGGGTCGATCCGCAGGCGGCGCAGCGTGAGCGGCACGACGACACCGACGATGGCTGCGGCGAGCAGGTTCATGACCATCGCCGCCGCGACGATCAGCGCGATCTGCCACTTGCCGAACAGGGCGACCGTGATCACGCCGACCACGAACGCGACGATGAGCCCGTTCAGCCCGCCGACGGCAATTTCCTTCAGCAGCAGCCAGCGCGCGTTCGCCCACTCGACCTTGCCGAGCGCGAGGCCGCGGATCAGCAGCGTGACGGTCTGCGTGCCCGCGATCCCGCCCATGCTCGAAACGACCGGCAGCAGCGCGGCGAGCACGGCGACGCGCTCGATCGTCCCCTCGAAGTTCGAGACCACGAAGGCGCCGAGGAAGGCGGTCATGATGTTGACGCCGAGCCACACGAGTCGCCGGCGCGCGGACGGCACCACCGCGGCGAACACGTCCTCCTCGTCGGCGAGGCCCGCCATCGACAGCACCGAATGCTCGGCCTCCTCGCGGATCACGTCGACGATGTCGTCGACCGTGATGCGGCCGAGGAGCTTGCCTTCATCGCTGACCACGGCGGCGGAAACGAGGTCGCGATCCTCGAACAGCATCGACACCTCGTGCGCCGGGGTCGCCGGATCGATGCGGGGCGCCTCGCTGTCGAGGCAATCGCCGACCAGGTGTTCGGGATCCTCGGTCAGGAGGCGGGTGAGCGGCACGGTGCCGAGGTACTTGTCGCGCCGGTCGGCGACGAAGAGGCTGTCCGTGCCTTCCGGCAGCTCACCGCGCATGCGCAGGTAGCGCAGCACGACCTCGATCGGCACGTCGGCCCGCACGCTCACCGTGTCGGTGTTCATCAGGCCGCCCGCGCTGTCCTCCGGCCACGAGAGGACCGAGCGCAGGCGGTCGCGGTCGCGCTGGTCCATCGAATGCAGCAGCTGCTGCGTCACGGTCTCGGGCAGGTCGGCGAGCAGGTCGGCGAGGTCGTCGACCGCCATGCCTTCGGTCGCGGCGACGAGTTCCTCGGGACCCATCTCGTGCATGAGGCCCGCGCGCACGCTGTCGCTCAGCTCGAGCAGCACCTCGCCGTCGAGCTCGGGATCGACGATTTCCCACACGACCTCGCGCTGCGCCGGCGGCAGCGACTCGAGCAGCAGCGCGATGTCCGCCGGGTGCAGCGCATTGACCATGCGGTGCGCGGTGCGCAGTGTCCCCTGGTCGAGCGCGTCGCGCAGCGCCGACAGGCGACCGGATTTCAGGGGCTTGATTTCGCTGTCGCTCATGGGCGGGAACGCTGGCTGGCCGCGCGCGGGCGCGCGGAGTGTAGCAGCGCCCCGCGCGATGCGCGCGGCCGGCGTGCGGCTCCTACGGCGACTCGAAGGCGGCGACCAGGCGATCGCGGTCGTCCGTCAGCTCGAGGCGCGCGCCCGCAAGACGCCACTTCGCGGTACGCGCCAGCGCATCGTGGAAGCCCCGCTCGAGGTCCATGCCCGTTGCGCACGCCATCATCGTGCTCGCCATCTGCGTGAATGCGATTCCGGCACCGGTGAGGGTGTAGCCGCCACTCGTGCGGTTGCAACCGGCGAAACCCGCGACGCGTCGTTCACGCGACGCGAGGACGATGTGCGGCGCACGCTGGCCCGGCGCGAGGCGGATGGGCGTGCCGCCGAGCGCGACGAGCCGCCAGTACGTGTCCTCCAGGGCCGGTGCATCGGGGTGCTCGCAGCTCGCCGCTGCCGACACGCGGATGAATTGCTCGACGACCAACATCGGCCGCGGCGGCCCTTCCATCGGCTCGCGCGTTTCGATGCGGCCGACGAGTGTGGCGAGCAGCGGCGCACCGGGCGCGCCGTGCGCCGCGAGGTAGGCCGATTCGAGCGCGGCATTGTCGGCCACCTGCGCGACCGGCCACTGCGTGCCGGTGGCGCAATCGACGTAGAGGCCCGCATCCGCCATGTAGCGGTAATGGCCACGCATCAGCGCGGGTTCCGCCGGCGCCGGCGCCGGCACCGGCGCTGCAGCCGGCGGCGTCGCCTGCGCGGCCGTCCGTACCATCATTATCTCGACGGGCACGTCGCCGACCGGCAGCGGCGTCGACGTGTCGGAGCTGAACAGCACGTCGTCGCCCGCGAGTACCCGTGCGCGGATCGCGTAGCGGTGGGAAGCGGCCAGGCGTGCCGGGTCGTAGCTGATCGTGAACGCGAAGGGCGGCGAACCGGCGGGTTCCTTGCGGGTGATCGCGACCGGTTCGGCCGGCGCGTCGGCCCGCGATACGTCCTCGAGTCGCGCCTCGAACACCGCATCGGGCGGCAGCGCCATGCGCTCGCGATAGAACGCGGTGCCATGTACCGTCGCAGTCCCGGGCGCGCCGGACGTCATGGTGCTGCAGGCGCCCAGCGAACCGAGCGCGATGAGTGCGAGCAGGGCAGCGCCCCGCGTGTCCAATCTTTGGTCCATGTTCCCGACTCCCTGGTTGTGGTCACTGAACCCGGCGTGCCTGCAGCTCGTTGTGACGCGCCGTGACCTGCGGGTGGTGCGTCGCAAAGCGTTCAACGAGCCGGTTCACGATGTACACCGAGCGATGCTGGCCGCCCGTGCAGCCGATCGCGACTGTCAGGTAGCGGCGATTGGCCGCCGAATGCTCCGGGATGCGCTTGTCGATGAAGGCGGCGATGTCGTCGATCATGCGCGCGACGGCGGGCTCGGCTTCGAGAAAGCGGATCACTTCGGGGTCGCGGCCCGTGAGCGGGCGCAGTTGCGGCTCCCAGTACGGGTTCGGCAACGAGCGGGCGTCGAACACGAAATCGGCGTCGCCCGGGATGCCGTGCTTGAAGCCGAAGGACTCGAACGTGATCGACAGGCGCGGCGACTGGCGCGACTCGGCGGACTGCAGCACGAGGTCGCGCAAGGCGTGCACGCCCATGCGCGAGGTGTCGATCACCTGGTCCGCGGCATACATGACCGGCTCGAGCAGCTCGCGCTCCATCGCGATCGCTTCGCGCAGGCCGACGTCGGGGCGGCTCATCGGGTGCTTGCGGCGCGTCTCGGCGTAGCGGCGCAGCAGTTCCTCGTCGCTCGCGGTGAGGAACAGCACTTCGCAATGGATGCCGCTCTTCTTCAGCTCGGCGACGAGCTTCGGCACCGTGGCGATCTCGGCCGGCGTATTGCGCGCGTCGAGCCCGACGGCGATGCGTTCGTAGGTCTTGTCGGTGTTGCGCGCCGCGTGCGAGATCAGCGGTGTCAGCAGCGCGGCGGGGATGTTGTCGATGCAGTAATAGCCGAGATCCTCGAGCATGTGCAGGGCGACGCTCTTGCCCGACCCCGACAGGCCGCTGACGACGACGACGCGCATGCCCTGCCGCGCTACTGCCGCGTGGTGCGGCGCCCCTCGGCGGCGTGGTGGTCGCCGGACTTTTCCTTGTGTTTCGTCACGAGCCGGTCGAGCTTGTCGGCGAGCGCATCGATCGCCGCGTACATGTCCTCGTCGATCGCGTCCGCGTGGATCGACCCGCCGCGGACCTTGAGCGTGGCCTCGGCCTTCTGCCTGAGCTTTTCGACCGTGAGCACGCAGTGCACGTCGATCACGTGGTCGAAGTGGCGCACGACCCGTTCGAGCTTCTTCTCGACATACGTGCGCAGCGGCGGCGTGACTTCGACGTGGTGGCCCGTCACGGAAAGTTGCATCGTGCTCTCCTCAGGTTTTCGGACTGGTCACTTGGGGGCGACGCGGCGGCGCTCGTTCGACGGCGCGATCCGCATCGCTTCACGGTACTTCGCGACGGTGCGGCGCGCGACCGGAATGCCCTCGGCCGACAGCAGTTCCGCGATCCGGCTGTCCGACAGCGGCGCGGCGGGATCCTCGTCGCGGATCAGCTTCCTGATCTTGGCGCGAATCGCCGTCGAAGACGTCTCGGCCGCCTCGCCGCCGCCCACATGGCTCGAAAAGAAATACCGCAGCTCGAACACGCCGCGCGGCGTGTGCATGTACTTGCCGGACGTGATCCGCGAGATCGTCGACTCGTGCATGTCGATCGCGGCGGCGATGTCGCGCAGGATCATCGGCCGCATGTGCTCGTCCCCCTGCTCGAGGAACGCGGTCTGGCGTTCGACGATGGCGCGCGCGACCTTGAGCAGGGTCTCGTTCCTGATCTCGAGGCTCTTCAGCAGCCAGCGTGCCTCCTGCAACTGCGAGCGCAGCGTGGCGTGTGACGTACTGCGGCCGAGCAGGTTCGCGTAGCCCTGGTTCAGGCGCACGCGCGGCAGTGTCGCGGGGTTGATCTCGACGCTCCAGCCGCGCTCCGTGCGGCGCACGTGCACGTCGGGCACCACGTACTCGGGCGAGCCGCCGCTCAACGCGGCCCCGGGGCGCGGGCGACACGTGCGCACGAGCGCGAGCGCCCCGGCGAGTTCCTCGTCGGTCACCCGCAGTTCGCGACGCAGCATCGCGAGCTCGTTGCGCGCGACGGCGTCGAGGTGACCATCGGCAATGGCGAGCGCGGTGGCGAGGTCGGGGGTCGCGGGATCGAACTGCCGCAACTGCAGCGTGATGCACTCGCCGACGGACCGCGCGCCGATGCCCGCAGGGTCGAGCGCCTGTACCGTCGCGAGCACTTCGAGTACTTCCCCGGCGCTGCACACGACGTCCGGCAGCAGCGTCGCGGCAATCTCGTCGGCGGACTCGATCAGGTAGCCGTCGTCGTTGATGGCATCGACGATCGCCCGCGCGACGGCGAGCCGGCGGGCATCGAGGTCCGCCACTTCCAGCTGCGCGAGGAGATGGTCCTGCAGCGACGCCTCGGCCGGCTCGGCATACTCCTGCTGACGGTCGTCGTCGTCCGTCGACCACGGCGCTTCCGCGGCGCTCGAGGGGGCGCTCGACCAGCTGTCGGAGACGATTTCCACGTCGACCTGTGGCGCCTCGTGCGGCGCCGCCTCGAGCCCTGCGGCGCGCTCGGCCGGCGACTGGATCGCCTCGAAGATGCCGGTCTGCTCCGGCTCCTCGACGGCCTCGAGCATCACGTTCGATTCGAGCAGTTCACGCACATGCGCCTGCAGCTCGAGCGCAGGCAGTTGCAACAGCCGGATTGCCTGCTGCAGCTGCGGCGTCATCGTGAGCGACTGGCCGAGCTTCAGCTGCAGGGAGTGCTTCAGCATGGTGGCGGGTAGGGCCGCGCCCAACATATTGATTCTGAAAGGGTATTCAGGACGACGGCACCATTCACATGCGGAACGTCTCGCCCAAGTACACCTCACGGACTTGGGGGTTGGCAAGGATTTCTTCGGCAGTTCCGGCGGCGATCGCGGTGCCCGCGCTGACGATGTATGCGCGGTCGCAGACACCGAGCGTTTCGCGCACATTGTGGTCGGTGATCAGCACCCCGATGCCCTTGTCGGTCAGCTCGCGGACGATGCGCTGGATGTCTAGCACCGACAGCGGATCGACGCCGGCGAACGGCTCATCGAGCAGCATGAAGCGCGGTTCGGCCGCCAGCGCACGCGCGATTTCGACGCGACGACGCTCGCCGCCGGACAGCGACATGCCGAGGCTTTCGCGCACGTGCGAGATGCGCAGTTCGTCGAGGATCTCCTCGAGCCGCCGTTCGCGGCCCGCGCGGTCCAGGTCGTCGCGCGTCTCGAGGATCGCGAGCACGTTGTCCTGCACGGACAGCTTGCGGAACACCGAGGCTTCCTGCGGCAGGTAGCCGATGCCGAGCCGCGCGCGCCGGTGCATGGGCAGGTGGGTGAGTTCAATGTCGTCCAGGCGGATGTGCCCGGCTTCGGCCGGCACGAGCCCGACGATCATGTAGAAGGCCGTGGTCTTGCCCGCCCCGTTCGGGCCGAGGAGGCCGACGACCTCGCCGCCGGCGACGTCGATCGACAGGTCGGTGATGATGCGGCGCTTGCCGTAACTTTTCGCGAGGTGCTTCGCCGACAGGAGCGTCATGGGGGCGGCTCGCGCCCCTTCCCGGGCGCATCCTGCGGGCGGATCGTGATGCGCACACGACCGTCGCTGCCGGGTTGCTGTTCCGCGAGGACCCGCTGTTCGCGCACGTTGTATACGAGTTGCGCACCGCTGATTTCGTTGCGTCCGTCACTGAGCCATGCATCGCCGCTGAACGTCACGCGGTCGGTCGCGAGGTCGTAGGTGATCGTCGTCGCGCGGCCGTGGGCCTTGTCGGGCGAGCGCGCCAGCTGCTGCTCGAATCGCGCCGGCTGGCCGCTCACGGTGGCGAGGTGCAGCAGGTTGTCGCGGAACTCGACGCGCGCCGCATCGGATTCGAGCGTGCCGCCTTCGCGGTCGATCCGCACGTTGCCGGTGAACACCCACGTCGAGCTCTTGAAATCGAGCCCCGTCGCGCGGGCGAGGTCGGCGGAGACGCGGGCCATTCCCTGCGTGATCACGACGTCGCGAAAGACCACGGTGTTGCTGCGATAGTCGACGTCCGACGAGGCCGCATCGACGTTGATCGGCAGGTTCGACATCGACGCGATCGTCGCCGACGGCGACGGCGACGGCGACGGCGACGGCGAAGGTGACGGCGCGGCATTCTCCAGCCGGGCTGCGGGCGCGCCGGCCGGTGTCTGCGCCGCCGCGCCGACCGCGACGAGGCTGGCGCCCAGCACGGCGACGAGCATCGTCGCCCGCCGCCCGCGTGCAGGCATTCCCGAATTATTGCGCGAGGAACCGGCCATGGACCTGCGATTCTAGCTGAAGGGTTTCCGCCCTGAAGTCGGCCTGCAGGCCACGCGCGACGAGGCGATGTCCCGACCAGTCGATCGTGACCTTGTCGCTGGTCGAGGCGACTTCGCGCTTCGTGTCGAATTCGAGATGCGTCGTCTCGACGTGCGCCGGGGCGCTGCCGTCGGCCAGCGTGCCGTCGAGCTGCACTTCGCCGTCGAGCGTGATGACATCGCGGCCCGGCAGCACCATGCCGGTCAGCGCGTGCGCGCGCCAGGAGCCGCCGCGCTTGTCGAGATAGCGCAGTGCAGGCTGTGTCAGGGTCACCGTCGGGTCGTCCGGCGGCTGCTCGATGCGGGTGGCGGTCAGCCAGTAGCGCGGACGCCCGTCGTCTCCCGTTTCGATGATCTCGGCATCGCGCGCCGAATAGCCCGGGTCGGCGTCGGCCACGCGCTCGGCGAGCCCGGTGTCCGGTGGCCGCATCGAGCCGTCGAGGAGCACGATGCCGACGGCGGCCGCGACGAGCACCAGTGCGACGAGCCAGCGTGTCATGGTCGGCGCGCCCGCGCCGCGACGAGGAGGTCGCACACTTCGCGAACCGCGCCGTGGCCACCGTGCAGGCGCGTGACCCGGTGCGCCGCGCGGCGTGCCGAGGCATGCCCCCCGGGAACCGCAAACGCAACGCCGACCGCGCGCAATAGCGGTGCGTCCGGCGCGTCGTCGCCGACGGCAGCGCATTCGCCGAGCGTGACGTCGAGGCGCGCGCACAGCGCCTCGAGCACCGCGAGCTTGTCGCCGACGCCCTGGTACAGATGGCGAATGCCGAGTTCGCGGCAGCGCCGGCTCACCGCCGCGCTGCGTCGGCCCGAGATGACGGCGATGTCGACCCCGGCGCGCCGCGCTTCGCGGATGCCGTGGCCGTCGAGCACATTGAACACCTTCAGGACTTCGCCGCGCGCTCCGTAATGCAGCCGCCCATCGGTCATCACGCCGTCGACGTCGAGTACGAGGAGGCGGATCGTGTGCAGCGGACGCGCGGCGCGGCGCACGCCTACATCACTCCGGCGCGCAGCAGGTCGTGGACGTTGAGCGCGCCGATCACGCGGCCCGCGTCGTCGACGACGGGCAGGGCCGTGATCTTGTGCAGCTCCATCAGGTGCACGGCCTCCGCCGCGAGCTCGCGCGGGCCGATCGACTTGCCGGGCGCGGTCATCACCTCCGCCATGCGCGTGCTGCGCACGTCGAGCGGCTGGTCGAGCACCCGGCGCAGGTCGCCGTCGGTGAACACGCCGAGGCCCTTGCCGGCCGCATCGACGACCACGGTCATGCCGAGCCCCTTGCGCGACATCTCGACCAGGCCCTCCTTGAGCCAGGCATCCGGCGCGATGCGCGGCACGTCGTCGCCTCGCCGCATCACGTCCTCGACGTGCAGCAGCAGCCGCCGACCGAGCGACCCGCCCGGGTGCGAGCGCGCGAAATCCTGTTCGGTGAAACCACGCGCTTCGAGGACGGCGACGGCGAGGGCGTCGCCCATCGCGAGCGTCACGGTGGTGCTCGCGGTCGGCGCGAGGTTGAGCGGGCACGCCTCCTCGGGGACGCTGATGTCGAGATTCACCGCCGCCGCGCGCGCAAGGGTCGACTCCGGCTGGCCGGTGAGCGCGATCAGCGGCACGCCGAGGCGCGACAGGTGCGGCAGGAGGGTCACGACCTCGGGCGTCTCGCCCGAATTGGAGATCGCGAGCACGACATCGGTGCGCGTGATCATGCCGAGGTCGCCATGGCTCGCCTCGGCCGGGTGCAGGAAGAACGAGGGCGACCCCGTGCTCGCGAGTGTCGCCGCGATCTTCCCGCCGACGTGTCCCGACTTCCCCATGCCGGTGACGACGATGCGCCCCGTGCACGCGAGGCACAGGCGGCACGCCGCGGCAAAACGCGCATCGAGACGCGCGAGCAGTGATTCGACCGCAGCCGCCTCGATGCGCAGCGCCCGCCGGCCGGCGGCGAGCAGATCGGCGTCGGAAGCGGGGGTCGGCCGTACCTGGCCCGGGGCGGCGTTCATGGCCGCCATGATACCGCCCCGGCCCGCAACTCTTTACTATTGCGTGATGCGACCCGACGACATCGCCGAACTGATCCGCACCGCCCTGCCGGGCGCCCTTGTCCGCGTCGAATCCGAGGACAACGTCCATTTCGCGACGCGCGTCGTGAGCACGGCGTTCGCGGGCAAGCGCGTGATCGCGCGCCACCAGCTCATCTACGCGGCGCTCGGTGCGCGCATGGGCAACGAGATCCACGCACTGTCGATCGATGCACTGACGCCGGACGAGGCCGCCGCGCGCGGCGTCGCCTGAGAGCATGGACAAGCTGCAGATCCACGGAGGCACGCCCCTCGAGGGCGAAATCCGCATCTCCGGCGCGAAGAACGCCGCATTGCCGATCCTCGCCGGCACGCTGCTCGCCGACGGTCCGGTCACGGTCGCGAATGTCCCGCACCTGCAGGACGTCACGACGATGATCGAACTGCTCGGGCGCATGGGGGTCGACGTCACGGTGGGCGAGCGCATGCACGTCGAGGTGGACCCGACGAAGCTGCGCGAGGCGTATGCGCCGTACGAGCTCGTCAAGACGATGCGGGCCTCGATCCTCGTGCTCGGCCCGCTGGTCGCGCGGCATGGCCGCGCCGACGTATCGCTGCCCGGCGGCTGCGCGATCGGCGCGCGTCCGGTGAACATCCACGTCGCGGGGCTCCAGGCGATGGGAGCCGACATCCACATCGAGGGCGGCTATATCCGCGCGCGCGCGTCGCGGCTTCGGGGCGCGCGTCTCGTGCTCGAGACCGTGACCGTCACCGGCACCGAAAACCTGATGATGGCGGCCGCGCTCGCCGAGGGCGAAACCGTCATCGAGAACGCGGCCCGCGAGCCCGAAGTCGTCGATCTCGCGCACTTCGTCAATGCGATGGGCGGCAGGATCCGCGGCGCAGGCACCGAC
>WBZO01002719.1_pt1 | contig 22259 bp, 25 predicted proteins | sample 5204261 | NCBI WGS metagenome assembly WBZO01 (sample SAMN12412400, study PRJNA552823) | activated sludge metagenome | isolation source: activated sludge from anammox sidestream of wastewater treatment plant... | place: USA: North Carolina | collected 2017-09 | reverse complement strand
CCGCCGCATCGGTGCTTGACGATCCGAAGCGGAATATTTCGGCGGTATTTATCGGCGCGGATTTACTGACCGCCACGGGGTTTGTCAACAAAATCGGCAGTCTTGCCATTGTGCTTGCGGCACGGGCACGGAATATTCCCGTGTATTGCTTCTCGACGTTGCTCAAATACGATCCCCGACCGTTTGACCAGTCGCTTATCGAAACCCGCAATCCGTCGGAAATATGGAATGATGCACCCGAGAAGCTTTCGATCTTTGCCCCGGCGTTTGACTTTACGCCGTATGATAAAGACATCACGATCATTACCGAAGCGGGATTGCTTCGCGGGGAGGAAATTTCCCAAACCGCCCGTATGAATTATCCGTTTATCTCTCTATAATATTTCTATGGCAAACCGGTACATCCACTATCTGGCACTCAACGAAAAAGTCGATAAAAGTAAGCATATCATCGCCACCTTCACCCTCAAAGTGGAAGGTGAGCCGTTTGATAAGACCGCAGGAGGAGTTGCCGCGGAATCCTCGGTCGGCACATGGACGGATATCGGGCTTGAAGAAAAGGAAATCTGGGACAAGCTCCATGCCAAAGTCATCGACATGGACGAGGGTATGGGGAGAATTGTCGTCGCGTATCCTCTCGATTTATTTGAGGCGGGAAGTATCCCCCAACTCCTCTCCTCCATCACGGGAAACGTATTCGGGCTTAAAGAAATCGTAGGGCTCCGGCTCGAGGACTTGGAATTTCCCGAGGTATTCGTCAAATCCTTCCCGGGTCCTGCTTTGGGCATCGAAGGAATCCGCAATCTCACGGGGGTGAAAGAAGCGCCGCTCACGGGTTCTATCATCAAACCAAAATTGGGGCTTACGAGTATCCGCCATGCCGAAGCGTGTATGGAGGTATGGGACGGGGGCGTCAATCTCGTGAAGGACGATGAAAACCTCGCAAATATGACGTTTGATAATTTCTATACCCGAGTAAACGAAGTGACAAGCCGCATGAAAGAAAAACATTACTTGGATATAGGTAACGCGAAAGTTCACGCATTTAATATCACCGCAAGCTACGAAGAAATGATGAAACGGGCTAACTACGTGCGGGACTCGGGCGCCAACTGTCTGATGATCGATGTCTTAACTGCAGGTTTTGCCGCAACCCAGGGAATCCGCAACAGAAACTACGGGCTGATGATCCACGGACACCGCGCCATGCACGCGGCATTCACCCGATCCAAAATATTCGGTATCTCGATGCTCGTTATCGCTAAACTTGCAAGGCTTGCGGGCATCGACTCGTTCCACACCGGAACCGTAGTGGGCAAAATGGAGGGCGGCAAAGAAGAAGTGGTGACGATCAATAATTTCCTCCGCAGTGAATGGTACGGGCTGAAAACAACACTCCCTACCGCATCGGGAGGATTGCACCCGGGACATATCCCCGACCTTGTTTCCATACTCGGCAAGGATTTGCTGATGAACTTCGGCGGCGGTATCCACGGACATCCCGACGGCACTCCCGCGGGAGCACGTGCCATTGTCCAGTCACTGAAGGCAACGCTTAGTGGAATTCCCCTCTCGGAAGCCAAAGACAGCCCCGAACTTCAACGGGCGCTGGAAAAGTGGGTTGCAAAATAACAACTATTTATCCCAACCTTACGCGCTATTTACCCTAAGCCGTACTTTCGATATAATAGCTATAGGCTATGTATAATGATCTTCTGCTTCGGTTTGGGTTGAGTTTTCTCGTGGGAGCCATTGTCGGGCTGGAACGCGAGTATCAGCACGATGAAAAAGGCTCGCGCGTGAAGCGCGAAACCTCGATGGGGTTACGCTCCTACGCTCTGCTCTCGTTCTTAGGCGGCATCTGCGGCTATCTCACCGCGACTGGTAATCCGCTCGGGATCGTTGTTGCCGCACTTACCGGCATCATGCTTGTTTCTTACTATATTATGTCGAGCATCCGCACCCGCGATCACGGTCCCACGTCGGAAATCGGCGCGATTGCCGTATTTTTTATGGGAGCACTCCTGTTCTTTCCCCAATTCCCGATCGCACTCGTATTGGCGGCAACGTTTGTCATCACCTTCCTTTTCTCCCGCAAACAGGAAATCAAATCGGTGGTGCGGTCGCTCCACATGTTTGAAACCAATGCGTTTGTCCTCTACGGCATCATCGCACTCGTCATCCTGCCGTTCCTCCCCAACACCTGGATACGTGTAGGAGACCTCACGCTCGTTAACCAACTAGCCGCCGCCTACAACGCACCGCTTGAACGCTTTGCGTCCATCGAACTCATCAACCCGTATCGATTGTGGCTCGTCGTCACGCTTATCACGGGTATTGATCTTCTTGGCTACGGACTTCAAAAACTGTTGGGAGGAAAAAAGGGCTGGATCATGGCGGCAATTAGCGGCGGATTTATATCCTCCACCGCGGCAACCCTTGCCCTTGCCCAGCGGAGCAAGAAAATGACGGATGCTACGGCTCTTGTCACCGCGGCAGTGCTTTCCAACACCGCAAGTTTTGTACAGATCATGCTGTTAGTGCTCCCCATCAACGCCATGCTATTCACCAGCGGTTCAGTGTTTTTTATGGCACTCCTCCTTACCGGTATTATCGTGAGTACGCTTCTTCACTTCCGCTCGACGCATACGGCTACGGAAACAAAAGCCGCAACAAGCATATTTTCCCTCCGATCGGCACTGAAGTTTGCCGTCATCTTCAGTCTCATCCGCACGGGATCACAACTGGCACGCCAGCTATTCGGGGAAAGCGGCGTTATCCTCACAAGTGCCATCGGCGCGGTTGCGGGTATGGATGCGATCGTCATTACGATTGCCGATATGGCGGGCAAATCGCTAAGCTACGGTAACGCGATAGGAGCAATAGCGGTAGCTAACACCGTCAACCTGGGGATGAAAATCTTTTATGCCAAAACAAACGGTTCACCCACATTTTTTCGCCAATTCGCCGTCGCCATGGCGGTCATCATCGTCGTAAGTGTATTAAGTATTCTCGGGGTCAAATAACCATCCGTCATCGGGCAAAAAGCCGTTGAACTACCCGTTTTAACTCGCCGTTTTCCTCACAACCCGCAAGACACCGGTTGATATCCGGTACGAGATTCTCCATATGCGGCGGCGTCCGCTCCAGAACCCGCCATACGTGTTCATCAACTCCCATCATATCCGAATGTTCCGCCGCCGAAAGCGGCTCCAGGGCATACCCTTTATCCGTCCGCATACTATATTGGCCTCCCTGCTCGCAAAAAACCGCCCGCTCCGTGACAAATTGTGCCGTCACCATGCGGACAAGCGTACTTCCCGATGCCCGAGGGAGCGTGTCATAAATTTCTTGGGCTTCAGGCATCATCCGCCCCTTCCATTCCTGCTCGATAGCGGCTCTCATAGCGCCGTAGTATAGAGGAATACGCGTTTTTGTGCCATTTGGCGTACAATCAGCGTATGCAGATTGTTACTATCACCCACCCCAACGCAAAGCGACCGAGGGTTGAAGAAGACCTCACCGGCATGCTCCATATCTACGTTAATGCGCCGCCGCTCGAAGGAAGGGCAAATATCGCGGCAATTGAAGCGCTTGCCGACTATTACAAGGTAAAAAAGTCCGCCGTCACCCTCGTATCGGGGCACAAATCAAAAAACAAACGGTTCGACATCCGCGGCATATAATTAGCCGCGCCGTACATAAATTCCGATAGGGATATCGTGCCGCACGGTACCGAATAACATTCCGCCGGTTTGCGGTATCGCTTACCGAAGAAATATCCACCACAACATGGTGGTAACGATAATCAATGCGATGCCTTGGGTGATTCGTCGAGCCGCATCCTTACCGAAGAGTTCGGATAACCGCACGACCAGGATAAACAGCACAAACTGCGTTTCCCAAATGATAAGCGGCGGAAAGTGCACCCCCGCGATTGCCGCTTCCGCCTGACCGGGAATCACCCAGGAAACAATCGTTTTATATTTTAATACCACCATATGTACGGCAATAAGCATAAAGGCTATCCTTGCGCCCCAATATTGGATTTGCCACCACAGTTTTGTTCCCAGGACATGCATGGTGAAGTTCCATGACAGAAGCAGGAGGACAAACAAAATGATCAATGCCTCAAGCCCTGGATACGCCGACCACGGCCGCGAAACATAGAGACCCCAGGGCCCGTTTCTTGCGAGCGGAAACATGACCATATACACGTGAAGCAGTGCCGTAAAGAAACTGACGATCCCCAATTCCTTACGAAATTTTAATGCCCAATCGAAGACGGTAAAAAGACGCGACAACGGACCAAGCAACAACACGATCCCCAAGAGAAAAAGGGTCGTTGCGGCAAGACTGATATTTACCGATGAAAGTGAAGATTCTCCTCCCGCTATCTGCCCGAAATAAATAATTGTCCCGATCACCCCTCCGAAGAGTACCGCTCCGACATATTGCTGAAATATCGTCTTCCCCATAAAACTATTGTACCATCCGATACCGCAAAAAATGATTCGTGTTATCCGGAAGCCAGATCCTCCGAATCACGAAGGCGCGCAATCAGCGCCAGCGCCTGTTCGGGTGTTTGGGTTGCCATGGCCTCCACCCGCCAGTCGGTCGCATTGTGAAAACCGTTTATATAAATTTTATAAAACTTCTTGAGTATCGCGTAATTCTTTTTGCCCCGCCAGACATCGGTAAATAAATTGATATGCCGTTCCATAACGTCGATAAGTTCAGCAGGAGTGCCGACATGGGGACGAGGCGAGCGATCAAATGCCCACGGGTTTTGGAAAATACCCCGTCCGATCATTACGCCGTCAACGCCGTACTGTTCATGTTTTTCTAACGCGTCCTTGGCATCCTTGACGTCGCCGTTGCCGATGATAATTGTTTTGATGCCCAGGGAATCGCGTATTGCCACGGCTTTGCCGATTTCATCCCAATGCGCGGGAACTTTGGACAGTTCCGCAACCGTTCTTCCGTGGATCGTCAATGCCGCAAGATCCTGATCCAGCAAAAAACGAATCCATTCCTCCGTGATGATGCGTTTGTTGCCAATTCTCGTTTTCACGCTCATTGGAATTTGCTTCCCTGATGCACGGATACCTTCCTTTGCCGCGGCAATGACGGAAGCGGCGATTTCCGGTGTTGTGATCATGGCGCCACCGCCGCCGTGCGCCATAACGGTCCGGTCGGGACACCCCATATTAATGTCGATCCCGGAAAACCCCAAAATAGCCGCTTCTTTTGCCGTTTCGCGAATGGTGACGGGGTTTTTGCCCCATATTTGGGCAATCAGCGGTTGTTCTTCCGGTACATAGATAAAATTATCCATCACCGCTTTTTTCCCCGGCGAACAAAAGCCGTCGGCGCTCGTAAATTCGGTAAAGAGTACATCGGGGCGGGCGCATGACTGAACGATTCGGCGAAACACGGTATCGGCAACCCCTTCGAGCGGGGCAAGAACCAGAAACGGTTTTGCGAGGGATTGCCAAAAAGTCATCATATGATTGTATCAAAGATACGTACGCTCAGGCGCATTGTTACGCCGCATTTACCCTCATTTGTAACCGTTGTACATTAGCGGGTAGTGTCGTAAGCAAATCCATCGCTTCCCCATGCTCATGATGGTCAGGACGCAATCTATTTTTTTGTGCACTGCCACTATGCAGTAACGTACCGAACGCCATAGCAGCCGACAAAATATCATGCCCGTGCTCCAACTCCGACTTTTTCCATATATCTAACAACCCGAATATAAACTGCATACGCAACTCGTTATTCACGCCACAGCTTCGATAAAAATCAGCGACATCAGTGATAAGTGCAAGCACGGTGTTTTTTGAAGCGCCCGCATGCTCATAATCTAAAACAGTAATTCCCGGCTCGCCGGTCCTACGCCGTCGATGAAGCCCTAGATTGGTAAGAGCATAATCGTTGTGCACAAATTTCTCCACCGTGTCGCGATCACCGGCTTCTATCTCATCTACAACATTTCGCCTTACCTGCGCCAAAATCTTCCGCACATCAGGTGCCCGCAGCCGGTACGGCATATCTGCTGAAGGGAGCCGTTTTGCAAATAATCTGCGCTCGCACCCATACCATGTGTCAAAAAACGAGGTGGCATTTTCATTCCGCGGGTCATTACGCTCTAAAAACGAAGTGTCCTGATCTTTTGGTATCTGCTTTAACACGTCTCCGGCAAATGCAACGGCAACCCTGCGTCCGGTCGCAGGGTGCACCCTGGCTAATTGTGACTTGCTAGAGAACAATCGACACGTTTCTTTCTTTAAACGCTCAAATACGACGATGCCCAATCCGTCTGATGATTCCGTATAGGGTTGAAGCACTTGCACGGAACGGACACCAAGCGAGCCCGCAAGCGCGGTTGCCTGCGCCTCTCTGCGCAACTCATCACCCGGTTTCGTATCAGCCACCGCGAGTTTCATAAATCCGCCGGTATTCCAATCAGGATGCCTCACATAGCCCAACAGGAACCGCTCCGAGCCAGCCAAAAAACCCGTCATGTTCACAAAAGACATATGCCCGCCCTTTTGCACCATGGTACCCACCTTCCGTTTTAGTTCTTGGGGGTCTTCAATTATCGTCGGTATACGCGCGCGTGACCTACTGTTTTCGGTAAAAACCATAGGGAGGAATTATATCAAAATAGATCATCCCTGGCTATCCATGCCACCCTTCTTTACAATACATTTCACCCGGAGTATCGTGAAATGCAGAGGGGGTCGTTATGAAGAAATTATTGTCTGCGGTTTTTATTCTTGTCGTGCTTTCTGTTACCTTCTTTGTTCCCCCCGTATACGCAAAAGATAACAAAACGCCCGTTAACGTCGTGCTTGAAAAGGCGCAGACCGTGCAGGGCGACTACTTTGCCGCCGGTGATTCGGTACACCTGTCGGGAACCGTTAACGGCGATGCGTATGTCGCGGGAGGGGTCGTGACCGTTGACGGCACGATCAACGGAGATTTGTTGGTCGCCGGCGGAACGATCCGCGTTGAGGGTCCCGTCAAAAATGACGTCCGCGCGCTCGGAGGATCAGTCACGTTCACGAACACGGTCGGCGGCAATGTGACGATCGGCGCGGGATCGGTGATTGTCAGCCCACAGGCAAAAATGGGCGGTAGTATGGTTGCGGGAGCAGGCACCCTGGATCTCTACGGTCCGTTGGCAAAGGGGCTTACCGCAGGGGTCGGCACACTTACTTCAAACACTGCTATCGGCGGCAACGTGCTCTTAGCCGCTGAAGATATTGCCCTGCAATCCAAGACAAAAATTGCCGGAGACATAACATACTGGAGTCAGAAAGAGGCGGTCGTTGCGGATAACGTTACCTTATCAGGAGAAATGATCTTTCACGAGGTAAAAGATGACGAAGCAAAAGCGTCGCAGGTGGCAAAGTCTACGGCAACGGGATTTGTGCGGACGGTTTCCGCCATCGGGGCAATCCTTGTTACGTTGGGGTTTGTCGCCCTGTATATTGCCGGGCTTATCATATTGTGGCTCATGCCGGCATTGAGTGAAAAAACGGTAAATATGATGCGAAAAAACAGCTGGGGATCCTTCGGGCTCGGTGTCGTGGCGGTTATCGGGCTTCCCATCCTTGGGGTAACATCATTGTTCACGGTCGTCGGTATCCCGCTCGGTATTTTTCTCTTCACGGTGTTGGGGCTCCTGTGTTTCGTGGGGCATATTTATGCCGCTCTTTTCGTCGGAAGAAGTGTTTTCCGGGGATTTAACGCGACGGGTGTGCACAACGCATGGCAACTTTTGACGGGTATGATTCTTGTTGGCATCGTAAGCGTTATTCCGATACTCGGATGGCTTGTCAAAGGCATTCTTGTCCTTATCGGCACCGGAGCCGTTCTGTTTGAAAAGCAGGACGTGTACCGGCAGATGCGATCGAAACACCTCGTGTGAGAACATCTATGATCCCGATAACGCTTGCCCGTATCAGCCCGATACTCTTTGCCGTCATCGTATTCATTTTGGGAAGTATTACTCCGGGATATAGTCACCTTACTCATACGATAAGCCGACTTGCCATCGAACGATACGGATGGGTACAAAGCATAAACTTCCTCCAACTTGCCGCGGGCATATATGTGACCGGTATTCATCTGACGAGGCTTCTTGTTAAACAACCGCAGGAAGATGCGGTCATCCGTATAATCTTTCGGTTATGCAGTTTGTTTCTTGTCATCGCCGCATTTATTCCGACCGATCCTATTGAAAACGTCCCGCTTGACTATACCCTTCTTACGCCGACGGGATTAGTCCATATCAGTGCGGTCATGCTGTTTCTCCTTCTTTCCCCGCTCGGGATCACCAAACTGGCGGCGGTATTTCGCAAAGAAAAGCATCTTGCCCCGTATGCGCCCGTGGCCCTCGTTGCTGGATTTACGGCGCTTGCGGGGAGCATTGTCTGGTTTGTGTTTTATTTTATGGGGGTATTCCTTGAATATCGCGGTATTTTTCAGAAGGCAATCGCACTCCCCGTCCTGCTTTGGTTCGTTCTCATCAACCGGGCAATCGTGAAAAAAAGTGCGGTATAATAACGACATGTCCCCCGCGTACAATCCCTTAACCGATGAAGAAGCCTCCGTCATCGTCAATCGCGGTACCGAACCGCCGGGAAGCGGAGAGTACGACGCTTTTTTTAAGGATGGCACGTATATATGCAGACGCTGTAACGCACCGTTATACAGCGCCAAGGCGAAGTTTGACGCAGGGTGCGGATGGCCTGCCTTTGATGATACGTATCCCGATGCGGTACGGCGTCTTCCGGATCCCGACGGCAGAAGAGTGGAAATCCGCTGTAATACATGTGACGGACATTTAGGTCATGTCTTTACCGGAGAACGCTTTACTCCAAAAAATATCCGACACTGCGTCAACTCCCTGTCACTGCGGTTTATTCCGCAGGGCACGACACTCCCGCCCGTTATTGAAAAGAATACTTAAAGATGTCGTTTGAAGAATTCGACGGTGCGTTGCATTGCGGTCGCAAAATACGCGCCGCTAATGTTGTGTCCCCCGCCGGGATATTCGTAGAGCGCGTGTTCAACCGTTGTGGCATCCAGAAGTTTCATGAGATTTCTGCTGTACTCGACGCTGACCACCGCATCATCAACCGCATGGTGAATGTTTAGCGCTCCGGTTATATCCTTGAGATACTCGGTTACCGCAACCTGCTTCCAAAACGGGTGCTCGGCGGAGAATTCCCCGTATTGTGCGCGTAACTCATCACGCCGACGTTGTCTGTTGGAAGCAACTTCCGGCGGCCGATAACTGGTATCCGATATCCGATAGGTCGCAAGATCGGTGTAGGTATAGCCCGCTCCCGCCCAGATAACTACCGCAGGAATATCCGGCTCGGAGACAAAAGCGCGCATCGTCACGTTTCCCGCCATGCTATGCCCCCATAAGCCGATCTTCTTTTTATTTACAAATGAAGCCTTTTCCAGTGCCGCTCTCGCGTTGAGCGTATCGATCACATAGTCTGATGAATAATACGCGCCTCCGGGCTCTCCTTCGGATTTGTCGTGCCCGCGAAGATCTATTTTGAATACGACAAATCCGTTTCGCGCGAGATAATCCACATAGGAAACGTAATTTTCAGTGGTGCGGTATTGGGCTGGCGGGATATACCCGTGCACGAATACGATTGCAGGCCATCCGCCATCCGGAGACTCCCCTTTCGGTACCGTGAGCAATCCGTTGACACGAAGTCCGTCCGAGTTATAACCCGTCGTATATGAAGTATAGGTAGCCGTTTCGGAAACTTTTGTTTGCTCGCCTAACGCACTGTCATACATCCGCCCGCGAAGATACGGCACGGTCATTTCGGCAAACGGAAACGGGGTCGGTGTGGGCGAAAAAAACACGGTGGACGGATCGAGTAAAAATGATCGGGAAACGTTCCCTCTGAGAATACCTGCCGCAACGGCGACAAGACAAAGGAATCCCAGAAATACGATGATTGTGCGTTTCATCCGTTATCCGACCAAATCGTATTGTTGGAGCGCTTTCATGCGCTCTTCCTCGGTTGCTCCGAGGAGCGTTTTTTGAAGATTGATCATACGGGCGTACAGTCCTTTTTCATCGGCAAGAAGCGTTTTCGGTGAGCCGAACTGCGCTACCCTGCCTCCTTGAAGCACGAGCACCTTATCGACTCCCGACAAGGTCGAAAGCCTGTGGGCAATGATGATCGTTGTTTTTCCCCGGGTAAGATGGGTTAACCCCTGTTGCACCAACAACTCGGATTTACTGTCCAAGGCGCTGGTCGCTTCATCAAGGATGACAAACGGCGCATCATGCAAAATGGCGCGAGCAATAGCGATCCGCTGTTTTTGCCCGCCGGACAATTTGATGCCCCGTTCTCCGATCATCGTATCAAACCCTTCGGCCAAACCGTCAATAAACTCGGTCGCATTGGCGAGTTTTGCCGCCTCATACATATCCTTTTGGGTCGCGTTCGGGCTCCCGTAGAGAATGTTTTCCGCAATCGTACCCGAGAACAATAGCGCGTCCTGAAAAACGATGGAGATATGGTTCCGTAGCGACGCGCCCGTCAGATCTGCGATATCCTTTTCCGCAATACGGATATGTCCCTTGCGCGGCACATAATACCGGAGTAACAAGTTAACGAGCGTTGATTTCCCTTGCCCGCTTTCCCCGACGAGGGCCAATTTTTCCCCGTGCCGTAGGGAAAATGAGATCTCCTTCAGCACATCCTCAGGATTGTTTTCGTAGGCAAATGAGACGGCATCAAACTCCAATGCGTGTGTACGATTTGACGTTTTTTTCGGCCAGGTCAAGTCCTTAGCGCCTTTTATATCGGTGATTTTTTGTTTTGTTTCCAATACTTCAAAGAAGTCCTTACTTCCCGCATCGGCTTGCTGAATTTGTCCGATGATAAACGACATGGCAAACAACGGAAATCGCGCCTGATTGACCAATTGCAACATAAGCGTCATTTCCCCAAGCGTATAGACGCGATGATAAGTCTGATACAGAATATACGAGACGATGATAAACAATACGACATTTAAGACTATCCGCCGATAGAAGTCATAGACGTGCCATTCCTTCGACTGACGATTCGTTATTTCTTCGATCGATCCGCGTGCTTTGGTAAATGTCAGGTATTCCAGCATTTCTCCCACAAACGCCTTTACCACCCGTATGCCGCTTAAACTTTCCAGTGCCCGTCCCTGCGACATATCGGCAATCCGATTTTTTTCGCCTTCGTGTTTTCCCCAGGCAATCGATGATTTGTGCGTAATAATCGTATAGATAGGAAACAGCATTGCCAGAAGAATCGCCACGACCGGCGAATAGAACAGCAAAATACCGATGGTAATAAACGCGGTGAGAAAGAACGGGAGAAAATTATTGGTGGCATTCTGTATGAAATTCGTGATACTCGCGATCCCCCGGTATAATTTATTGGTGAGGTTTCCGACGGCGATGTTGTCAAAATATCCGACATCCAGGGAAAGCACGTGCTGATAAAATTTCGCGGAAAGAAACGTCTGTAACTTGACGGCCAACAAATCCCCGATCCACATACTGTATGCCGTAAGGACGGTTCCCGCAATATCGGCGACCAGAAGTCCCAATAATGCCCAGTAAATAACATCGATGCTTCCTCCGCTCCCCGCAACTTGCGCGGTGATGACGTCCACGATCTGCTTTAGCATGAACGGGGTAACAAAGTTTAAGAGTGCGGAGCTGATGATAAACAGACTCATCGATGCATACCACCCGCGGAATGAACCGGTGAAACTGAATATTTTTGCGATATTTTTCATTTATGTATGTTATCTTACATCATTTAGCCGTTTGTTCCTAAAAATCGGTTATACTATAGTGTAACATCCGATGGAACATAACCCTATCCTCATCCCGTTTTTTTGGCTCACCAGAATAGGTCTTGCGGTACTGTACGTGCTTCGTGATTTGCGGTTCCGACCCGATCGCTCGTTTTTCGAAGGACCCGTCCCGACCCCCGAATCAAAGATACGACACACGGTGGAAGCGGCACCCGATCTGCCGACGCACCGGTATGAATTCGGCGCCGCCGCCGTCGGTAAAACGGTCTATGTCGCGGGAGGTATTTTTCAGCCGTCAGTATGGCTCCCCACCGGGCGATTTGAAGCCTTCGATACGACAACAAACACCTGGAGCACAAAGCCGTCTCTGCCGTATGTCGTCCATCATCCCGGCGTAGCCGCAGACGGCCGGTTCGTCTACGTCGTGGGCGGGTGCGGCATACGCATTGCTCCCCGCAATGAGGTGACACGATTCGATCCGCAACAAAACTCATGGACATCCCTTTCTCCTATGCCGACGAAACGCGGTGCGCTCGGTGTCGCATGCATCGGCAATTTCCTGTATGCGGTAGGAGGCGCCGATTACAACAAAAAATATGCGACACTTGAACGCTATGATATCGCAAACGATACCTGGGCAACGCTTTCACCCATGCCCACCCCCCGCGAACATCTTGCGGTCGCCGTTTCGGCGGGCAAATTGCATGTGTTGGGCGGGTATGCCACCGATCGGTTCGGCTCCCTCACCACCCATGAGATATATGACCCGACAACGGATAGATGGAAAAAGGGCGCCCCGCTCCCCATGAGACTGTGCGGGTTTGCCGCGGCCGCCTTGGGCAACGAAATTCTTACGTTCGGCGGTGAACAGGGATGGGCGGTGGTACCGTTTGTTTTTTCCTACAATACCAAAACCGACTCCTGGTCCCGATTGCCCGATCTTCGCGAGCCCCGTTATGCCGCGGCGGCGGCGGAGTGCAACGGAGCAGTCCATGTGTTCGGCGGCAATACCCGCATGTTCAGCAACGACTTTAGCAGACATCACGATATTTTCTCCCGATGAATTTACGGATATACGACTATAGTTACCATGAAGTCGTAAGCGGCGGTGATGTCATCGTCGCCGAGTTTGCAAAAAGTTGGATAGCGACACACCATCAGGTAACGATCGTCACTCATCCCGACGCGTCGGATTTTTTTTCGTGCTCGCCAGGTTCCCGAAACGGCACTTTCCTCCGTCGGCAAGGCCGAGGACAAAACGCGTTCGGTGCTTATAGGGAGCATCCGACATCTATTTCATGCGATTTCCCGTGCGCTTGGCTCCCGTGATACCGCGGCCGATATTATTTTCGCATCATCCTGGAGTCTCCCGGACATCCTTCCCGCCATTATTGATAAACTTCGACACCGAAAATCCCATCTTGTCGTCGGGTGTTATATTTTTTTACTCCCCCCGTGGAAGCACGCCTACGGCGCAACAGTACTCCATCGTGTTATTTTCTGGATTTCCTACCTTATCGGCATCGGTCTTATGCGGCTTTTTGCCGATACGGTATGGACGGCAAGTCCGCTCGATGCCGCGTATGTTTCAAAGAACTATCATAAAAACGCCTACCCCATACGGGGCGGCGTGGATGTCGCCATTGCAACGCAAGTGTATAGCACCGTCACGAAAAAACGGTATGATGCCCTCTATATCGGCAGGTTTCATCCGCAAAAAAACATTCTCGAACTTATCGATATTTGGCAAATGGTAGTGCGGAATCGACCAAAAGCCAAACTCGCCATTGCGGGGGCAGGATTTCAACGGGAGGAAATTGTGAAAAAAATATCATCGTTGAAACTCACGGAACTTATCACCATGCTCCCTCCCGTAGATAGGGAAGAAAAATTCCGTCTCATTGCGGCAAGTCGTCTTTTTGTTTCCGCATCGCATTTTGACACCGGTAATCTTGCCATGGATGAAGCGCTTGCAACCGCCACTCCCGGTGTTACGTACGACCTTGCTCATCTGGTGTATCCCAAAGGAGTGATTCTCATCCCCCCGTTTGACACCGAAACCTTTGCCCGCACCATCATCGGGCTACTGGAAGATGACGCCAGACGAGAACAACTGGGGCGCGAGGCAAAAGCATTTGCCCGGACACTTGCCTGGGAATTACAAGCCGACCGCGCACTTTTGAGCCTCGGGATCATGCGTTAGAAAACCGTTGTGTTTTTTTGACAAAAAGGGTACAACAGCTATAACGGTGAAAAATACTGCCACGCCGCCGGTGAAATTTTTTGCGCTTATTGCGGTACTCACCGCTTGTTATTTCCTCTTAGGAAAAGCCGGTCTTGCGTTTGCCAGCGTTAATCCCAGTGCCTCCGCAATATGGCCGGCGACGGGATTCGCACTCGCTTCTCTGCTTATTTTCGGCACGCGTATATGGCCGTCAATTTTTATCGGCGCCTTTCTCGTCAATATCACGACAAGCGATGTCTGGGCGGCGGCAGTGGGTATTGCAACCGGCAATACGCTGGAGGCACTCATCGCCTCATTTCTTGTCAAACGGTTCGCCGGAGGCAGAGCCGCATTCGAACGGCCGATGCATGTGGTGCTCTTTGCGTTTTTTGCCGGCGATGTTGCGACGGTCATAAGCGCCACCATAGGCACCATGGTGCTCATTCTTACCGGACTTGCCGAAATCACACAGTTTGGCGCCATCTGGACGACGTGGTGGCTCGGGGACATGGGAGGAGCAATTATCTTCACGCCGCTCCTTTTGTTATGGTATGCCGCACCCCGCATCAGCATACAACCGATCAAAGTCGTTGAATTTTTGTTGCTCCTGCTTTTTCTTACGGCAATTAACGTGATGCTTTTTACGCAACATTTTCCTCACTCGTACCTTTTTATCCTGCCGCTTATATGGTCGGCTTTTCGCTTTAAACTTCGCGAAACGGCGACGGTGCTCACCCTTATCATGATCTTTGTCATTCACGCAACAATCCACGGAACGGGGCCGTTTGTCATGAGCGGTTTTTCGATAAACCAGGCACTGTTACAGCTCCAAATTTTCATGGTTATCGTGGGTGTCACCAGCCTGACGGTCGCTTCCGCAATTGAGGACGGCAGGCGAACCGACCAAAAATTGTACGTACGGGAACGGAGATTTCAGGCGCTCATTGAAAAAAATACTGATGCGGTGGTACTTATTGACCCCGGAGCCGCCATAACCTACGCAAGTCCGTCCACCGAAACGGTCCTCGGATTTACTCCGGAGGAGGTCGTGGGAAGAAACGGGTTTTCCTTCATTCATCCGGAAGATGTCGCCCGGGCAAAAAAGGATCTTACAAGCGTTATTCTCCGTCCGAACGATTCGATCATCGGTAACTATCGCATGAAACGAAAAGACGGCGCCTGGGTATGGATCGAAACCATCGGCAGAAATCTGCTTTTTGACCCTGCCGTGCAAGCCGTTGTGGTAAATTTACGTGATATCACGGATAAAAAAAACCTTGAAGATGCAAAGGACGAGTTCCTCATGACCGCGGCGCATCAGCTCCGCTCACCGCTCACGGCGATCCGTTGGAACTTGGAATCGCTCATCGGAGCAAAAATAAGGCTTCCCGCAAACGTGAAAAGTCAACTTACGACAATCGTCGAAAGTAACCAAAAAATGATTACTTCCGTCAACGAACTGTTAGATATCGCCCGCATTATCCAGGGGCATCTCCCCACCGCCTCCGAAAAATGCAATATCGTGTTGCTCACCAAAAAAGTCATCAAAGAATACGAGGAATTCGCAAACCGACGTCACATTACCGTCACCCTTGTCGCACCCCGGGAATCACTCTATGCGGTACTTGATCCGAAGCATTTTCGCGATGCGTTGGGAAACATTATTGCCAATGCCATAAAATACAGCTATGACACGGATACGGTCACGGTAACCGTAGAAAAGACCAATGCCGGAATCACCGTACGCGTGAATGACACGGGCATCGGTATACCGAAGGCGGAGCAACACAATCTTTTTACCAAATTTTACCGGGCATCCAACGCGAAGCATATGGACGCGCAGGGAACCGGATTAGGATTATTTATCGTCAAATCGTATACTGAAGCATGGGGCGGTTCGGTAACCATTACCAGTCCGACCTCGGGAGATCACGGCACCGAAGTTACCGTTACCATTCCGAAAGCAGAAGGAGGTATATGAAAAAAATATTGCTCGTTGAGGATGACGTTTCCCTGCACAGTCTGTACAAGGATGCGCTTATCCCCCATGATGTAACGGTTGTTCCCGTAACCACGGGAAAGGAAGGGATACATACCGCACTTTCCGACGGCCCGTTTGATCTTGTCATCCTTGACGTCATGTTACCGGGAGGAATGAACGGATTTGACGTCGCCCGCGAGTTACGTCAGAACCCGAAAACGGCGGCAATTCCCCTGCTGTTCCTCACAAATCTCGATTCTGAAAAGGAATCGGCAAACGCGGTGAAAGCGGATTATCTGGTCAAAACAAACACATCGCTTGCCGAGGTCGTCACAAAAATCACGCAGATGCTCGGGATAACCCGGCAGTCTTGACCTACTTCCGCGAACATGGAAAAATACAGTGGACGGAGGAATATGCTATGAACAAAAAACCTGACAGTATGATCTATGTCATGGCGCTTGCTGGACTTATCGTCGTTGCCGTCATCACCACCGCAATTATCAACGCCGTCAAAAATAGCGGCGGGGCAACGGACATTCGCGCAAAAGCGGGCGTTGTCAATACGCTTAAACTCATAGGAACCGTCGAAAGCATTGATTCACTTACCCGCGAACTCACCGTGTTGGATGTCCAATTTGCCGCCGAAAGCAGAAGCGGCAAAGCAGTCAATTACGGCACCTGGAAGGTCACGCCTCCCGCATCCTTTGACATCGTGAGCGCAGTACCGGGAGTGAAAGTCAGTTTTACGGTTAACTCGGATTCCTTTGATGTTTCCGCAAAGCAGGTGATTGCCGCACAAATGAGCGTTACAAAATAATCGGGGTATAGCAAGCGGTTACTCTATTTTTTTAACGGCCGTTCCCGATGAGGTTATTGCCACTTGGTAGCCTTGGGCGGTTATTTCGTTTCGTATCGCGTCCGCTGACCGATAGTTTTTTTCCTGACGGTATTTCTCCATAGTCCGTACGAGCGCTTCGATTTCTGAAGGTAGTGCGGAAGCGGTTTCTCGGCTCTCTGTGTGCAATTTGAGTCCCAATACTTCATCAAAACTCATCAGCAGATCGTATTTATCGACGCTCGGGATATTTGACTTTACCGTCTCCCACACTACGGCAAGGGCTTGCGGCGTGTTCATGTCATTGTTTAGCGCCTCATCAAAACGCTGTCGATACGCATCGACCTTTGTAAGTTTTTCCTCACTCAAGACACTCCGTTCGTTTTTATCCGCCAGTTGGCGTACCTGTTTCCTTAATTCCGACAGTGCTTTTTCCGCGGCGGAAAGAGCTTCCCAGGTAAAGTTAAGCTCACTCCGATAGTGAGCCGTAAGATAAAAATACCGGAGCGCCATGGGATCAATACCACGCGTGATAACATCCTCGACGGTATAAAAATTGCCGAGACTCTTGCTCATTTTCTTGCCGTCCACGCGGAGGAAATTATAGTGCACCCAAAAACGGACAAACTGTTTCCCCGTCGCTCCCTCACTTTGGGCAATTTCATTCGGGTGATGCACGGGTATATGATCAATGCCGCCCGTGTGAATATCAATCTGATCACCCAGATATTTCATGCTCATTGCGGAACATTCGATATGCCATCCCGGGAATCCGTCACCCCACGGGCTTTCCCAATGCATCGCATGATCGGCAAAACGACCCTGTCGTTTAAACCATAGCGCGAAATCCGCCGCATTTTTTTTATGTTCCCCTTCTACGACCGCATCCCGCACGCCGGCTTTTTTGTCCGCCAGTTTTTGCCGGCCGAACAAATTTTCATAGGGTGCAAAGCTCGTCACGTCAAAATATACCGCCTCCGGCGTATCGTAGGCATGTCCTTTGGCAATAAGTGTTTCAATGAGCGCAATCTGTTCCGCTATATGCTCCGTTGCCTTGCAAATCACCGTGGGTCGCATAATATTGAGCGCGTCCATGGTGGTATAAAAATGATCCGTATAAAACTGTGCCACTTCCCATACGGTTTTTCCGTATTTTTTGGCGCCCTTTTCCATTTTGTCCTCACCGCTGTCGGCATCCGAAGACAAATGCCCGACATCCGTGACGTTTTGTACGTGCGTCACCTCATAACCGAAACGCGTCAGTATTCTGCGAAGCAGGTCATCGCCGACATACTTTCTCCCGTGGCCGATATGCGCGAAGTCATACACCGTCATACCGCACGTGTAGAGACCGACTTTGGGAGGGGCTATGGGGGCAAATGTTTCGATGGTTTTGGTAAGCGAATTATAGAGCTTCATATATGCGCATAATTATATCAGTCCTGCCGAAGGTTGCGGTTTTCCGCCGCGGATTTTTTCGCTTTGACGCCGTATAAATCTCCCCGTGCCCGTTTGGATGCGGCTTTCGGAATTGCCTGTTTCGCCGCTTGTTCTTTCCGCTTCTTCTCCATTTCCTTCTTTTGCTCATCTTCCTGTTGCAGTTTTTCCCATACGGATAATTCTTTTTGTTTCGGCCGCTTTCCTGAAAGTTCCTCAAGCGCCGCACGCGCGATTGCCCGTTTCACTTCATCACTGACCTCTCCGGTTACGGGAGCCGGAGCCGCTCCTTCAGGTTGCCCCTGTTGTACTGCCTGTTGCTGTTTTGTGCCTTTTTTTCCCGTCGTGATACCGACACTTTCAAGAGCGGCCCCTACCATGTCTTTGGGAGCCTGTGTCGTTTCACGGGCAACATCTTGTGCGATCGTTTCGAACGATTCCCCTATCTGATTGAGGATTCCTGTTCCCGCCATATGTTATACAAATCCTAACTGTTTCTTGGCATCTTCGCTCATACGTTCCGTACTCCAGGGGGGGTCGAACGTCAGATCCACTTCAACGCCGGTCACCCCCTTTAATTGTCCCACCTGCTCTTTGACCGGTTCTGCTATCAGGTTAAACAACGGGCATCCGATCGTGGTTAAGGTCATCCGTACCGTCACAAGGCCCGTTTTTTTGTCTATCGTTATGCCGTAAATAAGACCAAGATCCCACAACGAAACGCCTATTTCGGGATCCGGAATCGATCGCAAGACATCTTCAACCTGTTTTTTTGTCGCCATATCAGAATTCCCTTCTCCCTTCGAGCGCTCTCGATAGGGTCACCTCATCAGCATATTCGATGTCGGCTCCCACGGGCAAGCCGTGCGCCAAGCGGGTTACTTTTATCGACATACCTTTTTTTGCGTTTAACGTTGCAATACTTCGGGTTATATACATGGCCGTCGCCTCTCCTTCCATGTTCGGGTTTGTAGCGAGAATAACCTCTAACGAGGCCGCATTACTCTTTTCAAGACGGGTAAGCAGGTCGGCAAGATATATTTCATCGGGGCCGATGTTATTTAGCGGATCAATCGCGCCATGTAAGACATGATAGACACCCTGATATTTCCCGGTCTTTTCTATGGAAAGGACGTCGGTCGGCTGTTCGACCACACAGATGATTCCTGTATCCCTTCCCGGACTTTGACAAACGGCGCACGGATCGTCCTCGGTAACATTCTTGCACCGCGAACAAAGGACGGTATGCCGTTTTAAGTCCGTAAGAGACGAGGCAAAAAGATCCAGGCTTTCCTGCGGCACATGCAGGAGATAAAACGCGAGGCGCTGGGCTGTTTTCGGACCGACACCCGGTAATCGTTCAAACGATTCAATAACACGGGAGAGTGATTTTGGAAGCAGTGCCATACGGTTTTTGCTATTTTACTTGGTTTGATTCTGTATTGCATCCGCAATAAGGCTCGCTACGGAGACAATCTGAAGCGACGGAAATTTTTTCTCTTCGGGGATATCGATGGTGTCGGAAACCATGACTTTGGTAATTCGCGAAGCGGCCAACACGCGCGACGCTCTCCCGGCAAACACCCCATGGGTTGCCAGGAAATATACCGCGACGGCACCGTTTTGTAGTACGAAGTCACTCGTTTTCACCGCCGTCGCTCCCGTATTTATGATGTCATCAAACATGATGGCGGTTGTGCCCGAAAGCGTTCCGTCGGCACCGATAACGGTTACTTCTCCCGTTTCAACGTCCCGTTTTTTTGTCAGATGAATAATAGGAAGCTTCATTTCTTCGGCAAACCGTGCGGATCGTGATACTCCTCCGTAATCGGGCGAGACAACAACGGCACGGGTGAGTGATGATGTCGAGGTATCCTCGAAAAATGCCTTGCCCAATAGACCGTGTGAAGAGAGTTCGGTAACGGGGATCGTAAAATAGGGCAGGACATTTTCTGAATGCAGTTCAACGGTTATGACGGCGTCAAAGCCCGCCGCTTCGATAAATTTTGCGACCAATTGCGCGGAAATAGCCTCTCCCTTCCGAAACGCCTTATCCTGTTTGCTATAGCCCATCCAGGGAATAATTGCCGTTACTTTTTTTGCGCCTAACCCTTTTACGGCCGAACCCAAAAGACAGAGTTCCACCAGGTGCTGATCGGCAACTTCCGAAAGGGATTGCAAAATATAGACTTCCTCCCCTTCAACCGCTTCTTTCACAAATACCCGGCACTCGTTATCAATAAAGCGGGTTATTTCCACGCTCCCGAGCGGGAGGTTACAGCGTTTTGAAACCGCCACAGCAAGTCCGGGATTTGATGTTCCAGCAAACAGTTTCATACCGTCAGCTCCAAAAGATCATACACCCGAGGATCGGTAAGGGAATCGACGATCACATCCGCTCCCGCCTCCCGTACCGAATCGGGAGAAACTTTCCACCCGGTGGTCACGATAAGGCTGGTCGCACCGATTGCTTTGGCGCACAAAACGTCGTTGACCGTATCACCCACGATGATGATATCCCGGGATGGTACGGGAGCATCAAAGTAATGTGCGGCTTTTTCGACGAGAAGCTTCGCCAAATCTTCGCGTGCATCCGCTTCGTGTCCGTACACACCAAAGACAAACTCGGGAAGGCCCGCCGCACGGAGCTTCCACATTGCGGAGGACCCCAGATTACCGGTAAGGACTCCTTCGGATAGGTGCGGGGCGGCTATCACGTCGTCCACTAATTTTTTGGCTTCGGGTATTACGACATAGGACTGACCGCCCTGACGGATTGATTCAAAATATTCCACAAAGGCTTCGCCCACCTCTCCGATACGATCAAGGAATTGATCACGGGTTATTCCGTGCGGTTCGACATAATGCCAAAGAATATAGCGATCCCCTTTGCCGTTAAAGTTACTCCTTTGCCACATATCTTCGGTAATGGTGCCGATATCAACCCCATATACCTTTTTTATGCTATAGGGAAACCGCTGGAGATTATCATGAAGACGATTGGGGCGAATAAGCGTACCGTCGATATCAAAAATGACGAGTTTTTTTCCCGGTTTCATGAGTGTTTTCCTTTTGCCGTTTTTTTTCGTTTTGTGAGTCCGAATACGGTAAGTACCGCCTCATCGGTAAGAGTATTCACCACGATATCACCGCCGGCCTCGACGAGTGCCGAAAACGATTCGGTGACCCCGGTCGCAACTCCGACCGACACGACGCCCGCTTTCTTTGCCGACGCGATGTCATGAATGGTATCTCCTATCACCACAACGTCCGCTTTTTCATACCGCGTGCCGAAGTGGTTTTGCGCTTTTTCAATGGCTTCAAGCACCAAGTCCCCGCGATCCTCCACATGGTCACCGAATCCGCCGACTTCAAACGGCGTATGAAATTCCGCGCTTTTGAGCTTCAGCCATGCGTTTTTTTCGATGTTCCCGGTAACGAGTCCCAAATCGACATCGGGAAGGTTTTTCAGTTGACTAACAAGATCCCACGCTTCCTCGATACGGGAGAAGGTAATATTCTTATTCTCGATATGCTTGGTAAGGAGGGTATGAAAATATTCCGCCGCCAGCGGAAATTTTTCCTCGAAGGTTTCCGTTGTTACGCCCAGCATTTGTGCAATTTCCCTAAAATAGCGCCGTTCCACCTTGCCGTTAACCCTCGCCAAATCAAAATCCGGAGCAAGATCTTTGTCATACACGTATTTAAATACCTCAACCACCCGGATCCGCCACTGATCGATACTTTCTTTGGTCGTCGAAACGAGCGTTCCGTCAATATCAAACAGTGCCAGTTTTTTTTTGGCGTTTTTGTTCATACGAGTATTATTTTTTGGCGTAGGCCACCAAGGCCTTCGCGAGAAGGTCGACACACCGCTTGATGGCATCAACATGCAATACATAGGCAATGCGCACTTCATT
>WBZO01002718.1_pt1 | contig 22270 bp, 17 predicted proteins | sample 5204261 | NCBI WGS metagenome assembly WBZO01 (sample SAMN12412400, study PRJNA552823) | activated sludge metagenome | isolation source: activated sludge from anammox sidestream of wastewater treatment plant... | place: USA: North Carolina | collected 2017-09 | reverse complement strand
ACGAACAATTTTAAATGGAAAAACATAAATCCCACCACCAGTATAATTTCCTAGTCCTTGAAAACCATTCATAAGTTGTTCTGCCCACAACCCACCTTGTGTATGAGAACCCCCCATTTGTGCTATATATATTCTATCTTTTTTACCCTCTTGCATTTCATCCATTTTTTGATATAACTTCAAGAATAATGAACTATCTTTTGCAAGCAATAACTTGCTTTTATCTTGATGTACAATAGGTGCAGTCGATGTTTGTGATTTTAGCACCCCACTAATCAAAACAAGCATTATCCAGATATTTTTATTATTCAATTGCCATTTCTTCATTGTTTCTCCTTCTTTAAATAGTTATTATAATCTTTACTTAATGAGGCATATAATAACACCGCAATTTTACGTGCGCCCGCAGGACTAAAATGAATGTAATCTCTGGCTGCAATACCTTGTTCTACCCAAGCTAACATACTATTACGACCTCCCATACAAGCATACATATCAAAAAACGCACAATCCATTTCAAATGCATTCTGCCTAATAGCATCTCTTAAGTTTTCAAGTTGAGGATGGGTAACATACTCGGTGCCAAGTTTTACACTCATGTCAGCTGGTCCAATTACTAGAATAGAAGCCTGTGGAGCCACCTTTTTTATAATACCTATTTGATACTTTAAGTATTTACCAAAATTCGCTGCTTGTTCAGGTGTTTCAATGTAAGGCAAGGAGTTTCCTCCAAACTGAAGTATAATCAATTTTACATTCAGGTAATCATAAAAGTTTTTTAATTGTGAAAAATTAATCTGATTAAAAAAAGTACCCGAACTTCCTCTTAATCCAAAATTATCCACCATCACTCCCTTTCCCCCCTCTAATGATATTCCATAAAAATCAGGACTATCTTTTCCCTTAAACCTAAACTCATGTAACAAAGCCGATTGATTAAGTTTAAACTCTTTTATATTAAAATTACCTCCTGCTAACAATGAATCTGATGAATTAAGTGTTCCGTTTTCATATAACTCCATATAGGTTTTAGATTGTGACCCCCCATAAAATAATTTCATTTTCTTATAAGCAGCTGCTTTTTCGCCTCCATTTTTAGAGGTCATTATCTTTACCCAAGCTGATTTTATAGAGCCAGTGTCTGTCATTGTATTATAAGCACTAAAGCGCGTAATATGAGCTAAAGCGCCAAAATTACTATGATTTACTCTTTTATCTTTTCCGGCAAATACTGGATAACGATCCCATGTGGGACTCCACGACATTTTATTTATTACACTTGAAGCTACAGGCATGAAGGAAACTAGCCCGGGTCCTTCTCCACCAAATTGATTTTGTAATTTTAATCTTAAATAATCTGTAATTCTATCTCCTTCTATTTGCGAATCACCATAATGCAATATTCTTATACTCTTTGGTTCATTATCAATGTGAGCTAAAGCATCAAAAAATTTAGTTAAGGCTGATTTGTTCTCATTCTTATATTGAATTTCAGTACTCAATTGAACGGTACTTGCAGAGGTGGCCATTAATTTAGTGCCAATTGGTTTTTCTAATTCAGAAGAATCTAAAACAGAAACTGAATCTTTTTTTAGTACCAAGGCTTCTACAGCTTTATCCTCTTCATCTGCTAATTCTATTATTTTACTAATATCCACCTTCTCTATTTTCTTTTGATGAAACAAAGACTGAAAAGTAGGAAAACGGATGTTTAATGTATTTGTAATAAATACACCTTTCTCTGGAAAGATAAAACTTATACCCAGTAACACTAAGCAAACACAAAAAACAAATAATAATGTATGTAATGGTTTTTGCAACGAGTAATGATTAAAAATGCAATTTGCTAATTACTTTTTTGTATTATAACCCCCTACAAAATAAGTTTTACACAATAAAAACTTAATACTTACCTCTCAGTCTTTTTAGCTTCAGCCAACCAGAGGAATAATGAATAATATAAAATAAAGAATGTTACTCCGGCCTGTGTTTCAAGTGTATCTTCAGAGATATAAGATAATAATATTATGATAAAAAAAGGCCAAAATAAGGGATGTAAATAACTTCTTAAGTGCCATACTGGATAAAACATGTATAATAAAAAAACAAACAACCCTCCTATGCCAAAAGCAATTAAAATAGCGAGGTATTGATTATGACAACGCAACTGCCATTCTTTAGTAAGTTGTGAGTTCATGGCTTGATAGGCTTTATTATATTCTATTTGTATATCACCCGTTCCAACACCAAATAAAAAATTATGCTGGACAATATACCAACCTGTTTTCCAAAATTCTATTCGCATAGCTAGGGTATGACCAGATGGGTTTTTACCATGAGTGTAGCTTACATATTCCCAAACCAACTCCCTCCATCTAATTATTAATCCACTATTATTCGTAAATTTAAAATTAGTATTACCATCTTCAATGTGCTTAATTTCTAAATCACTTAATTTGGTAATTCCCACCGAATCTTTCCTTAATCCCTTACTTGCCATAAAACGATAAAGTGTATATTTTAAAAGGTTTTTCTTATTGTCAAGGCCATCAAAATTTAAAGTACTTCGCTTTTCCCATTCTCTTTTTAATTCCTCATCATTTATATTCACTAATATTAAATTTCCATTCTCAGATAATAGTGATGTTGTGTCCTGATAGTAATTTCTATTATTTATTGTGTTATCAACTAAAATGTTGGCTGAGTTTGTACGAATGGGCTCATACATTGTTATGCTTTTTGACACCATTATATACACATAAAAGATAATAGCTACCGATAACATTGAAAGTATTATAAACCCTAATTTAGAGGCTCTAGAAACAACAATATAAAACAACAAAACTATACCTGTAACCAAAAAACAAATAACCCCAGTTGCCATCTCTAACTTATACATAAAAAAGAACAACCATAAAACCACTATCGTTAACCCAACTTTAGTGCTTTTATTTGTTTCATGTATTATTTGATAAATAAAAGCGATAATAGCAAACGCAATAATTAATGAGAAGCGAATATGCGACATAAAAACAGATGCTTGTCTTACATCAATTATTGTTTTATGTGTAAGTCCCGCATAAACCATAAAACAATAAAGGGTACTGCCCACTATACCCAACAAAAAGAAACGATATACTAATTTTAATTCATAAGAGTTAAATGACTTAGTAGTAAACAACACCAATGGAATTATAACTAAAGGTAATTTTGTTTTAATATCCTCTACTCCCCTTGTAACATCAGAAGTATAAAGCAATCCAAGTATATGAATTATAAATAACGACATTAAAACCCAAAACAATTTATTAGATTTTACTTGATTCCATTTTCTTAAAAAATCTTTTTCAAGTAGCCAATTGGCTAATAAGATAGCTTGAGAAATACTAGTGGGCGCTGCACCAAACAATAAGCCTGTAACAAGAGCAATAATTCCAAACAAAAAAATATTTCGGTGCCACGTTTGCGACAGCATAAGGCTAAATTTAGTACAAGTATAACGATATTAGTCAAAATTTATTGCACATCTACTCTCCTTCTTTATATGGATTCCGTGGAATCCATTGCGTAGGTTGTAAAAACTGAATAAATGGTTTTAAAATTAATTTTGAAACGGTATTTTGAGGTCTGATGTAACAAATTAATTCGTGTGCTTTAGCGCCAATAGTTGATTTTATTTCCGAGGCTGTACGCCCAAGGTTTAAAAATCGTTTATTGGCAAGTATGGTGGTATCTAAATAGCTATATAAAATATTTTGATACAAATCATACTCCTTATTTATATCATAATCAAACCCCACATAATGAGCTTCTATTTCGTTTTCTAAAAAAAATCCTCCAGCAAATGAAACCATTTTTCCATCTAAGAACCAAGCATCCATATAAAATTGATGTGGTAATTGTTGCATCACGTCTATAAAATAATTTTCTCCTACATGAGCTAATTTAAACTTAGCTTGTAAAAAAACATTGGTATATAATTTATATATACTTTGTTTATGTTCTTTTAATTCTTCAAGTGTTAATCGTTTTTTTACTAATGGTTCGGCTGCTTTTAAAATTCCTTTTGCTCTATTTCTATATTTTTTAGAAAACTTGGCTAAGTAATCTTCTAATTTGCTCACACCTTCCGGTATTTGCACAATCATATTTGGTTCTCCATTAAAATGAATAAACTTAGGACAATACCAACAATCCTTATTTCCAAAGGTTTCCTCATAAAAATCTTTTACTAATACTGCCGAAATTTTACCTCTTAATTTCTCGACCCTCGACACACAATCTATGACTTCTTCCAATACTTTAAATCGCGTTTTGCGTTGATTAATATTTAAATAAAATCCATGTTCACCACTTATAAAATTATTACCACATGTAACCAAACGCATAACGGTTTCGTTTTTATTTTTATCAATATACTTCTGAAAAACAGATGAACGGTGGTTTTTTAAATCATTAATTTGTGATTCTACAAGTTCTCCAAATAATGAAGCTGAAAAATCATTTATTTGAAAGTAAATAACGCCTATAGGATTCTTTCTGTTATATACCAACACGTATCTAAACCTAAAAACATTTGTTTGTTGTAGTTGAAGCGCTTTAAGATAGTTATATGACAAAAACAAATTCGCTCCATTTAGTGCCCTCTCCCACTCTGACTCTGCAATATGATTAATATCTTCGTAACACGAAAAATTATAGTTCCCAAATATTTTTTTATTTGGAATTGATAGCCCTCTTTTTAAAAATTTATCGCACCAAATAAACATCTTTAAATTGCTAATAAAGGAAAAATATCATCAAACATTATCGCCACACTTTCTTGAATAGTGAGCGTACTCGGATTAATTGCATATAATGCGTTTTTAGGTTCCTCAAAAGGATTTGTTATTCCAGTAAATTCTTTTATCTCTCCTTGTCGTGCTTTAGCATAAAAACCCTTAACATCTCGTTCCTCGCATACAGATAATGGTGTGGCTATATGATATAAAACAAACCGCTCCTGACCAATAATATCTTCAGCCAAAGCTCTCAATTCATTAGTGGGTGTTATTAAACTACAAATCACCACTATTCCACAACTAGCTAATTGCTTTGCAAATTCAGCAGTGCGCCTAATGTTTTCACGTCTGTCGCTTAATGAAAAACCAAGTCCTGCATTTATTCCTTGTCTTAATACATCACCATCTAAAACCGCCGTTAAAATACCTTCATCATGCAATCGTTTTTCCAAATGATAGGCAAGTGTTGTTTTACCAGCCCCTGAATAACCAGTCATCCATATCACAATCCCTCGATGTGATAACAAATGTGATTTATCTGCTACCGAAACTAATTCAGGTTGCCCAGAAAATATATGATTATCCAAACTCAAAACTCTTTAATTAAAGAATTTAAAAATACAATTAAATATCTTATTTTTGAGGGTAATATTTCCTTTTAAAAATAATTAACATGACCTACAATTTCAAAGATAGTCCTACAATAGACCAAGTAGGTATTGAAGAAAGGGTTGCTCGTTTTAATACACGTAGTATTAAAAAAGAAAGCAAAGTGCAGGCCTTAAAATTGGCTCTGAATATGATTGACCTTACTACATTAGAAGGAAAAGATACAGAAGGCAAGGTAAAACAAATGTGCTATAAAGCCATGCACCCACACGATCAATTACCCAACTTACCTTCCACGGCGGCAGTATGTGTATATCCCACATTTGTAAAAGTCGCTAAAGATGCTTTAAAAGGCAGTAATGTAAAAGTAGCCTCGGTATCAACAGCGTTTCCAAGTGGCAACTCTTCCTTAAAAATCAAATTATTAGATACTACTCTTGCTCTTGAAAACGGCGCCGATGAGATTGATATGGTGATTAGCCGTGGTGAATTTTTGAAAGGAAATTACAATTTTGTTTACGACGAAATTGCTAACATAAAGACTCTTTGCCAAAAACACAACGCAAGATTAAAAGTAATTTTTGAAACCGGAGAAATTTCTACCCTCGATAATGTACGTAGAGCCAGCGATTTAGCCATGTGTGCTGGTGCCGATTTTATAAAAACTTCTACTGGTAAAATTGGCGTTGCTGCTACTATGCCTGTTACCTTGGTTATGCTTGACGCTATTAAAGATTTTTATTATAAAACAGGTATTATGGTTGGCATGAAACCCGCTGGCGGAATTAGTACCGCCAAAGGTGCGTTACAGTATTTAGTTATGTTACATGAAACATTAGGAAACGCTTGGCTAAACAACAAGTGGTTTCGTTTTGGTGCCAGCTCATTAGCCAACGATGTTATTTTACAATTAGAAAAAGAAGCTAAGGGCATTTATTTTAGTAAAGATTATATAAGTATTGATTAATGAAATTTTAAGAAGTTTTTATGGCAAAACAAAAAGAAAATAAGTTAGAGTTTTTTACAGACTGGAAATATGCACCAGCACCTGAAGCCACCGACCATATTCGATTACAAAAACAATATGAGCTTTTTATCAATGGTAAATTTGTGAAACCAAACTCTGGAAAATATTTCGAAACCATAAATCCTGCTAACGAAAACAGTATTGCGCAAATTGCCGAGGCTAACGAGAAAGATGTAGATATTGCTGTAAAAGCTGCTCGACAAGCCTATAACAAAACTTGGAGTAAAACTCCAGCTAAAGAACGTGCTAAATATATTTTTCGTATTGCACGATTAATGCAAGAACGTGCGCGTGAGTTAGCGGTAATTGAAAGTATGAATGGCGGAAAGCCAATTAGAGAGAGTAGAGACATAGATGTTCCGTTAGCTGCTAATCATTTTTTTTACTATGCAGGATGGGCTGATAAATTAGAATATGCATTTCCTAACCGTTCACCCAAATCATTAGGTGTTGCCGGACAAATTATACCATGGAATTTTCCACTTCTAATGGCGGCTTGGAAAATTGCACCAGCACTAGCAACAGGTAACACCGTAGTTTTAAAACCAGCAGAAACTACTCCACTTACAGCGCTTAAACTAGCTGAAATTATTCAAGAGAGTGGTTTACCAGATGGCGTAGTAAATATAGTTACTGGGTTTGGCGCTACAGGTGCAGCAATTGTTAATCATAAAGATGTAGATAAAATTGCATTTACTGGAAGTACAAATGTGGGCAAATGGATTCAAAAAGCAACAGCCGGAACTCATAAAAAATTAACTTTAGAATTAGGGGGAAAAGCTGCCAATATCATATTTGAAGATGCTCCTATCAACCAAGCTGTTGAAGGTATTGTAAATGGCATTTTCTTTAATCAAGGACATGTGTGTTGTGCCGGTTCGCGTTTGTTTGTTCAAGAAAGTGTAGCTGATGAAGTGATTCAAAAATTAAAAGACAGATTAGAAACATTGATAGTAGGCGATCCATTAGATAAGAATACCGATATCGGCGCCATTAACTCAAAAGCCCAACTTCAAAAAATAAATGACTATTTAAAAATAGGAAAAGCCGACGGTGCTGAAATGTATCAGAGTAATTGTGAGATTCCTAAAAAAGGATTCTTTGTACGCCCTACCCTATTTTTAAATACCTCGCAATCGCATCGTATTTCACAAGAAGAAATTTTTGGTCCGGTGTTAGCTATTCAAACTTTCCGCACAGTAGAAGAGGTGATTGAAAAAGCCAACAACATACCTTATGGCTTAAGTGCTGGCGTTTGGACAGATAAAGGTTCAAGAATTTTTAACCTAACCTCTAAACTAAGAGCAGGTGTTGTGTGGGCTAACACATATAACAAATTCGACCCTACTTCGCCATTTGGTGGTTATAAAGAAAGTGGTTTTGGTAGAGAAGGTGGATTACATGGTTTAATGCCATATTTAAAGTTTTAAACAAGGGCATTTATAGTGTTTAAATAATTTTTAAAATAAAGAAAATTACAATTGCATTGTTGTTTACTTTATTTGTTGGGTTTTGTTAAACCCCCTGCTATTTTCATTAATACCAAGACATAAGATATGAAGACATATAACTTTCCAATTATAAGTACAGACAGATTTTTACTTAGACAATTTATTGAATCTGACTTAGAAAATGTATTTAAGGGGCTTTCACATCCTGATATTATCAAATATTATGGGGTAAATTACAAAACAATAGATGAGACAAAACAACAATTGAAGTTTTTTGAAGATCTAGAAAAAGAAAAAACGGGGATTTGGTGGGCTATTTGTTCATTAGATAATTCTATCTTTTATGGAGCAGGTGGACTAAATGATTTAAAAAAAGAACATAAAAAAGCAGAAATTGGATTTTGGTTATTAACAGAATTTTGGGGGCAAGGAATAATGAAAGAGGTGATGCCCGTTATTTGTAATTATGGCTTTAATAACTTAAACCTACACAGAATAGAAGGACTTGTTGAATCAGATAATTTGAATTGTAAAAACGCAATGCAAAAATTAAATTTCAATTACGAAGGAACTATGAAAGACTGCGAAATAAAGAATGGAAAGTTTATAAGTTTGGATATATACGCAATGCTTAGAAACGAATTATAGAAATTATTCATATCCACAAAAGACTATACAAAAAAGGCTGACTCATTTGAGACGGCCTCCTCTATATTATATATCATTGTTTTTAAAAATCAACTTTTACCCATTCAAGGCCTCGGCACCAGCTACAATCTCTAAAATTTCGGTAGTAATTGCTGTTTGGCGGGCTTTGTTGTACATGATTTTTAGATTACGTTGCATTTCTTTAGCATTATCGGTTGCTTTGTGCATAGCTGTCATACGTGCGCCATGTTCTGATGCAAACGAATCTAATAAGGCTTTATAAAATTGTGTTTTTAATGAACGTGGTATTAAGTCGCCTACAATAAATTCTTTACTTGGTTCAAAAATATAATCGGTGCTCGAGCCTCCAGCTGAAGCGCTTGGCATAATAGGTAAAAACTGCTCGGCTTGCACCAATTGTACGGCGGCGTTTTTAAATTGATTGTACACCAATACAACTTTATCAAACTCCTTATTTTCAAATGAAGTCATGATTTTTTCGGCAATTGGTGCAACCGTATCGTATGTTAAATTATCAAATACTTCGTTTAAGTTAAAAGGTAAATCTGTTCCGTGTATGTTGTATTCAGTACGTTTAAAAGCATCATTTACTTTTTTACCAATACAAATAATAGAGATATTATGTCCTTGATAATCGTTATTAATTAAACTCCAAGTTTTTTTAATTACGTTTGCATTAAAACCGCCTGCTAATCCACGATTAGAAGATATAGCCACTATTAAAACGTTTTTGCCATTATTTTGACGAGCAAAAGCATTTTCAGAGGTATCTAAGCTTGAACTTACATTCTGTAAAATTTCTTGTAATTTCTCGGCGTAAGGGCGCATCTGTGTGATTGCATCTTGTGCACGTTTCAACTTAGCAGCACTCACCATTTTCATGGCACTTGTAATCTGCATGGTTGATCCCACCGACGATATTCTATTTCTAACTTCTTTTAAATTTGGCATTTCGTTTTAATAAATCTTTTAATCTAAAATTTCACATGCAAAATTAAGTGTTCAATTAACGCTATTTTTATCTTATTCGTTTACCAATTCTTTATTTTGCATTCATCACTCTAAATTATTAAGCGTATTTTGCAGTTAATTCTTTTGCAGTTGCTTCTAAAGCATTTGTAATATTATCATCAAATTTTCCTGCTTTTAAAGAATCTAACTCTGCTTTATTCTTACGCTCACACACTTCTAAAAATTCTTTTTCAAATTCTCTTACTTTATTTACAGGCACATTACGTAATAAGTTCTTAGTACCTAAATAAATAATTGCAATTTGTTGTTCAACACGTAATGGAGAAGCATTAGCTTGTTTTAAAATTTCCACGTTACGTGCTCCTTTATCTAAAACAGATTTTGTTGCAGCATCTAAATCAGACCCAAACTTAGCAAAAGCTTCTAGCTCGCGGTATTGAGCTTGGTCTAATTTTAAAGTACCCGCTACCTTTTTCATTGATTTAATTTGTGCGTTACCTCCTACACGAGATACAGAGATACCTACGTTAATTGCTGGACGCACACCTGAGTTAAATAAGTTTGATTCTAAGAAGATTTGTCCGTCGGTAATTGAAATTACGTTTGTAGGAATGTAAGCCGAAACGTCACCTGCTTGAGTTTCAATAATAGGTAAAGCTGTTAACGAACCACCACCTTTTACAATTGGTTTTAACGATTCAGGTAAGTCATTCATATTTTTAGCAATCTCATCAGAAGCGTTGATTTTAGCGGCTCTCTCTAATAAACGGCTGTGTAAGTAAAACACGTCACCAGGGTAAGCTTCACGTCCTGGAGGTCGGCGTAATAATAATGATACCTCACGATAAGCTACGGCTTGTTTAGATAAATCATCATATACAATTAAAGCTGGGCGACCAGAATCGCGGAAATACTCTCCTACTGCTGCTCCAGAAAATGGAGCATAAAATTGCATTGGAGCAGGGTCAGAAGCGTTAGCTGCTACAACTACTGTGTAAGCCATGGCGCCATTTTCTTCTAAAGTACGAACCACGTTTGCAACTGTTGAACCTTTTTGTCCAACTGCTACATAAATACAATATACTGGTTTACCAGCATCATAAAATTCTTTTTGATTAATAATAGTATCTAACGCTACAGTTGTTTTACCTGTTTGACGGTCGCCAATGATTAATTCACGTTGTCCACGACCAATAGGAATCATTGCATCTACCGCTTTAATACCTGTTTGTAATGGCTCATTTACCGGCTGACGGTAAATTACACCTGGTGCTTTACGCTCAATAGGTAATTCATAAGTAGTGCCTTGAATAGGACCTTTACCATCAATTGGATTTCCTAATGTATCAACCACACGACCCAACATGCCTTCGCCTACTTTAATAGAAGCAATTCTACCAGTACGTTTTACAGAAGAACCCTCTGCAATTCCTTCGCTACTTCCAAGTAATACAGCACCCACGTTATCTTCCTCTAAGTTTAATACAATACCTTGTAACCCTGTTTCAAATTCAATCAACTCACCCGATTGAACTTTTGATAAACCGTAAATACGAGCAATACCATCGCCCACTTGTAATACAGTTCCAACTTCTTCTAATTCAGCTTCTGATTTAAAGCCTGATAATTGTTGTCTTAAGATTGCAGATACTTCTGCTGGTTTTACTTCTGCCATTTTTATGATGGTTTATTTATTAATTTAATGTTTTATTTGTTAATTGTTTTTTAAGACTCGATAATTGACGAGAAACCGATCTATCAATTTGTTTATCGCCTACTCTTAAAATAAATCCGCCAATTAAATCAGCGTTAGTTTTTTCCACTAATTCAACTTCTCCTTTTAATTGTGCTTTTACTAAATCTAAAGCTTGCTGTTTGGTGGTTGCATCAAGTCCTTTTGCCGAGGTAATAACGGCGGTATAAATATTTTTTTGTGTTCTATAAAGTTCAACAAAACTTTGCGCCATTTCAGGAATAACGGATTCTCTGCGTTTATTAGCAACAATCGTTAAAAAACCAATCGTTAAAGCATTTACCTTCGATTCAAATAAAGCTTTGAGGGTAGCTACTTTTTTATCAGCTTTAATAATGGGGCTATTTAAAAATGTAATTAATTCTTTAGAAGCTTCGCAAACATTTTTTACATACAGCATATCGTTGTAAACAGCTTCTAACTGTCCTTTTTCTACCGATAAATCGAGTAAAGATTTTGCGTATCTTGATGCTACTATCATAGTTTTAATTTAAAATGTGTGTTTGTTACTATCTTAATAAATATTAATTAAGAGTAACATCTTTCATTAAATTATTTACAAGTGCTTTTTGTTTTTCATCACTTGATAATTCGCTGCGTAATATTTTTTCAGCAATCTCAATGGATAAAGAAGCTACTTGGTTTTTTAATTCGGCAACAGCTGCATTTTTTTCAGCGTTAATTTGTTCGCGAGCAGATGATAAAATTCTTTCCGCATCGGCTTGAGCTTTTACCTTTGCTTCGGCAATAATTGATTCTTTCATTTCGCGAGCCTCTTTCATTAATGCCTCACGAGCAGTGCGCGCTTCGTTTAAGCTTTTTTCATTGTTTGCTTTTAACTCACGCATATCTTTTAAAGCGTTTTCAGCACTTGCTAAAGCGTCTTCAATACTTTTTTCGCGTGTTTTAATAGCATTTAAAATAGGTTTCCAAGCAAATTTCCCTAGAATTACTAATAATAAAATAAAAGTAATGGAAGTCCAAAATATTAGACCAATTGAGGGTTCAATTAAACTAGCTAAAATAAATAAGTTCATTATATTATTGTTTTATTATTTTGTTGTTGTTTTATCAAATAATGTTTCTAACCTTTTTTTAAGTTAAACAAAAACCTTAACCAACCGTTAAGGTTTTTATTTGTTTACTGAAGATTACTTCGACATTAAAGCAACTACCACACCAAATAAAGCAACACCTTCTACAAGGGCTGCGGCGATGATCATAGCTGTTTGAATTTTCGAAGTAGCTTCTGGTTGACGTGCAATAGCGTCCATTGCGTGTCCACCAATTTGTCCGATACCGATACCAGCACCTATTACTGCTAGGCCTGCTCCGATTGCTGCGATACTTCCAGTCATGTTGTTTTTGTTTTTATTGGTTATTATTTATTTGTTTTTTAATTAATGGCCTGCTACTGCTTTATCGTCATCTGTTGTGTGAGCTCCATCTTCATTATGATCAGCTACTGCCGAACCTATGAATAAAGCGGTAAGCATTGTAAATATATACGCTTGTAAAAAGGCTACTAAACATTCTAACACATCAATAAATAAAGCAAAAGCTATTGATACAGGAGAAATGTAAATTGTTTTAAATACAAAGATTAACCCAACCAATGAGATAACGATGATGTGACCAGCAGTAATGTTAGCAAATAAACGGATCATTAATGCAAATGGTTTCGTTAAAATACCTACAATTTCAATTGGTATTAAAATTGGCCATATCGCTTTTGGCGCATGTGGCAAAAAGATATGCGACCAGTAATTTTTATTTCCGTTAATGTTTACAATTATTAAAGTAAACACAGATAATACTAAAGTAAAGGCAATGTTTCCGGTTAAGTTAGCAGAGATTGGAATTAAGCCTAAGAAATTATTAACCAAGATTAAAAAGAAAACCGTTAGTAAATATGGTACAAATTTTTCTGATTTTTCGCCAATGTTGCCTTTTGCAATATCATCACGTACAAATACAATAAGTGGTTCAAAAAACGATTGTTTACCTTTAGGAGCAGAAGTAACTCCATGCGATTGGTATGCCTTTGCAATAGATGTAAACAACCAAATTAAAAGAATAGCAGTAAGTAATAATTGTGTTACGTTTTTTGTAATAGAAAAATCTAATGGAGCCTCGTTGCTCACGTTTATGATTTTATCTACTTCGGTTAAAGTTAAATATTGCCCGTGTTCATTAGGTGTTTCAGAAGCGTAATAAATTTTCTCTTCAAAATTCACAAAACGTTCGCCATTTTTCTCAACCACTACTTTACCTTGGTTGTCATGATGAAACTCAGAAGACATAAAAAACGCAATGCCATTTTTTCCTTTCAAGATTACAGGTAATGGTGCAGATACAGCGTCGTGTCCTTCACCCCAAAAATGCCAAGAGTGAGAATCAAGAATATGTTCAAAGGCTACAGCTGTAATATCTACTTCTTCATCGGCATTTTTCGCATGCGAATCAATTGCGTGTACGCCATCAGCCTCGGGAACTAAAATTTGTTCTTCGTGTGGTTCAGAAGCAGAAACATTTGTAGAAATAGCTAAAAATAAGGCAAAAACTAAGAAAGGAACACTCCAAATCTTCTTAAATATATTGATTTTACTAGTCATTACGCAAAAAAATATTTATACGCTTTAAAATTCGGGTGCAAATGTAGGGATAAATTGCTAAAGGAGAAACTTTTTTTAATGTTTTAGATAAATTATACTAAAAATTTTCGAAAACACTAAGAATAGATGTATGTAATTGATAATTAAAGTTTTAATTTGTAGAAACGGCTAAATTTTTATGTCATAATACTAGACAGAAATCACTACAAATTCTAACTAATGGATGTTCTGTATATCATCCAATCAAATAGATTTAAAACACAAAAGGTTGGTTTAAAACCAACCTTTTAATGTATTAAGTATAAATTTTTAGTGTTTTCCTAAGTATTCGGCAACACCTTTATGATCGGCTTTCATCCCCTCTTTTCCTTTGTGCCAGTTAGCAGGACACACCTCTCCGTTTTCTTCAAAAAACTGTAAAGCATCTACCATACGTAAAGCCTCATCAACGCTGCGCCCTAAAGGTAAATCATTAATTAATTGATGGCGAACAACGCCTTGTTTGTCAATTAAAAATAACCCACGGAAAGCAATCATATCGCCTGTTGCAATTAATTCGCCTTTTTCGTTTACATCATAATCACCTAATAAGGTGTCATAATTAATAGAAATAATTTTTGTAGTATCAGCTACTAATGGATAGGTAACGCCTTTAATTCCACCTGCTTTTTTCTCAACTTGTAACCAACCCCAGTGGCTCTGCTCGGTATCAGTGCTACAACCAACTACTGCACATCCACGACTTTCAAACTCCGAAAGTTTCTCCTGAAAAGCATGTAACTCAGTAGGACATACAAATGTGAAATCTTTTGGATAAAAGAAAAATACAACGTGTTTTTTGCCAATATATTGGTCTAACGAAAAATTTTCTACAAATTCTGAGCCGTTAACAACGGCAGCTGCCTTAAACGAAGGGGCTTTTTTTCCAACTAATGCCATAATATTATATTTTTTTATAGGTTTATAAATCTTAGCACAAAAATAGAATTTACTTTTTGAAAATCATTTCTATTTATAAATGTTTAACGTATCTTTTTACAGATAACTTAATAACTTTATCACAAAATTAGTTTACTAACCCTAAAAAACAAAAAGATTATGTTACTAGAAATTGGAAAACCAGCCCCAGATTTTAAATTGTTTAATACCGATAAAAAAGAAATTTCATTATCAGACTATAAAGGTAAAAACTTAGTTGTATTATTTTTTCCTTTGGCTTTTACTGGTGTTTGTACAGATGAATTATGTTACATACGCGATAATTATAATACCTACTCCACCTTAAATGCTGAAGTTGTTGCCATCTCTATAGATTCATTATTTAGTTTAGGTGCTTATAAAAAGGAACAAGGCTATCATTTTGATTTATTATCTGATTTTAATAAAACCGTTTCAAAGGCATACCAATCATTGTATGAGAATTTTGGTTTTGGAATGCGTGGTGTAACCAAGCGCTCCGCATTTGTAATTGACAAAAATGGTATATTGCAGTATTCTGAAATCCTTGAAGATGCAGGTAAATTGCCCAATTTTGAAGCTATAAAGGCTTGTTTAGTAAAACTGGCATAAATTGTTTACTAAAAAACGGTCGGTAGTTAGTCTTTGCAAAGACTAACTACCACAATAACCATATATCTTTTAAGCTTGGCTTCATAGTACGTTTTTCTATTATTAAAATTTAGTAATTAAAAATTCGGTTCTTCTGTTTGCTTGGTGTTCTTCTTCTGTACAAGTGGACACCACCTTTCCTTCACAGGCACAACCATTAATTAGTTTGCTTTCTCCGTAACCCTTACCTACTATGCGATTCTTGGCAATACCCTTTGAAACAATATAAGCTGCAGATGATTTTGCACGTTTATCGGATAACGATAAGTTGTAAGCCTTGCTCGAACGACAATCGGTATGCGAACCCAATTCAATGGTCATGGTTGGATTTTCTTGCATCACTTTAACTATTTTATCTAGCTCTTTTGCTGCATCAGGTCTAATATTCCATTTATTCAAATCAAAATAAATTGGTTCAATTTTTATAACCTTAGCTATATCGGCTCCAATTTCCATTTTCTGTAGCTTTTCACTTAGTTCAATCACCGTGTTAATGTCTAATTTAATTTCATAATCTTTTTCAACTTTTATGTAACCTGGTTTTTCATATACAATGCTAAATTTTAATACATCGCCTGGTTTTTTATTTCTAATAATATCTGTAAATGTTCCGTTAGCATCTGTTAAATAGGTCTTGGTGGTTTGTGTGTGTTTATCTATAAATGTAGTTTTAACACCCTCAATAGCTTGACCGGTTTTAATATCTGTTACTACATCAATAAGTTTATATTTTGGAAACAAGCCTATGTTCTTTTTATTTTCTCCTACTTCTAATTTGCCTACAGGAATTAAGCGATCATAGTATTTTACTCGTTCTTTTGCGCCTACAAAATATTGTTTAGATGGGTCATTAATTGTAAATAGATATTCTGCTTTATCATTAGTTTTTAAAGAGTCTATTACTAATTTGTTATGATCTAATAAATATACCCAAGCTCCCGGGATTTTTTCCTTATCACTTTCGTCAAATACAATACCACTTAAAGTAACACCCATTAAAGGTTCTTTTGAGCGAAAGAAATAAATATCATCTTTGCCTTTTCCTCCAAAGCGATTACTAGAAAAATAACCGGTTTTTAAATCACTATTGAGTGCAAAACCAAAATCATCAAAATTAGAGTTAATTGGAAAGCCTAAATTTTGTGGTTCAAAATATGCATCCATAGATGGCACTGTAAAGTATAAATCTAGTCCTCCTAAACCCGCTCTCCCATCGGTAGAGAAAAATAAGGTGCCATCTTCATGAACATACGGAAACATTTCTCTTCCTTCGGTATTAATGGCTTGGCCTAAGTTTTCAGGTTTTTCCCATTGTCCGTTCTTAAATTCAGAAACATATAAATCCGTTTGTCCATATCCTCCAGGCATATCAGATACAAAATACATACGTTTACCATCTTTGGTTACAGTAGCATGACCAACTGAGTAATCATTTGAATTATAAGGAAAATTCTCAGGTGCAGAGAGTTTGCCTGTAGAGTCTTTTTTATAAATATAAAGTTTAAGATTTATCACACTTACTAAAACACCTTTTACTTTTTTTGTTACCACATTGCTTTTTGTCATGTAAACAGTTTTTTCATCGGCTGATAATGAAGCTGGGCCATCATGGTAAAGCCCTGAAATAGCTTTAGGCATTGAAATAGCCGGTTCAAATTTTAAAGAATCCTTTTTAATGGATGTGTACATATCAATAAAATAAGTATCATCCCAAGCAAAGGTTTTGTTACGCGCCGAAGCATTTCGTCTGTTTGAAGCAAACAACACAGCATTGTTTTTATTAAAAAACACGGGAGAGAACTCAGAGTTTTGGGTATTAAGTTTTTCTACATTCATCACTTGATAAGACGATGAATCTTCTTTTAATGTTTTAAGGTAATTTCTGTTCTTAGCGTGATTCTTACTAATTAAATTATCTTTTCGTTTTTGTTCGAGTTGTTTTAATACCTCTTCTACAGCTGTGTATTTTTGATTGTATTTTAAGCATTGTAAATAATTAATCAAATCTGCTTCGGTTGTTGTGCCGTTAAATTTGTCTATTAAATTTTTATAAGCAGATTCTGCATTTACAAAATCATAAATCTTAAAATAACACACCGCTAACCTTCTAAGATTTTCTTCTGTTGGTTGATCGGATTTTGTTAGGTTCTTATAATAATCAGCGGCCGTTAAATAAGATAATTCGTTATATAATTGATCGGCTTTTTTTTGTAGTAACGATTGTGCTTGTGTAGTGAATGCGAGCACAAAGAAGAAAGTAATAAGTGTAATTTTTTTCATATAATTCTTTATTGTAACATAATGCTAAAGAGTGAACCTGTTTTCTAGAAATATCGAGGCGATTTAAATCCTTTCGATTTACTTCTTAAATCATATCCTATCATAATTTCATGTGAGCCTACACTAAATTTTTGTAACGAAGTAAGCTGATAGTCGTAGGCGTAACCTATTCTTAAATTTTGAGTTACATTGTACATTACATTTAAACCCGCAGCAGCTTTATGTCGGTACATAGCACCCAACCACCATTTTTCGTAGAATAAAAATGATAAATTACCTTCGATAGAAAGAGGAGCATTGTTTACGTATTTAACCATAAAAGAAGGGCGCATATTAATAGCTGGATTTAACTTTACCACAATGCCTCCAAAAAAGTAATAATGATTTTCTTGAAGTGCTTTTTGATCGTAAGCTAAATCTAATTTGTTTTTTAATAAACGAGGTGTAGCAATTCCTAAATAATGGCGTTTGCCATAATAATAAATACCCGCGCCTACGTTAAAAAGATTTTTGCGATACTTAAAACCATCTAAATACAATTCATCGGTATTGTCATTAATACGTAGATTCGTAAAATCTTGGCGAAAGAAATCCATTCCTAATTTAGCTCCAAAAGCTAAACGGCTATTGTTTTTATTTAATCTTACACTATACGATAAATCGGCGTAAACTCCTGTATTCTTTGTAACACCTAATTGATCATTTAATACAGTAAGACCCACACCAATATTCTCAATTTTTAAAGGAGAGTGTACTGATAACACTTGTGTTTTTGGTGCCCCTTTTAAATTAGTCCATTGGTCGCGCACAGTTCCTGTTACGCTTAAAGCCTCTTGACTACCAGCATAAGCTGGATTTACCAAAACAGGATTAAAAAAATACATGCTATGTTGTGTTTCTTGCTGAGCTTTTAATACGCCCACAAAAACTATAATAGCGAAACTTAAGATGTGTTTTATATTCATTTTTAGAATTATTTTAGGTTAACCAATTTATTAATACTGTAGGATTAAATAGCCATTATATGTTTCTGTTTTATCATCACCATACTCCAAAATCACATAATATGTTCCGGCAGGTAATTTATTTTTACCTACCTGATCGCCTGTATTTGCAAACCCATCAAACTCATTCAAATAACCATCTTTTTGGTAAACTAAATTACCCCAACGATTAAAGATTTTAAGTTTATTATTTGGATAATTCTCGATGTTCTTAATTACAAAACCATCATTTTTACCATCTCCATTAGGTGTAAATATTTCTGGAATATAAGTTTCGCAAGGCATCATATCTATAAGACCTACTGTGCTATTAGCACATCCATTAGCATCTACAACGCTTGCTGTATATGTTCCAATATTAGAAGAAGATAATGCATTGATATTATAGGTAGTTCCAGTTCCTACAGCCGTACTATTATATGCCCAAGTATAAATATTACCACTTGTTGGATTAGCAATTTCTAATCCAGCTGATGCGTTTTCGCAAGCCGATACGGTATAATTTACTAGAGCAATAGTTGGTAATGCTGATATTGTTAGTGTATTACTAGCTGTATTTGTACAAGTTCCTAACGAAGCTATCACACTTACGGTGTAAGTGCCTGTAGTTCCCGAAACACTTGAAGGAATGATTAATGGATTTGTATTGGTAAAGTTCTGACCATTAATCTCCCAGTCATACGTAATGCCACTTTGAGGGGTATTAACACTGATGCTACCATTTGCATTTTGACAAATAGATAAATCGCTTAAATCAAAATTCGCATTTGGCGCGTCTATAATTTCCACAGTAGTACTAGCAACCGGAGATACACATCCATTAGCATCAGTTGCAGTTACCACATAAGTATAAGTTCCAGTGCTAAGACCTGAAGCTGGGAAGCTAGGATTAGATGTGTTTTGATTTAAAGAAGTAATACCATTTCCAAGTGTCCAAGTATAACTTGTGATAGAAGTGGTTCCAGATGTAGTAGCATTTAAAGTAACTGTTTCTGTAATACAAGTAATACTTGGATTAGAAGACGCTGTTATAGTTGGCAAATCATTTACCGTAACATTAGCCACTACAATTGTTGATGTACATCCTGTTAAAGTATTTGTACCTGTTACACTATAACTAGTACTAGAAGTAGGGTTTACACTAATAGTGTTTGTAGTTTCACCTGTTGGTGTCCAATTATATACATCAGCATTATTTGAAGTTAATGTTACAGGCGAACCAGCACAAGTTGTCGCGTCCGACACAGTAACTAGAGGGAGAGGGTTAACGTCCACAGTAATAGTAGTGGTATTACTTGTACAATTTTGCGTTTCGCCTGTAACAGTATAAGTAGTTTGAACAGTAGGAGATACAACTACCGTATTAGTTGTAGTTTGATTTGGAGCACTTACAGTATAATTAGTAGCACCTGTAAGAGTAAATGTAGTACTAGCTCCATCGCAAATAGCTAAACTACTAGCGTTAATATTTACAGTAGGACTAGGTGTTACAGAAACGGTAATGTTCGCTATTCCACTACAACCAGTTGTAGTATTTGTACCTATTACACTATAAGTTGTATTTGAAGTAGGTGATACAGTTATAGTTCCTACTGTTTGTGATGTACTCCAAGTATAAGTATCGGCACCTGATACGGTTAAAGTACTCACACTGCCTTCACAAATTACCGTATTATCTGCAACTGCTGTAATTGTAGGTGTATTAGCATCTGCAGTTAATGTCATTGTAGCAGTAGCTGATGTACAACCAGATACTGTATTTGTTACTTGAACAGTAAACACACCCGATCCACCAGCAATTGGATTATTAATATTTGGATTAGATAACGAGCCTGTTGCAGGAACCGTCCAGCTGTATGTGGCATTTGTACCCGCATTACTAGATGCATTGATTGCAACCGTTGGGTTAGCACATGTTGTAGTTAAACTAGCAGGACTTAAAGTTAAAGTAGGAGCAATTGTATTAGATGCAACGCTTACCGTTGCGTTACCTACACAACCATTCGTTGAATTTGTAATTGTTACCGTATATACCCCTCCGTTATCTACAGTAGGAGTGCTTGTTGTGTTATTTTGAATAGTACCAGGGCCAGACCATGAGTAACCATAAGTAGTACCTGAAGGAGTTGCAGATAAATTTAAAGTTTGTGTACTACAAGTTATACTTCCTGAAGAACTAGCAGATGCTACAACTGGCGTTGTATTTGAAGGAACAACGGTTGTAATAGTAGCTGAACATCCGGTTAATGTATTGGTTACAACACATTGATAAGTTCCACCAACACTTACAGTACCTGTTGAACTTGTAGCGCCAGTAACCGTACCTGGCCCCGACCAAGCATAAGTAACAGGTGTAGCAGTTGTAGTTGCAGCCACTTGTGCGGTAGTATTTGTACAAGTTATGGTTCCTGTACTAGAGGCTGTTACAGCAGGAACTCCCGTACTAGGAACTACCTCTACTGTTTTTGATGTAACACATCCATTAATAGGATCTGTAACAGTTAATGTATAAATACCTGGAGAACAAGCAGAAGCAGTAAATGAATTAGCTCCTGCACACACGCCTCCAGTCCATACAGGAGTTACTGTAGATGGAGATGCAGAACCAGTAATTGATACTGTAGGAGTAGAACAAGTAATTGTTTGAGTATTTGATACTGTTAATGTAGGTGTTGTGGTATTTTGTGAAATAGCTACAGTTCCAGTTGTAAAACAACCGTTAGAAGTGTTGGTTACTGTGTAAGCATAAACCCCTGCTTGATTTGCCGAAATAGTAGAAGTATTAGTAGCTGATATAATTCCTGGTCCGTTCCAAGCATAAGTAACCGGAGATGCTAATGTGTTTGCAGAAGCTGTTACAACTGCTGCTGTACAACTTATTATGCCACTTACTGATGGGGTAACTAATGGTGTTGTGGTATTTTGTATAACGCTTACAACAGAAGCTGTATAACAACTATTAACGGTGTTAGTAATAACTAAAGTGTAAGTTCCACCAACATTTACCGTGGTAGCAGAATTTGTTGGCGTGCTTCCTGCAGGATTCCCTATGCCTGGACCTATCCAACTATAACTTACAGGACTAGATGATGTTGTACTACTTAGTACCGCATTAGTTGAAATACAATTAATAGTTTGAGTACTATTAACTGTTAATGTAGGTGCAGTTGTGTTTTGAACAACAGATTGAACAGCAGAACTTGTACATCCATTAGCTGGATTTGTAACAGTAAGAGTATATGTGCCAGGAGAATTTACAACTGTTGTAGCTGTTGTTGGAGAACTCCCGCCCGGATTCCATGAAAAAGTAGCACCTGGTGTACTTGAACTTCCTTGCAAAGTAGCTGAAGGTACAGCACAATTAATAGTAACGTCAGGATTGATACTTACTTGTGGAGGCGTTAAATTAGCTGTAACAGTTACTACTGCTGTATTAGTACATCCATTTACAGTACTTGTTGTTGTTAATGTATATGTTCCTGTATTGGTTATTGTAACCGC
>WBZO01002253.1_pt2 | contig 22270 bp, 18 predicted proteins | sample 5204261 | NCBI WGS metagenome assembly WBZO01 (sample SAMN12412400, study PRJNA552823) | activated sludge metagenome | isolation source: activated sludge from anammox sidestream of wastewater treatment plant... | place: USA: North Carolina | collected 2017-09 | reverse complement strand
GGCGCTGGCGATGCTGGGGCGGGAGTTCCGGGCGCTGTACGACGAGGAGCCGGTACGGCGGGCAGAACTGACCGGCCCGGACGGCGCGCCGCTAATCCCGCTGGCGGCGCTGCGGGCAGTTTCCGCACCAAAGCCAAACCGCGCTCTACGCCCTTGCCTGGCTGGAGGAGGCCCGAAACGCGACCGCTGCCGATGACGGCACCGCACCCGTGGAGGTGGGGGTGGACGTGGCCGGTCCCGGCGAGGATGAGACGGCGCTGTGCATCCGCGCCGGTGATGCCATCCTCAGCCTTCAGGCGTGGAAGGGGATCGATGCGCGCGGGGCGGTGCTGGCCGCACTCGCCCCGTATCGCGAACGGTTGGGGCCGGGGTCGGTACGGGTGGATGAGGTCGGGATGGGCTACTACTTCGCCCGTCACCTGGCCGACGCGCTGGGGGCGGAGCGCGTCGCCGGCGTCAACGTCGGTACCGCACCACTGGACCGGGAACGGTTCGCCGACCGCAAAGCCGAGGTGTATTGGGCGCTGCGCGACCGGCTGGCGGCCGGGGAGCTATGCGGCTTGACCGACGCCACCGCCTACGCGCAGGCGGCCGATGTGCAGTACCGCCACGACCCGCGCGGGCGGGTGGTGATCGAGAGCAAAGGCGAGGTCCGCCGGCGCACCGGCGCATCGCCTGACCGGCTGGAGGCGGTGATCCTGGCGTTCGCGCCCGCCGTCCGCCCGCCCTCGACCGCGCTGCTGACCGGCGCGCTCACGCGAACGCTCGTGCGGCAACCGGCGGTGGCCAGCGACCCACGCGGAATGGCGTACGGATAGGAGGCAGCGATGGTGGCGCGCGACTGGCCAGACAGCGACCCGAGCGCCGAGCGGCTGGCGGCGGCGGTGGCCGTACTGAAGGCGGCACCCGCAGCGAGTAATCTGCTCTCCGGCGGGCGGGCGGCGGGCGCGGCCAAGCGTCGCCGCGACCCGTACCGGGCCGGTTATATCGAGGGACGGCTGATTGAGCCGCCGCTGCCGCCGGAGCGGCTCTTGGCGCTGGCCGAGGAGAATGCGGTGCACGGCCCGTGCATCGTGGCGAAAGCGTACGACGCCGTGGGCCGGGGTTGGACGCTAGAGCCGGAGGACAATGGCGCGGTAGGGCAAGGAGTGACGGTTGCCAGCGCCGCCGAGGAGACGGCGCGGCTCGCTGCCCGCCTGGAGGCGCTCACGCCAGACCTGTCGTTCACCGAGCTGCTGTTTCAGGCAGCGTATGAGCGCGAGGCGGTGGGCTGGGCGGCGTGGGAGGTGGTGCGCGGGGCAGATGGGCAGATCGGCGCGCTCTACCCGCTGCCGGCGCACACCTTGCGCGCGTGCTCCGACCCGGACGTGTGGTGCCAGCGCGTCCTCGGCTCTGGGGACAGCCGCTACTTCGCCGTGTTCGGGACCGAACGGGTGATTGACCCGGACACCGGTCGGGATGCCCCAACGCTCGATGCCGAGGCGCGCGCATCGGAGATTCTGCTGTTTCGCGGCTACAGTGCCCGCTCCCGGCATTACGGCGTACCGTTATGGATCAACGCCGCGCCCGCTATCGCCGAGCTTTCGGCAATCCGCGAGTATAACGTCTCGTGGTTTGCCTCCGGCGGCATGACCGACAAACTGTTGCACGTGTCTGCGGCAGACCCGGCGACCGCCGCGACCATCAGCGCTGCCATCCGCGAGCAGTTTCAGCAGGCGAAGGGTATCGGCCACACCACTGTGTTCACGGCAGGCACGCCGGACGTCAGTGTCGGTGTGACGTTTCTGGCACCGGGGGCGGGTGGGCAGGCCGGGCGGCGGGAGGGGCAGTTCATCGACCGGCGCGATGCGCTGATCAAGGAAATCCTGATGGCGCACTCGGTGCCGCCCTACCGTATCGGCTGGGCGGAGATGGGTGCGCTTGGTGGCAACGCCGCCCGTGAGATGCTGCGCTCCTACGCGCAGAACGCGGTGCTGCCACTACAGACGATGATGGCTGACCGGCTCAATCAAACGCTGTTCGGCCCGCAGGGCTTCAACCTGACGGGCTTCCGCTGGCGCTTTGTGCCGCTGGCCTGGGACGAGACCGAGTTCAACCTAGAGATGGCGGTGCGGGCGGTGGAGGCCGGCATCCTGTCGCCCAACGAGGGCCGGCGGCTACTGGGCATGGAGACGGTAGATGAGCCGGCGATGGGCCGGCATTACCGTCAAGGCACGCCGGTCGGTGAGAGCGGCGGTGAGGTAGCGCTACGGGCGGCGCAGGGTGCCGAGCCGGCACGGCCGGATGCGCTGGAGGTGCTCACTGAGTTTCGGGATGCATTGCAGGCGGTGGTAGGTAGCGAGGACGGGTCTGGGCTTGAGATCGAGAAGTTCAACCCGTACCACGACAGTCGCGGACGCTTCACCACCGGGCAGGGTGCGGCCTCGGTGACGCTGCGCCCGTACAGCGACGGTCAGAAAGAGCGGATCGCCACATCGACCGGCGCGGGTGGACTGGTACCGGATGTCGACATGCCGCTGCCGCAACCAACGATGGTGAGCCGCGTCTCCGTGCCTGATACGGACGTGCATGAGCGTATCCGAAACATGTTCGGGCGGGACCTCACGGACGGCGAAATCGCCGGGCTGACCGGCGCGCCGGATGGGGCACTTGTGTCTATCCATCCCCTTGAGGGCAATAGGTTGGCGATGAAGGCGGAGCACCCGCACGTCGTTCAAATGATCCGCATCGTTGAGCGTACGAGTGACGGTCTCGTCTTACACAATGAATCGTTCTTCGCGGACGCTGGCGCGCCTGACGGCTTTGGCACGCGGGCGCTGGCAACACAGGTGGCCACGGCGCAGCGGCTGGGCGTACGCCGCATGGAAACCAACGCTGCGCGCGGCAAAGGGATGAATGGTTACTATACGTGGCCATGCCTCGGGTACGACACCGCAATACCACTAACCAGCCTCAAACGTGGCGCGGTGAAGAGTCTACCACCGTCGCTCAGTAACGCGACACGACTGCATGAGGTGATGACGTCGGCGGATGGACGCGCCTGGTGGAAGCAATGGGGTGTCGGGCTGCATATGGAGTTTGACCTGACGCCGGGGTCTGCCGCTGCGCTGCGGCTGGCAGCCTATCTACGCGAGAAGGGCATCACGAAAGCATCGAGCGGTGGGCCGTACGCGCACGCGCGTGACACCGCCATCATCCTCACAGACGCGGATGAGGCGCTCCTGGATCGCATCGCGGAGAGGATTCCCTGGCAATGACGGCAGGGTATCAGGCGGCGGTGGGGCCGTGGGTGCGGACGCGCGAGCGGCGGTTGCTGTGGGCGGCGCTGGGGGCGTTGCATGTGCTGACGCGCGCCAAACCGGATGCGCCCCGCATCGCCTCCTGGGTGGACCGGCTGGCGACGGCGGCGTCCGCGCCGGTGCTGGCGGTGGACTGGCAGGCGTACTACCGCGCCCATGTGGCTATCCGGACGGGCGCGGGTGGGGGTAGTGCAGACGTCGCGTTGCAGAAGGCGGACTTTCCACCGGAGCTCGCGCCGTTACCTGATGACGTACTGGCGGCAACAGCCGCGGTGGTCGGGCTGATGCCGGGGGTATGGACTGACGCCGCACTGGCGGTCAGCGACACAGCGCAGCGCACGATTGACCCAGCGCGGGTGCGGGCGCTGATGCTCTCACCCGAGGTCATGGCGCATGTGCGGGCGATTGCGCCCAATCTACGGGCGGCACTGCGGCAGGTGATGGAGCAGGCGTACGCCAGCGGTGGCGGGCCGCAGGGGTTTGAACGGGCAATCCGGGCGGCCTGGCCGGAGGTCGCCCGGCGGCGGGCCAATATGATCGCCCGGACGGAGTGGGCGCGGGCGGCCTCGGCGGCGACGCTGGCCGGATATCAGGATGCCGGGATCACGCACGCCGTCTGGATTACCCTTGGCGACGGACGGGTGTGTCCCGTCTGCCGGGGCAACGCCGCGCAGGGGCTCGTCGAGGTTGGGCGAGCCTTTGGGGGGCATGTCAAACACCCGCCGCAGCATCCGCTGTGCCGGTGCTCCATCGCCTCGGCGTATCTCCCCGTCACGCCGGAGCAGTTCCCCGATGACGGCTTCACCGATGCGAAAGCGGCGGAGCGGTGGGCGCTCACCAAGTACCCAGACACCGTGTTCGACTTCGCGGGCGTGCATATCGACGCGCTGAACCCGACGTTACGGCAACTCGACCGGCTGATGCAGGAGTTCCCGCAGGTGGCGGCGCGGCTACAGTACGTGGGCACGTATAGCACGGCCCCGGCGGGCGTTACAGTGCATCCGTTCAGTAGCTCGGAGTATGCGCATGCGATGGGTCATGCATCCGGCAGCGTACGGGACTGGATTGCGCTCAACCGGAACCGGTACGGCGACCCCGCAGCCCTACGAGCATCACTGGTCACCGGCCGGCTGAGGGCACCCGGCGAAACGGTGGCACACTTCGCTGAGGGGCCGGGCGGCATTGAGTACCTGATCACGCATGAGTTCGGTCACCTGGTTGAAAGCTACCTCCGGTCACGCACCAACGATGTCTTCGGCCCTGCGCTGCGAGCGAGCGGCTTCGGCGGAGTGATGAGCACGCATCACCGGGTGATGGCTCGCAGTCAGGGCGGAAGGATCAGCCGCTACGCCGCGAGAAGCAAACGAGAGACGTTCGCCGAGGCGTTCGCCGCCCATTACCATGGGGCTCCATCCGTCCAGCAGCGCGCCATCGTCAAACGGCTCCGCTTCTGGGTGACGCTGGCGACCGGGCCAACAGTGCGGCCACATGGTGCTGTGCCGATGTTCGCCGATCTACCTAACGCCGAGAAGGCGCAGGCGCTTCGATTGTTGCAGCGTATGGCGCGGCTGCTCGACATCGACCCCAAGGAGGTGTAGCGATGACACTGACGGCCGCCCCGCTTTGTCACACCTGTGTGCATCGGCGAACGATGCGCCGCGGCCACGTCGCGGACTGGCGGTGTACGGCGTTCCCGGACGGCATCCCGGAGGCGATTCTCAACGGCGAAGCGGACCACCGCCAGCCGTTCCCGAACGACCGGGGGATTCGCTATCAGATGGCGGACTGGGCGAAGAACCGGCTCAAGGAGCAGCGCTAACGGGAGCCGCGGGGGGTGGGATGGTGGCGCGGACAACGGACGGGCAGACGGCGGAGGTCGCGGCGGCGTTGGAGGAGGCGCTGGCAGCGGCGCGCGACATCGGGCTGGTGACGGCGGAGGCGGTGGGTACGGGCGATGGACTCGCCGTCGTGCGGGCGCAGATCGGTGAGGTGCGCGTCTACGTGGAGGTGGATGCGGACGGCGACGCCGGCACACTGGCAATCCTGGACGCCGAGGGCGGCGTCGCCGTGCCGGAAGGGACCGCGTTTACGGGTGGCACACCGGCCGGCCCAGCGGTGGAGCAGGCGATCCTGGCGTACGCGGCGGGGTTGGGCGGGAACGGAGCCGCTGACGACGCCGGTGAAGCATGGTTGACCGTCGAGCGGCATGTGCGGCAGGAATGGCAGAAGAAGGTCACCGCGCCGTTCGTGCGCGACGCCGCTGCAATCGCGCAGGGCACCGCTGCGCTCGACGGGGTGATGAAGGCCTCGCCAGACAAGAAGACCGCCTCGGCCTATAAACGTCAGGTCATGACGGCGCTCGCCAAGCGGATCGCGGGCGACCCGGATATCCTGGCGCTAGCCGGTATCTCGGGTCTTGCTAAGACGTTTGGTTCGACTCCAGCACAGCAGGTCGCAGCCGGGCTGGTGAAACAGTGGGCGTACACCTCTGCCGACGCTACCCCGTTGTCGCTGGCGCTGCAGAAGGCAGCGGCAGCCGAGTTCCGGATCAGGAACACGCATCAACCCTGGGAGGGGCAGAGTAACTCCACCACGAAAGACACGGACACGCTCTACGCACAGCACGAGAAGGGTCTGCGTAAGTTCCTGCGGGCGATGCACGATGAGACGCAGGCGTATTTCAAGAAGCGTGGCATCACGAGCGTGGTGGTGTACCGAGGCGCACGCCTCAGCGGCATCGCAGGCGGTATGAACGTGCACAACGTCAAACTTCAGCCGATGTCCTCCTTCTCCTACCGCTACGACACGGCGCGAGGGTTTGCTGGCTCATCGTACGGGGATATGAAGACGACGGTGATGATGGCGCGAGTGCCGGTCGGGCGGATCATCGGCAGTTTCCGCACCGGGTTTGGCTGCGCCAACGAGCAGGAACTGGTCGTATTGGGCGGGCAGACGCGCGGCTGGGTGAATGCGGGTAATATAAAATGGGATACGGCGGCGTATCTTGCGGATATCGCCGGTAAGAAGGTGCCAAAGAAGGCGCTATGGACGGTGCGAAAGGTGGCCGAGATCAACGTGGACGCCGACGTTCGTAACGCCGATTGGACCAAGCAGAGTTGGGACTTGCCGGAGGACGGCGGCAGCGCCGCGCTCGACCGCTGGCAGAAGGACAGCGGCATCAGCCGGGAGGCGTTTGAATCGTTGCCCGTGTGGACGCTGACGCGGGGCAAGGACCGGCGCGGCGTGCCGCCGGTGGCGGAGGGCGACGAGGAGCCTGAGCCGGACGCGGACGTTGCCAAGGCGCTGGAGCGGTACGCGGTGGTGAAGGCGGAGGCGGCGCAGCGCTACACACTGGGCGTCGCCTATCCGGCGGCGGAAGTGGACGGCCACGGCGACTATACCAGCCGCGATGACCTGGAACGTGCTGCCTGGACCTTCCTGGCACGGGCGCGCAGGGCCGGCGTGATGCACGAGGACGGTACTGACGACGCCGGCACGGTCGTCGAAAGCTACATCTACCGCGGACCGTTGTGGAAGGCGGCGGGGCAGACGATCCGCGATGGCGACTGGCTGGTGGGGGTCGTGTGGGATGGGCCGACCTGGCAACGGATTCAGGCGGGGGAACTGACCGGCTTCTCGATTCAGGGAATGGCGCAAGGGGTGGGCGAGACGGTACAGGAGGAGGCATGAGCGCCTATATCGATGAGCGATGCGCGCAGCCGCCACGCGCTGCGCGCCTACTGTATCGAGTGCGCGCCTACCGCGACGCCGGGGGTGAGCTGGGGTTAGAGGTGCAGATCAAATGCCGTCACTGCGGTGAGGTTGCCGCCCGGCGATATCTACCGTCGCGGATGTTGCGGGCCGCCCCCGCGCCGTCTAGAGTAGTGATACATACTACATTGAGCGCCACAGCGCCAACGGAGGCGGCCGATGAAACTCACGGCGCTTGACATCGAGCGCGTGGATGCGGTGGATAAGCCCGCCACCGGGCGGCGGTTCGTGCTGATCAAGGCGGCGGAGTCCGAGGCCGCCAGCAGCGCCGCTCCAGAGCCGGTCGAGCGGGCCGCGCCACAGGTGGGTGCGGTGCTAGCGGCGGCGCGGGCGGTACTGGCGGCGTGCGCCGGGGCGGAACTATCGCCGGAGCAGCAGAAAGCGCTGGCGTCGCTGGCGGCGGCGCTCGGTGAGCAGCCGGCCGCGACGCGGGCCGCTGATGATGCCGTCGCTAAGGCAGCCGACGACGACGACGACAATGCTGTCGCTGCGGCTGACGAAGGGGCGCTTGACACCGACCTAACAGCGCTCGGGCGGGCGGTGGCCGGCGCTATGGCCCCGTACTTCACCGCTTTGCACGACGCGCTGACGGGGCTCACCCCGGCCAAAGGCGTGGCAAAGGCGGCGCTACCGCCCTCCCGGCAGATGATGCCGGTGAACAAGGGCACCGACGGCCTCACGCTGGGCGACGGCCTGTTCGCCGACGTCGTGTTCGGGCAGGCACACTAGACCTGTCCGGTCCCGGTTCTGTGAGCGCCAGTGCGGCGGAGACCGCCCGAGCGCCCGACCTCAGGAGAGGAGGCGCTCACCCATGCTCACAGTGAAACAGTGGATCGAGAAGGCATCGTGGACAACGCCGGACATCACCGCCCCCACCGGCGGCGGCTTGCTCAACGCGCAGCAGGTCAAGGAGTTCTTCCGCGTCGCGATTGAGGCCGCGCCGCTGCTCAAGCAGGTGCGCTCGGAGTTCATCGGCAGCCCGAAGGCCGAGGTGCCGCGCATCGCCTTTGGCTCGCGCATCCTGCGGCCCGGCACCGAGGGGGCGCGGCTGGGCGATTCCGACCGGATCAAGCCAACCTCCGGGTTGGTAACGCTCAGCACGGTGCTGTTCAAAGGCGAGGTGCCGGTCTCCGACGAGTTGTTTGAGGACAACGTCGAAGGCGACGCCGTAGCTGACACGATCATGGCGATGGTGGCGGCAGCGATTGGTCGTGACCTGGAGGAGATCGCGCTGAAAAGCGATCTGGCGCGCACCGGCACGGATACCGGCTACACCGCGACCTTTGATCAGTTTGACGGAGTGATCAAGCAGCTTCAGTCCGGCCTACCCGGCGGGCAGAAGCTCGACGCCACGGCTACGACCACGGCCACAGCGCTGTTCGGCAACATGCTGACGGCGCTGGCCCCGCGCTACCGCCAGAACTACGCCGGGTTGCGGTTTTACGTCCCGTTCACGGTGATGGACATCTATCAGGGCGAGGTGGCCGGGCGGGGTACACCGCTGGGCGACGCCTACATCACGAATAACACCGCTTCGCAACTCGCCTTTCGGGGCATCCCGGTGGTGCCGGTGCCGATGCTCTCTGGCACCGATGAGATCAACGCCGGCGCGGTCAACTACAGCCAGATGGCGATCCTGATCGACCCGCAGAACATCATCGCCGGCTATCACCGGCGGGTGCGGGTGGAGCGCTACCGCGACCCACGCGAGGGGCTGACCTCGTTCCTACCGACGGTGCGCTTTGACGTGAAGGTGGCCAATCCGGATCAGGGTGTGTTCGCCTACAACTTCAGCCCGTAAGCCACGACGGCACCAAGGAGCGAGGCATGCAGCTTCGGATTCCCGAGGGCGGGCTGGCGGTGGATGGGCTGGCATGGCCGGGCAGGGCGGTCGTGATGGTCACCGACCGGCATTGGCAGGCGGCGCTGCTGGCGGCGGGGGCAACCGCGCCGGCTGCGGGCAAGCCGCCGGCTTCGTCCGTACCCATGCCAGCGCCGGAGGCGGCGAGCGGGGTGGCTGGCTCCCGGCGCAGGCGCGGCGTGCCCGACGCCTAACCAGCAGGGCGGAGCGGTATGATGCTGGCGACGCTGGCGGCGGTCAAGGTCAAGCTCGACATTCCGGCCTCAGACACGAGCCGCGACAGCGCGATCACGGCCACGGTCAACGCCGCGAATGCCTGGGCGCTAGCGCAGACCCGCTATGACCTCACCGGCGGTACTTACACCCATTACGACCGCAGCGTGCCGCCGCTCGTTCCGTACGCGCTGCCGCTGCGGCCGCTTGCAGCGGTGAGCGCGGCCCACGTCTCGACGGACGGTGGCATCACCTGGTCGGCGCTCAGCGCGACCGTGCTGGACGCGGCGGGCGGCCTCATCGCACTCGGGTTAGATCAGGCGGCGAGCGGCTGGGACTGGCCGCCGTCACCGGCGGAGCCGCCATGGGCGCGCTGGCGCTACCCGGCGGACCGGGTGCTGCCGTACGTGCGCATCACCTATACCACGACCGCCTATAGCCCGCCGGCAGACATAACCGATGCCGTCACCGCGCTGGCAGCGTACTGGTACGACCGGCACGGCGCGGGGGCGGCGCAATCGCAGAGTTTCGCCGGGCAGAGCACGACCTGGAGCATGGAGGCGGTGCCGCCCTGGGTGCGGGCAGCGGTCGTCCGCCATCTGGCATTACCGTGCTATCGCACGGTGGTTGTAGAGCGCGCATTCTTGCCTTGGGCTGGTGTGGGAGAACGTCGAGGGCGGGGCAGCAGTGCTGGACCCAGTGCTACCCCGGCGGCTGCTGGAGCGCACCACCGGCAGCACCCGCTACGTAGCGGCGCACCGCCCGTACGTTCCCGGAACGGACACGCGGATCGACCCACCCGCCACGGTGCCGGCGGTGTTCCTGCGGTTGCCGATCAGCGGCATCGAGGTGGTGCGTGACCGCTCGGCGCGTGCGGACCACCTGGCCAAGCTCAAGCGACTCGACGGTTGCGCACTCGACGTGCACGTCGAGGAGGAGTAGGTAGCCGGGCCGGAATGTGTACCCGGCCCTGACGAAGGAGCGACGCGATGGTGCGCAAAATCACTGCTGGTGGCACGGCAGCGCACGTGCAATACACGGAGGTCATGCTAATCCCCGATGAGGCAGGCCCTGCGGTGACGGTAGCGGCAACGCTCACGGTCCAGCCGTTCGGCGAGATGTATCTGGTGGTCGATGAGGGTGGGGATGAAGAGCCGGTGTATGAGTCTGCCGGGCCGGTGACGTGCCCCGACGGGATGACGCACCTCATTCGGCAGTTGACCGCTGACGGGTATAGCAATGCCTACCTGTGTGCGGCGGTGATGGCGGCCGCCGGGGTGTTCATGGCGGCGACGGTGGATCGTGCACCGCTGGTCGACACCGGGCGGACACAGTAGTAAGAGCGGCAACGAGCGAGGAGACACGGCCATGGCGACACACAGTGCGACGCAGGCGGAGATGTTCCCGGTGGGGCCGGTGGCGCTGGATGAGGTGGAGGTCGCGTGCATCGATGAGGTGGGGCGGAACGCCCCGCCGGCCTTGCTGGCATCGGTTCGCCAGTACGGGTTACAGGTACCGTTGGTCCTGCTCCGGAACGGCGGTCGTTACGCGGTGATCGATGGACGGCGACGATTGTGGTGCGCCCGCGAGGTGGGATTGGCACGGGTGCTGGCGGTGGTGCGGGAGCCGTCCCCGACCGGGGATGGTAGTCACGCAGCGCTAACCGTGGTGCTCCATAGTACCCGCTCCGCCAACCGGGCAGCAGAACTGGATGCGCTGCGGCGGCTGCGGCAGGCGGGCATGGATGAGGCGCTGATTGCCACCGCCACCGGCCTAGCCCGCGCGCAGGTGCGCGGGCGGCTGACGCTGGCCGACGCCCTCCATCCGGCGCTTAGGGATGCGCTCGACACCGGCACGGTCGCAGCATCGGTGGTGGAAGCGGCGGGTAAACTCCATGCCGCCGATCAGGAGGCGCTGGCGGCGACGCTTGCCGCGCGGGGCAAGCTCACCGCCGAGGATGTGCACGCCGTCCGCACCGTCGCTCGGGACACAGCGGCGGCAGCTGTGGCGATGGCCCTGCCGGGGCTGGAGCCGGGGTGTTGGACCGTACCCACGGCTGCGGTATGGCGCAATGGCGGGTGCACGTCACGGAATTGCTGGGCGCGGCCTGGCTGGCGAATCCCGGCGCTGGAGGCGTGTGCTCCCCTACGGCGCGCCGTTGCGGCGGCGCAGGATGCGCTTATGCGCTCCGACATCGCGCAGTGGGCTGGCCGTGGGCCTTGAGCGGGTGCGGCGTCCGTCTCGCTCTCATCCCCACGCGCCGTACTGGTCTGTTTTAGCGTCACACACTACACCAGCGCTCATGGCGACGTCGAAACGCGGTACCGGCGAAGGTGGCATCCGCCGGCGAGCGGACGGCTCATGGGAGGGGCGGGTGCGCCGGCCGGACGGCCGCAGGCACAGCGTCTACGGGCGCACGCGCGCCGAGACGGCACGGAAGCTGGCCGTGGCGATCCGAGATCGGGACAGCCACGCGCCTCCATCGGCAACGATGACGCTGGCAGCCTTCCTCACTCGCTGGTTGCGTGAGGACGCCACACCGCGGCTGCGCCCGCGGACCGCAGAGCGGTACGCGCTGGATGTGAAGCGGGCGTCCAAGGCTATCTTGCGGGGTTGACCGCGAGCGGACTGGCACCAGCTACGGTGCGGCACGTGCGGGCCGTGTTGCGGGCGGCGTTGGCGAAGGCGGCGATCTGGGGGTTGGTGGCAACCAACGTTGCTGCCGCCGGCGAGTGACCGTCCACCGGTTGCCCGAACGGGATATGCCGCCGGTGACGGTGGCGATGGTTGGGCGGATACGCGCGGCCTTTGCCGGGAATGTACTGGAACCGCTCGTAACGGTGGCGCTGCTGACGGGGTTGCGGCAGGGGGAACCGCTGGGGTTGCGTTGGGCGCACGTCGAGGCAAGCGATAATGGTTGGGCGCTGCGCGTGGTGGAGCAGGTGCAGCGCACCCACGAAGGCCGGGTGATCAGCCCGCCCAAGGCCGCCCGCTCGCGGCGATTGGTGCCGCTGATCGCGCCTGCCGTCGCTGCCTTGGAGTGTCAGCGGGCGCAGACGGCGCGGCAGCGGGTGCTGGCCGGAAACCGCTGGCATGACAAGGACATCGTATTCACCTCGGCGGTAGGCACCTCATGGGAGGGGTCGAATGCTAGTCAGCGCTTTCGGGCGGCGATGCGGGCGGCGGGCCTCCCCTGCCGTTTTCACGACCTGCGTCACGGCGCCGCCTCGCTGCTGCTGGCGCAGCGCGTGTCTGCCCGCATGGTGATGGAGCTCTTGGGCCACACTCAGATCACGCTGACGCTGGGGACGTACTCCCACATCCTACCGCAGCTCTCCTGCGAGACAGCGGAGAAGATGAACGCCATCCTGACGGGCGGGCGCTGATGGTGGGAGCGCGGTAGCTGTCAGGGCCGCCTGCTGCCGGCGTCCGTATCGCGGTAGCGGTCACGGTAGCTGTCAAATTCCCTCCAACACAGGGAAAACCGCCCTCATGGGGCGGTTCTCAGATTCAACATCGGGTACCCCCGGCAGGACTCGAACCTGCGACCAACGGATTAGAAGATAGGGTTTGACCGTCCGCTGTGGTCCCTGGCTGTCCGGTTACGGTGCCCTTTTGAATCTGATTTGCTGGTTTCAGGGGTCACGACGTCTCGTGCCGTCCGGTGGTGTCCGGGCTCGGTTGGGGTCAGCGTTGGGGTCAAATTGGGGTCAGGTTGCTGGCTTCAGCGCGGCGCTTGCGTGAGGCGCGCTGGCGACAGGCGGTTCCGCAGAATCGCATTTGACCCTTGCCCGATGCGTCCACCCACTCGGCGCAGCCGGGCCCCTCGCACTGTCGGTACGTGCGCCGGCCGCTCGCCTCGAACCAGAGTTCCAGGTAAGCCACTGACAGCAGGTCCCGTGCAACCAGCCGGCCGACCATCTGGCCGGGCACCTCCGGCGTGCGCAACGGCATGAGTTGTGGCGACACCGTGTTCTGCAACGCCTTGTTCAACGTCTCCGCAAACCAGTACCTGGCTACCGCGAGAACATCCCCTTTTCGAATCTCCGAGTACAGGGTGCGGCGGCCGCGTGGAAATTGTCCGTCAAGCAACGCGAGACCCGTTGTAACGCGCCATCCGTCTGCCCAGGCAAAGCCCACTGACGGACCCGATTCGTTCCAGAAGAACCATTGGCCGAGCACCCCGCTGTCTCCACGCTCGATGGCGTCCCGGATGGAGACCAGCCGCCCGACCTCTGCGATGGCATCCATCCACATGCTGAGCGACTCACCACCCCGCATTGGACCGGGGGTACCAGGGAGGACGTCGCCGGCACCGAGCAGGCCGTAACGGTTCGCAAACTCGATGATCTTGCGCTTGATCAGGTCGAGGCGTTCATCGGAGGTGGAGAGCGCCTCCTTCAAACGCTCGGCGTCGAGGTCACCGTGCGCATCGGTCACCTTCACGCCGGCCCGACCGGGCGGGTACTTGCGGTAGAGGTTCCAGAGTGCACGATGCACTGGGTTATAGCCGTCGGCCCAGCGTCTCAACGGGGCGTACCCGCGGGCCTCGAACGTGGCTCCAATGACTCCGCCGCTCTCCTTCTCCACAAGGAATGGCCCCTGCTTAGGCTCGTAGCCTCTTGACCATCGGCGTTCAGCACCGTCCGGCGGGGTGTACCACTCATAGCCGTCGCTCGCGACCTGCCATGGCGTAAACCACGGGCCAAGCTCAAGATCGCTCAGCGGCCTCTGCTTTTCGACTACTGCGGGGTCTTCTCGCATTACAGCCTCCTGTCACAGCTATGTCACGGGAGAGAGGGTACCAAACGTATCCGGACGCCAGCACACTGATCCTGACACCCCAATCCCATGCCAATCGGAGGCGAAGGACGATGGACGGAACCGGAATGATCAGCGTGGCCGAGGCAGGGAAGCGGCTCTACGGATGCAGCCGAGCGGAGTCGTATGAGAAGTACCGCCGTGGCGAAATCCCCGGTGTCCGGGTTGGGCGCCGGATCTATGTGCCGGTGCCCGCCATCGAGCGGTTGCTCCACGAGCAGTCAGAAGCGGCCCTGGCGGCGCTGGAGGAGCGGCGCGCTGCCCGGCTCCGGCACGGGTAGTTCACCCTCAGGGAGGTGGCCCGCCATGGAAGACACCAACGCCCCGGAGGCAACCGGGGCGCAGGCGCACGGCGATGATCGATCTAGTCCACAGGTAGATTATCACACCGCCCGCGAGGCGGCGCACCACTACCGCGAACGCGGCTGGCGGCCCATCCCGCTGCCGGCCGGCTCGAAGAAGCCCACCACGCCGCGCTGGCAGCATCTGAGCCTCTCCGCTTCGGAACTCGACCGCTGCTTCCCGACCGGCGCCAATATCGGCATCCTGCTCGGTGAGCCTTCCGGCGGCCTCGTGGACGTCGATCTGGACTGTGCCGAAGCTGTGGCGGCAGCGGCGGCGCTGCTCCCGCCCACAGACATGATCTCCGGCCGTGGCCGCAATCCGCGCTCACACTACTGGTATGTGGTAGACGCGCCGCCGGCGAAGGCAAGCACGAAGTGGGTCGATCCCACGGCCACCGGCGCCAATGCCACACTGGTGGAGCTGCGCAGTTCCGGAGGCCAGACGTGCGTGCCTCCATCCGTCGTCAGCGAACAGGTCGAAGGCGTTCGTTGCCCGGATACCTACATCTGGCACGCCGGCGGCGATCCAGCGCGGGTGGACGTCGCCACGTTGCGTAGCGCAGTGGCACGGCTGGCAGCGGCGGCGCTGATCGCGCGGTACTGGCCGGCACAGGGCGCACGCCATGATGCCGCGATGGCCTGGGCCGGCGTGCTCTCCGGCGGCGTCTCCCTGGCGGTGGCACAGGCGATCATCGGCGCGGCCGCGCGGGCTGCCGGGGATGACGAGCCCGACGATCGGCTCCGGGCGGTGGCCGGCACCTATGCCCGGATCGCGCAGCAGGAACCGGCTACCGGTGCCCCGACTCTCGAAGCCCTCGGCGTTGACGCACGGGTGATAAAGTCGGTGCGCTCCTGGTTGTTCCCAGGCGTGGCCGGCGAGGCCAGGGGTGGCGATCGTCCCCCGGCAGGGGAACGTGGACGGGGTACCGCCGGCCACGAGACGGCCGCGGCACAGTCGCAAGCGCTCCCCTACGTCGCCACGCCGGACGGCATCTCCCGGCGCAAAGCCGGCGAGCACGGCGAGACGCTCATCCCACTCTGCAACTTCCAGGCGCGTGTCATCGCCGACATCGCCGAGGACGACGGCTCGGGCGACCTCTGTCACACCTTCGAGGTAGAGGGCATGCTGGCCGGCCGCGTCTCCCGCTTCATGCTGCCGGCAGAGAAGTTCGCGGCCATGCACTGGCCGATGGAGGAAATGGGGTTCGGAGCTATCGTCTTCCCCGGGCAGGGCACGAAGGACCACGCCCGCGTGGCGATCCAGATGCTCTCAGGCTCCGTGGTCTCCCGGCGGGTGTTCACCCATACCGGCTGGCGTGACGTGGAGGGACGTCCCGTGTTCCTGCACGGCGGCGGCGCGATCGGCGCGGACGGGCATATCGCCGACGTTGCCGTGCGGCTGGCGCCACCGCTCGATCGCTACGCGCTACCGAGTCCGCCGACCGGTGAGGAGCGCGCGGAAGCCATTCGCGCCAGCCTCGGACTGATGACACTGGCGCCGGATGCGGTGATGGCGCCGCTTCTGGGCGCGGCCTACCGCTCGGTGCTGGGCTCCGGTGACTTCGCGGTGCATGTGGCCGGCCCAACGGGAGCAGGCAAGAGCGAGCTGGCGGCGCTCATTCAGCAGCACTTCGGCGCCCGTTTCGACCGCCAGCATCTGCCGGCGGCGTGGAGCAGTACCGGCAACGCCCTGGAAGGGATGGCCTTCCTCTGCAAGGACGCGCTGCTGGTGGTGGACGACTTCGCGCCGGGTGGCAGCCAGACCGACGTCGCCCGCTACCATCGCGAAGCCGAGCGGCTGCTGCGCGCCCAGGGCAACACCGCCGGCCGAGCACGGATGCGGCCCGATGGAGGGCTGCGCGCGGCACGCTATCCGCGCGGGCTGATCCTCTCCACCGGCGAGGATGTGCCCAAGGGCCAGAGCGTGCGGGCGCGGCTGCTCGTGATCGAGGTAACGGGCCACACCCTCAACTGGGATCGGCTCACCAGTCACCAGAACGAAGCGCGCACCGGCCGCTACGCCGCGGCGATGGCCGGGTTCCTCCAGTGGCTGGCGGCACGCAAGCCGGAACTGGACGCCGGCCTGCGCGCGGAGTCCGCCGGCCTGCGCGACCAGGCGGTGCGGGACAGCAGCCACCGGCGCACACCCGGGATCGTCGCCGATCTCGCGGCCGGCTGGCAGTGGTGGCTGCGCTACGCGGTGGACGCCGGCGCCCTCACAGCGAAGGAGAAGGACGAGCTGTGGGATCGGGTATGGCTGGCGCTCGGTGATGCGGCAGCCGGACAGGCGGCACACCAGGGCGCCCAGGAGCCGGCAGCCCGCTTCCTCGAGTTGCTTCGCGGCGTACTCGCCTCCGGGCAGGGACACATCATCGGCGTGAATGGCTCAGCGCCGCCCAACGAGCTGATCTGGGGCTGGCGCAACCTCAACGAGGGAGTCATGGAGGCTGCGCCCACCTCCTGGCGGGCGATGGGCCAGTCCATTGGCTGGGTAGCCGGTGACGATCTGTACCTTGAGCCGAACGCGGTCTACGCCGCGGTGCAGCGGCTCGCCCGGGACCAGGGCGATAGCCTGGCGGTGACATCGACCGTGCTTTGGAAGCGCCTGGACGAGCGCGGCCTGCTTGTCAGCCGGGAGGCCGGGCGCGGCCGGCTGACAATGCGGCGGATGGTGGGCGGCGCCCGGCGCGAGGTGTTGCACCTAGCCGTCCGCGCTCTCTACCCGGAGGAACCGTCCCAACCGTCCCAACCGTCCCAGCCGGAGGCAACAAGGGCGAGCGCAGGTTCGGACGTCGCCGTGCCTGGGACGGATTCGTGGGACGGTTTCTGCACGCCCGAGCCAGAATCGTCCCTCGAAAGCGTCCCACATGGGAGCCCCGCGGAACCTGCGCGGCCGGCCGGTGGGACGAATGGGACGATTGGGACGGTGCCCAGGGCAGGGCCGCCGCCGAACCGTGCGCGGGCAGGAACGGGAACGGCAACTGACCCGGAGATGCTCGCGGCACTGCGCGCAGATGTGTTGGAGGCCGCGGCGGCAGCGGGCTTCCCGCGAACCACAATGAAGCCAGGTGTGTCGGTGGCGGCCGGAGAGGAGAGCTGGCGGCGGTGGCTCGACCGCGCCGGCGATGATGATCTCGTCACCGTCCTGTCGCGATTGCAGACCGAGAAGACCGCGGCGTGAGCAACTGTCGGGCCGGGTGCTTCCCGGCCTGACGTCAACGACGGAACGGGCTCGCGAACCGGAGGGGGGACTCTGAAAGCTGTCCCTCAGGCTCCGGGACCGGTGGGGGGCGCCGCGTGTGTGCGATGGCAATATTGAGGGGGAGGGGGGGTCGTGGAGAAAATCTGCTCGATCTGCGGTTCACCGATGTCCACGGGCGGCGGGCGTGGCCGTCCGGCGCGGTACTGCTCCCGGCGGTGCCGGCGTGCGATGGAGACGCGGCGGCGGCGCTGGGATGCGGCGCAGCAGGCGGCACTGAACGCCGACGCGACCGCCCGATACTACGAGGGGCTGCCCCGCGGAATGCGCAGGCCGGCGACGTCCTGGCGTGAGCGTGCGGCCGCCATCCGAGACGCTGCCGGTGTCCGGCCGTTAGGAGTACGCAACTTCACGCCACTTTGTGACATTGGCGTGCGTCCGGTCTCCGCGCTTTCCCGATTCTGCCCGGTCGTGCTGGGAGGCCTCCAGACGCGGGAAGAGGTGTCACAACATGGCCCTACATGAGCCGCAAAGCGCCCCCGCGCGGGGTCCGGCCGAAGCGCAGATCAGCCTGGCCGCCGCGCTTTGCTACCTGAACGAACAGACCGATGCGCAGATCGCGGCCGCCCTCGGCGTCTGCCGGCGTACACTCGCACGCTGGAAACGGCGCCCGGACTTCCGCACGGCGTTCCGCGCTGCTGCATTGACCGGCGGCTGGCTGGTTGAACGCCAATTCCGGGAACGGTGGCACGCGGAGCGTAGAACCGCCGGCCAGCTCCGGCGGGCGACGCAGAAGCGATCTAGGCGGCGCACATAATCGGTAACGCGATGGCGCGGTATTGCGGTCATCTTCGGCGCGAGGACCAGTAGTTTGCGGCCGGTCGTGATGGCTCGGCAGCGTGGTCCTCCGATCGCGCTTCCCACGGCTCGACTTAATTGGCCGCCTGTGAAGCTTTCGGCGTGCGCTCGGTGTGCAACCATTCGAGCAGCCGCTGGTCTCAGAGAGAGCCCTCTCTTGATGGAACGGCCGATCCCGCTCGACGAGGACTTACGGGACGTAGGTTCAGGCAGCTTACTCTGAGCCCTGGCCAAGATACCGGGTGGCAAGCGATGACTGTGGATGTGCATAGCGAAGCACACCGGGCAGCGCAGAGCTATGAACTTCGACGAAGGATTATGCGGGTCGGCGAACAGTGGCAGGATGCGCCCCGTTGTCCTTAGGCCGAACGAGCATCCCTGCCACAAGAAGGCCTAATCGGACGCCGGGTCCGTGAACCGATCAGAGGACACAGAGCATCATGTCGATGCTCCACTGGGTCGCGCAGCCGATCAATGACTCGGTGGTCAAGGAGGAGCGTTTCTGCTGACTGCTGGTGCCGAGCTGGATGGTGCTGTAATGTGTCACCGATCAACCAGCATCTGCGCAGAGGCCAGTATGCCTGTACTTCCCACGCTCGAAGCCGCCTGCAGGCCCCGCCCGTCCGTGTTCGAACAGCGTGCTGCCGATACCGTCTACAACATCGACGACCTCGACCAGATCGATCCGGTCCGCTTCTTCACCGAGAATTGGGTTACGGACGGGATGCGCAGGCTCCTCACGGAAGCGTTCCGCCGCCTGGAAGGTCGCTCCTCCAGCGCGGCCGGCTCCTTCCTCCTCAGCCAGTCGATGGGCGGCGGCAAGACGCACAACCTCATCGCCCTCGGTCTGCTCGCCCGCCATCCCGAGTGGCGCGAGCGCGTCATGCGGGATTTCTACACGCCCGGCCCCCTCGGCGCGGTTCGCGTCGTTACCTTCAGCGGGCGCAAGACGCATACGCCCTTCGGCATCTGGGGGGAGATCGCAGGTCAGCTCAACCGCAAGGACGCCCTCCGCGACTTCTACGCTCCGCTCCAGCCGCCCGGCGACGACGACTGGATCGGCCTCCTCCGCGGCGACCCGGTGCTCATCCTCCTGGACGAGCTGCCGCCCTACTTCGAGGCCGCCCAGGCGATTCAGATCGGCGCCACGACCCTCGACACGATAACCACCACGGCACTCGCCAATCTCCTCGTCGCCGTCAACAGCAACAAGCTGCCAAACGTCTGCGTCGTCCTCACCGACCTCAGCGGCACCGCCTACGCCAAGGGCTCCGATGCCCTCGCCAACCTGGAGAAGGAGCTCAACCGCGGCATCCAGCGCATCGACCCCGTCCAGCTCAACACCAACGAGCTCTATCACATCCTCCGCACCCGCCTGTTCGAGTCGCTGCCGCCGGAGGACGAGGTCAACGCCGTCGCCGATGCCTACCGCGCCGAGGTCGAGCGCGCCCGCCTGATGAGCTACACGGCCGCCTCGCCCGACAGCATCCGCTCGGATGTCGCCAGCGCCTACCCCTTCCATCCGGCTATCCGCGACCTCTTCGCCCGCTTCCGCGAGAATCCCGGCTATCAGCAGACCCGCGCTCTCATCCGCATCATGCGCCTGATGGTCGCCGACCTCTGGACGTCTGGCCGCGCCCGCCGCCAGCACCTCATCGGCGCCCACGACTTCGACCTCCACCAGCAGGACGTGCTCAGCGAGGTCCGCCAGATCAACGGCAGCCTCCAGAACGCCGTCGCGCACGATATCGCCAGCGAGGGCCGCACCTCCGTCGCCGAGCAGGTCGATCGCGCCGAGTCGTCCGACGCCCAGGATGTCTCCCGGCTCGTCTTCCTCTCTTCCCTCTCCCAGGCCGTTAATCCCACCCTCGGCCTCGACCGCTCGGAGATCGTCACCTACCTGGCCGCGCCCGGCCGCGACCTCGGCAATCTCAATGCCGTGATCGATCGCCTCCAGACCGAGGCCTGGTATCTGCACCCCGCGCACTACGGCCGGCTGCTCTTCAAGAACACCGAGAACCTCATCGCCAAGCTTGAAACCTACACCCGCGGCGCCCTCCCCGAGCAGCGCGAGGGCGAACTCCGCACCCGCCTGGAAGAGATGTTCCGCCCGGCGCTTTCGGTCCTCTATCAGAAGGTCCAGGCGCTGCCCGCCCTCGATGAGGTCGAGCCCTCGCAGGACAGCATCACCCTCGTCATCTTCCGCCCGTCGTCCCAGGCGCTCGAAGATATCCGCCGCTTCTTCGAGCACGTCCAGTACAGGAACCGCGTCCTCTTCCTCACGGGCAACCCAGCCGCCTATGGCACCGTCCTCCAGCGCGCCGCTGAGCTGAAGGCCATCCGCTCCATCGTCAAGGAGCTTCGCGAGGACGGCCGCAAGGACACCGACCCCCAGATGGAGGAGGCCCTCACCCTCGCGACGAAGAAGGAGTCCGCCTTCTACCAGGCCTGCCGCGAGACCTTCCAGACGCTCTACTACCCCTCCGCCCGCGGCCTCACGCCCCTGGAGCTGGACCTCAAGTACGTCGCTAACCAGTACAACGGCGAGGTCCAGATCATGACCGCCCTCAAAGACGTCTCCCGCTTCACCGAGGACACCGGCGCCGACAGCACCTTCCGCGCCACCCTGGAGCGCAAGCTCTGGCCCGGCGACGCGCGCGAGGCGTCGTGGAGCGACATCCGCCGCCGCGCCGCCACCGACCCCTCCTGGGTCTGGCACCATCCCCGCGCGCTCGAAAGCCTCAAGGACGAGCTGATCAAGCGCGACATCTGGCGCCAGAACGGCAACTTTATTGACCGCGGCCCTTTCGAGCGCCCGACCGCCACGGTCTCGGTCCGCGTCATGACCCGCAGCGACAACACCGGCGAGGTTGTCCTCCGCGTCCAGCCCCAGCACGCCGATACGGTCTACATGAGCAAGAGCGGTCCCGCCACCACGGCGTCGGAGAAGCTGGACCGCTTCGACTTCCCCATCACTGCGCTGCGCCTCTCCTTCCTCGCCGTCGACTCCACCGGCGTCCATGAGACCGGCGAGCCGGTCACCTGGCAGAACACGATCACCCTCAAGTACAAGATCTTCCCGGACGGCCCCGTCCGCCGCTGCGAGCTGCGCGCCGCCCCCGGGGCCGCCGTCCGCTACACCACAGACGGCTCGGCTCCTGATACGCTCGGTCAGTCTTACACTGAGACCTTCGCCGTGCCCGACGGCTGCCGCTTCATCCAGGCCATCGCCGAGGCGGACGGCATCCGCTCGGACGTGCTCCGCATCGATGTCCCGCCCGCCCGTGGCAGCGGCGCCGGCGGCAAGGTTGCGCCGATCATCGACCCCGCCCGGCCCGCCGTCTGGAAACGGGCCCACCGGCTCGGCGACACCCACGCCGCCTACACTTGGCTGGAGACCATCCGCCGCCACGATGCCCAGATCGGCGGCTTGGCCCTGGTCGTCATGAAGCGCGGAGACGACAATTGCTGGGTGGACTTCCGCACCGGCCCCGGCGTCCTCCAGGGCGCCGCTGCTGTGGTGGAGCACGCGGATCGCCTCAAGGTCCTCATCCCCGACGGTAGTCTTAATCTGGAGGCCGAGCTGCTCCGCTTCGAGACCGGCCGCGATTTGGAGGACACTCTCCGCGACCTTAAGATCGAGCCCGATCCTGCTGAGGTGTCGCAGTAGCCCATGCCGCCACACCGCACTCTCGGCTTCGGTTTCGACCCGGGCGATGCCCCCTACCACTTCACTGTCACCATCCCAAGGGATGGCGCCGGCCCCGTCGTGCTCTGCGAATGCCTCACCTGGGACGCAGCATCCGCCGGCCGCCGCTCGCCGTCCGAGCCGGCCCCTGGCTCGACTTCCGACTCCAAGCTCCCGACTCCCGCCCCCGACTCCCGCCCCAAGGCCATCCTCGAC
>WBZO01002717.1_pt1 | contig 22279 bp, 20 predicted proteins | sample 5204261 | NCBI WGS metagenome assembly WBZO01 (sample SAMN12412400, study PRJNA552823) | activated sludge metagenome | isolation source: activated sludge from anammox sidestream of wastewater treatment plant... | place: USA: North Carolina | collected 2017-09 | reverse complement strand
CGACGATGCGAGCGGCGTCGCCGCCATGCTCGCCCTCGCACGTGCGTTCGCGCGGAGCCCGCAGCCGCGCACGATCCGGTTCGTCGCGTTCGTCAACGAGGAGCCGCCGTACTTCTGGACCCCGTCAATGGGAAGCCTCGTCTACGCGAAGGCGTGCAAGGCGCGGGGCGACGACGTCGTCGCGATGCTCAGCCTCGAGACGCTCGGCTACTACTCGGGCGAGCCGGGGAGCCAGAAGTACCCGCCGATCGTGCGCTGGTTCTATCCGGACACGGGAGACTTCGTGGGCTTCGTCGGCGATCTCGGCTCGCGATCGCTCGTCCGCGAGTCGGTGCGCACGTTCCGCGGCGCGGTCCGGTTCCCGTCCGAGGGCGCGGCGCTTCCGTCGTTCGTGCAGGGCGTCGGCTGGAGCGACCAGTGGTCGTTCTGGCAGGTCGGCTACCCGGGCGTGATGGTCACGGACACGGCGCCGTTCCGCAACCCGCACTACCACACGCCCGACGACGTCCCGGCCACGTTGGACTACGACCGCCTCGCCCGCGTCGTGCACGGGCTCGAGGCGGTCGTTCGCACGCTCGCCGAGTAGGCGGCGGCTACCTCCGGTTCTTGCGTCCGCGCGCGACACCGAACGCGGCGACGCCGAGCCCGAGCGCGATCGCGAGGCCGTTGCCCGAGCTGCCGCTCGAGCCGGTGGTCGAGCAGCCGCCGTCGTCCTCGGCGGGCGCGGCGCTCGTCGTACCGGAGTCCGCGCGCACCGTGGTCGCGCCGCTCGAGGACGAAGACGACGAGCTCGATCCGCCGCTGCTCGACGTGCTCGATCCTCCGCTCGACGAAGACGACGTCGAGCCGCCGTCCGTACCGCCGTCGGTCGCGGAGGTCGCGCACTGATCGGTGCCCGACGGATCCGCGACGATGTCTCCCTTGATCTCGCCGCCCGCGTTCGCGGCGGTGTGCAGGTTGATGTACGTGCCGCCGCCGAGGATCTCGGTGCCCTGGCTCGAGCTGACGTCCACGAGGATCGGCATCGGGCTCGCGGCGGCGGTGAGGCTCACCAGGACACCGTCGGCCGCGTCGTGGATGTGCGCCGCCGTGACCGGGCCCGTCAGGCCGGCGTAGGTCACCGTTCCGCAGAGCTTGCCCGCGGCGTCGTCGTAGGTGAGGACCGCCGAGCCGGTGCCGCTCCCCGCGGTCGCCGTGAACGTGGCCTTCAGATTGTGCTTCGCGGCGAGCGCGTTCGAAGCGAGGAGCAGCACCGCGAGCGCGCTGCCGAGGGCAAGCGAGGTCTTCATGACCGTGGATGGTCACCGACCTTCTCCGGTCACGCAAGCCGCAGCTCAGGCGCGTCTGCGCCGGCGGGAGAGCGCGCCCGCGGCGATCGCGACGCCCGCCGCGACCACGATCCCGTTCGAGGTCGAGGCGCCGCCGGTGGTGGAGCAGCCGCCTCCGTCACCCGGCGGATCGTTCGCCGTCGCGCCGGCGTCGGTGGCGCCGCCGCTGCTCGCCGCGCCGCCGCTGCTCGAGGAGCTGCTCGACGTCGCGCCCGCGTCGCTGCCCGTGGATGCCGGGCACGTCTCGGTGCTCTCGGCCTTGTAGATCTGTCCACGGATCTCGCCGCCCGGGCTCTTCTCGGTGTGGATGTTGATGTACAGCTCGCCCGCGCTCAACGCGGCGACGCCGTCGGGATCGAGCTTGATCGGCGCGCCCGGATCGATCGCGATGACGCCGTTCAAACCCGGCGGGGTGAGGTTCCGGTAGACGCTGCCGCTCTCGCCGCACTTCGCCCGGTGGATGTGCTGGTTCGTCACCTTCGTGCCGTCGGCCAGCGTCAGCTCGATCGTGCCGCGAAGCTCGCCGGTCGCATCGTCGAGCTCGAGGTCCGCAGTGCCGTTGCTCGCCGAGTCCGTGGGAGGCACCTCCTGCTTGCCGTCGATCGTCGCCCTGTACTTCACGATCGCCGCGCCCGAGATCGACGAGAGCAGGAGCGCGGCGGTGCCGACGGGGACGACAAGCGAGAGCTTCATGGCCCAGGAAGCTGGGCCCGCGGCGGCCCCATCGCAAGGCTCGAACGTACGGAAATCATGGATGAATACGCGACCGCGCGCCGCGCGTCAGTCGGTCGCGCCGCGGCTGCGTCGGAGCAGATCCGTGTAGAGTGCAACCTGATGCTCGAACTGCTCGCGCACGTTCGGGAGCTTGCTCGCTGCGGCCGCGGCCGCAGCGCGGAGGGCATCGCCCCCGTCCTCGATCCGACCGAGCAGGCGCATCACCGCCGCCGCACACGCCTCGACGTCCTCGCTGCGGTAACGCTCGCCGGACGCGGGGTCGTGCATCTCCGCGGCGCCGCCCTCGTCCGGGACGACGCACGGCATCCCGCAGCTCATCGCCTCGGCGATCGAGAGACCGAAGGTCTCGAACGGGCACGCATGCACGAGCGCATCGGCGCTGGCGAGGACGCGCGCGAGCTCCTCGCGTCCCTTCACGAAGCCGCGGAACACGACGTCGCGTGCGTAGGGGGAGGCATCGACGCGCGCCTTCATCCGCGCGCGCTCCGGCCCGTCGCCGACGAGCACGAGCACCGCGTCGCGCTGCGAGCGGACGCGGAGGAAGGCGTCGATGACGATGTCCCAGCGCTTCTCGATCGCGAAGCGCCCGACGGCGACGAGGAGCGGCGTCGCGTCGTCTCGCGTGTCGCGTCCGGCGAGCGCGAGGAGCTCGCGCCGAGCCTCGAAGCTGCGCGCGTCCTCGCGGAAGACCTCGCGCTCGACGCCGAACGGACGGAGGACGACGCGGGGGACTCCATGCCCCGCGAGCTTCGCCGCCTGCCACTGGCTCGCGACCAGCGTGGCCTCGCAGCGCTCGGCGATGTTCCGGACGAGCGACCAGAGCGAGGAGGCGAGGGGACGCGTGAGGAGGGACGTCGCCGGTCCGACGAGGCCGGCCTTGGCCTGGAGCACGCCGGCGTAGGTGTCGATGAAGTCCGAGTGCCACTGGAACGTGCGGATGCCGTACGTCCCGGGCCGCGCGCGGAGCGCCCCCGCGGCCGCGAGGTAAGGGGAGTGGATCTCGAGGACGTCAGGCCGCTCACGCTCGACGATCGCCCGGATTTTGTCGAATCGCGTGAGGAGGTGGTACGTCGGATCGTAGGGCGACGCGGGCCCGCGGATGCGGATGACCCGTGCACGCCCGGCAGACCGTGCTAGAGGGCCACCCGCCGTAGTCTCCAGCACCTCGTCCGCACCGCCTGGCGCGACCACGACGTGCTCGTGCCCGAGTTGGCACAAAACGTGACCCTTGAGAGATAGATGGCTTCGAACCCCGCCTCCCCTTTCGGAATAGAATTCCGTAACGTCGAGGATCTTCAAGGCGAGCGCTCCGTGAGCAATGCCGGTGCCGCGCACGGACTTACGCAGCGCGCTTCGCTTCCTCGCTCCGCGTTTTCTCGATCGGCGGCCGCGGCCAACGAGACCAGCGAAACGCCGTTCGCGGCGCTGAGCGCGCGGCACGGTCGTCCTCTCAGGGTGGCCATCCTCAGCGATTTCACGAGAATCCCGTACGCCAACGGTGCAGCGTTCCAGACACGCTTCCTGTACCAAGAATTGCGTCGGTGTGGTCACGAAGTCACAGTCATCGGCCCACATGATCCGGATGCCAGGCCGGACGAGCTGCCGCCCAACACGGTCGGGCTGCCCTCGGTCCCCCTGAAGACCTATCCCGGTCTGCGTCTCCCGATGCCCATCGAGCGGTGGGTCTATGACGCCAGCCGCTGGAACTTCGACATCTGCTTCGCGCAGGCGACGAGCCTCTCGCTGCACTTCGGCGTCTGGCTCCGCAAGATGAAGGGCATCCCCCTCTTGTGCGTGAACACCACGCACCTCGCGGCGGCCTACGACGTCCTTCTCCCGGAGAACGCAAAGAAGCTCGGTTGGGTCAACACCGGCCTCGAGCTCGCGCTCAAGCGCCCGTGCGAGAACCACTTCGCGAGCATCTACAACGACTCCGACGGCCTGGTCGTCCTCTCCGAGGGCCTCCGGTCGTACTGGCGCGAGCGCGGCGTCACGGCGCCCATCCACGTGATCCCGCGCGCGGTGCAGCCCGAGATCTTCGACAAGCCGCTCGGAGAAGATCCGTACACGCATCTGGAAGGCGCGAGCGACTCCGCATGGCGCGGCTCGCGTCTGCTCTGCGCGGGCCGTCACACGCGCGAGAAGTCGCAGGACCGGATCATCCGCATCTTCGCGCGCCACATCGCGCCCGTGGATCGCGAGGCGACGCTCACGCTCCTCGGCGAGGGCCCGGACACCGAGTACTACCGCCGCGTCGCGCGCGAGGAAGGCGTGGCCCACCGCGTCTTCTTCCCCGGCGAGGTGCCGTTCACGAAGATGCCGGACTTCTACGCGTACGCGGACGTCTTCGTGCACGCGTCGCTCAGCGAGACCTACGGCAACGTGATGGGCGAGGCGCTCTGGTGCGGGACGCCGACCGTCGCGTTCGCCGACGGGATGGGCGTGTCCTCCCAGATCAAGGGCGGGGTCAACGGCGTCCTCCTGTCGCCCGGCAGCAAGAGCAAGCGCGACGAGCGCGAGGCCGACGCCGCGTTCGCGCGCGCGGTGCTCGACCTGCTCGCCGATCCGCAGGAGCGCGCGCGCCTCGGCAAGGCCGCGTCGAAGATGGCGCGCGAGCGGAGCTCTCCGCTCGCCGTGCAGCAGCGCATCGCGGACGCGTTCCGTCACGCGCAGGAGCACGCGGCCGCGTGCGGGATCCGCGCCGCCGCGGACGGCCCGCGCGTCCTCCGGTGGCTGACGACGCTCGACCAGTTCAAGTCGTGGGCGGCGATCAACGGCGGGCTCTACCTGGCCGGCCACTTCCGTCCGGCGGACGATCACCGCAAGACGAAGGCGCAGCTGCATCCCCAGATCGGCCGCTGATCGCGGACGCGCCCGACGACGCGCCCGAGGAGCCGACAGGAGGCGTCCCCGCGGACGCCGATGTAGGCGATCCGCGCCTTGAAGCGCGGCTTGCGTTCGTGGGCGGGAGGCGGGATCCTTATTTCGATGGGGAGCTTCACACCTCCCCCGACGACGGCGCTCGCGCCCGGCGATCGGTTGGATCGATACGAGCTGCTCTGCGTCCTCGCGCAGGGCGGGATGGGCACCGTCTGGCTCGCGCGCCTGAGCGGGAAGCTCGGGTTCGAGCGCCTCGTCGCGCTGAAGACGATCCTGCCCTCGTACACGACCGACCAGCAGTTCCGCGCGATGTTCCTCGACGAGGCGGGGATCGCGGCCCAGGTCGATCACGAGAACGTCGCGCGGATCCTCGAGATCGGCGAGGACCGCGGGTTCCTCTACTACGCGATGGAGCTCGTCGACGGCGAGTCGCTCCGGAAGCTCTATCGCGACATCCGGATGCAGGGGCAGGTCTTTCCCCTGGGGGTCGCGCTCCGCATCTGCGCGGATGCATGCGCCGGACTGCACGCCGTCCACGAGCTGCGTGGCCCGGACGGACGCTACCTCGAGGTCGTGCACCGCGACGTCTCCCCCCAGAATGTGCTCGTCACGGTGCGAGGCACGACGAAGCTCATCGACTTCGGCGTCGCGAAGGCCAAGGAGCGCCGTACCGAGGAGACGACGGCCGGCACCCTGAAGGGCAAGCTCGAATACATGGCGCCGGAGCAGGCCGCGGGCGAGCCGATCGATCGGAGGGCCGACGTCTATTCGATCGGCGCGATCCTCTACGAGCTTCTCGCCGGCCGGCCGGTGCGCGAGACCGACGAGGGACGCCAGCTCCTCGCGCTCCACGAGCTGGTGACGGGCGTGCCGTATCCGCCCCTTCCGCCGAACGTCCCCCACCTCGTGAGGTCGGTCGTCGATCGCGCGCTCTCGCGCGATCCGAACGTGCGCTACCGGTCGGCCGACGAGCTCCGTCACGCGCTCGAGCAGGTGATCCTGGCGACCGGCCACAGCGCGACGACGGACGACGTCGCGGCCGTGCTCGCGCACTTCTCGCGCGAGCGCACGGCGAAGCGGAAGGAGGCGATCGAGCTCGCGGTCCGCGCCGCCGCGGAAGGGCGCATCGCGCAGGAGCAAGCGCAGAACGGAAGGCAGGAGAAGACGATCGTCGCGCCCGTCCACCGGCGTCAGGGGGACGTACGGACCGGGCCGGTCTTCGCTCCGTACGGAGCGGGCGCATCGGGAGGATTCCCCGCGGCACCGTCCTCGTCGCCGGTCGTGTCGAGCCCGTTGCCGGGTGACGGGCCGCCCACCGGTCCGTCGATGCGCACGATGGAAGGCGCGTCGATGAGCGCGCGCCCGCTCGCGTTTCCGATGCCTCGGCAGCGCTCGGCGCCGACGCGCGTCCTCGCCGGGGCGCTCGTCCTCGGGCTCGTCGCGCTGCTCGGGGTGGTGGCGGGGGTGGTCCTCACGAAGCGCGGCCTGCCGATCGGCGGAGCCGTCGCGGCGGCGCCGACCCCGGAGCCGATGCCCGTGCCGGTGCCGATGCCGGCGGTGTCGAGCTCCGTCGCTGCCCCGGTCGAGACCGCGCCACCGGCGGTCCTCGATCCGTCGCCGGGAGCGAGCGCCGCCGCGCCCGCGAGCGCATCGGCGGTGTCGTCGTCCTCGCCGTCGCCGTCCGCCTCGAGCGCGCCGGCGGCGAGCGCGCGGACGACGAAGCCTGCGGCTGCCCCGGCGAACCGTCGGACCGGGCCGGCGCCGCCCCGAGGTCCGACGCGCATCGGTGGAACGAAGCCCGAGGCTGACGACGACTATGGCTTCTAGCGCGCGTGCGTTCGCCCTTGCGGTGCTCCTCGCCGCAACATCCGCGAGCGCCGCGTCGACGCCGACCACGGCCGAGCGCGAGACGGCGCGGCGGTTGATGGACGAAGGAAAGACGAGGACGAAGGCCGGCGATCTCCAGCGGGCGCTCGAGGCGTACCTGAAGGCGCACGAGATCATGCACGTGCCGACCACGGCGATCGCCGTCGCCCGGACGCAGTACGCGCTCGGACACCTCGTCGAGGCACGCGACGCGGCGCGCGAGGTCCTGCGTCACGCGCGCCAGCCCGGCGAGCCCGCGGTCTTCGAGCACGCGCGCAAGCAGGCGAGGGAGATCGACACGCAGCTCGAGGCGCGCATCCCCACCGTGAGGATCCGCCTCCGTGGCGCTCCGGCGTCGAAGGTCCTCGTCGACGACGTCGAGTTCCCGCTCTCGGCCCTCGGCGAGCCGGTGGCGATGAACCCGGGCGCGCGCACGATCGTGGCGAAGGGCGAAGGCGGCGCCGAGGCGAAGACGCAGGTTGCGCTCTCGGAGAAGGACGTCAAGGAGGTAGAGCTCGAGCTCGTGCCGGCGGCGGCGCAGGGCTCCGGGACGGCGACGCCGAGGCGGACGGTGACCGGACCGTCGCTCGACGGGGACGACGCGGGTGGGGAGCGCAGCGGCGCGGCGAACGCGCTCGTCTACGGCGGCTTCGGTCTCGCCGCGACGGGCGTCGTCGTGGGCGGCGTCACCGGGCTCTTCGCCTTCTCCAAGGCGGGGGACGTCAAGCCCCAGTGCGAGAACAACGTCTGCGATCCCTCGGTCGCGAGCGATCTCGAGAGCACGAGGACGATGGCGACGGTCTCGAACATCGCCTTCGCCGCGGCCGCGGCGGGCACGCTCCTCGGCGTCGTCGGGCTCGTGCTGCCCAGGACCCGCGTCGCGACGAGCGCGATCCTTCTCGTGCCCGCCGGCGCCGGAGTGAGGGGCACGTTCTGATGCGCCGGCTGATGCTGCTGGCATCCGGCCTCGTCGCCGCATGCGCGGCGGTCGTCGGCGTCGACGAGCTCGAGGTCGGCGAGTGCAAGGGCGGCCTCTGCTTCGCCGACGCCGGCGGCGACGACGCGACCGGCGGGGGCGACGCGCCCGACGACGACATCCGGTCCGACGCCGGCGGCGACGCCGGTCTGCCGTGCAGCGGCGAGGCCGGACCGCGCGCGGTGCGGGTCGGGCCGCCCGAGAACAGCTTCTGCATCGACAGCACGGAGGTCACGTACAAGCAGTACCTCGCGTTCGTCGAAGCGGGCGTCGACGCCAAGGCGCAGCCGCCCGAGTGCGTCTGGAACACGTCGTTCGCCCCGACGGCGCTCGGCAACGACGACTATCCCGTCGCGAACGTCGACTGGTGCGATGCGCTCGCGTACTGCAAGTGGGCCGGCAAGCATCTCTGCGGAAAGGCCGTGAACGGCAAGTACGTCGGGACGGTCACGCAGGCGGACGTCGGCGACTACAACACGCACGAGTGGCTCATCGCCTGCTCGGCGCAGAAGAACCGCTACCCGTACGGCAGCATCCCCGACGGAGGCGCGTGCAACGTGGGCGAGAACGACGCCGGGCGCACGCTTCCGGTCGGCAGCAAGGCCGGCTGCGAGGGCAGCTACCCTGGCGTGTTCGACATGGTCGGCAACGTCTGGGAGTGGTTCGACGGCCCGTGCCGCTCCGACGCCGGCCTCGAGGTCGACGGCGGCGACGGCGGCCCCGCGAGCCACGAGTGCTGGGTGAAGGGCGGTGGCTACCTCAACCGCGGATCGAACATCGACTGCCGTGTCGACGGGCTCGGCTCGCGACGCGACACGAAGGTGCCGTTCGTGGGGTTCCGGTGCTGCTCGGACTGATCGGCGAGTCCGGCGCTCGACCGCCGACCACGGACTCGAACGCTCGAACCCCTAACCCTCGAGCGAGCGAAAGCGAAGCGGCTCCGCCACGTTCTTCACGGGCATGCTCCGCACCGCGCCGAAGCGGAACGGGTGGTCCGTCGGAAGGGCGGCGATGGCCTCCTCCATGACGAGGATCTCGTCCCTGCCGGCGCAGCCCTGGAGGCGCGCCGTGTTGTTCATCCCGCTCGAGAAGCCGGTGAAGTTGCTGTTCGGACCGAACTGCCCGACGAACAGGGGCGCGAGGTTCACCCCGGTCGACACGCCGACGCCGACCTCCTTCAGGTTCTCGAAGCCGACGCGCTCGGGCAGCTTGTTGGTCATCGCGCGGATCTCGACGGCGCACTGGATCGCGCGCGCGAGCCGCTCGCCCGGTGGCTCGTCGTAGAACGGCGGACCGAAGAGCGCGATGATGCAGTCGCCGACCATCTTGTCGAACACGCCGCCGTGCTGCCAGACGATCTCGACCGCGTCGCGGCTCCACGTCTCGACGAGCTCGGCCACCTTCGCGGGCGTCTTGAGGACCTTCTCCGAGAGCTTGGTGAAGCCGGAGATGTCCACGTAGAGGATGCCCACCGTCTCCTCGCGCGGCGCGAGGTAGCGCTTCTCGTACTCGTCGCTCGAGAGGAGCCTCGCGACGTCGTCGGGGCGGAACGAGTAGGCGAGCGATCGCCACTCCTTGTTGAAGTCGACGACGCGCTGGCGGATGAACCCGGCGAAGGCGCTCAAGAGCTCGCGATCGTAGGTGTTGAACGGGCCGTTCTTCGAGGTGACGACGACCTTGCCGACGACGACGCTCTTCGTGATGCCGTTGATGAGCACCTCTTCCTGCGCGTCCTTGACCCCGAGCTCGTCGAGCAAGGCGCTCCCTTCGCCCGCGAGGTACTGGCGGCCCAGGAGGCGGATCGGCGCGTGCGTCTGGTGCTTGTCGGTGAGGGTGTCGACCTCGAGGTTCGCGCCGTTGAACATCTGCACGTGGAGCGTCTTCGCGGCGCTCTCCTCGGCGACGTAGACGAGGACCATGCGATCGATCGGGATGGCCTCGGCGAGCACGGCGACCGCCTGCTTGACGCCCTCGCCGAGCACGCGGTGACGGAGCGCGTTGCCGAGCTTCATCATCACGAGGTGCTTCTCGCGCATCGCGCGGACGCTGAAGAGGTGGTTATCGAGCACCTCGCACACCGTGTCGAGCGCCTCGGCGAGGCGCGTCGCATCGGCGCCGGCCGGCGCGACGAGACCGGCGCGCCCGAACCACGCGCCTGCGACGTCGAGGTGCTGCGCCACCAAGACGCGCTCTCCCGCGATCGCGACCCGCTCGCGGCGCTCCTCGCTCGTGCGCGCGAAGACATCGTCCTTCTGCGGGATGACGAGCGGCTTTCCGCTGGTGGACCACGAATAGAGATGGAGGCCGAGGTCCTCCCCGTAGGTCTCGACGAACGCGCCGTCGGCGCCGAGCCGCTCGGTCACGCGCGGGAGCAGGGCCCCGAGCACCTCGCTGACGCTCCACCGCTTCACGAGGCCCTCCTCGATCAGCTCGTCGATCGTGTCTCGCAGCTCGTAGAGCTCGCGCATGGCGTCCAGCGGCATGCGCGTCATTGTGCCATAGAACCCTTCAGGCTTCGTATGGGACGCTCGGCGCCTGGGCCGCCATGGCGGGGCTATCCACGTACCCCACGAGGGCCTGGGCGAGCGCAGGATTGTTGCGGACGTGGAACGAGAGCTCGAGGCCGTTCGCATCGTAGAGGGCGATGCTGCGGAGGCCGCCCTTGATGACGCGCACGAGGCGCCGGACCTGACCGTGCGGAATCCACTTCGGAGGGTCCTTGCCCTTCACCAGGATGAACCGCTGCGTCGTGATGACGATCGTCTCGCGATGGTCCATCAGGGCGCCGACGAGGAAGATGACGCCGATGACCGCGACGAGCAGCAGCGCGCCGACGATCGCGAGCACGATCCGCGTCGTCTTGCCGTCGTCGTGCTTGTAGAAGACGACGCGCTCGCCCGGGGCGAGGGGGATCCCCTTCACCGTGGGCGGCGCCATGGGCGTCATCGGGCCGCCCCACGGCTGCGGCGTCGGCGCGGGCCCGTGCGCGACCCAGGGGGCCTGCGGAGGAGGGGACGGGGGCTGCATGGACGTTACGCCAGTGTAACCGACCCGCGTGGGATCGATGCCGGCGTCGTCAGCGATCGCAGGCGCGGGGGACCCGGGCAGCGCGCGTCCGCCTCTTGCCGCAAGCGCCCGGGACGCCTAAAGGAACGGGCCCATGCGAGCCGATTGGGTTTCGAAGCGGTCCGGGGCGAACGTCACGCAGATGCACTACGCGCGCAAGGGCGTGGTCACCGAGGAGATGGCGTACGTCGCCGAGCGCGAGAAGGTCGCCCCCGAGCTCGTCCGCAGCGAGGTCGCGCGCGGCCGCCTCATCATCCCGGCGAACGTCAAGCACACGAACCTCGAGCCGATGGGAATCGGTATCGCGCTCTCGTGCAAGGTGAACGCGAACATCGGGTCGAGCGCGGTCACCAGCGACGTCGAGAAGGAGCTCCGCAAGCTCGCCATCTCGCTCAAGTACGGCGCCGACACGGTCATGGACCTGTCGACCGGCGGCGACATCGACGGCATCCGCCGGGCGATCATCGCCCATAGCCCGGTGCCGATCGGGACCGTGCCGATCTACCAGGCGCTCCAGAACGTGAAGAGCGTGTCGAAGCTCACGGCCGCTGACATGATCGACATGCTCGAGCACCAGGCGCAGCAGGGCGTCGACTACTTCACGATCCACGCCGGCGTGCTCGTCGAGTACCTGCCGCTCGTGAAGGACCGCATCACGGGCATCGTCTCGCGCGGCGGCTCGATCATGGCGCAGTGGATGATCGAGAACCACAAGCAGAACCCCTTCTATACGCACTGGGACAAGGTCCTCGAGATCTGCGCGAAGTACGACGTTTCGATCAGCGCCGGCGACGGCCTCCGGCCCGGGTGCCTCGCGGACGCGAGCGACAAGGCTCAGTTCGCGGAGCTCGCGACGCTCGGCGAGCTCACGAGGCGCGCCTGGGAGAAGGACGTGCAGGTCATGATCGAGGGCCCTGGCCACGTGCCGTTCGATCAGATCGAGATGAACGTGAAGAAGGAGATGGAGCTCTGCCACGAGGCCCCCTTCTACGTGCTCGGCCCGCTCGTGACCGACATCGCCCCCGGCTACGACCACATCACGAGCGCGATCGGCGCGACGATGGCGGGGACGGCCGGCGCGGCGATGCTCTGCTACGTGACGCCGAAGGAGCACCTGGGCCTGCCGGACGAGAAGGACGTCAAGGACGGCCTCATCGCCTACAAGATCGCGGCGCACGCGGCGGACGTCGCGCGCCACCGTCCGGGCGCGCGCGATCGCGACGACGCGCTCAGCCGCGCGCGCTACGCGTTCGACTGGAAGGAGCAGTTCCGCCTGTCGATCGATCCCGAGATCGCGCAGGAGATGCACGACGAGACGCTCCCCGACGAGTACTTCAAGACCGCCGAGTTCTGCTCGATGTGCGGCCCGAAGTTCTGCTCGATGCACATCAACCGCGCGGTCGAGGAGTTCAACAAGAAGGTCGAGGCGGACACGAAGGCGGGCAAGCGCTCGCTCGAGGTGGTGTCTGGCTGAGGCGTCGCCGAAGCTCCGGGTGAAGCCGCGCATCGCGCTCGCCGTCGGGGCGGCGCTCGGCGTCGGCCTCGCGCTCTTCGCGACGTGCGGCGGGTGCGGGCGCTCCGGCACCGGCAACGGGGCGGGCGCCGCCGCGGGGCCGGGGGCGAGCGGCAGCGGGGCCGTGATGGAAAGGGCGGCGCCGATCGACGCGCGCGCGCTCCGGGATCCGCAGATGTGGGCTGCCGCCAAGGAAGGCGAGCACGAGGACCTCGCGACGCTCGCCGTGCACGAGGGCGCCGCGGGGCTCGTCGAGGCGGCGTCCGATCCCGAGCTCCGGCTCACGGCCATCCGGGCGATGGCCTACGCGCGCGGCTGGGCGCAGCTCCCTTACCTGGCGACCGCCGCCGCGGGTAAGGACGAGGCCGAGGCCAGGGCCGCGCTCGAGTCGGTGGTCGATCTCGCCGCCCGGCCGCGGCGCTCCGAGGACCCGGAGGACGCGACCGAGCTCGCCGACGGATGCGACAAGCTGCTGAAGGTCGCCTGGGCGACCGACGGCGAGCGCGGGCGGCGCATCCAGGCGATCCGCGCGCTCCGGATGATGCCCTGCCCGAAGGCCGATCTCCCCACGGATCTCGACGCGCGCTGAGCGTGTATCGACATCGCGCCCTCTCGGATAGAGTTGTCTTCGATGGCTGACTCCGCTCCCGTATCGAGCGTGTACGGCAACGAGGCCTACATCAACCAGCTGCTGGCCAAGGCGGTCGCTGCCAAGGCGAGCGACATCCACCTCAAGGTCGGCATCCCTCCGGCGGCGCGTGTCCGCGGGGATCTCGTCTTCTTCCGGACGGAGCCGCTCCGGCCCGAGGATACGGAGAACATCGCGCGGGTCGTGATCAAGGACCCCAAGGTGAAGGCCGAGGTCAGCACGCTCCGCGAGCACGACACGGCCTACGCGGCGACGGGCGTGGGGCGCTTCCGCGTGAACGTCTACCGGCAGCGCGGGACGCTCGGCATCGTCATGCGCGCGATCCCCACCAAGATCCCCGCGTTCGAGGAGCTCGGCTGCCCCGCGCCGTGCGCGACGCTCGCGGAGAAGGACCGCGGTCTCGTCCTCGTCGTCGGCGCCGCGGGCAACGGCAAGAGCTCCACGCTCGCGGCGATGATCGGCCACCTCAACCGCACGCAGCCGCTCCACATCGTCACGATCGAGGACCCCATCGAGTTCCTCCACGAGGACGACAAGTCCAGCGTCAGCCAGCGCGAGGTCGGCATCGACACCGGCACGTTCGCCGACGCGCTCCGCGCCGCGCTCCGCCAGGACCCGGACGTGATCCTCGTCGGCGAGATCCGCGACGAGCTCACGCTCGACATCGCCCTCAAGGCGGCGGAGACGGGCCACCTCGTCCTCTCGACCCTTCACACGCCCGACGTCTCGCGCACCGTCGGCCGCATGCTCGCGCTCGCCCCGAAGGGGCAGCCCGGCTCGAGCGAGGAGATGCGCGAGCGCATCGGCGACACGCTGCAGGGCATCATCGCGCAGCGCCTCTTGCCCCGGAAGGACGGGACCGGCCTCGCGCTCGCCGCCGAGGTGCTCGTCGCGACCGGCACCGTGCGCGAGTCGATCAAGCGCCCCGAGGGCAACCCGTCGCTCAAGGAGCTGATGGAGAAGGGCACGCACCCTTACGGGATGCAGACCTTCGAGATGCACCTGAAGCAGCTCCTCCAGCAGGGGCTCATCGACAAGGAAATCGCGCGCGCCGCAGCCGGGTTCTGATCGGGGGCCTCGCGTGCGCGTCGCGTTCGTCCTCTTGTTCGTGGCCGGCTGCGCCACCGGCAAGAAGGATCGCGCGACGCCTGCGCCCTCCGCCTCCGCGTCGTCGGTCGCGTCCGTCCTCTCCGCGCCCGGGCCCGTGCAGAAGGAGCTCGCGATTGACGCGGGGCCGCGCCGGGTCGGGACGTGCGAAGTCGGCGCCGAACGACGCTTCACCCTCGCGCACGTCAACGACCTCCAGGCGCGCTACTCGGACCGCATCGCCGGCAAGAGCCGCTACGCCTTCATCGCGGGCTACCTCCGTCAGCTCAAGCGCGAGCGGCCGGAGACGCTCGTGCTCGACGCCGGCGATGACTACGAGAAGGGCGCGCTCGCCGAGCTGCGGTCGAACGGCGAGACCACGCGCCAGATGGTGCAGGCGCTGCCGATCGACGTCCGCACGATCGGAAACCACGACTTCGCGTACGGGGACGACGCGCTCTTGAAGGACGTGCGCCAGTCCGCGCATCCCGTCCTCGCCGCGAACGTCAGGCACGCGAAGCGCGCCGCGGAGGAGCAGCCGTTCCGCCCGTTCGTCCGTGTCGACGTGGGATGCGTGAAGGTCGGCATCGTGGGCCTCGTCACGCGCGGGTTCGGCGCCGACGACCGGCCGAACGGCGAGCCGTTCCTCGGGGTGTTCGAGCAGGACGACCGGTACGTGACCGCCGCGCAGCGCGAGGTCGATGCGCACCGCGACGAGGTGGACGTCATGATCGCGCTGACGCACCTCGGCTTCATCGAGGACGAGAACCTCGCGGCGCGGGTGAAGGGGCTCGACCTCGTCGTCGGCGGACACTCGGAGGACCTCCTCGAGCATCCTGCGATGACGAAGCACGCAGACGGCACGCGCACGTGGGTCATGCAGGCCGGCCGCTACGGCGAGAAGATCGGCCGCGCGGAGATCGTCGTCGGCGCCGCGGGGCCGAAGAGGGTCTCGTTCGCGAGCTACCGCATCGTCGACGTCGACGAGAGGCTGCCGGCGGCGGACGATGTCGACGCCCTCGCGAAGAGGCTCGAGGCGGAAACCGTGCCCGATGCGCACGCCGTGATCGGGCGCGTGCGCGAGCCGGTGAAGCAGGGCAAGGGGATGGCCGATCTCGTGCGCCGCGCAGCCGAGTCCGAGTGGCAGGCGTCGGTCGTGGTGGTGGGACGCGATCTGTTCTTCGGCGGGCTCGCACGCGGCGACGTCACGCTGCAGAGGCTTTACGACGCGGTGCTCGTGCAGCGGCAGCCGTCCGGGACGAGCGGATTCAGCTCTCTCTGGACCTTCACGCTCTCGGGCGAAGACCTCGCTCGCTTCAAGAAGGCGCTCAGGCCGAGCTGGCGTTACGAGGTCGCGTTTCCTCCGCGCATCGAGCCGACGAAGAGCTATCGCGTCGTCATCGACAAGCGCGCGCTGCTCTTCGCCGATACGTACCTCGGTCCGCTCGCACCCGTGAAGCTGCCTGCGGGCGAGCTGCGCGGCGAGATGATCGATCTGCTCGAGCGCTACGCTCGGGCGCGGACCGCCGCGGGGCTCACGATCGACTGACCGTCCACTCGATCGCGCGGTCGACGTCGTCCGGCTTGGCGAACACGGGGCCGATCGACCGCGCGCGGTCGACCACGTCGCCCGTCTTCTCGCTGGTGAAGAACGCGATCGGCAGCTCGGGCGCCGCCGTCCGGAGACGAGCCGCGACGTCGGTGCCCCAGCCGTCGCCGAGATCGAGATCGAGGACCGCGCACACGAGCGTCGACGCGTCGACCTCGGAGGCCGCCTTCGCCGAGTCGCTCTCGACGACGTCCCACCCCTCGGCGCGGAGGCGCCGCGCGAGCGTCAGGCGCACGAGCGGCGAGTCATCGGCGACGAGCACCCGGCGCATCAGGGGTAGAAGACCACCTGGATGGCGCGCAGGTCGATCTGCGCACTGGCGCGTGCCATGGCGTTCTCGTCGGCGTCGACGCCGGCGCCGACCGTCGAGTGGACGACGATCTGTCCGGCGTTGGGAGGAAGAGGGAAGGAGCACCAGGCGTCGTCGAACGCGACCTCGGCGTTGAAGTCGGCAGAATCGAGCTGCGTCAGCGGGCCCACCCCTCCGCCGGGCTTGGCGGCGATCTGCTTCACGTCGCACCATGCGTAGGGGAGCGAGGCTTCTCCGATCCCGGGGACCTCGCTCTTGGTGAGGGCCACGCCCGTCGGGCTCTCGATCCGCGCGCCGACCGCCGCCCACGCCTCGGAGGAGATGCCGAACGACGCCGCGAGGACGGACATCTTCACCGATCCCTTCATCCTCACGCGCATGCTGCGCGCGGCCGCGGGCACCTGCACCTTGGCGCCTTTGCGGGCGCCGAGGATCGCGCAGTCGCTGTCGCCCCAGGTCTGGGTCTTCGATGCCGCCACCTTCATCGCCCCGCCGCTGAAGCTCCAGGTGTCTTGCACGTCCGGGCAGTCGACGCGGCGCGTGTCGGTCTCGGTGAACGACGTGAGCTCCTGCGTGGCGATCGGCGAAGGCGGCTCCTTCGGGAAGGAGAAGATCGGAGGCGCGAGCCGCGCCCGGCCGGCCCTGAGCTTCTCCGCCGACACTCGCAGGTCGATGCCGGCGCGCTTGATCGCGTCGGCCTGCAGCGCCTCGAGTCGGCCCTTCAGCGCGGAGCCCTGGATCTTCAGCTGGCCCGGATCGGTGATCGAGCCGAGAGCGACGAGATCCTTGCGCACCGGCGGGACGCGCGGGTCGTCCTTCATCGCCGCGACGATCTTTGCCGCGTCTTCCGTCTTGAGCCGCCGCAGCGCCTGCCGGTTCTCTCCTTCGATGTCTCGGCGGAGGGGGACGGGCGTCACCTTCGTCAGCTTCGGACCGGTCGGGTTGGGGGAGAGATCGGCGTGGGAGGTTCCGCTCGCTGCGAGCGCCATGGCGACGAGCAGCAGTGTCGACATCGTGCGGTGGGGCAAGCGCGGCCGGTGCATCGGCCCGTCTTAGCACGGCTCCGGCGGTCGTCCCGCAGCCCCAGGACGATCACCGGGGCGCTCCGTTTTGGTGCGGGCTCGCCCGCGCTCCCGGCGCGAAACCCCGGGAAATGCGGGCCCTCGCGATGGCACCGTCCTTGAAAGACGGGCTCGTCATGAAGATTCGTTTCTGGGGCGTCCGTGGGAGCATCGCTTCGCCCGGACCGGACACCGCCGCCGTCGGCGGCAACACGAGCTGCGTCGAGGTGGTCTGCGGGAAGACGCGCATCGTCCTCGACGCCGGGACCGGCCTGCGCGCGCTCGGCAACGAGCTCATCATGCGGCAGGAGGACCCGTCGCTCACGCTGCTGCTCTCGCACTACCACTGGGACCACATCCAGGGCCTGCCGTTCTTCGTGCCCGTCTACATGAAGACGACGAACCTCACGATCGTCGGCGGCCCCAACGGCATCATGAGCGTGCGCGAAGCGCTCGAGCGCCAGATGAGCGCGCCCGTCTTCCCCGTGCGGCTCGACGAGGTGGGGGCGAGGATCACGACACGCGAGGTCCGCACCGGTGAGGCCTTCGACGTCGGCGAGGCGCGCGTCCGTGTCGCGCGCGGGAACCATCCCGGCGGCGTCGTCGCCTACCGCATCGAGCACGAGGGCAGGAGCGTCGTGTACGCGACCGACACGGAGCACTACGCCTGCGTCGATCCCGCGCTGCGCGCCCTCGCGGACGGCTGTGACGTCCTGATCTACGACTCGCAGTACACGCCCGACGAGTACCGGACGAAGGTGGGGTGGGGCCACTCGACCTACGTCGCCGGCGCCGAGCTCGCGAAGGCGTCGGGGGCCCGGCAATACGTGCTCTTCCACCACGACCCGATGCGGTCCGATGCCGAGGTCGACGAGGTCGAGCGGCGGTCGCGCGAGCTCTTGTCCTCGAGCATCGCGGCCCGCGAAGGGCTCGTCATCGACGTCGAGGCCCGCTCGCCTCACCGGACGAGGACGGCAGCGTCCGGAGAAGCCACGGCGGCGTGAGAAGCGAGGTAGTCTCGGATCGGGCGGCCATCCTGCCTCGTCCGCGCGAGCGGGAGGTCCGGCCCGACTCGCCGATGAACCGCCTCTCGCTCCTCGTCGATCTCTCGTCCCTCCTCACGCGCGAGGTCGACTTCGACGCGCTGCTCGCGACGGCGTGCGAGCGCGTCGCCGAGGCGCTCGCGGCAGACCGCGCGACGATCTGGCTCGTCGACGCGGAGCGCAGCGACCTCGTCTCCCGCGTCGCGGTCCTCCCCGAGCTCTCGCAGCTGCGGCTGCCTCTCGGCCGCGGGATCGCCGGCTTCGTCGCGCGCACGGGCGAGGTGGTGCGCACCGACGAGGCGTCCGAGGATCCGCGCTTCGACCCCTCCGTCGACAAGGCGACCGGGTACACGACCCGATCGATCCTCGCGGTCCCGATCCGAGAAGAGGGCCCGGGACCCGTGCGTGGCGTCCTCCAGGTGCTCAACAAGTCGGAGGGCCGATTCGACGAAGAGGACGAGCGCTACCTCGTCGCGCTCGCGGCGCAGATCGCGCGCGCGTTCTCGCTCACGACCCTGCGGCCCGCGGACGCGGGCGGACCCGGCCTCACGCTCCGCGGACCGTTCAACCGCATCGTCGGGCGCAGCCCGGAGCTCCGCGCCGTCTACGAGCGCGTCACGCTCGCGGCGCAGACCGATGCCACCGTGCTCCTCCGCGGCGAGACCGGAACGGGCAAGGGACTCTTCTCGCGCGCGATCCACGTCAACTCGGCGCGGCAGGCCGGTCCGTTCGTGGTCGTCGACTGCACGACGCTGCCGATCCAGCTCGTCGAGAGCGAGCTCTTCGGCCACGAACGCGGCGCGTTCACCGGCGCCGATCGCCGCGTGCCCGGGAAGGTGGAGCTCGCGCAGGGCGGGACGCTCTTCCTCGACGAGATCGGCGACCTGCCCCACGACGTGCAGGGCAAGCTGCTGCGCTTCCTCCAGGAGCGGTCCTTCGAGCGCGTCGGCGGCCGCCAGACGATGACTGCGGACGTCCGCGTCGTCTGCGCGACGCATCAGGACCTCGAGCGGCTGGTCGCCGAGGGGAAGTTCCGCGAAGACCTCTACTATCGGATCCGCGTCGTCGAGATCGAGATCCCGCCGCTCCGCACGCGCGGCGAGACGGAGATCGAGCAGCTCGCGCGTCACTTCTCGGACATGTACGGCAAGCGCTATGGCCGCCCGGTGCCGACCCTCGCGCCCGATGCGCTCGCGATGCTGCGCACGCACACCTGGCCGGGCAACGTGCGCGAGCTCGAACACTGGATCGAGAGCGCGATCGTGCTCGCGCCCGACGGTCGGATCACCGCCGCGCACCTGCCCAAGCCGCGGCGCGTGCAGGCGCCCGGCGCGCCTCCGGCGCCCGCGGACGCCGTGGTGCTCCCGCTCGGCCTGTCGCTCGAAGAGGCGGAGCGTCGCTACCTCGTCGCGACGCTCGATGCATGCGACGGCAACAAGGCCGAGGCCGCGCGCCGGCTCTCCATCGGTCGGAACACCATCGGCCGGGTGCTCAAGGGCGAGCGCGAGTCGTTCCCCGGCACCGGCGAGGACGACTGACGTCGCGCCTTGCGGTACAATCGGGCACGTGCGGTGGACCTGGTCTGGGCTCGCGCTCGCGTGCCTCGCGTGCGGTCTCGATGTCGTGGGGAGCGCTGGCAGCGTCGTCACCGCGGGTGATGCCGGTATCCCGGGGGCCGTCCTCCCGGAGGCGGGCACCGCGACGGACGCGGGGCAGGTCGACGCCGGCGGCGACCCGCTCGACGCGGCGGTCGACGCGGACGCCGGTGATGGAGCCGTGTCGCTCCCGCCGCTCTGCGACAAGACCGCGACCGATCTCCTCGCTTGCTTCGCATTCGAGGGCGCGGCGACGGACGAGTCGGCGGCTGGTCTCGTTCCGGACATGGCGTCGAACCTGTCCTTCGTGGCAGGCAAGGAAGGCCAGGCCCTCGAGCTGACGCTCAGCCCGAAGTCCGACCTCCGCCTCCCGTTCGCGACGCTCAACACTCCGGCGATGACGATCGAGATGTGGCTGCGTCCGGCGTCGCTTCCTTCCGCCGGCGGGCGCATGCTGCTCGTCGACATGAACGGGCGGTTCGGCGTGACCATGGGCGACGACGGCACGCTGAGCTGTCGGACGGTCGCCGCGCTCACGAAGGCCGCCGTGGGCAAGTGGACCCACCTCGCGTGCGTCCATGACGGCACGAGCTTGACGGCGTACGTCGACGGGAAGATGGAGGCGACCGCGGCCAACACCCTCGCGAGCACGGCCGACTTCGTCGGCATCGGCCAGGACAGCCCATCGGGAGCCGACGGATTCGACGGGGCGCTCGACAATCTGCGGTTCTGGGGCGCCGCTCGCACCGCCGCGGAGGTGGCCGCCGCGGCCGCGCGATGAGGCCCGCGCGCCTCGGGATTGCGTGAAATTTGCGCGGCGGGCCCGCGTGCGACCGCGCCGGATTTGGACTATCGTGCGCGGCACCGATGTCCCAGCCCCGTTTCACCCGCGAAGCCGTCCGCGCGCTGTACGACAAGCCTCTGCTCCCGCTCCTCGACGAGGCGCGGCGGGTCCACCTGGCGAACCACCCGGACAACGAGGTGCAGCTCTGCACGCTGCTCAGCGTGAAGACCGGCGGCTGCCAGGAGGACTGCTCGTACTGCCCGCAGTCGAGCCACTACGACACGAACGTCGAGCCCGAGAAGATGCTCGACGTCGAGCACGTCATCGCGAGCGCGCGGAAGGCGAAGGAGCTCGGCTCGACGCGCTTCTGCATGGGCGCGGCCTGGCGCGAGGTGAAGGAAGGCCCCGCGTTCGACCGCGTCATCGAGATGGTCAAGGGCGTCAAATCGCTCGGCCTCGAGGCGTGCGTGACGCTCGGCATGGTGAACGAGTCGCAGGCCAAGCGCCTCGCCGACGCGGGGCTCGACGCCTACAACCACAACATCGACACGAGCCGGGAGAACTACCGGTCGATCGTCCGCACGCGCACCTTCGACGATCGGCTCCGCACGCTCGAGAACGTGCGCAAGGCGGGCGTGACGGTCTGCTCCGGCGGCATCATCGGGATGGGCGAGAGCACGGACGATCGCTGCGAGATGCTCCGCACGCTCGCGAACCTCGAGCCGCAGCCGGAGAGCGTTCCGATCAACGCGCTCGTGCCGGTCGCCGGCACGCCGCTCGAGCACATGAAGCCGGTCGACCCGCTCGACCTCGTTCGGATGATCGCGGTCGCGCGCATCCTCATGCCGAAGTCGCGCGTGCGGCTCTCGGCGGGGCGCACCTCGCTCACGCGCGAAGCGCAGATGCTCTGCATGCTCGCCGGCGCGAACTCGATCTTCTACGGCGACACGCTGCTCACCACGCCGAACCCGGGCGAGGACGAGGACCGGGCGCTTATCCGGGACGCGGGGCTCTCGGCGATGGCGCCGCGCGTGGCCTCGGCCGAGAACGTCGCAGAGTGAGCCGAGCACGACCGCGCGCGCCCGTGGCGTGCCGCGTGCACGTGCGCGGGGCATGGATCGCGCGCGTCGTTACGGTCTGATCGCGGCGGCACTGTCCGCGGCGGGTGCCCTCATCGAGCTCGTCCGGCTGCTGGCTTCCGGCGTCACACTGCACGGCTATGCGGTCGGGACGACCCTCGTGATGGCGATCACGTTCATCGGGGTCTCTCTGGCCGCGGCAGTCGGGCTCGCCCTCCGGCACGGCTGGGGTTGGATTGCGGCGGTGTTCGGGGCGCTCGGAGGCCTGGGCTACGGCGTCGCGGCCCTCGCGGGCGGCACGCTCCTCGGGGCCGCCTACGTGTTCCTCGGGTTCGGGACGTGGTTCTGCCTGGGCAAGAGCCTGCCGGCGTACCGGACCGAGCCGGTGCTCGCTGCTGCCCCGGCGTGAGTAGAGGTAGAGGGTGAAGACGCGGGTCGTCCGGCCGCCGCGGAGGATGCGCACGCGTCCCTCGGCCACACGCACGTGCGCGGGCAGCTGATCGGCGCCGTCGCCGGCGAAGCGGTTGTCCGTCACGTAGAGGACCTCGCTCGCCGCGCGCCAGCGTTCGCGCGGTAGCCACCGATCGAAGTCGTCGGTGACCGGCGTCGCACATCCGACCCGCACGTCGGGCATGGCGGCATGCAGCTGGGCGCAGATCGTCCAGTGCGGGCCGATGACGACGACCTCGCGTCCCTCGG
>WBZO01002716.1_pt1 | contig 22279 bp, 23 predicted proteins | sample 5204261 | NCBI WGS metagenome assembly WBZO01 (sample SAMN12412400, study PRJNA552823) | activated sludge metagenome | isolation source: activated sludge from anammox sidestream of wastewater treatment plant... | place: USA: North Carolina | collected 2017-09 | reverse complement strand
TACTGCATTGCAAAAGATATTGATTTTGTGATTAACTCTTTATGTGATATGCATAGTGTGTGTCCACGTACAGTTAGAAATCATAGCTATATTTTACATGGTGAAGAATGTGCTCACCACCTATTTCGGGTTATCTCCGGGCTTGACTCCATGGTTTTGGGTGAAACTGAGATTGTTGCCCAGATAAAAGTGGCGATGGATCTGGCACTTGAGAGTGATTCGCTTGGTAGTCAGTTATCTGGTTTATTTCAGATGGCATTATCGATTGAGAAAGAGGTACGTTATCATACTTCAATCAATAATGTAGCTATTTCAATGGGGCATGCTGTTGCTAACCTAGTTGAAAATACTCTTGATAGGCTTCCAAACTCTAAAGTATTGTTTGTGGGCGCAGGGCAAATGATGCAGCAGATTGCACCACACTTTAATTATCTGAATCTGAAGCAAATGACAGTAGTTAACCGAACCTTAGCCAATGCTGAAGTAATTGCTGCAAAAATTAATGCTAACGCGGTTAGTTTAAATAGCTTACCAGAAATTGTTGCAGATTATGCAGTTTTAGTTTTATGCTGCTCCAGCAATCAATTATTGGTAGATGAAGGTGTATTGGCTACTGAAATTGAAAATAATATTCAAAAATTGGTTATTGACTTATCGATGCCGTTAGTTATTGACAAAAATCTGAAAAACTATCAGAATATACAATTGATAACAGTGGATGATATTGCGGCGTTGGTTGACGTTGGTATTGAAAAACGTAAATTGGCTGCTGCTGCGGCAGAAGAAATAATTTCTGGTAAGCTTGATGATTATCGTGCATGGCAACGCAAACGTGGCTTATCACCTTTAATTAAAAGACTGCGTGATGATAGTGATTCCATTCGCCGTGAAAGTCTTGCCGCAGCGGAGAAACAGTTGTTAAATGGTGAATCACCAAATGATGTAATGCGCCAGCTGTCGATTCAGCTAACCAATCGTTTACTACATATGCCAACAGTAAAGTTATGTAGCAGTAATGAACAGCTACAGGATAATTTGATTGATCTGGTAAATTACCTATATGGATTAGAGGCTAATTAATTGATATGAAGCAAAGTGTAATTGATAAATTAAGTATTTTGACTAAACGACAACAGGAATTATCTGACTTACTTTCGACTCCGGAAATAACGGATGACATGCAACAGTTTACCAAGTTGAACAAGGAATATGCTGAATTAACTCCTATCGTTGAAAAATTTAAAGAGTATAAGCAGTCAACTGAAGATTTGCAGACTGCTGAAGAGTTGTTGTCTGATCCTGAAATGAAGGATTTTGCTCAGGCTGAGATTGGTGATGCAAAAGATAAACTTGAGCAGCTGGAACTTGACTTGCAGAAGCTCTTATTGCCTAAAGATGCCAATGATGATAAAAGTATTTACCTTGAAATCAGGGCAGGAACAGGTGGTGATGAATCAGCATTATTTTCGGCAGATTTATTCCGGATGTATTCACGATATGCTGAACGGATGGGCTGGCAGGTTGAAACTATTTCTGCTACCGATTCCGATTTGGGTGGCTATAAAGAAATAATTGCCCGGATTATTGGTGCGGGTGTTTATGCTCGGCTCAAATTTGAATCTGGTGCTCATCGGGTACAGCGAGTACCAGTTACAGAATCACAGGGACGGGTTCATACTTCAGCATGCACAGTTGCGATTATGCCCGAAGCTGACGAGGTCGCTGAAGTAGAGATTAACCCGGCAGATTTAAGAATTGATACTTTCCGTGCCTCCGGTGCTGGGGGGCAACATGTGAATAAGACTGATTCGGCAATCAGGATTACCCATCTTCCTACTGGGATTGTAGTTGAATGTCAGGATGATAGGTCGCAGCATAAAAATAAGGCTCGCGCAATGTCGTTACTAGCAACCAAAATAAAGGATGTACAACTGCGTGAACAACAAGCTAAGGAGGCTGCTGAACGTAAAAGTCTCGTTGGTTCAGGGGATAGGTCGGAGCGGATTCGGACTTATAATTTTCCGCAGGGGCGAATGACCGACCATCGGATTAATCTTACCCTGTATAAGTTAGAATATATCATGGATGGAGATTTGGAAGAATTAACCGGAACTCTAATTGCTGAGCATCAGGCTGAACTTCTGGCGCATATGGGTGATAATAACTAATGATTGATAGTATCAATGAGTAAAGATTGTAAGATAGTTGCCTATTTTGATTTTGATGGAACTTTATCAAATAAGGATACATTAATTCCATTTCTTATTTACTGTGTAGGAATCTTCAAATTTATTGCCTACTTGCCAAGGTTACTTCCAGTTGTTGCTAGTTATTTGCTTAAAATTATTGATAATCAGGAGGCGAAGCAAAGAACACTTACGATAGTTTTAAAGGGGTGGAAGGAGGAAGATCTTTTGGTTAAAGCAAAAAATTTTGCAACTACCCATTTGAATAAATATCTTATTCCAGAAACCTATGCGAAACTGGAGTGGCATCGTGAACATAAACACCAGATAATACTGGTTAGTGCTAATCTGGCAATTTATTTAAGATTTTTTGCTGAACTTCATAAAATTGATCATGTTATCGCAACTGAGATAGAAGTGGTTGATGGAGTTATTAGCGGAAAACTCGCTACGCCCAATTGTTATGCCATGCAAAAGGTAATCCGGATTAAAGAATACTTGGCTGCGAGCAATTTAAATTTTGATTATGCTTATGGTTATGGCAATTCACGTGGCGATCATGAGATGCTGTTATTTGTCAATGAGCCATACTATGTTGTATCTGGTGAATTTGAAGATTACCATCAATTAAATCATCTAAAGTAGGTATAATTTGACTGATATTATTATTGATGCTATTAATAAGCTAGAGGTTAAAGTTGATGAAAATCAGCTGGTTGCATTAAATAACTATGCAGCTATGCTTATCAAGTGGAATAAAGTATATAGTCTTACTGCTATTAGTAGTCTCAGGCAAATTAAAATATTACATCTGATTGATGGGCTAAGTCTCATTCCGCATTTGCCGGATAATGGCTTAGTGCTTGATGTAGGTAGTGGAATGGGTGTTCCGGGCATAATTATTGCTATAATGAAGCCGGATCTTCAAGTTACTTTAATTGATAGTAGTTCAAAGAAAATTGCTTTTTTACGGCAAGTCAAGATAGAACTTGGGCTAGTAAACCTTGAAATTATCAATAGCCGGGTAGAAAAATATGATTCACAAAAGTTTGATATTATCACTTCACGAGCATTTGCTGATTTAAGCCTTTTTATCTCCCTTACTGAGCATTTATTAAATGATTCAGGTTATTATTTAGCAATGAAGTCACAACAGGCTTCAAATGAAGTGGATAAATTGAATAATTATTCTAGTGACATTATTAATTTGCAGGTGCCATATCTTGATGCACCACGCGTATTGGTGAAAATAAGAAAGTTATGAAAAATATTATTGTTGTTGGAAATCAGAAGGGTGGTGTCGGAAAGACAACTACCGTTCTTAATCTTGCTACCAGTTTATCATTATCTAAAAAGAAAGTACTGGTTGTTGATATTGATCCGCAAGGAAATGCAACCACTGGAGCAGGAATTGATAAAAATAATTTAAAGTATAGTGTTTATGATGTTCTAATTAATGATGTTCCAGTTCTAGACGCCACTGTTACAGCGAAAGAATGCGGCTTTGAACTACTTGGTGCAAATCGTAATCTTGCAGGTGCGGAAATTGAGCTCGTAGATCTTGATAATCGAGAATTTCGCTTACGTAACGCATTAAGTAAAGTTGCAGCGAATTATGATGTCATATTGATTGATTGTCCACCATCATTAAGTTTACTGACTATAAATGCTTTATCTGCGGCAAAGCATATTCTGGTACCTCTACAGTGTGAATATTATGCACTGGAAGGGCTTACTGACTTATTAAATACGATTGCCAGAATCCAGTCGAAATTAAATCCTGAGCTTCAGTTACTAGGCATTATTCGTACGATGTATGACAAAAGAAATAATCTGGCTCAGCAGGTTTCAGCGCAGTTGGTAGAGTATTTTGATGAAAAAGTCTTTTATGCCAGTATCCCAAGAACAGTAAGGTTAGCAGAGGCACCAAGTTATGGTTTGTCTGCTGTTGCGCTTGATTCTGAATCAGTTGGTGCACAGGCGTATATCCGTTGTGCTAAAGAATTATTGAATAAGCTAAAATAGAGAAAATTATGGCAAAAGTAAAAGGATTAGGGCGTGGTCTTGATGCATTATTATCAGCGGCAAAGGCTGATATTGATATCAAACAGAAAGATAACGCTGCGGGAGTAACCAATCAAAGTGGGCTGACAGAGCTTCAAATTGAAAAGATCCAGCCTGGTAAATACCAGCCAAGACAGGTTTTTGATCAGGAAGATTTAGAAGAGCTTGCGGTTTCAATTAGGCATAATGGCTTAATTCAGCCAGTGATAGTTAGGTTAGTTAGTAAAGATCGCTATGAGTTAATTGCTGGTGAACGTCGTTGGCGTGCGAGCCAGATTGCTGGACTTGAAGTTATTCCTGCTATTATTCGTGATTTTAGTGATGAGGAAGCGTTAGCTGTATCCTTGATTGAAAATATTCAACGTAAAGATCTGAATATTGTAGAGGAGGCTCAGGGCTACAAAAGACTAATTGATGAATTTGGTCTAACTCATGAAGCATTAGCTAGCGTAACTGGTAAGTCTCGTAGCAATATCTCGAATACCTTACGCTTACTAAACCTTAGCCCGGAAGTGCTTGATTATCTTATGCAGCGTAAACTGGATATGGGGCATGCCAGAGCATTATTGCCTCTATCAATGGAAAGACAGCTTGACTTAGCTAATGAAATAATTCTCAAAAAATATACTACAGCTGAAGTTGAAAATAAAGTTTCGCGAATTTTGCATGAGCAGAAATTTGGGACTGAGAATATTCGTGATAAAGTTAGAAAAGATCCAGATATTGCAAGATTAGAAGAAACTATTGCGGATAAGTTGGGTATGATGGTTAATATCAAGCATAATCGTGGTGGACATGGCAAAATTACGATTAATTACGCTAGTGTTGATGAACTTGAAGGGTTTCTTGAACTTTTTAGTTGATAATTATTTCATCGCTTCCTATGGCTAAAAAATCTTCCTTAGCTGAGTGTATCATGTTGTTGCGTGCCAAGGATAGATTTTAATAATCAGTTCATTGTGATTCACTAGATGATTTGACTATTCCCAAATTTTTCTGTAGGCTATAATCAACAAGTAGTCTATTATACTTCTTGTCAGTAACAATAATATTTAGGCTAGTATTTGCAGGCAGTGAGCGTAAATAATCAATTACTAAATGATCATTAGATACCGATTTAAGCTGACTTAGTGAATCTCTTTGCGGGTTAAATGACGAGTATATCGGTAACAGACGAAATTTATTCTCATTAGCTGTTGCAGATTCCTTTTGGATAGTCTGCTGAATCATGGTTAGTTTTTTTATTGTATTATATTCAGCTTCTGGAGGTGTATCCATAACTTCAGATTTGTCCCATATATCATAATATTTAGTCAGCATTGAATTTGAAGAAAGCAGAATAATACGATGTTTACTGCTCCAAATATCCTTAAATGTCAGCTGTTGCCAATCTTTTTTTGGCATAAGATATGAACCAAATTTAGTTTGTAGGTAGTTATGAAAAATATTTAAATCATTACTGCTTAACGAACCATAATCAGTATAGATGTTATCAATATCAATCAAAATTATTTCGTCTTCATTGCTACTTATAAAGTCAGATATTTGATTTAAGTTATTTTCAAGGGTGTCTGTAAGGTAATAATTGGAAGTATAATAATTTGCACTTTGAATACAGACATTAAATTCAAGATATCTTATTCCGTTATTTAGTTGTGAACGTACACTATTGGTTTGAGTATTTAAGTAGTTGACAAAATCAGTATTACTTATTTGCTGCGGGTTAGCCTCAATCATCGATTCTATTTGAGCGTTATTACTTAGTGGTGGGTTAGTCTCTCCTACACAGACCACCAAAGTTCCTTTGGTATTATCCAAGCTGTATGCATTTGAATAATGTGACCCAGGAATAATTACCTGTGTAAGTTTTTTTGTCATGAGGGCTTTTTTATTGTCCGCCATCCAGCTGGAGTTAATCGTATTACTACTTGAGCAAGCAACCAGATTAATTTGGTAAATTAATGCTAATAATAAACTGTTTCTTAAATTCATCAATATTCCTAAGGTATATAACCCTTACTTAAATAAGTTTCCAGAGCATAACTAGATCCCAGCATTGCCGGATATTTGTGTGTGATGACATATACTGGCATTTTTTCGAGAAATGACCGATAACGCCCTTTATCTTCAAAGCGGCAACGAAAGTCAGACTTAATAAAGTACTCAAGGATTCTAGGGACTATTCCTCCACCTATATAAACTCCACCAAAAGCATTAGTGATGCAGGCTAAATTGGAAGCGGTAGTTCCCAGTATTCTACAGAAATGATCAAGAGTCTGCTGACAAATATAACATTGATCATTAATTGCACATTCGGTAATCTCGCTTGGGCTAGGTATTTTATCTATGGCAACTTCTTTAATGTTGCAGATTGCTTCATATATAAGCTGTAGTCCGGGACCTGATAAAAACCGCTCTACCGACACATGATGAAATCGTTTATGAACGAACTGCCATAGTTCAAACTCTTCTTCACTGGCAGCAGCAAAGCTTGAGCGTCCACCTTCAGCTGGAATAGCCAGATATTGTTCTTCTATAGGGTGTTTTATTAGCGTTGCCATACCTAATCCAGTTCCAGGACCAATTATTGCAATGGGTTTTGTTGGATTTAACTCCATTCCTCCCACTTTAACAAGGTCTTCTTGCGGAATGTTTGGAATGGATAGCGCGAGAGCATGGAAGTCATTAAGAAATATGAGGCTTTCTAATTTTGCTTCTGACTGGGTTTTTTTCATTGAAGATAAATGCCACGGGCTATTTACCATAAATAAGGTATCATCAACAATGGGAGATGGAACAGCTAATGCCGCATGCTTTATCTCGGTATGGTTTGCTTCTGACAGATAGGTGGTTATCGCACTCGCTAAGCTTGGATATTCATTACATTGTAGAACTTTTATGTTTTGGTAGGTATAGGGTGCAATTTCTATTGCAAACCGTGCATTCGTGCCACCGATATCACTTACAAGACGTGGATAATTATGTTGCATTCATTTGCTCCCGTTTTATTCAGACCAAAAAATTTTTGTATCAGGACGATTTGATAATAATAAGCCAATAGGCGGCTGATTCTTTTCTATTTTCAATGCTTCTTCAAGTACTTCTAGCTTTTTATTACCATTAATGCTTAGAATTAGATGAGGAATTTTAATCAAGGCTGACATGTTCAAACCAATTCGTTGATAATTTGCAGTGGTTGGATTAGTAGCTATATATCTTTGTGTGGAATTTAGCTCACTAGCCGACTCTAATTCTTTGCAGCATGGAAAAATAGAAGCAGTATGTCCATCTTCACCCATGCCAAGAATTGCAATGTCTATTTCGGGCATATTTATATTAAGGTTATCAATAACCGACTCTAGCGCCATTGTTGTATTGCTAAGCCCAATAAATTTTGCTGCTTTAGCCATGTTTTTTAAAAGGTGAGCTTTTACCAGGTTTTCATTGCTATCTTGATTGTCAGTAGGGATAAATCGTTCATCCACCAATGTGATGGTTATTCTTTTCCAGTCAATATCCTGCTGGCTTAACTTATTAAATAATCCAATTGGACTTTTTCCACCAGAAACTGCAATGCATAATTCAGATTTTGTTTCAAGAAGCTTTGTTATTAATTGAAGTAGATGATTTATAATTCCGTTTATCTGCGATTCTGCATTGTCGTATTTATTCATGTGTAAATTCCGTAGTTTGTAAATGGCTTTGAAAATCATGTTTTTATGTGGATTTTATAAGCTGATCTATTGAAACAATATTTTAACTCAATAGTACACTTTTGGAATATAAATAATATGTTGCTCTGCACATAGAAGCGTGGCTCTGGTTTATTTCAGTAGGAGTAACTTTGGTTTATGATATAATTAGCTGGCGCATCTTTGTGATGTTTGCAATAGTTAAAAATGTAATAAAAAATATCTAAATAAGAGTTCAAATATATAGGAGTACTCTCAATGGGGTTTTTGCAAGGAAAAAAAATTCTGATTACTGGGCTTATCTCGGATCGTTCAATTGCTCATGGTGTAGCAAAAGCATGTTTTCAGCAGGGAGCTGAACTCGCTTTTACCTATCAGAATGAGAAGCATAGAGATCGGGTAGCTGGCTTTGCTAAAGAATTTAATTCAGACTTGGTGTTTCCCCTAGATGTGGGAGTTGATGAGCAAATAACTAATCTGTTTGTTGAGCTCGAGAAAAAATGGGATGGTTTGGATGGTGTGTTGCATTCAATTGCTTTTACACCTAAAAATGGATTAGTTGGTGATTTTGTTGATAACGTTGATCGTGAAACATTTCAGATTTCAAATGATATCTCTGCCTATAGTTTTATTGCATTAGGGCGTGCGGCAAGAAAAATGATGCAGGGACGAAATGGTTCTTTATTGTGTCTTACATACCTCGGTGGTGAGCGAGTTTTACCAAATTATAATATGGCAGGTGTTGCCAAGGCTGCATTAGAGTCAAGTACCCGCTATATGGCTTTTGCTATGGGAGCTGAAGGTATCCGGGTAAATGCAGTTTCTGCGGGACCAATTAAGACTCTTGCTGCCAGTGGAATTGGTAATTTTGGAAAAATCCTTGATCATATGTCAAAATTTGCACCATTAAAGCGTGGTGTGACTACCGAGGAAGTTGGTAACACAGCTGCATTTTTATTTTCTCCATTAGCTAGCGGTATTACCGGTGAGGTTCTATATGTTGATGCTGGATATAACATTACAGCTGGTGGTCTTGAAGGGTAATTTTTGGGCGGGTTTTGTAAAATACAAAATTTCGCCAAATTAAACTATGAATAATCAACAAATAATTGCAATTGCCAATCAGGTATTTGAAGATGAAATAGCTGGTTTGCAGGCGGTAGCGAATACCATTGATGAAGCTTTCTGTCAGGCAGTACAATTAATTTTTAATTGTACTGGCAAGGTTATTGTGTCAGGAATGGGAAAGTCTGGGCATATAGGGAATAAAATAGCTGCAACACTGGCGTCAACTGGTACGGCAGCTTTTTTTATGCATCCAGCAGAGGCTTTGCATGGTGATTTAGGGATGATAGAAAGCAAAGATCTTTTAATTGCTATTTCGTATTCTGGAGAATCTGATGAGTTGAGTACGATAATTCCGATTGTGCAAAGAAAACAAGTTAAGATTATTGGTATTACCGGAAATAAAGATTCTACTCTAGCTAAGCTTTCTTCCTGCGTACTTCATATTGCAATTAATAAAGAGGCATGCCCATTAAATCTTGCACCTACCACAAGTACTACTGCTACATTGGTGTTAGGTGATGCTTTGGCAGTTGCTCTTTTATCGCTACGGAATTTTAAACCAGAGGATTTTGCTCTTTCACATCCCGGAGGTAGTCTTGGACGCAGACTCCTGACTTATGTTTCAGATGTTATGCATGCTAATGAACGGTTACCGATGGTTAATCCTGAAGCAACTCTAAAAGAAGTCGTGATTGAGATCAGTAAAAAGGGGCTTGGTATGGTCGCAGTCATTGACCATCATAAAAGACTAGCTGGAATTGTAACTGATGGTGATCTTAGGCGTATTATGGATAATGATGTTGATATTAGAACTCTGACCGCACAACAAATAATGACAAAAAATCCTAAGGTTGTTAGCCCAAATGATTTAGCTGTTGATGCATTATATTTAATGGAAAAATATCAGATAACCGGAATGGTTGTTGTTGATATTAATCAAGAGGTGGTTGGGGCATTTAATATGCATGATCTTTTTAAAGCTAAAATCGTATAGTTTTGGAACTTAAATGACAAAAAAACAGGTAACGGCAAAAGCCCGTAATATTAAAGTAATTGCAACGGATGTAGATGGTGTATTAACAGAAGGCTTCGTTTTTATCAAGGGTGATCACGAAGAGCCTTTTGGAAAATTTAATATTCAGGATGGTTTAGCCATAAGCCTTGCGCATAAAGGGGGACTAAAAATAGTTGTTATTTCTGGTCGTAAATCGCTTGCAACTGAGGCGCGTTGTCATAAGCTTGGGATTGACCTAGCTTATACTGGAGTGAGTAATAAACAAGAAAAACTATATCAGGTTGCGACAGAGTTGGGGGTTTCCTGTTCTGAAATTGCCTATATTGGAGATGATTTGATTGATTTACCAGCGATGGTTGTTGCTGGCTTAAACTTTGCCCCAGCTAATGCAGTGGATGATGTTAAGAAGCGCGTTGATTATGTTAGTAGTGTCTCAGGTGGTAATGGCGTTCTAAGAGAAGTTGTTGAGATTATTTTAAAAGCTCAGGGTAGCTACGATGTTATTCTTGCTGAATATTTGACTAAGAACTAACTGGCAATAAGTTAAATGATTCGGTTAAGATTAAAATATCAATCATCAAGGCTATTTAATTTACTAACGGTAATTATTCTGGCTTTGTTGTGCATATTGTTGAACTATCTTACCCGAATTGATTTTCATCGAATTGAATTACCTAAAGATAAACCAGAATTTTCATCAACTGGAATAGAAGCTAATTTATATAGCAAAGATGGTAAATTACTTTATCGTGCTTTAGCGGAAAGCGGCTTACAATATCCTGATAATAGCAAAGTCTTTTTATATAATCTGAATATGTTAGCATTTAGTGAGTCAACGAGTTTATTGCAGGAAAGACTTACCAGTAATGATGGCTGGATTGATACAGGAAGTTCACTTGGTTACCTTGGTGAAAGTGTTGCCTTAACCGTAAATAACATTGACCCTAAGTATATTATTAATGCACATACTCGGCACGTGCATCTGGATGCAAAAAAGCAGTTTATCTATAGTTCCGAGTCTATTCTCGCAACAAGAGGAAAAAGTGTAATGACTGGTAATGGTTTTAGTGTTGATTATCTTAGAAAAATAATGACCATAGAGTCAAATGTTAAAATAGTTTACGTGAAGTAAGTTAAGAGCTTCTTCGGTCAGATCGTTTGTAAAATTTTTGTACTATAAAGTAAATAAGCAGATTAAATTTATGAAAAATAAGTATTTATTGTTTGTCTTATTGTTTATTATGGGTGCTAGCAGCTTTGCGCTCAAGACAGATGCTAGTAAGCCTGTAGAAATCACCGCAGATCATGCTACATTTGATCAGAAAAATATGGTTTCAGTTTTTACTGGTAATGTCGTAATTACGCAGGGAACGCTCGTCGTTCATTCGGAAAAAGGAACGGCAAGCCAAGATAAGGAAGGTTATCAGACCATACAGTTATTTGGGAGCCCGGTAACGTTTTCACAGTTAAATGATGATGGTGAAAAAACCGAAGGGCAGGGAAATAACTTTCAATATACTACGAAGACTAATCTTGCAGTTTTAAGTGGGCGTGCCAGGGTTAAAAAGGGCGATAACTTAGTTATTGGCGATAAACTAACATATAACACTCAAAGCCAGATCTTCACAGCTAATTCAACTGATGCCAATGGTGTCACAACTACTACCAAGAGTGGTCGGGTAACAGTTATTTTGCAACCAAATCAGAAAGCACAAGATGGAAATAAACAAAGCGGAATCAACCTCCAGTAGTTTTCTCGAAGTTAAGCATTTACGTAAGCAGTTCAAAAAACGTGTCGTTGTAAAAGATGTATCTTTTGAAGTGAAAAGTAATGAAGTGATCGGGTTACTCGGTCCCAATGGTGCCGGGAAAACAACTAGTTTCTATATGGTAGCTGGATTATTGGCAAGTGATGGTGGTGATATTTATCTTGATGGTGAAAATATCAAGAGTACGCCAGTTCATAAGCGAGCTAATCTTGGTCTTGGGTATTTGCCTCAAGAAGCTTCCATTTTTAGACAGATGACCGTTGAAGAAAATGTTGCTGCGATACTTGAGTTAAAAGGACTTGATCGGAAAACTATTCGTAAAGAGGTTGATCGCTTGCTTGAGTCACTCAATATTGATCATTTGCGAGATGTAAATGCAACGGCTTTATCTGGTGGTGAACGGAGGCGTTGTGAAATTGCTAGAGCACTTGCCAATTACCCAAGGTTTATTCTCTTGGATGAGCCATTTGCCGGGGTTGATCCAATTGCAGTTAGTGACATTCAGAAAGTTGTAGCATTCTTAAAGGATCTGGGTATTGGTGTGATTATTACTGATCATAATGTACGTGAAACTTTGCGGATTTGTGATCGTGCATATATCATCAGTGAAGGCAAAGTTCTGGCGCAAGGCATACCCGAAGAATTAGTCAATGATGAACGGGTGAAGCAAGTTTATCTTGGTGAGAATTTCACCTTATAATTATTATAGAGGGGTAAAGATGGTAATTAAATATAAATGGTTTAGCCTTGGTGATGTAAGTAGTTCGGCGACGATTGTTTTTGATAATTTAACCAATATGGCAATTATTGCCTTTTTACTAACAAAAGTATTTGGCATGCCAGCGGCAATAGTTTTGCACCATATCATACCCGGTTTGTCAGTAGGGGTTGTTGCTGGGAATATTATTTGTATTTATCTGGCATTTCGGCTAGCAAAAAAGCTTGGGCGAGATAATGTAACTGCTTTTCCATATGGTCTTGATGCCCCTAGTTGTATTGGTTTAACCTTATCTGTAGTTGGTCCTTCTTTTCTCCTATTTAAATCGCAGGGTATGACTCCTGATGCCGCTGCGCTTAGTAGCTGGTATGTGAGCTGTGCTTGTACTTTTTTCATTGGTTTTGTTAAATTTGTGTTTTCTTTTTTTGCTCATAAAATTAAGCATGCGTTACCAACTGTAGCATTACTTGGTGGTCTGGCTGGTGTTGCAATTGGATTGATAGCTTTTTTTCCATTACTGTCGATGCTTGAGCTGCCTCTTGTGAGTTTCATGGTATTTGCAATAATTGTGATGGTTTATTTTGCTGGGTATCAAATGCCCGCTAATCTGCCAGCAATTCTGGTAGCAATAGTTATTGGTACTATTGCTTACTATATTTTTCAGATTTTTCTGACTGGAAGTGCCAATTTACCAAGTACTTCAGACATTCAAATTTCACTTCCTAGTTTCAATTTGGCTTTTTTTGGGGAATTTGGGCTTGCTGCAAAATATTTTTCAATTGCCCTACCTTTTGCTCTATTGGTAGTTTTCGGTACGGTATCAGTTGCAGAAAGTGCTAAAGTTCTAGGTGAAGAATATTCACCTAAAGACCTATTAATGGTTGATGGAATAGCAACTATGCTGATTGGGCTTTTTGGTGGTACTGCGCAAACTACTCCTTATGCAGGATTTCCAGCCTACAAAAAAATGGATGCACGCTCTGGTTACTTATTTATCAATATAATTTTGATCGGTTTTGGTGCGTGGTTTGGGTTTGTCAACTATATTATAGATCTTGTTCCAGATGCAATCCTTGCCCCAGTGCTGATGTTTATTGGTATTGAAATTGCTATGCAGGTATTTATAGTTTGTGATAAAAAATATTACCCCGCGGCAATCATTGGTTTGTTTCCTTCCATTGCTCGGATGGTTGAGATTAAGTTATCGTCGGGGGGGGATTTTATAGTTATGGATAAGCTAACTGAACATCTATCCACTGTGGTTAATGGAAAAATTTCGATGGTTGCTGCTGTAGTGACTTTTGGTAATGGGTTTATTATAACTGGTACTTTATTGGCTGCGATTGTCTATTATCTGATAGAACGAAGAATTGTTGCAGCAACTATTACTTGCCTCATAATGGCGGTATCTTCATTATTTGGTATTATTCATTCAGTGAATCTTGATGGTTCAATGTATTGGGTGGGTAATTTGCCTAAGGTGCAACAGATTATTCCTTACGAAATTGCTGGAGGTTATTTCCTTTTTGCGGTTGTTGCTATCATATTGTGGGCATATAATCGCGGTAAGCCAGTGAATTTACATCATTAGTAATAATCTACTATAATTTGTAGGGCTGTCATAGTGCAGCCTTTTGCTTTTCTGATTCTATAAATGAAAAAATTATTAGAAAATTTTCTGGAACTTGACTTACAGATAAATCTGATTGCTTTACAAACCGCTATTCTTGGTGGAGTATTAGCAACTGTTTATTATTTCACCTCGTATAATAGTGGCGTAATGGCTGCGATAATGGGGTTATTAACTAATTCACTAATGCTTACTCAGAATTATCATGGGCATAATTCAAAGCAAAGATTATTTTTCGGGCTAGTTTTTAGCTTTGTTTGTTCAGTAATGTTTGCTCTTGCAACTATTGTTTCTTCCTCAATTATTCATTCTACATTAATCATTGTATTTCTAATTCCACTCCTATCTATACTAAGTAGTCATCAGCTATTAAAGTCATTTGCTTTTTATCTTGCTTATGCGTTTATTTTGGGGCTTGGACTTTCAGCTTCGAGTTATTTGCTAGCAATAAAATATGGCTTATTTTTTGGTTTTGGATGCTTATTGTTGGTAAGTGGCGGATTTATACGTTTATGGCTAAGGAAGAAGCTTTTTCATGCCAATGAGTCGGTTGATTTTGTAAAATATAAGCTTATCAGCTACCCAAAAAAGAGAGAAGCTATTTTCATTTTAATTCTTACCATTACCGTAGTATTTGGTAATTTAATTTCCTTTTTACTGCATCTTTCTCATGGTTATTGGTTACCATTGACAGCCTTACTAGTTATGAAAAATGAACATCATATTACCTTAAAACGGGTTCTAGAACGAGTAATTGGAACTATTTTGGGAATAATAATTGCTTATGCTGTATTAACTAGATTTAGTGTGTTCGGATTATCTTTGGGGATAATGGTATTTTTTTATCTTTCTATCATTACACTTAATAAGCATTATGTGGCTTTTTGTACTTCAATTACGCTGTTGGTTATGGATATTTTGTTTTTGGCTGGGGAAGAAAAAGGTATCCTAAAAACCAGATTACTTGAAACTGTTATTGGTGTAATAGTCGTTGTACTTGCTAGTTTAGTAGTTAAAATCTGGATTGATAAAGTGGAATTGAAAAAAAATGAAAATTAGCGTATTAAACATTGCAAATAAAATGCCTGATTGGGTAAATACTGCGTGTAAAGAATATCTCACACGGATTAATCATGGTAAATATAGCTGTAGCCTTGTGGAAATAAAGGCAGATAAAAACTCGAATAAACCGGCATTAGCAAATATGGAAGCCGAAGCTAAAAAGATTGAAGCGCAAATTCCTAAAGATAGTTTTGTTATTGCCCTTGATGAACGCGGTAAAAATTTTGATAGTGTAAAATTTGCTAGCTTTCTTGAAGAAACGGCGCTAACTTACCGAAATATTACGTTTATTATCGGTGGTGCGGATGGAATCCATCCGGAGTTAAGAGATAAGGCAAATACGACAATTAGTTTGTCAAAAATGGTATTTCCGCACGCTTTGGTGCGGGTAATTATTTTGGAGCAGCTTTATCGGGCTATTTCCATTTTAGAAAATCATCCTTACCATCGTGAATAAGACTATAGTAGTATTTGAATCGGCAACTGAAGAAATGGCAAGAGAAATTACCAATATTTTGCCGGAATCTTTATTGTCACTTTCTTCTGACATCCCAGCTGAGGGTAGCTTGTATCTAAGGCTACAGACAGACGGCTTATGGTTATATAGCAAGAGCTTTGCGCCGTTTCATCTGGATTCATTTTATACTGAGTTTATTGCCAAGCGAAGTAAACTTATTGCTAAGGAATTATTGATTCGTGCAGCCAATCCAAAAGGGGGGTCACGAGAGGCAAAGCAGGCATTGGATTTAACTGCTGGGCTTGGACGCGATAGTATTATCCTTGCGCTTGCTGGATATCAGGTGACTATGCTTGAAAATAATCCGTATTTAGCGGTAGTTCTTAATTATTTATCAATTAAATTTGCCAAGCAGTTAGTAAAATTACAGGTTATTTATACGAACCATAATCAGTTTCTAACTGAAACGGATAGTTGTTATGATTTGATTTATTATGATCCAATGTTTGAAGATGGTAAAATGGCTCTTGCCAAAAAAGATATGCAATTAATTGATCTGTTGGTTAAAGCTCATCCGGCTTTGGAAAAAAATGATAAATTAATCTTATGGCAATTATTAAAAACGCATTGTCAAAATAAGATTATTGTTAAGCGTGATAATAAGCAGCAGCAAGCATTTGCCAATATCGAGCCAACTTACTCCATAAAAGGCAAGACTATCAGGTTTGATGTGTATCAATGTTAAATAGGTAAATTATGAAGGTAGTAATCAAGGTAGGCAGTCAGACAATAATTTCACCGGAAGGTGAAGTTCTTGAAGATGTAATGGTGGATGTAATCCGTCAGGTTGTCGAATTGCAACAGCAGGGACATCAGGTAATACTGGTAAGCTCTGGAGCAGTTGCGTTGGGGCGTGTAATCAGTAAAAAAATTGCTGGGAAGGTATATGGGAGCGGTGTAGCTGATAAACAACTGCTGGCAAGTCTTGGACAGCCTCGATTAATGGCAATTTATGCCAGAATCTGTGAAGAAAAGCAACTGATGGTAGCCCAATTGCTTCTAACCAAGTATGATTTCCAAACTAAACGTAGTTATACTAATATTCTTCGCCTACTTCAAAAGGGTCTTGATCAGCCAAATGTGCTGGTAATTATCAATGAAAATGATAGTGTGGCGGTTGATGAACTTATGTTTACCGATAACGATGAATTGTCTGGGATAATTGCCGCACAGATTGGTGCAGATAAGCTACTTCTACTTACTAGCATTAGTGGTGTTTATGATAAAAACCCGGAGAATCCAGATGCCCGACTGATTCCAGTAATTGGGGTCAAAGATAAGCTTCCTGAGGTTTCGGGGGCTAAAACAGCTCTTGGGCGTGGCGGGATGGCAAGTAAACTAAATACTGCGCGTAAAATGGGTAACGTTGGCGTAATGACACACATAGCATCAATTGCGGAAGAAAACGTGATTGTTCGATTAGTTAATGGAGATGAAGCCATTGGTAGCCGAGTAATCCCAGAGCATAAGAAATCAGGTCGTAAAAAATTCCTAGCTTTTGGGCAAACGGGTGCGGTAGCCAGTATTATGGTAAATGATGGCTTGGTAAAAGTTTTGGCGAGTGGGCAGCAATGTATTAGTATTCTTCCGGTTGGAATAGTTAATTTTACTGGTGAATTTACTAAGGGCGATCTGATTGATATTGTTACCGAGAAAAATCAGAAAATAGCTACCGGAGTTGCGCGCTATAATTCAGCTAAGCTAAAAGAATATCTCGGTGGAAAAAATCATCCGCCATTAGTTCATTATGATTATTTACATATAAATTATGAGGTATTTGCCGAATGAATAATATAGCTGATAATTTTCGTAAAGTTCATGAGATAGGCTATCAGACTCAAGAGTTAACTGCTGATTTACGCAATAAAGTTCTTCTTGATCTTGCGAACCTACTTGAAGATAAAACCGATGAGATAATAAAAGCCAATCAGTTTGATCTAGATAAAATGGCAAAAAATGATCCAAAGTATGATCGCTTACTTCTTAATCAAGAACGAATACGTGGCATTGCTAGTGATTTACGTAAGGTTAGTAGCCTTTCTTCACCAGTTGGTCAGGTTCTTGAAGAGTTATCACGACCAAACGGATTATATCTTAAAAAAGTCCGAGTTCCTTTAGGTGTGGTTGCCGTAATTTATGAGGCTAGACCAAATGTGACGATAGATGTCTTTGCTTTGGCATTTAAAACGGCAAATGCGGTAGTATTAAAAGGTGGCAGCGAAGCACAGCATTCAAATCAGATATTGGTTGATTTGATTCATCAGAGCCTTATAGAGAATAATATTAATCCCGAATTGGTTTATCTGATGCCCCCAGAACGTGAAGCCGTTCATGATTTGTTAAATGCCGTTGGTTTAATCGATGTGTGTATTCCACGTGGCAGTCAGGGACTAATTGATTTTGTACGTAAAAATGCTAAAATTCCAGTTATTGAGACCGGTGCTGGAATTGTCCATGCCTACTTTGATAAGAGTGGCGATGTTGCAAAGGGTAGCAAAATCATTCATAATGCGAAGACTCGGCGAGTAAGTGTTTGTAATGCGCTTGATACTTTATTAATCCATCGTGAGCGACTTACTGATTTACCTAGTTTAGTTGATAGTCTAGCGGAGAAAAAAGTTGAAATCTATGCTGATAATGAAAGTTATGCTGTATTAGATGGAAAATATCCGGACTCATTATTAAAGCATGCAACGCCTGAATCATTTGGTACTGAGTTTTTGGATTATAAATTATCTATAAAAAGTGTAGCTGATCTTGATGGCGCCATCAAACATATAATGAATCATACTTCTGGTCATAGTGAGGCAATAATTGCCGAAGATCAGCCTGCAATTGATCGGTTTCTCCGAATAGTTGATGCTGCTGCGGTTTATGTTAATGCTTCAACAGCTTTTACCGATGGTGGCGAGTTTGGTATGGGCGCAGAGATTGGCATTAGTACCCAGAAATTGCATGCACGTGGACCTATGGCATTACCAGAATTAACCAGCTATAAGTGGCTGATTTATGGTAACGGACAAACTAGGTAATTCAATAATGCAGATATTATTTATTGCCGGGCAAAATGATGAAGAGCGCTTGCGCTATAAAGACTTTGTTAGTCGCTGGCTAGCTGCATTTCATAACTATTCTCCTGAACTAAAAATAGCGGTTTATCCAGATGATGATTTTGATTCGGATGATATTGAAATAGTTTTGATTTGGAAACATCCTTATGGCTTACTAAACAAATTTAAAAATTTAAAAGCAATTCAGGTGATGGCAGCAGGAGTTGATCATGCGTTAGGTGATAAAGAGCTTCCAAATGTACCTATTGCTAGGATTGTTGATCCTGATATGGCAAAAGATCTGGCTCAGTATGCTGCCGCTTATGTCCTAAAAATTATAAAACGGGTTGATCATTGGCAAAAAATGCAACAACAGCATCAATGGGCAAAACAGCCACCGTTTAATTTTAGTCAGTTAACCATTGGGGTTATGGGTTTGGGGGCAATGGGACGGGCAGCTGCAACTATGCTTGCCAATCTTGATTTACATGTTATTGGCTGGAGTAGATCTTCCAAAAGCATTGAAAATGTTGAATGTTACGCTGAAAACAATGAGCTAGGCTTATTTCTAAGTAGAACCGATATTTTAATTTGTATGCTGCCATTAACTGATGCAACTCGAAATATTTTAAATTTGCAGCTGTTTAAGCAATTAAAACCTAAAGCATACATTATGAACCTTGGTAGGGGAGGGCATCTTATTGAAGAAGATTTATTATTTGCGCTGGAGAATGGGATTCTATCTGGTGCCATTCTTGATGTTTTCCGAGTTGAACCATTGCCAGCAGATCATCCATTTTGGAGCCATCCTTTAATTACAGTTACGCCACATATAGCCTCAATGAGTAATCCTGATACAGCAATTACTCAGGTGGTAACGAATATCCGTAATGTAATGACTAAGCAGCAAGCATTAATAAACGTAGTTGATCGGAGACTTGGCTATTAGTAGGGTTATGGTACTCTCAAATGATTAAAATAATTCTGGCTGTGGCATTACAAATTCACTGTTATTATTAAAGCTAACACCTATACCAAGTAAACGGATCTCTTCTTTGCCAAGAGAGTAGATAGCAGAATCAAGAATCTCTCTAAACTTTTCTAGACTATAATTGTCAGTAGCTTTTTCTCTGGTAATCTGTTTAAAATTGGCTAGTTTAATTTTTATAAATTGGGAGCGAATTGGATTATCTGTCTTACTTTCCTTTAGTCGTTTTTCAAATTCCGGGAATAATTCATCTAGAGCATTTAATATTTTAGTTATTTGTAAGTTTATTGGGTAGGTACGTTCTACGCTCAATGATTTTCTGATCCGATTGGGGTTTACCTCACGATTATCTATTCCCCTTGAGTGATAAAATAGCTGAGTTCCAAATTTACCAAATTTATGAACGAGTTCTTGTTGTGAAAATTTTTGTAAATCAAAACAGGTGTGGATATTGAGCTTTTTTAATTTCAAAGCTGTTACCTTGCCAACACCAAATAATTTATTGACAGGAAGCCTTTGGATAAATTCAGCAATTTCTGCTGGTGGTATTACCATTATGCCATTTGGTTTGTTCCACCCACTGGCAATTTTTGCTAAAAATTTATTTGAGGAGACTCCTGCCGAACAAGTTAAATTTAATTCTTGAAAAATATCGTACCGAATATTTTCTGCAATTCGTGTTGCGCTGCCATTAGCATAATCTGAATTACTAACATCAAGATAGGCTTCATCAAGTGCTAGCGGTTCAACTAGCTCTGTATAGCGTTTAAAAATTTCATGAATTTGGCGTGATACTTGTTTATATTTGGCAAAATTCACCGGAAGAAGGATTAGTTCTGGGCATAGTTTTATTGCTTGAACAGTCGGCATTGCAGAGTGTAAGCCAAATTTACGGGCAATATAATTGCAAGTACATAAGACACCACGCTTATCAGCACTGCCACCAACCGCAACTGGCAGATTTGCTAACCTTGGATTATCGCGAATTTCCACAGCCGCATAGAAGCAGTCCATATCAATATGGATGATTTTTCGAATGGAATTTTCTTTGGTCTCTGTACTTGAAGCCATTTGTTTTTTGGGCTGTTAGTTTGTATTGTCGGGCTAAAATTGGGAACACTTGCCAATGTAAGTCCCCGCATAAATTTCGGGGAATTAGTCTTTAACTTACATTTAATAAATAATTTAGCTTATTTTACGGATTACTCCGTGTGCCTTATCAAGTTTTTTCTGGGCTTCTTCATAATTACAGTTGTTAATGATCATGACAATTGCTGATTTTACATGGTTGTGAGCTAGTTCAAGGTATTCTGAAGCCGTGCTAAAGTCAACCTCTGTTGCTTCCATGATGATTTTCTTGGCACGTGCTTGTAGCTTCTCATTAGATGTTTTAACGTCCACCATTAAATTTTTATAAACTTTACCTAGGTTAATCATGGCAGTAGTACTTAACATATTGAGGATAAGTTTCTGTGCGGTTCCGGCTTTCATCCTTGTTGAGCCGCTAATTACTTCTGGTCCCGGGCTGATTTCTATTTTTATATCCGCATAGTTACTGATTACACTATTTTTGTTACAGGCAATTGCAATGGTTGTGCAGCCGATACTATTGGCATATTTCAAACCACCGATAACATACGGAGTCCTACCGGATGCGGCAATTCCACAAACAATATCTTTTTCGGTTAGTGTAATTTCTTTCAGGTCTGCAAATCCGGCGCTTTCCTGATCCTCTATTCCCTCCTGTGCTTTAATAAAAGCCTCTTTTCCACCAGCTATCAGTCCTACAACAGTATTATAGTCAACTCCATAGGTAGGTGGACATTCGACAGCATCAAGGATACCTAATCTACCACTAGTTCCAGCCCCCATATAAATCAGGCGCCCTCCCTGTTTCATCGACAGGGTTATTGCATCCACTGCTTTGGCAATTACTGGTAATTCCTGCCCGATTGCTTCGGCTACTTTATGATCTTCTTCATTAATGATTTTTAATTTTTCTATGGTTGGTAAAATATCGATATTGATTGAGCTTTGATTAATTGTTTCTGTTGCTAAGGTTTTAAGTTGTTCAAGAATTTGTTGCTGATTCATAAGTTCCTACCATTTGTTTAACTGCCGCAATTTTACCGAAATTCCTTGTTTGCGGTGCATCAATTATTTCTTCTTTCAAGAATGTTCAATAATAAACTCGCGGAATTTTTCCTGCGCACTAGTAGCTTCTTTCGCAAAGAAAAAACAGTAATGAGTACCGTATTCAAGCCAGATTTTTGATTTTTTCTTGCTTTTCAGTTGTTCGTAGGCAAATACCCCATGATAAAACTTTACATCGGCATCGTGTGTTCCATGAATAATTAGGGCAGGGCATTCGATTTTTGCGAAGTTATCCCACTTCGCATTGGCTCCTTCTTTCATGTCATTGATTGTGCCAAGTTGACGTGGTGCATAATCAGACATACTATAGATCAGTTCAGCAATTACTTCCAGTTGTTCTTGTGATTCGACAATCTCTTTTACTCG
>WBZO01002715.1_pt1 | contig 22283 bp, 20 predicted proteins | sample 5204261 | NCBI WGS metagenome assembly WBZO01 (sample SAMN12412400, study PRJNA552823) | activated sludge metagenome | isolation source: activated sludge from anammox sidestream of wastewater treatment plant... | place: USA: North Carolina | collected 2017-09 | reverse complement strand
GCGCCGCGCTCGCTGATCCCAAGAGTCGCAGCGACCGTCGCAACCCGATCGGCCACAATCACTTCGGCGGCCGCGACAGGAAGTTCCATCGCGCGACTCTTGAGTCTGTCAACGAGACCGTTCGCTTGTGTCCGCAGCCACGGCTGCCGGCCAGCCAGCCGAGCGATATCAGCCATGATCTTTCACCGCCTCAACGTCCTCGATCGCGCAGGACGCCCGATCAGGGCGAGTTGGTTCGAGTCCGTCGAGGATCTCCCCCGTCGCGCAGATCGACTTCTGGGGTCCGTATTCGGCGCCGTGTTCGTGAAAGTCCAAGCAGGTGTAGTTCTGCTTGTTCTCGTAACTGTCAAGACAACAATGGGAGCAGATGGTGAGGAGTTCGCCGTCGTACTCGTCTGCCCAGTCGCAATCACCGCAACACAAGGCGCTGCAGCAGCCGCGGCAGACGGCGATCGGGGTGTGGAGCTTCCGGAGTTGCTCCACGGTGTTGAGCACGGAGCGCAGCTTCGACCCAGTTCGGGTGCGCGCATAGTCGCCGAGTTTGATCGGGGTGCTCATTGCGCTCCTTGCGTTGAGGCTTTAACGAGCCGGAGGCTCAACTGGTTGGCTGCACGCGGCTTCACCATGCTCGGTGGCACTAGGCCGCCAGCTGAGAGATCCACCCCGGGACGCATCCCGGGCAGATCGGGTAGTGCCCTTTGAGGTAGCACCAGCCGTCCAACTCCACCTGGCGCCGTTCTTCGGCTGCCATCCATCCGGCCCCCCTGGATGGAGCCTGAATGAGAACCTGCAAACTGCTGTAGCAGCCGGCGCAGGAAACGCTGTATCTGGCACTGTCCGCGGTTTGAAACATGTTGGTTCCCTGGCTCTTCTACTCGGGCATGCGTACCGGCATGAGCAGGTACAGGTAGTCGGTGGGTCCGGCGGCGAAGGGCCCGGGGCCTGCGGCGGCATCGGCGGCCGCGGGACGAAGCACGGCCGGCTTGACGGGGCTGGTGAACCCGAAGGTGACTTTCTCGCTGTGCAGGGCGCCCAGACCGTCGGTGAGGTAGCTCGAGTTGAAGCAGATGCTCAGCGGTTCGCCGATGAACTCCACCGGCAGGTACTCGTCGGCCTGGCCGCCGTCGTCGCCGCCGGCCGCCGACAGGTGCAGCGAGCCATCAGCGCTGAACTCCATCCTTACCTGCTGAGCGCCTCGGGCAGCCACCAGGGCGACCCGCTTGATCGCCTCGGTGAGATCCCCCACGCCAAGGGTGGCCATCGCGGTGTACTGCACCGGCAGCAGCTTCCGATACTGGGGAAAATCGGTGTCGAGCAGGCGATGGGTGCTGCGCCGATTCCCGCTGTGCAGACCCAGCAGCTTCTTGCTGCCCAACTCATCGCCGCGGCCGAGGGAGAGGTGAACATCGGTGCCGGGCGGAAGCGTCTTCGCGGCTTCGGCAAGGGCCTTGGCAGGCACGATCACCGCGGTCTCGACATCACCAGCGACCGGGGACCATGAGAGTTCGCGCACCGCCAGCCGGAAGCGGTCAGTGGACACCAACACCACCTTGTCGCCGGAGATCTCAACGCGTACACCGCACAACATGGTGAGCATGTCGTCGCGGCCGGCCGCGACGGCGACCTGGCTGATGGCCTCGGAGAACAACTCCGCCGACACCACACCGGTCTCCGCCGGAGCAGTCGGAAGATCGGGGTAGGTCTCCACGGGCATCATCGGAAGCGAGAACAGCGAACGGCCACAGGTCAACACGAGCCGAGTACCGTCGCTGGCCAACTCGACCGGCTGGGCCGGCAGCAACCGCGTGATCTCTGAGAGCAGCCGGCCCGACACCAACACCGTTCCGGGGGTGTCGATCTCACCGTTGATCTCCACTTCCATGGAGACCTCCCCGTCATAAGCTGCGATCTTCACCACATCGCGCTCTCCGGAGATGCGCACGCAGCCCATCACCGGCTCGGTGGGCCGGTTCGGCAAGGATCTGGCGGCCCACGCGACGGCCTCGGCGACCGCGAGCTGGCCCAGACGCACCTTGAGATGTGAGCCCACCGCCGCGGGAGCTACTTCGACACCAGTCACAACCGTTCACCTCCATAAAGCCCGTCTCGGGCTGACATTGAATTGACCGTAACAACCGGACCGGACACGACTGCCTGCCGGGAAAACAGCTGATAGCGCTTCTATTCGGCGGGAGACGCGAACAACTACAGACCGCCGCCGGCGCTCTGGGTCAGCCGAATATCGGGCCAGCATTCCTGGCAGCAGATTTTTCCGTGACGCGTCATATGCGCTGCGGCATCCGTGGCGATGACGGTGTCGCAGAAGAAGCAGGCCGCCCTGCGCTGCGGTGGTTCGTTGATGTTCCGGGGCTGCGGAGTCGGAGGCGAGTCGGCGGGAACATCAGCGCGAGGGTTGGAGGCGATTGCTGCGGCGACTTCGCGGTCCAGCTCGTCGGGGTCGGCGTCGGTCTTGTCCAGCACCGCGGCGCGCAGCGCAGCGTGCAGAGACTTGTCGATGCGGCGCGGGGTGCGGCTAAGTGCCTGCACCTGATGCTCAAGCCGGTCGACATCCTGAGCGGCGCGGCTGTAGGTGGTGCGGGTATCCCCTGAGCACCGTTTCGGGCCGCCAGGCTCGCCAGTGGATCGACACATGTCGCGGGTTCCCTTCTCGCTGTTGGATTTCAGCATCAGCTCCGCGAGAGGGGCTTTTCAAGAGGACATCGAGGCGGTGGAGGGGTAGTGGCGCTCTAACGGTCCTCGGAGCCACAGTTCGGGCAGGTCCACATCAGCACCTGGGGGCCGATCTCTCGATGCCAGTCGCTGTCGCAGTCCGAGTAGTCCACATAGCCGGCGTCCTGGGCTGTCGGGGATTCCATGGGTCAGTGCGCCATCAGTGCGTATGTCTCGTCGGTGGTCAGGCCACCGTTGCGTTCGACCTCTTCAAGGATCTCGTCGGCCTGCTGTTCGGCGGCGGGGGTGCCTTCGCGGAGCAACGCTTTGCGGCGGATCATCGCCTCGAGGTTGGGGCTCATAGTTCCTCCAGTTCTTTCAGATAGAGCTTCGCGATTTCCTCACGCTGTGCGATGGCCGCCTGTGAGCGGCCGGCGACGGCTCGGTACTGGGGTAGATATTTCATCACCAACCGGACATAGGGAATCGACTGAAGTTCCTCGTTGTCCCAGCGGACGAGCGCACCGATTTTGTTCAAGTCATGCATGGCCTTCAGAGGCGAGTCCTCGTGGCGCACGCTCAGGCCGAAGTCGATCAGTTTCACGTCATCGCCGTCACAGATCAACTGCAGGGGATGCAGATCGCCGTGAGCGAACCCGAGCCGGTGGAGGTCATGCAGGGCGGCGGCGACCTTGGCGGCCTGGGCGGTGGTCATCACCGGCTCCTCTTCCCCGCGCTTGTACTGACTCCACAGGGGTTTACCGGGTGCCACCTCCATCTCGATGAAGGTTTCGGCGGCTGAGAACACCCGAGGCGAGTGCCCCAGTTCGCCCATCTTGCAGGCCAACTCGACCTCGTAGCGGCCGAACTGGCGGCCATCAAGAACCTCTTTAACGGCCCGTGTTCCATCTGGTGACATCAGCACTTGTCCGTATTGGCCTTCCCCGAGCAGGGTCCAGCGGTGCCGGGGTGTGCCGACCAGCCACACCGATTCCTGCGCGCCGGCATCCCCGGCAGCGGGCTCGGATCCGACCGCGCCCTGGAGTCGGGATTCATCGCGTTCGAGTTGATCCACGGCGGCCGCCGAGCGCTGGTAGGTCGAGCGGGTGTCCCCAGAGCAGCGACGAGGACCGCCAGTCTCCGCGCTCGACCTGCACATCCTTGCGGCTCTTTCCGAGTTGTCGCGGGCCGCCCGGGTTGATCCGCGGCCCTCGCCTTCCAGCCTCGGTGCAGCAGAGTGCTCTTTTCAAGAGGAGTTCCCGGCGCGGATGGGGGAACTACTCGATGCAGTCGCGGGAGTGCTCGCAGTCGCATTCATTGGTGTCGATCGGGGCGTCAAGGTACTGGCATTCCCGGGAGTGCTCGCAGTCGCAGCGCTGGGCGGCGATGTCGGCAACAACGGTTGCCTCGTAGTTGGGGTGGTGAACGATCCGGACACCGAGATCGCGCACGAGGGCGTCGAATGCTTTGTCGAAATCGCCGCCGATGCCGCCGAACGAGCTCAGCAAGGCGGCGAGCTGGCTGTCGTTGTAGTTGTCGATGTTGATCCGGGCGCGGCGGCCCGAAAGGGTGCTCTGTAGAAGCTTTTCGGCGGCCACACGGTCGATACGGCAGGCGTATTCAGTGGTCTCCACGCGGCTGATGCGGAACATGCTTGGTTGGCCCTTCTCGCTGCGGCCGGGCTTGGTGTCCTGGCCTCTCTGTGTGAGTCCGCGAACCTGTGGCGACGCAGTCTCCGGATTCACTGTAGAGACGGGTGGGGACAGTGCCTGGCCTTGCCGGGGCGGGAGGGTTTAGTGCGGCCGTGAGGGTGGGTTCCAGGCCGAGCAGATGGCTTCGAACCGGTCGAGTTCGGCAAGGACCTGGGCGCGGCTGCTATAGCGGGTGGGCTCGGTGGGCTTGGCGCCGAATTGGCTTGCGGTGTAGTGCAAGGCGGTGATGTCATCGCCGCCGCCGAGCACCCCGACGATGGAGATCTCCACTGTGGGGGCGGCGAGGATGACGTTGACGTCGTCGATGTCCTCCAGGCCGGCCGGTTCGATCCGATAGTCCTCGGCCAGATAGGCACCCCAGCAGTGGTCGTGTCCGCTGCCGCCGGAGACTTCCCGCCAGCCGCGCGACAGCAGAACGTCGCGAAGGTCGGCGTCCATGCTGTCGGCCTCGCCGACATCGACTAGCGGACCCCAGATCAATTCGTTGTCATCAGCGGCGAGGCAGGTGACGACACTCAGATGCGGTGCAAATGCGGCGGTATCGCTGTCCCGGTCGGCCCGACGGGCCTCGCGGGCGAAGCGGCGGCGCTGGGCGGCGGCCTGCCGTAGCTCCTGGGGGCTCATCGCCGTTCTCCTCTCGTCCCGTGGTGCCCCCCAGCATCGGATGGGCCGGCCGGGGTTTCAAGAGGAGCTGGTGGCGACCTGGCGGTAGTGCGCGGGGTTGAGCAGTGTCGAGTCGATGCGGTACTGAATGCCGGCGTCGCCTAGAACTTCGGCGACGACGTCTTCGTCCAGGTCTTTGTCGGTGGCTCCGATCAGGACGCGGGCGTAGGTGTTGAGCAGATCGGCCCAGGCCGCCTCGTAGGAGGGGTGCAGGACACAGGTGATGCCGTCGTCGTCGTCGAGCATCAGCTTCCAGACCTCGATGTGCATCAGTTCCCCTTACCGGCTGCTGCCGCGGGGTCGGTGAGATCTCCGCCCTCCAAAGCGAACGTCGAGAACCGCAGGCCGGCGATCAACTCCTCGATGCTGGGAGGGCGGCCGATGTCCTCCTTGAACACGTCGATGATCTGCCTCAAGGCGTCGTCCATGAGGTCGGCGGGCCCATCGCCCCACGTCATGGGTGTGCCATCAGCATGCAGATCGAGAGCGAAGCTGGTTCCGTCGCGTGCGGTCGTCCAGTAACCCATAGTGGTACTCCTTCTAACGCTGCGGCCGGGCTTGGAGTCCCGGCCTCTCTGTGTGCCCTCACACTGCCTGGGCATAGTCGAAATCTATCGCTGGCCTCTGACATCAGTGGGTCCTGCTCAGCTGGCCAGCGCGGCCGGTTCGTCGAGGTCGATGGCGGCGACTTCCGGCCAGATCATTGGGTAGGTCTTGTCGCCGAATACCGGGGCGACGACGTCTCCGCAGTAGGCGCCGGCATAGCCGGGGCACCATTCGCCGTGGCGGCTGCACCACGCACCGCCGATGATGTTGCGCCGCCAGCGCAACGCCCACAGCATGCAGTTGGAGCAGGACTTGTGGGTGCATCCCGGCAGTCGCGGATTCTTCCGGGCGTTGAAGCTCCAGGCGAGTGTTCTCTAGCCAGTCGGAAACTGTTGTTGATCAACCCAAATCAACCTGTCCCTCTGCACTGCTGTAAGGGCGGTGACGTTGGGCATCAACCTCTTGATCTTGCTTTGTTGGCTCCATCGTCGCCGAGCATCCCAGCAAACAAATCTCTGACAACTTCGAGCTAGCACTCCCAGCTGCTGAAGCTGACCTAGTAGGGCCATCTCAGCTAACAGCTGCTAGCAGAGGTTGCCAACCTATCCGTGATAAGCGCGCCTATGGCCGATAGCACGCCTAGGCCTGATAGCTGACCTATCCCAGGTAGCGCCCCTACCCCCGCTAGCTCAGCTGTCCCTGGTAGCTGACCTAGTCCTGCTATCGGAGCTATCTCCGCTGCCGTCAGCGGCGGCTCTTGCGGTTAATGATGGATACATATGAGGCAAAGAGCGCGTCCTGCCTCTCAAGCTCTGTCGGCTTGGGACTCTTGATCCCAAATACCGAATCTATGACCTGATCGAGTCGCTCGTGCGCTGCAAGGAGCTCCTTGGCCAGCTTCCCCGGTTTGTACATGTTTGCAAGAGCCATGTCCTTTTGAGTCCCTCTAGCCGCCACGATCCCTAGCCCGGCCTCGGTGATTTCCTTTCGGCGCTCACCGTCGAGGTTGGGAAGCGGGAAAGTGTTCCAGGTCAACAACTTGTTGAAGCGAAGACGCGATTCCAGCCTTCCTCCAACAGTCTTCTGCCATACAAGAAACATGGTGGAAGAGATGATCGCGAAGTCGAATCCCTCGGGATCTTCGGTAAGGAAGTTAGCGTTGCTGGATATGACAGTCTCGTCGAATCGCTGCGCCAGAAAGTAGGGACGAGTCTCACTCACGTGCTGCGGAATGCACAGGTAGGGCGCATCGGGTTGTGCAACCTGCCGAAATATATGCGCGGTACTTGCGGCGTCTCTGGTCGACTGAGCCGCGCTTTCTTCTCTGAACTTCCTCGCTGCCGCAACGCGTTGCTTGAGGACAGGACTCTGCTTCATGTCAGATGCCGATGCACCGAGCAGCCAGAGACAGTGACGCGGGATGTTGTGCAGCAGTTCCCGCGCACCTACATACCGCCGTACGTATTTCGCCGCGATCGGGTCGGCCATCACCTCTCGATAGTCGCCCGCCTCAACGACGAGGTGTCCGCCATCGGTTGGCTTGTTTCCGTACGCCACTTCACCCATCTGCGGATTAAGTGGCTTGTTGGCCGGAGCGACGATCACAGATGGGCCGTCTGTTAAATACGGTGAGATATTCGTGATGTTGGAAAGTTCGACTGGAGCCCCACCGGGGATCGGGTAGTCAAACAGCCTCGGCTGCGTAACGTCCTTGCCGAACCCGATGATCACGCAGTGAACTGCTGCCGTCCCAGTTGCCTCAGAAGTCCAGCGGAATGTTCGGTGTGCAAACCTAATTCGCCAGCCGTTGTCAAGGAGCGGCTCGAACAGTGGACCGACCGCTTCACCCTGTGTTATCGAGTTGGTAGAGACGAAGGCCCATACGCCATCGTCAGCCGCGAAGTATTCCATCGCCTTCGCGTACCAACCGGTGACATAGTCGAGAGTTCCGTGATACCTAGCACCCCAAACTCGTTGCAGTTCGGAAGTCTGCTCGGCTGATCGCGACGAGATGCCAAGGAAGGGCGGATTCCCCGCAATGATGACATTCGCGCTTCTCGGAACTAGATCCGACCAGTCAAGTGTCAGCGAACTGTGCACCACTATCTTCGCTGAAGTCTCGATCGGTAGGCGTTGTGGAGCCTCCCCGAACCGCTGCTTGAGTTTCAGGTCACACTGGCGGTTCACGAGAAACATCGCGGTCTCGGCAATTCGAGCCGGCCACTCGTCAATCTCAATGCCGTAGAAGTGGTCAAGCGTGACCTTTAGAGCGAGCGTTGGATCGAAAGCTAACTGGTCATCGCCGCTTATCTCTTGGAGTCGCTCCATGATTCGCAACTCCAGGTCACGCAACTCCCGGTAAGCCACGATGATGAAATTCCCGCACCCGCAAGCTGGGTCGAGGTATCGGATCTCGCCTAGCTTTTCCCAGAGCTTCTTGAGGGCCCGCTTCTCGTCCTTGCGAGTCCGGGCTTGTTCGAACTCCGCACGCAATTCATCAAGGAAGAGCGGATTCAGCGTCTTGAGGATGTTCTCTTCAGACGTGTAGTGCTCGCCCAGTTCCCGTCTGGTCTGAGCATCACGCACCGACTGAAACATCGAACCAAAGATCGCTGGGCTAACTGTGGACCAGTCGATGGCGCATGCGTCCAGGAGGGCATCACGGAATTCCTTGTCGAGGTCGGGGATCGAGATCCGCTCACGAAAGAGCCCACCGTTGACATAGGGAAGTCGCGCCGCACCCCTGGATGTGCCGGGGGTGTCCAACGAAACAAACAATTCGTTGAGTTGGGCTCCCAGCGTGGATCCATCGGCGGCAGTCTTGTTGTAGACAAAGTCCCTGAACGCGTCAGGACCGGCATGGGGCTCCCACATCTCCGTGTCGTCGCCAAACATCAAGAATAAGATCCGAGCGAGCGTCACGGAAATCTCGTGCTCACGCGTCTTCGATTCGGTGCCTTCAGGGTATGAACGCTCCAGCGCCACAAACATTCGCGCCATGAGCGCCGAGGCCCGCTTCGATTCATTCTGCGCCTCAACATCAAAGGCTTCTCGAACGCGGGCGAGAACACTGTTGACATCAAGTTCGATCTCAATGGGAAGCCGGAGGGCATTGATGCGCCTTTCAAAAGGCTCATCGGGCATTCCGTCTCGATGACGATGTCGCGTTAGCCGCGTTGAGGTTGAGTTGCCGACCAAACGTCGAGCCGGCCAACGCCATACCTGCTCCTGGTCGTCGTAAAAGATGACGAGTCGGTCGGTGGTCGTCTTTCCTATGACACGATCTAGTTCGGCTTCGATGCGGGCGCCGGGCTTCTCGGGGCATACCCAAACCCGCAGACCTTTGTACGACGAGACATTGATTGCGGTGTGCTTGACACCATCCTCGCCCGTAAAGGTCACCGGCTTGTGGTCCGGAGCTCCCCAGTTCAGCTCGTGAAGAAATAGTTCCTGGTATTGACGTCTCTCGGACATCTCCAGCGCTGTTGCGGCCATCAGTCGGTCACCCCGATAGAGCACACGAGCTTGATTTTGTCGGTTTCGGATGACCTGATGACGAGACGATCTTCCCTATGCAGCTGGGCCACGAGATCCGCTAAGTCATCTTGGCTATAGCGATTACGGCGGGCCTGACTCAGGCGCGTCGTCGCATGCTCAGTAAGGGGTCTCTGCTGCAACGCGTTGAGCGCCTCGGAAGCTTCTTGAGCGAACAAGGTGTTACCGCCTAGTCGCTCCCAAACCCATTTTCGTATGCCTTTTAGATTTCCTGAGGCCAGCGCTTCGACTGTGAGCGGGCCCTGAACCAGCGCACGTTCCCGTTCGAAGTGATCGGATCTCAATTCCACTGTCGGCGTTGAGAGTTCGGCATAGAAAATTCTCAGGGCCTCCAATGGCGTCAGGAGCCGCTCTTCGGTCTCGCCAGCATCATTGGTGGAGGAGGTCGCGAAGGCCTCAACTCCCGACTCCGTCGAGACAAAGCAAGTGACTCCCCCGTGAGTCTCATTTAGGTACTGGTCCCGGGTCGTATGGACCATGTCCTGAAGGGCAAGTACCCGTTGCGCTATTTGCGGGTGCTTGCTCTGGGCGCTGGACCAGGCGAGCCAGGCCTCGCTGACCGCGTCGGCCTCCCCGTCGATGTCGTCAGCGTCGTCCGTCATTCTGCCCCGATAGAAGTCATCCAGGATTCTGATCTCTTGGTCGCCACCGAAGAACTGCTCGTCAGACCCAAAGGCCTCAGCTGCTGCACCTAGCCGCGCCCTGATCCTTTGTCGCAGATTGATCTGCTGCTCGATCTTCTCGTGGCTGATTAGGTACACGTAAACCACATCGGACTTTTGTCCAACACGGTCAACACGGCCAGCCCGTTGAATGATCCGGATAATCGCCCAAGGAAGGTCGTAGTTGACGACGATATGAGCGTCTTGCAGGTTCTGTCCCTCTGAGAGCACGTCCGTCGTAACCAATACATCTATGGGGTCACTTTCGGACTCTGCTGGCGCTTGTTGTCCAGGAACGGTATTCGACTCGGGCGAAAAGCGCCTCGCAACCGCCGCCGGGTTGTCCGTGTCTCCAGTTACCAGTCCGACATTCGAGATGCCGGCTTCGCCGAGAGACTGCGCTACATACTCGGCCGTGTCGGCGTACTCGGTGAAGACGAGGACCTTCTCTCCGGGGTGCTCATTTCTCAGGAGATCCACGAGTGCGTTCAACTTTGAGTCTCGAGAGGAATCCCAGCTTCCAAAGCGGTCAAGCAACATGGAGATTCTTCTGTTGTCTTCCTCTAGATCGCTCCGGAGGGCGATCGTAAACACAGAGGTTTGGATCCATTTGGTCCGCTGTGGAGCACTGCCCACAAGCTCGTCATAGCGGGAGGCTTGAGATCCGTGGGTCTCCGCGCCGTCCTCAAGGTCCTCGTCAGTGACGTTGATTTGCTTATCAGTGAAGCTACCCACCGGAATCGAGAGGCCTTCGTCAATCGCGTAGAGGAACAACTCATTGCGTGCTCGCTGACGCTGAAGGGAAAGTATGAAGGCGTGGCCAGATGAAGAGAGGCGTTTGAACAAACCGGTCCGAACAAATCCACTGACGTTGCCGCGGCCGGACCTGATGTCATCCAGCGCCGTAGTGTCGGCCTCTGTATGAGGGGCTATTGGGTTGTCGTAGTCAGCCAGTCGGTAGCGAGGCAAAGTGAGTTGTGCGATTGTGTCGAGGCTGATGTCGTCTTCCATCAGCTTCGCCGGGTCGTCGTCGCTGAAGTCGTGGCTGACAGGCCTCGCGATTCGACGAGGAAAGAAGAACTTCTCGCCGTTGGCAAAGCGAAGGTAGTGACGAACGGATTCAGTGCCGTCCGTGTTGGTGACGACCTCGCTTTCCGATGTCCGTTTGACGAAACTTCTTGTGCGACGCACTAAGTGATCGCTCATAAGTCGTCGCCAGTCTTCCGCGTACTCCGATCGGCGGAAGGCTGCAAGTGTCGTGATCTTCCCGTCTACCTTGTCTATCAAGCCCGGCTCTGAGGCGAGAGCAGCACTCGGCATGATTCCCAGATCCACATCGTCGTCGATGTAGAGCCCAATCTGACTTGCGACGTCAAGGAAGGCGAGGTTGTAGGGAGTTGCGGTCAGCAGTAGAACTTTGGACCCGTTGTAACGGATGTAGTCGTAGATCGCTTGGTAGGCAATAGTTCCGCTGTTTCGTAGGTTGTGCGACTCGTCGCAAATAACCAGGTTGAAACGTTTGAGCTCTGGCAGGACCTTGTCGACCATCGAGTATGGGACGACCCTTCCGTTCAGGTCGTACTCGTCTACATATCGGTTCCACATCTGCTCGAGATTCTTTGGGCAGAGAATCAGCGTCGAATAGTCCTCCGCCGACTGCAGCATCAGCGCGGTGGCAATAGCGGTGAGGGTCTTCCCCAGGCCCACGACGTCGCCCAACATTGTGCCGCCACGTCGGACGATGCGCCGCGCAAGCGTCCTTACGGCGCTTTCCTGGTAGTCCAGGAGAAGATCACTCATCGACTTTGGCAGTACGTATCCAAGGCCGTCTCTCGCGTCTTGCGACATCGAATGACAAACCTTCAAGAAGATCTCAAAGGGTGATGGCTGCTCGGCAGCGGCCCATGACTCGCCTATGAGCTCAATGATCTCTGCGTTGATCGTCAATGAATAGCGATCGTCCCAGCGGGCTTGGAACCAATTGGCAAGCTTCGCGTTCGAATCAGACTCTTGCACGTCGATGTTCAGCTCAAGATTACTTGTGAGGCCGGCGCTCGTTAGGTTGGAGGAACCAACGAATCCCCAACGCGAATGGTGCTTCTTCTGAGCGGAGTGAAAAAGGTAGGTCTTTCCATGGAGCGGCTGCTCTGTGAAGACCTTCATCTGCACCGCGCCGCATTCGAGCTGTCGCTTCAGGATTTGCAACGTCCGCTGTCCGTCGGCAGTCGCGAGGCCGCGCATCAACTGCGTGCGAAGGTGCTTCACAAGTTGGTCGCGCCGGCTTCGGGCCTTGGTCGAGTCGTGGATATCGGATCCGTATGGTTCCGGCTGGAGTTCGTTCTGCAGGGAGATCAGTATCTGCTGGGAATCGGATGGAGCAACCATTCCGACCAGGACCCGCGCTACTGGCTTGCCCTCGTATTCACCGTCGCTGAATTTCTGGTCGACAAGGTCAGCGAGGCTTGACCAACCGCGCAGGTCGAAGTAACCAGTTGCGACGTCGAATGATTCATACTCTTGCAGCGCCTCGCGAAGGGCTGGCTGCAGGCGAGTCTCATTGCTCAGGTTGTCATAAATGTTAGGCATAGAGCCCCCCTCGACTAACGCAGAAATGAACTTGTTGGACTGGCTGGATCTTGTGCTGGGCGACCTTCATCGACGCTCCCCATGGAAGTGCCGACGCCCGTGGATAGCTGCGACCTTGCTGCTCGGTTCGGAATCTGTTTTGAGCCGATCATTTTCAAGACTCAACTCGTTGATCACAATGGCGTACTGCTGAACTACGCGTTCAAGTGTTTGGCAGTGCGCCGCCAATTCAGCATTCCTGCGACGAAGCTGTACAAGTGGATCTAGGTCGGCGTTCACAGCGGCGGCGGCGCGACGTGCGGCAACGGCAAGCTGTTGGAAATGGTCCCTGAGATCGGTGTGCTTTTGCGCGACCACCCAGTACTTCACGCCCGCTTCTACGGCGAGTTGGGAGACGGACAGGTTGCCGCTCGAGCGTTTCGGCTTTCCCGAAAGAAGGCGATCCGCAGCCGAAAGAATCTCTGCCCGCTGAGGGTCCGTTTCCTTAGTTCCCCAGCTTGTGGACGCGGTCCTATTCACAGCGAGCCGCCCCACTTGCGGATCCGCCGAGTTCGTGGTCGCTAATGACTTGTTGGATTCGTTCGGTTGTCGCCGCTATTCGGAGATACCGTGGGCTTGGCGCCAAGGAGATTGCTTGGATAGCTTTCATTTCCTCGAGCTCCTGGCGAAGTGTGACTATGTTCCGGTCTGTGTAGGCCTTGTTTCTGCAGTTTGGTCGGCAATCGGTCTGATCTGGAGTGACGGTCGAGTCGGCCTCACTACCGCGCATCTGGCAGAGAGCCTTAGCTGGGTCGAATACGCACGTCATTGCCTTGCCCGGGAATATCTGGAGTAGTGGATTGCCGAGCATGTCCCGCGCCTGCTGAGCGTTCTTGAGCACTCGCCCACCGAACTTCTCGTGAGCCGCCTCCACGCGGGTGCGATACACGGGCGCAGCAGGACCGCTCACGTGTTCTCCTTCGCGCAACTGTTCGTGGTCCTCTTCCAGTTGCTCAAGTCGATAGAGCCAATCCTCGAAGGCTTTCTCGTCCGGGAACCCGGAGTCATAGGTTCCGCTGTAACCAAGCGTCATTTGCACGTGCACATGCCCATACTGGATGGCGCCCGCAATCAGCCCTCTCGGCTTGCGCACTATGTGCCAAGCCAAGGTCCTCCTGAACCGCGAAGGGGCGATGCGAGCGACTGGGTCTTCCGGTATCACCTCTTGGAAGCGCCCGGTTTCCTCTGCATACCGGTTTACCCATTCAATGAAATCGGCTACGTCGTGGGCGAGCATGGCGGCGCTTCGTCCGCCCCCAATCCGAACGCCAGGGCCTCCGTACTGCGCGAGCGGGTTAATTCGTGTCGTGAACAGCAGCGGCTGGTCATGAAGCCGCTCAAGGACTGATACCGCCTTCGCGGTGTGTTCCACTACAACCCAAGGATCCTCGCGGATCTCGCCTTCGGGGATCTTCTCACCGCTGCTGTCGATAGCACCTTTGAACTTTCGCCCCTGAATCGTCCATAACCCGGTAACGGCATCATGGGATACGCACCCGCGCTCCAGATTGAGGACCTCACCCGTTCGCATGCCTGACAGATATGCGATAACTATGAAGCAGGCCGTTCGCAGCAGCTCTGCAAGAGGCCTCGCCTCCGAGTAGTCGATCCGTTTAGTCAGCCAAGGGTTACCGTCGATCTCGCCGACGATTTGGGAGCCGACGGGAACGTGGTCGCTCACGGGAAGGCCGGACTCCTTCACCAACGCACGTCGTTTTGGGTGGTCTTTGAAAGCCTTTTCCCCACAACGAAATACTCGACTCAGGTGGGGCCAGTGGATTTCCATGGTCCCGTCGTCCATCCGCGAACCAGGCAGGGATTCTCCCTTTCGGCGCAGCGAATCAAGGTACTTGGCTATCTGATCGGGGTCCGGCGGCGACTGTTGAGGGAACCGTTCGCGAATCGACCGGTCGCGGAGCCCCGGGCTATACGCCCACAGGCACAAATACTCCTTGAGAGCGCCGATGATGTCGTCAGCGAACACTTCGACGAATCGAAGCGCCCACATCAGGAGCCCGTCAATCGTCTCCGTGCTGATCCGTGGAGTCCGATTGACACCGCCCTTGGCGACATATCCCAGGAGATCTCGCGAATTTTCACCGTCCCATGGCGGCGGCGCCGGCAGCCGCAGCGCTTCTGGTAGCAATGGTCGATAACTCCAGAATCGCACTACTTCTGAGAGCATTGCGGCCTTCATGCCGCCGCTTACCTCAGAGCCGATAACCGCGACTTGATAATCATTAAGGATCTCTGTCGTTACGTCCTTGAATGCCCTAATCCCTCTGTCGGCCAACCATTGAACGAATGAAACGAATCGCGGGAAGTCGAGAGCAATGCTGCGAAGTGCTAGCCGATTAACCCGACCCATGCGGAGGCGTCGTGGTGCCTCCTCATTGATGAGGCACCACACATATCGCTTGAGGGGATCTTTGAACTCCACCGGCACGTCGGTGAAGTTGAGCCTGGTTGTCGGTACGTGAGCTTCGAAGAGTCCCGGGGTCAGGTTCCAACGGTCATCCGCGTAGACCGACATGATCTTGGCGTCAGCGGCCGGATTGATCCTGCGCTTTAGCAACACTGGTGTGTCAGGCAGCGGGTCAGGAATGACTGACGTCTCGGCAGCACTCGTCGAGAAGGTCGTCATGCGACGTCCAAATCTCGCTCTAGAAAATGCCGAGCCAACTCGCGGTCTGCTTCAGTGATAGCCGCTCGCGCATCCTCGACTGCAACGTTCCCCGCCCGGCTTAGCAAGTCGCTCAGGCGAGCATGCCCTTCAGCGAATCTGGCCGCCCACCGTAGCGGTGTGACATCGCCTTTGCGAATAAGCATCTCGTCGTAGACCGCGACCTGCATAGGTAGATGAGCCGGCGTTGCCCGGGCGCAAGGACACCCGAGACAGAGGATGAATGAGGCGCGACAAGGACCGCTATCAACGACTTCCGTGGACTCCTGGCCCTGCTCGTAGCCGACACAGGCCCCCAGGACGGTATCCAGTTCGCCTGCCAGCAAGCGCCTAAGAGTCGCTGTATCCATGCCGTGTCTCTTCGCGACTCGTTCTGGATGTCTTTGCGCCTCGGAAACCTCATCAGAAGAAAGCGCCTGCATCTTGGCCCGTGTGGACGCCTTGTCTACCTGTTCCGTTAGGGCATCTGCCACGATGCGTTGATACTCGACCAGGTCTCCCCGGTTACGGGCCAAGTACTCGTTTGCCAAAGTGGTCTCAGTGTGAGCAACCGGTCTCTGCTGAAGCTCATTAAAGGTCAGACGCATTCGCTGCAGAGTGACTTCCAGCGTCTCGGTCGAGTTCTCCGCCGCGATCGCGTGGCTAAGGGACCAGGAACGGATGTAGCCGGAGTTCAGCTTCGTCTTGAACCCTCTGCCCATGCCGTCGCCGGCACAGCTAGTCCACCAGATGAATAGCCCTTCGTGGCCCGCAAATTTGCGGGCCGGTGCAGTCAATTCAAGAAGAAGTTTGAAGACACCAAAGGGCGTCTGCAGGTCAATCTTGTCGGAGAGGGAGTCGTCGCCATCTTCTGGCATACCAGTTCGCGCCCAAGGCGGTACTGAGGTGAGCGGAACATCCATGTAGCGTCGTGAGCCGCGGCGCGGCTTATCGAGTTTCACTATCGCCGAGGGCTCACTGCCGGAATAGCCGTCCGGACGGTGATGCGCCGCGGTCACGTTCGCAACTGTGCTCGGATTCTGCCCGGTGAGGCCAACCAGCAATACGGCAAATGCAGCTACGTCGTGTCCGCTTAGGTGCAGCCGAGTTACTTGTTCACCTACAGGCCCTAGAGCCGAGACCCATGGCAGGACCTTCTCGCTCTCGTAGCGCGGAACATCACCGTGCGAGTCGATGAAGTCGAGCAGCTTCCCAAGCGACTGCACTTCTTCAGATTCCTCAATCAGAGCGCCATCGCGCCACTTATTCAGCAGCTCAACGCTTTTACGGATCCGCATTGCCGCTTCACGGACGTCGGATCGAGCCGCTTTCAGGATGCGGCGGTTCTCATCTCGTGAATAACTACGCAGATGTTGCTTACGCCTCCGCGGGTTGGGCTCATTGATGGCATCGTGAAACTCATCGCTGAGACCGTCCACTTGGCGCAGCGTGGTCTTCAATTCGCCTAAAGCGACTGGGATGCCTGCGTGAGCGGCCCGCGCCAAGTACCAACCCTGGAGATGGGCACGCGATAACTGAGACGGACTCTTCGGCAGCCGGTCAAGCGATCCCAAGTACTCGGAAAAGGAGCGGAGGTTTCGGAAGGTCTTATAGGCCGATGCGTTAGTGCGTACAGGCCCTCCTGGACGCGTTCGCTCTTTGAACGCGGACGCGAAAGCTTGCCGCAATTGCGGACTGATATCCCACTGTGAGAAGTCGAACTCGCGCGGAACCTCTCTGGGGTGCTCCGGTACGTAACGCACAATTAGCTCGTTGCTTCCGACGACTCTTGACGCCGGCTCGTACCCAGCAGTCGGGAGGGCCGCCTTACGGCCAGTGGGCCGCATTTTCATGGCGTGCTCCGCAGCGGGTCCGACCGAACCAACGTGTGATCTGCCAAGTAGTCGGCCAGAAACGACTCCACAGCGGCGTCTTTTGCGTGTTGGAGAAGCAATTCGACATCAAGTGCCCGAAACGGTTCTAGGTAGTAGCGCTTAGTCGTCTCTGGGTTCCGGTGGCCAAGGTATGTCGCCACGAGATCCCAAGTGTCACCGAACTGTTGGCGGAAGTCCTTTGTCTCATCATCGGACAGATGCGCGAGTCTCCTTTCATACGCAAGTCGACCGATGGCATACCATCGCAAAGCGCAGCTATGGCGCAACATGTGAGGCGTTGCGGAGAAATTCTCCAGGCCGAGGGTCACGATCCGTTGGTTGGCATCTTGGAAGGTGTGTTGCCAGCCATGAGCCTCGCGCGGAAGTCCATTCTCGTTCAGCCAAAGGGAAAGCGGTTCCAGCCCGCTCTTGGTTTTGAAATATAGTTCGTGCCTGCGCTGCGGGTTTAACACGTTCAAGGCCACTTTCCGCTGGCTTCCGTCGTTATCCTCCACAATCAAATGTCGGTCGGTCCAACTCAGCACAAGCCGCTTTTGGTCAACGGCCTCGTAACGCCCCTCGGATTGAGCGTCGCGGACTACCCGCGCTCGCGAGCCTTCGACGTAATCCAGTACGCCCACGAGGGCATGCCGGGGTATCCAATAGGTGTGGCCGTAGCCACCTTTCGCGCAGGCGTCGGATAATCGACACGTGGAGTAGCCCTTATTCGGATCGTCGTCCGGGATTTCGGGCAAAACAACGCTGGCCCACTCAGTCAGCCGGAGGCCAGTACCGTACAGGCCGTCAGCGAATGCACTGTCGCGGTGCTCATTGCGCCCGCGGAAGCCCTGATCCGGCCGGCCGTCGACTCCCATTCCGCGCAAACCCAGGTCTCTCCATCGCCGATATCCGGCTGGATCAAACCACTTGACGTTCTGGCGCCTCGCACCTCGCGGCGCTAAGTCGAAGTCGTCCTGGGCTGTAACTGGGTCAGAGACCCCAAATCGCGGTGATGCCCAGCGATAGAAGCTCCGCAGTGCGGCTAAGTTGGCGACGAAGGTGCTCGCTTCGACGCGAGACGGGTTCCTCCGCTCAGTGATCCGCCACTCTTTGAAGGCCTCCGCGTCGTCAACCGTGGCCTCGTCCCAGGTGCGCCCCATCGCTAGGAGAAAGTTCAGCCACATGGCCATCGACTGCGCATACTTCTTCCAGGTATAGGGCGACTTGGAGCGCATCCTTGGCGAACAAAAGAAGGCATTCAACCTTGGATCAACACGGCCATCTGGACCGATCAAAAAAGGGAGGCCATCGCAGTGGTTCCCTGCCGCCAAGCTGTTGAGAAAACGCCGATTCGCGATCAACAGTTCGTCGTCATTGGGAAGCGAAGTCGCCAGGTCCTGGCCGTACTCGAAGACGATCCATTGACCAGGCAAAACGCCAGTTCGCATGGGTAGATGTTACTTACATTGCTGTAATCAACAACAGACCGACACGCTAGAGAACGAGTGAGTCTGCGCTGCAGAGTAATTCGCCGTAAATCGCCAATCCCCGGTTCTTCACCCCGTAGCCGTGAAGGGGGAGTTCTGGGTCGGTCTCCAGGATCGACTCGAAAACGGCGCGGATGTCGTCGGTGTGCTGACGGCGGCAGACAGAACCAACCCCCACCAAGGGAACGCCGCCCAGATCCACCCCGGCATCGGCATACATCGTCATGCAGTCCTTGTACTCGCTGATCTGATATCCCTGGATGGTCGGCAGAAACGGGCATGACGCGTCGGAGAAATCCCCCCACAGCCGGCACAGTTCGACATAGTTGTCGACGGTGAGCCGCTGGTGTTCCATCACGGTCTTGCCTGTGCGGGCCAGCATTTCGTGCTCGACCATCCAGTCCTGCCCTGCGGCCCAGTCCAGTTTGCCGATCTCCCGGTCATACCGGGCGACCGCGGCGACGTACTCCGGGGCCGTGGTCTTCCAACCACCGAACAGGGCCAGCTCGCTGAACCCACCGCTGTCAAGGGCCCAGGGGGCGATAGCCGTGGGAAGGGTCCGCTTGAGGCGGGCCAGCCGCCGATGCGAGATGAACAGCGGAATCCCGGCGCGGCCCAGCCAACTGGGTTCATGGCTACCGATATAGAGGACTTCCATTGCGCTGCTTCTCCTTTCGCATCGTCGCGTGTGTCGGTGGAGCCGTCCAGCCGCGCGGGGGCAAAGGGGGAGGATGCACGGCCCGCGCGGCCGGACGGGGTCTACACGTGGGCGTCGATCCGCACGACCCACACGCCATCGGGCAAGGCTTTGAACCAGCGGGTGAACTCCAGCGCCCACTCGTGGGGATGCATCTCGTCCTTGGACTGTCCGAACCACAGCACCCGGCCGGGGGTGTGCCACTTGCCGTCCAGGTCGAGGTAGGCGTAGCTGTGGGCGATGCTCTCCGGTTCGATCTCACCCTTGCGGGCGGCGTCGGTGCGGCGGGCATCCTGGATCTCCTCGGTGTAGCCGAAGGCCGAGGGGCTGCTGTCCAGCGCGCGGGCGGCGCCGGGCTTGAGGACCCACTCCCCTGCGAAGCGGCCGCCGACCACCCACCAGTCCCAGACCGCGTCGGGATTGGTGGTGGAGATGATGTTGCCGTTTCGGTCAACGGTGCCGCCCCACCAGGCGACCGCAGCCTGCTCGTAGGTCTTCTCCGGTTCGCCTGCGGCGCGGGCCTTCTCGTTGGCTTCGTCCCACCACTGCCGGAACCGTGCATCGGTTTCGGCCTGCAGGCGGGTCAGTTCGATGTAGGGGGCGACCGACAGGTTCTCGTCGTAGGGGGCCATCGCGGCCTCCACGGCATCGAGAAGATCGTCGGCTTCGACGGTCGCATCAATGGCGACGGTGACAGAGAAGTGGGTCATACCTAGATGTGCCTCCTGGGCGCTGCGGCCGGGCTTGGAGTCCCGGCCTCTCCGTTGTTCTGCTCGGTGTTCCGTGCCGAACACGTTCAGATTACAAGGCCGCACTGACATTTATCAGCAAGGGCAGTCGTCAGGATCACGAAACACTCTGTCAATAAGGGTGTTAGGGCGGAGGTATGGAGCCAACCGCCGCCCTAACTCCCTTTAGTGTTTATGCGACTTTCGCCAGTTCGTCGGCGCTCTTCTCCCCCAACACGACCTGCTCGATGTCGGAGAGGACGTATCCGACCGACGCGAGAAACCGCAGCAGATCACGGGGTCCTACGGTGCGCCAGGACTGTCCCCCGTCACGCCAGGCGTCCTTGGCGTAGCGGCATTCCAGCGCGCCGAGCACCAGGGCGAGCGTGACGTTCTGGGCCGGACCGTCGTTGCTGGAGTTGAGGGCCTCGACATGGCTCTGCAGTCCTTTCGCGTCCGCCAGCCCGAGAAGCGCTGCGGCCTCGTCGGCGGCGTGGAAGTCGCCCAGCAAGGTGCGGTCCCGCACCAACATTTCGGCGACGAACCCCGCGGCACCTTTGGGGAGTTTCTTGGCAGCCAGCAGGCTGTCCTTGATCCAACGGCGGCGCACCTCGGCGGCGGCTTCGCTGAGACGGTTGAGGGCAACGATGGTCCGCCGAGACTCCTGCTGAGCAGCCTCGGGATCCGCCTTCTTCTGGGCGGCGGCGCCGGCCTCGGCTTCGGCGTTGTTACGCGCGATCACCCCCGGGGCCGGAACAAGCCCGACAGCCTCATAGTCCAGGCAATACCAGTCCGGCACCACAACCCAGCGCTCCACGATTTCGCTGTAGTGGCGCATCCCCTCGCGGGCGGGCTGTGACAGCTTCCATCGAGTGGAAAAGTCGACGTCGTAATCGTCAATCGGGTCACCAGTCTCGGCATCAAACATCTGCTCTTCCTGGCAGAGCAGAACCGCCCAATGCTGGGTGTCGACAAGATCCTCGCCGGCGGGCTCCCCATCGGCGGTGAACAGATGGTCAATCGACAGGCAGCTCAGATCACCCCACCGCGGCGTCCCATCAAGTACCCGGTAGCCCTGCTCCCGGTACTTCTCGGCGGCCTCGGCAATGGCGCGTACCGCGAGGCGCTCCTTCCGCAGCCTGGACGCCAGGTGCTCGAAATGGCCGGGGCTAGCGTCGATCAACTGGGAGACGGCGTCATCATCATCAGCGAACTCAGCAACGGCGGCCGCCTGGTCCAGGCTGAGCTGGCCGCTGGCCAACGCGGCCAGCGCGGCCTCGGACTGGGCAGCCTCGGTCGCCGACTTGATGACCTTGCGCGGCTTGGACAGCAGCTTGGCGGTCTTGGCGACAGACAGCCCCGCATCAAGCAACTGCTGGATGCCCCGAGCACGCTGAGCATCGTTGAGCGCGGCGTGCTGGTCATTGGCGACGATCTGTTGAATCACGCGTTCGACGTTCCAGGCCGGAAGGTCCTTCGCCGCAGTGGGTATGACATAAACCGGGATCAGCGGCAGTTCCGCTTCCCGGGCCCCGAGTGTCCTGCGTTGACCATCGCGAACGATCAGGGTTCCGTCCTCATCGGCGACCACGGTGACCGGGACGAGCACTCCGTGCTGCCGGATGGAGTCGATGAAGTCCTCGTCAAGGTCGGTGATGTCGCGGACGTTATCGCCGATGAACAGCGTCTGCGGGTCGACGTGCGCGAAGGCCCCGGTGGGATTCTCTGCCGCCGGGAAGGGTGCGGTTTCAGTCATGGCGCTGACGCTATCGACCGGACCGGACACCACTCGGTGACGCCGTTTCAGCACCGCTGTCATCCTCGGGGTGCCCCGCCACGACGGCTGTCATCCTCGGGGTGCCCCGCCACGACGGTGTAGTTGCCGTACTTGGATTCGGCCCCGCACCCGGTACACACGGTGTTGTCGAACACCTCGGACGCATCACCGGCGTAGTCCACATAGGCATCGAAGATCACCTCACTGCCGCACTCGTTGCAGCGTGCCCACTGGTGGGCCGGGGCATCGTCGATGATGGTCCGGTCGGCACCGGGCGAATTGGTGGTCCAGCCGATCATCTCCATGTCCTCCCCCGTTTCCGGGTCGATGAGCGTGCCGGACTCCTCGAGGTCCTGCCACGGCTGGTAATGCTTACCGCCCTCGGTGTCGGCGTAGACCAGCCACATGCTTGATTCGCTGGGCGCGGGTTCATCGGCTTCCGCGTAAGGATTGCCCTGGCTGTAGGCGTGGGCCAGTGCCATCACGTTGTGCAGCCGCCCAATCGTGGTGGAGTCGATGAGTTCCTTGTTGATCTCGTCGATGCTCGCCTGAATGCGCTCTGCCATCCAGGTGGCGTCCTTCTTGACCTGTTCTACGTCCAGGGCCGCACTGCCGGCGGTTCGGG
>WBZO01002600.1_pt1 | contig 22290 bp, 26 predicted proteins | sample 5204261 | NCBI WGS metagenome assembly WBZO01 (sample SAMN12412400, study PRJNA552823) | activated sludge metagenome | isolation source: activated sludge from anammox sidestream of wastewater treatment plant... | place: USA: North Carolina | collected 2017-09 | reverse complement strand
GTCGCCCCCGCTGCTACGGTCTGGCTGGACGAAGTAGAGCGGCAATTGGGCGAGCAGGAGGGTGACCAGCGACCGCCGGTCAGCTACTTCTGCCCCATTTGGCGGCGGCCGTGGATGGTGGCCGGTCCCGAGACGTATATGTCCGATCTGCTGCGGGTGTGCGGCGGCGCCAGCATCTTCGGCACTGGCCCGGCGCGCTACTATCCGGTGGATCTGGCAGCCGCCATGGCGGCCCGCCCGCAAGCGGTGCTGCTGCCCAGCGAACCCTACCCCTTCGCGGAACCGCATCGCAGCGAAGTGCTGACCTGGACCGACGTTCCGGCGGTGCGCGACGGCCGGGTCTACCTCGTGGACGGCCAGCTAGTCACCTGGTACGGGCCACGCATCGGGCAGGCGATCACGACACTGACCGCACTGCTGCGGTCGTAAGGAGTCAAAGTGGGACCACGCTCCGCGCTGGGTCTGGCGGCGCTGGTGGCGGGCGGCGCCGTTGCCCTTCATGCCGCCGCCTGGCGTTCGCTCCGATCCGCCGAGGATCTTGACCCGCAGTCCATCGACCGGCCGGGCGGGCTGTGCTTCATCGATGGGGTTGGACTGCACGTGGTTGACCAGGGCAGCGGTCCAGCCCTGCTGATGGTGCACGGTTTTGCCGCGGGCACACACACGTTTCGCGAGCAGATCGCGGCGTTCTCTGGCAGCCACCGTGTTATCGCTGTTGACCTGCCTGGGTTCGGCTACAGCGAGCAGCCCCCGCCTGGGCGCGGTGACTATTCGCACACTGGCTACGCTCGGTTGCTGGCACAGCTCATGGACCGTCTGGGCATTGCTCAGGCCACCGTGATGGGTCACTCACTGGGCGGCGCGATCGCCACGCGGTTCGCGGCGCTCTTCCCAGAGCGGGTAGACCGGCTGATTCTGGTGTGCGCCGCGGCGCCCTTCCGCCGCCCACCGTTGCCACCCGCGTGGGTGCTGCGCGCCTGCTATCCTCTGGCCGCCGCGGCGCTGAACGCTGCCCGCCGCCGTGGTCTGCGCACCGCTTCACGCTTCGTCTATGACCCGTCACTGGTCACCGACGAGGTACGGGAGATGTACCGCCGCCCGTGGCGGATGCCCGGGACCGCCGCTGGGCAGCTCAAGCTTGTGCAAGACAGCCGCCGCGACGCACCGTTTCCGCTGTCGGCCGTGCAGGCCCGGACGCTTGTGCTGTGGGGCGAGGCGGACCGGCTGATCTCACTGCGCACCGGCCAGCGCCTGCACGCCGGACTACCTGACGCCCGCCTCGAAGTGATCCCGCGCGCCGGCCACCTGGTGCTGGAGGAGCAGCCCGCGGCCGCGAACGCGGTGATCCGCGCGTTCCTCGCGCAGCCCTCCCGGCCGGAGGACCATCATGCCTGACCCCGCCCCGCCGGCACTGATACGTTCCGGTCTGCTGCTGGGCGTGGCGCACGGGTTCTCCGAGCGCGCCGGTGGCGTCAGCCCAACACCGTTCGCTTCCCTCAACCTTGGTCCGCGCACGGGTGACGATGCCGTCCACGTGCGTGAGAACCGGCGGCGCGTCCTGGCAACGGCCGGGCTGGCGGGGTCCCCGGTCCTCGCCCCGCGCCAGACGCACAGCGCAGATGTCGCAACCTACCGCCCGGGGGACGCCATTCCCAGGGGGCAGGTGTTTGATGGCGATGGCCTCATCACGGACGCCCGCGGACCGGCGCTGATGGTGCTGGCGGCCGATTGCGTGCCGGTACTGCTGTGGGACCCGGCGCGGCAGGTAATTGCCGCCGTTCACGCCGGCTGGCGCGGCACGGCTGGAGGGATCGCGGCTCGGGCGGTGCGCGTGATGGGTGAGGTGTTCGGCTGTCGGGCGGAGGATATCCGCGCCGCGCTTGGCCCGGCCATTCATCGCTGTTGCTACGAGGTGGGGCCAGAGGTGGTGGCCGCGGTAGCGGCGGTCACGCCGCTGGCGCCCCATGCGCTGGCGGACGGCAAACGTGACGGCAAGGCGATGATGGACTTGCCCGCCGCCAACGCCGCGCAGCTCGCCGGCACCGGCGTGCCGGCGGCACAGATTGACACCCTGCCGCATTGTACGGCGTGCCAGGTGGACCGCTTCTTCTCGCACCGGCGCGAACGCGGGCGCACGGGGCGCGCAGGCGCAGTCATCGCGCTACGCTGACGCCGCTACGATGCCGGCACCAGCTTGCGGCCGGCCAGCACGGTCCGCAAATCAAGGGTGCGATAGCCGGAGGCGGCGAAGTGCACCGTAACGCGCCGGTCCGTGATGTGCTGGATGGTGCCGGCGCCCCAGGTGTCATGGGTGACCGCGTCTCCTGGGCGAAACAGGACCGGCGCGCGTGACACCGGCGGAGCTGCCTGCACGCAAGGTGTCGCTCCCCGGGGAACACACACGTCGCACATCCCGCAGCGGCCGGCCGCCGCATACTGTCCGAAATACTGCAACAGGAACTGCCGCCGGCAGCTCTTGGACTGGACGTAGCCGCGCACCATCTCCAGCCGCGTGCGCGCCAGCGCCTGCCGGCGCTCCTCGCGCTCCAGCGCGCGTTCGATACAGGCGGCCCCGGCGTTGCCGAGCCGGTACCGCCCGCGCCGCTCGCGGGCGCCGCTCACCGCTACCAACACCTCCAACGTGCGAATAACGCGGCTCAAGCTGAGCCCGCTGCGCTCACTTAGTTGATGGCGCGTCATCCCCACCGCTGGCGACGGCGGTAACGCCTGCGCCAGCGCCACCAGATCGGCCACGCCCACCGCCCCAGAGCCGGCAGAGAAGGCGGCACGCCCCAGGTCTTCCGGTGTGAAGATCAACGGGCAACGGGCGATGCCTCCATCGCGCCCTGCGCGCCCCGACTCCTGATAATAGGCCTCCAGGGAAGGTGGAGGATCGATGTGTGCCACGTACCGCAGGTCTGCCAGATCTATCCCCATGCCGAAGGCGTTGGTGGCAGCGATGGCGCGCACACTGCCGTCGGTGAAGCGCGCCTGTACGGCGTTGCGCTGGCCGGCCTTAAGCTGACCGTGATAGTAGGCCGTGTGGACACCAGCGCGGTTGAGCGCCTGCGCGGTCCGCCGTGCCGTCGCCGTCAACGAGGTGTAGACGATGCCGCGTCCGCCGGCGGCATCGCTGAGCCGGGTCGCGATCGCATCCTGATAGGCGGCCCCGCGCTCCGCGATCAGCCGTACCAGCGTTGCCTGCTTGTCCGCCTCGTCCCGGGCGGCATAAACCTCGTAGAACAGATTGGGCCGGTCGAAGCCGGTGACCACCAGTTCAGGGTCACGCAGCGCGAGCCGTTCGATGATCTCGTCGCGGACCGGAGCCGGAGCGGTCGCGGTGAGGGCCAGCATCGGCGGCCGGCCCAGCGCGCGGGCGGCATCGTCCAGCAGTTGATATTCAGGGCGAAAGTCGTGCCCCCACAGAGACAGGGCGTGTGCCTCGTCGACGGCGATCAAGCTGATATGCGCCTGCCGCGCCTGGGCGAGGAAGCTTGCGGCCGCGCAGCGTTCCGGCGTCACATACAGGAGCCGTAGCGTCCCCTCACGGAGCGCCGCCAGCGCGGCCCGCTGCTCGGCCGCAGGCACATGGCTGTGTAGGGCGGCAACACCTGGATAGCCCTGGGCACGTAGCTGCTGCACCTGGTCGCGGATCAGCGCCAGCAGCGGTGAGACGACGATGGTGCAACCCGGCAGTAACAGGGCTGCAGCCTGGTAGATCAGCGACTTGCCGCCACCGGTGGGCATGATCACCAGCGCGTCGCGGCCTCCTGTTACCGCCTCCACCGCCTGCCGCTGCCCGGGGCGGCACTCGAAGCCGGAGAAGTACCGTTCCAGCACCTGATCGAGCGTGCGTGCCGGCGGCTCAGGCTGCTGCTCGGTGACCACCGCCCACCTCCCCAACTTCGCAGCCGGCGGCCCGCGCACGAGCGCACGCGGGCCGCCGGGGCGGGTTGCCTGTGATTCAGCCGTTGATGATCTCGCCGCCGTTGACGTGCAGCACCTGGCCCGACATGTACGAGGCGTCGTCGGACGCCAAGAACACATACGCCGGCGCGACCTCCTCCGGCTGGCCGGCGCGCCCCATGGGCACATCCGAGCCGAACGACTGCACCTTCTCCGGCGGGAACGTGGAAGGGATGAGCGGGGTCCAGATCGGCCCGGGGGCGACGCCGTTCACCCGGATCTTCTGCTCCGCCAGCGACATCGACAGCGAGCGGGTAAAGGCCACGATCGCTCCCTTGGTGGCAGAGTAGTCCAGCAGCTGCGGGCTGCCGCGGTAGGCCGTGACCGATGTCGTGTTGATGATGCTGGCGCCCTGGCGTAGGTGGGGTAGCGCGGCCTTGGCCATGAAGAAGTAGGAGAAGATATTGGTGCGGAAGGTGCGCTCCAGCTGCTCGGCGCTGATATCCAGGATGGAGGGCTGCGGATGCTGCTCGGCGGCGTTGTTCACCAGGATGTCCAGCCGTCCCAGTTCGCGCACCGTGCGTCCCACCGCATCACGGCAAAACGCTTCGTCGCCCGCATCACCGGCGATGGTCAGGCAGCGCCGCCCGGCCCGCTCGACACACCGCCGGGTTTCCTCGGCATCGGCGTGCTCGCTCAGATAGATGATCGCGATATCGGCTCCTTCGCTGGCATAGAAGTACGCCACCGCCCGGCCGATACCGCTGTCGCCGCCGGTGATCAAGGCAACCCGCCCGGCCAGTTTGCCGCTGCCGCGGTATCCCTGGTCCTCCGCACGCGGGCGGGGCGTCATCGCTGACTCAATGCCGGGTCGCTGGTCCTGCTGTTGAGGCGGGAACTGCCGCTGTGCCTGCCCGCCCTCCGGTGTCTCGCTCATATCCGCCATCTCATCTCATGGTGCTGCGCCATCAGGAGGCACGCTTGCTGCGACCGGGCTTACGTTCGCCTCGGTTCTCGCTCGCACCGGAAGTATGGCCATTGCCACCCGCCTCCTCCTCCGGCTGCTGGACGGCAGCACGGCGGTTCTCCCAGCGTGCCTGGCCACCCTTGCCGCCGATCTGAGCGAAGAACGACGGGCCGTACTTGTCCCGCACCGTCTCTCCACCCTTGCGGCCCAACTGCTGGTAGCCCTCGGAGCCGAGCTCTTCCTTGCGCGCCTCGCCGCCCTTCTCACCAATGGTGGCGTAGAAGTCACGTCCGTACTTCTCCAACACCGCCTCGCCGCCGAGCCTGCCCGCCTCACGCACGGTCAGGTCTCCGGCCCGGCGCGGCGCCGCGTTCTTCGCCTTACGTTTGTCTGCCATGCTTTCCCCACATGTCTCCGGGGACGAGGTGGCTCCCGGGTACTCCCACCGCACGGTCACACGCACCCGCGTGATTCCCCTCCGCGCGTTTCACACCAAGCATCAGCGATGCACGCCCTTGCGGGCATACCGCCGCGTGCGTATTCGGTGGTTCGGGTTTAGTACGACGGGGTGCGCGTCAGGGCGGCAGACCCAGCTCGCCCAGCTGCCGGGCGAACGCGGGCGCGTCGGTGAATACGAAGCCGTGGATCCCAAGCTGCCGGGCGGCGTGCACATATGCCGCTACATCATCGAAGAACGCCGCTCGCTCGGGACGCACACCGGCGCTACGCAACGCGGCCTGATAGAAGGCCGGCTCCGGCTTGACGAGCCCCCACTCGTAGGAAAGCAGCAGGTGGTCGAACCGCTCCAGCAGGGGAAGGCGGGGGCGGATGAAGTCCATGTGCAGCACGTTGGTATTTGACAGCAGCAATACCGGCACTCGGCCAAGGAGCGACTCGACCATGGGCAGCACGGCATCATGCACTGTGAAGTGGCAACTCCACAGTGCCTGGAACTCCTCCTCCGGCACATCCAGGCTGAGCGCGGCGCAGATCTCGCGGTACATGCTAGCGCGGTCCAGCCATCCGCGATTGGTGCCCGCGGACAGCGGCTCCGAACCGATCGCCTGCCCAACCGCGCGGGGATCGAGCCCGGCCCGCTCGGCCAGCGCCCGGAACAGCACGTCGTTGTCATGAAAGACGAGGACATTGCCCAGGTCGAGGATCACCGCGTCCACAGCCGCCATCTTCACCGCCACCTGCCGCTATCCGCGGTCGCCGCCGGACCGTCATCGTACCTGAGTGCTAGGGTGCATCAGCAACGCCCTGTATAATCCGCCCAGAGCGCCGCAGGAGGAACGCCGCGATGGAACTGTATCGCGAAGGCGACATTGAGGTCGTGCGGTTGGGGCCGTTGGGTCCGTACGGGAACAACAGCTACATCATCGCTGATACCTCCGCGAAGGAGAGCCTGATCATCGACATGCCCGCCGAGGGTGAAAAGATCCTGGCAGCGCTGGCCGATGCGCGGGTGCGCTCCATCGTCGCGACGCACTGGCACCCCGACCACTGGATGTCGTATGACCTGATCCGCTCGGCCACCGGAGCGCCGGTGCATGTGCACGAGTCCGAGGTGAACATCCCGCCCGAGCGGATCGACGTCCGCGTCACCGACGGCCAGGAACTGCGTGCCGGCTCGGCCCGGCTGCGCGTGATTCACACACCCGGTCACACACCCGGGAGCATCTGCCTGCTCCTGGGGAAGGTACTGCTCACGGGCGATACGCTTTTCCCTGGCGGACCAGGCCGCACGGCCAGGCCCGAGGACCTGAGCACCGCCATTCGCTCAATCGTCGACCGGCTGTACGAGTTGCCTGAAGATGTGCTGGTGTGGCCCGGCCACGGCGACCCCACCACCATCGGCGCCTCGCGCGCGGAGTATCAGGTGTTCGCCGCGCGTCCGCACCGGCCCGACCTGTCCGGCGATGTGAGCTGGAACACGGACGAGTAGGGATCACACCAGCGATGGAACAGCTTGGGGTTACGCTTCCGGACACACTGGCGGCCTTCTACGAGGAAGTGCAGCGTCACTTTGCCGCCAAGGACATCGAACTGTACTGCGCATGGGGCGCCGGCCCGGAGTTCGGCGGCTTCTATCGCGAGGACGGCAAGGTACGGGTAGAGGTGCGGCAGGACCTGACTGGTGACGCGTTCTGCCACACCCTAGCCCATGAGCTGGCCCACGGGTTGCAGCGCGAAGACGGCTGGCCACTGGCCACGGCCAACCCCGAGTTGGGGGAGGGCAGCTCCGCCGAGGAAGTGGCATCGGTGCTGCAGGCGATTGTTCACTGTGCGGGGGCAGAGCTACGCATCGCCCAACTCGGCCTGGACCCCGCCGTTGAGCAGCGTGAGCGTCACAACAACGTGCGTTACATGCTACGTGCTCCCCACGCCGGCGCCGATACACCGGGCACGCCGGCATGGGGCTACTGGAGCCTGCTGTACGCCTACCTGACGGTGCTGCATTCCGAGCAGCAGGTGCGCACACTGCTGCGCAACTTCGAACGATCGGTCCCGGTTGCGGCCGAAGCAGGCAAGCGGGCAGCCGCCATCATCCAGCATGAGGGATACGCCACGCGCCAGCAAGCGCTGGCCGCGCTGCGTGGTGTGCGTGACGCCCTCAACCTGGCGCCACATGTGCTGGTGACCGACCCTCAGGACGGTGCCGTGTATTAGCGCAGACGCAAAGACGCCGCCCCCGGGAAGAGAACGGCGTTCACGCGGTACCGTCATGGTCGAGCTCAGCGGCCGCTGAAGTCCGGCGGACGCTGCGGCGGGGCGGCATCGGCCGGGCGTGTGTCGGCGGTGGAACGGGTAGCGGCGGAGGTTTCCTCCTGCTTGCGCTCCTCTTCACCATCCTTGGTCGCCTTGCGGAACTCGCGCACGCTCTGGCCGAGAGCCCCGCCGATGCCCGCCAGCCGGCTAGCGCCGAACAGCACGATCACGATCACCAGGATGATCAGGAGCTCCTGCGGGCCCAGCCCACCGATACCTGCGAGCACCATTGCACACGCTCCCTGTGGCCCACCGGCTGCGCCGCCGGATGCCGGCCACCGGCAAGCCCAACGTAGCATCGGGGGTATAGCGAGTCAAGGAAGTCCAGGCCGGCGGCAGCGGGCTAGAACAGCGCAATCGGGTTCGCCGGAGAGCCGGTGCCGCCCGGGACGCGCAGCGGCGCGATCGTGAGCATGAACGTGTACCGCCCCTCCTCGGCGCAGGCATGGGCCAGTGGCTCGAGCAAGGAGTTGTCCAGCAGCGCCACGCCGTAGGCGAACAGCGCGCCGTGCACCGTCCACGGCAGCCCGTACTCGTTTGGCGCCGCATCCATCAGGTCCCATCCCAGCACAGCGATGTCGTGATCCCGGATAAACGGCAGGCACGACGCATGCAGCCCCGGCGACGGCGGGCTGTAGCCACTCCATGTCGGGTTGGCCGCCTGCCACGACTCACGCCCGCTGTACACTAGCAGCGCATCGCCCGGTTCCAGCCGCACGCCCTGTGCTTGGGCTGCCTCTTCCAGCTCCCAGCCGTGCACCGGGCGCTCAAGCGTGACATGCGGGGTCTGCCGATGGCGCGGGATATCGAGCAGCACGCCACGAGTAATGATGCCGTCGCGCCACTGGTCGACATCGCCCCACTGTGTGCCCTGGGTGGTGAGCACGGCTTTGGGGTCTCGCCCGCCCCACATGCCGTGCTCGTCCCAGACGTGGCACAGCGCGTCGATGTGGGTGGTGATGTAGCCGTGATAGCTGATGCCGTAGTAGTCCACCGCCGCGCCGCCGCTACCGCGGTCCATCCAGCGGGTAAACTGCTGGGCAGGGTTCGGGTTGCCGGGACCGGGGCGGGTGGGGAACTCCCGTGACAGCGATACGGAGCGGCCACTGCGCACCAACCCCGCCGCCGCGACGCGCTTTTCGGCCGTGACCAGGTTGATCGCCCCGCGCTGGTCCTCCGCGCCCCAGCGATTCCAGTTGCGCCGGTCGCGCAGATAACCCATCACCTCGTCCCGGCTGGGAATAGTGCGCTCGGCAGTCATGGCATCCTCCCTGGCGTTCTCAGAGGGACGGTGCCACAGCCGGTGAAGAAAGGGAAGCCTCCTCCTCAAACAGCGGCAGAGGCGGCTGCAGCCTGACACCGAAGTCCGACACCGCCACGCCTATCAGCCGCAGGCTGGCGCCCGGCGCCAGTTCCTGGTCTAGCAGCCGGGTTGCCGCCGCGAACATTGTCTGCGGACCATCCGCCGGCGAGAGGAGCCGCGTCTGGCGGGTGAGCGTGCGGAAGTCGTGATGGCGGAGCTTGAGCGTCACCGTCCGGCCGTGCAGTCCTTGGCGTTGCAGCCGTTCCGCCACCTGCTCGCATAGCCGCTGCAGCGCCGTCAGCAGGACCTGCCGGTCCCCGATATCACCGGAGAAGGTCGTCTCCCGCCCCACGGACTTCAGCTCCCGCACCGGCGAAACCGGGCGGTCGTCGTGACCGCACGCCAGATCGCGCAGCACCGGGCCCCACTTGCCGAAGGTGTGTTGAAGCCAGACCACGTCCAGTGCGACAATCCCGCCGATGGTGGTGACCCCTGCCTGACGCAGCCGTTCCTCACCTCGCGGTCCCACACCCCACAGCCGGCCGGCAGCCAGCGGCGCCAGGAAGGTCTGCTCCGCCCCGGGCGGCACCACGACGAGCCCGTCTGGCTTGTGCAGATCTGAGGCGATCTTCGCTACCGACTTCGAGGTAGCGACTCCGACGGAGATCGTCAGCCCGGTGGCGGCGTGAACGCCGTCCTTCAGCGACCGAGCAGCGTGACGGGCCTGACCCACATCGACACCAGCCAGCGAGGCCGAAAGATCGAGATACGCCTCATCGAGCGACAGCGGCTCGACCAGCGGCGTCTGGGATCGGAATAGGTCCATCACGGTGCGCGAGACCTGGCTGTACCGCTCAAACCGAGGGGAAACGCGTACAGCGCTGGGGGGACACAGACGCAGAGCGGTACGCATCGGCATCGCCGAGCGGGCGCCGTAGCGGCGGGCCTCGTAGGACGCAGCGGCAACGACGCCACGGCCTTCCGGTGAGCCGCCCACGAGCACCGGCCGGCCACGCAGATCGGGCTGGTCGTGCTGCTCGACCGAGGCAAAGAAGGCATCGAAGTCAGCGTGGAGGATGACGCGGTGAAAACGCGGCGGATCGGGCCGGTGCGCGGGACTGTCCTCGGGAACCGGCGCGGCCATGCCTGCGCCTCCTGGAGCACCACGATCATACCGCGCCATACGCGCCGGCGCCCGCACCTGCCGCCACCCCTGAAGGCAGGTACGGGCGCCGGACGGCAACGCACCGCCGGGCTAGGCGGCCGGCAGGGTTACGGCGGGGCGCACCGGCGCCGGCTGGTCCAAGCTTTCCACCCTGAGCGGCTCCGCGATCGCGGCATCCGGCGCGAACGCGTCGGTGAGGTACTGCCACACCAACATCACCGCCACGAGCGCAAACCAGATCCCAACCAGTGCCATCCCAACCGTCATGACGCTCGCTCCTGCCTTACCACCACCGGAACAGGTGTTCGACTTGCGGGTAGCTTAGAACACCTGTTCCTAGGCTGTCAATGGAGACTATGACAACTCCACGCTCCATTCCGCTTTTCGTGCACGCTCCCCGCCGGCTTGCGCCACCGTGCGAGGTGGGTAAGACGCGCAGCCGGCCGGCAGCAGACGCACCGGCCGCAGAGGAGCCAGATACTCCGTATCGCGTCTCTGACGCAGATCAACGTACGGGGCAAACGGTCACCTGCCACTGCTGCCGCAGGGTGATGCAAGCGGTTCGTGAGGAGTATTGGCGTGGCCGCCGCTTCGGCAGGAGAGAGAAGCAGGTCAGTGGCCATCAGCCGCTAGACCCAACGGCGGCCGGTGTGATACGTCAGGAACGCTACCGGCGGGCGTCGCCGGCGTGGAGGGCCTGTGACGGAGGAGACGGCCGAAACGCTTGTCGATGTACTGGATGAAGACGGCCGCTTCATCACCAGCGCGGCTTGCATCCTCGACGCGAGCACCAGCGGTACGTGGAGCGGCGCCCTCAGTGACATCGAACCGAACAAGCGGCTTTCCAGCGGCCGCTACCGGCTGCGCACCCGCACCGGCACCGAGGTGCAGGGGGTAGTGCGTGGCCGGCAGCGCATCGGCACACGCGAACGCTACCCGTTCTCCGGCACGGGTGCCCTGCCGCTACGCTGGGAGTGAAGGCGCGCTACCGGCGTGACAGCCGCGTGTGGCGCATGTCCACCCACAGGAAGAAGCCGTCGCTGCCGGGGATGAAGAACTCGGTGACGTCCTCGCCTTCGACGGCACGCAGCCGCAGCGCGTAGACCGGGTAGTTGGAGACCAGCGAGAACGCCCCGGCCGGGAACTTGCTGATACTTTCCTCAATCACCCGCACGAAGAACCGCTCTTCCACGGGCAGATACTGAAACTGCACCGCTCCCTCCGACTCGTTGTTCTCCTCACTCTATCCAGACACAGGCACTCATCCAACGCGCTGTTCGCTGGCCGGTGTTGAGCCGATACCACATGAGATCGCGTGACATGGAGGGCCGGACCATGGACTGTCATCACTGCCGGGAAAGGCTGCCGCTGTCGGCGCGTCTCTGTCACGGCTGCGGCACGCCGGTGCCGCCTTCAGCAGGTGTTACCCGGCTCCCCGGCGGTGGTGCATACACCGTCACGGATGCCGGCGCCACGCTGCGTGACCGGCCGTTCGCCTCGGCCCGGGAGGTTCTACACCTCGCGCCCGGAAGCCTGCTCCAGGCAGACGGTAGCCAGTGGGACTACCTCCAGGTAGAGACGGCGGACGGACGGCGTGGCTTCGTCGACGCACAGGCAGTCACGCCGCTTGCGGAGGCCGCTCCGACCGAGGACGCAACGAACCAGCCGGCGCCGGCACAGACACCACCTCCCGCCACCTCCGACCCGGCGGCCCTTCCCTTCAACATCCCGCCGCTGGATGGGGAGTGTGTGCTGTCGCGAGCGATGTTCTTGTACAACCCGCGCGAAGAGCAATGCCTGGTGCTCACCAATCGCCGGCTGATCGTCTCCGGCGGCGTTTTGGGCAGCCTGCCGCGAGTGCTGTTCCTGGAGGAGATCGATGCTGTCCGGCTACTCAATAGCGGCAGCGGCGCCACCAGCGGCGAAGGCAGCCTGTTCCTCAGCGTCAACGGCATCGCCAATATCATCCAGGTGGGAGGGGTACACGCGCCCCAGCGGCTTCGAGACGAGATTCAGCGGGCCTGCGCTGCGCTGAAGCCCCGTCCCCGAGCACGCACGCGCACCGCAGGCGCCGGGCCGGATTAGCTTACGGCCAGAACATCGCCCGCGCCGCGGCCCGCAGCTCCGCACGGAAGTCCGGGTGGGCGACGCTGATCAGTGCCTCTGCCCGCTCCCGCACCGAACGGTTGAGCAGCCGGGCAATCCCGTACTCTGTCACCACCGTATCGGCGATATCCCGTGGCACGGTCACGATCTGCCCCGGCTCAAAGCGCGGCACGATGCGGGAGACCGCCCCCGCCCGCGCCGACGAGGGCAGCACGGTGACGTAACGCCCGCCGCGCGACATGAACGCCCCCATGGCAAAGGAGAACTGCCCGCCAGTGCCGCTGTATACCCGCGGGCCAATCGTCGAAGCCGCAATCTGCCCGGTGAGATCCACCGTCAGAGCATTGTTGATGGCGATAAAGTTGTCGTTGCGGGCGATGTTGCGCGGGTCATGCACGTAATCGACGGCGTAGAACTCGAAGAAGGGATTGTCGTTGATGAAATCGCGGTCCTCCTGCGAGTTCCCCGCCGTGGTGGCGATGAACCGGCCAGGGTGGGTCGTCATTCGCCGCGAGGTGATGACGCCTCGCCGTACCAGGTCAATGGTGCCGGGCACGGTCAGCTCGCCGAAGTAGCCGAGATCCCGCCGTGCGTCCAGCGCCCCGAGCCGCACCAGATTACCAGTGGTGGAGCCGGTGCCGATCTGAATGGTGTCGCCGTCCTGCACCAACGTGCCGGTGTAGCCGGCAATCGCCTCATCCCAGGGCTCGGGCGGTGGATACACCCGCGCGGTCGCGTCCGGTAGCGGCGTAGCGTCATCGACGAAGGCGTCGATCTCAGCCACCGCAATCCAGGAGTCGCCGAACGTGCGTGGCAGGTAAGGGTTGACTACCGCGATATTGGTGCGGGCACGGCGGACCGTGGTGCGGGCGTCCCAGACGCTGTGGCCCAGGCAGACAAAGCCGTGCGCGTTCGGCGGTGTAACATGGATGACGTTGACGTCCACCGGGCGTGCCTCGTGGCGGCCGTCGTCTAGTCCTTTGTGGTGGCCGTAGAACATGAACGGGGTGTAATCCGCCTGCCGCCGCTCCAGCGCCTCTCGGGTGAAGGGGCTCGCATAGAGCACATTGACCGTGATCCGCCCCTCAAACTCCGGCTCAAACCAGCCGAACTCCCCCTGCGGCAGCGCCGTGACGGTCACATCGCGCAGTTCCTCCCGCCGAGCTAGCAGCGCCTCAATCACGACCCGCGGTCCTTGCCCCACGGGCAAATAGATGTGATCACCGGGACGGACCAGTGCCGCCGCCTGCGCCGGCGACATCAGCCGTTGGTTGAACATCTCCTGCCAGGCGCTGCTTGGTCGGTTGACAGTGGTCATGGCGCACTCCGTCCGCGGGGACTGCTGCCTTCGGCCATTCCAATGCCGGTGTTCTCACACGGCGGCCCGGCGTTTGTCAACCCACACGGGACGGGGCCGGTGGCATCCGGTATCATGCCGGGGGCCGCCGTGCCCATTCCCCGTTTTGGAGTGCGCCATGCCCATCACCTATGAGAAGAACGGCCGGATCGCGATCATCACCATCAACCGGCCCGACGCGCTCAACGCCATCGATCCGCAAACCAGCGCCGAGTTGACCGAGGCCTGGGCAGATTTCCGCGACGACCCAGAACTGTGGGTGGGGATCCTCACCGGCGCCGGCGACCGCGCCTTCTGCGCCGGCGCCGATCTCAAGGAGCTGATCCCCGCGCTGGGTGAGCAAGCGCGACAGGGAACACTGAAGGAGTTCAATTTCGGTGGCATCACCCGAGGGTTCAACACCTGGAAGCCGCTGATCGCCGCCGTCAATGGCCACGCGCTGGCAGGTGGCACCGAGCTGGTGCTTTCCTGCGACATTCGCATCGCGGTGGAAAATGCCCGCTTCGGTCAGCCGGAGGTGCGTTGGGCGATCATCCCTGGCGCCGGCGGCACCCAGCGCCTGCCCCGCGCCATCGGCCAATCCGCCGCGCTGGAGCTGATCCTCTCCGGCCGGCAAATCGAGGCGCAGGAGGCGCTGCGCCTGGGGCTGATTCACCGCGTCGTGCCCCAGGGGACGGCGCTGGAGGAAGCCAAGAAGACTGCCGAGGCGCTGCTCGTCAACGGGCCGCTAGCGCTGCGCGCCGCCAAGCAGGCGGTGATGGAAGGCTGGGAGTTGCCGCTGTCGCAGGGCTTGGACCTCGAACTGCAGCTGTTCGGCGAGATGTTGCTGACCGAGGACAGCATCGAGGGACCGAAGGCTTTCGCCGAGAAGCGCCAGCCGCAATATAGGGCCCAGTAAGGTGGCGACAGCGCAAGCGGTGCTGCTCGAACGCCTGCTGGCGGTGGCACGGGCTGACCCTCGCATCGCCGGCGTGCTGGACTACGGCTCAGCCAGCTATGGCCGCGCCGACCAGTGGTCTGATCTCGACCTTACCCTGTTCATTCGGGATGACGGCTTACCCGGCTTCGAAGCAGCGTGGGAGCAGTGGGCCACCTCCCTCGGCGACCTGCTGCTTGCCTACCGCGGCCACTACGGCAACCCGTGGACGGTGTACGCCGCCGAGCCTCTGCCGCTGCAGGTGGACTTCAACTTCTACCCAGCGTCCACCGTGGACTGCGTGCGCGACTGGCACAGCAGCCCGGTGAGCGTCGCGGCGATGCTGCGCTATGACGCCACCGGCGGCCGCCTGCGCGACTCCGTCGCGGCGCTGCTCGGGCGCTCGCTCGCCCCGGCGCAGGCGGGGGCCGAGTTTATGCGGCTGTGCGGTGACCTCTGGTACTTCATCCTGTATGCAGAGAGCAAGCGGCGGCGCAGCGATGGCTGGCAGGCGCGGCAGGCGTTCCACACCGAGGTGATGGAGCACTTGCTGCGCCTGCTGCGGCTGGAGGCAGGCGCGACGGCGCGCTGGCAGTGGAGCAGCGCCGCCTTTGACATCGAGCGCGACCTACCGGCTGAGCGGCTGCGGCGGCTGGAGGACTGCGTTCCTGCCACCGGGAACGACGACCTTGGGCGCGCGCTGCGGGCCGCAGCGGCGCTGGGCCACGACACCTGCGCTGCGACGGCGTCACGCCACGGCTGGCCCTGGCCGGAGCGGCTGGGTAGCGCCGTGGTGCGCGCCCTGGATACCCCAGACGCGCTGCCACATTAGGTGAGGAACTCCAACACCGCAGCGTTGAACTCGGTCGGGTACTCGGTGGCGAAGCCGTGACCGCCGCGCGGCAGCACGCGCAGGTGCGCCTCGGTGATTCCACGGGCCAGCTCCACCGATTCGGACACCGGCGTGAGGATATCCTCCGCCCCCACCAACACCAGCGTGCGCGCGCGGATGCGCCCCAGCCGGTCCACCGTGTCGTGCGCCATCACTGCCGACTGCTGGCGGTGGTAAGCGTGCACCGCGATCGGGTACGGGTCCTTGGCCGCCAGCTCCAGCGAGCCCATGACCCGGGCAGGCTCAGCCATGAAGGCGGGCGTCATGCTCCAGGGCATCGACAGCAGCACCCGTTGCTCCCGCGGCAGACCACGGTCCATCAGCGCCGCTTGCGCCGGAGCGAGCGTCCGGCGGAGCTGACCGGCACGCGCCCGGCTGCACGCCAGTATCAGCCGGTCCACCCGCTCGGGGTGGTTGATCGCCAGCTCCTGCGCGATCATCCCGCCCATCGACACGCCGAGCACGTGCGCCCAATCGATGCCGAGCGCGGCCATCAATGCCGCCGTGTCATCAGCCATCTGCCGGATACTGTAAGGCGCGTCAGGGGCTGAGGTGCGCCCGGCGCCGCGGTTATCGAACACCGTCACGCGGAAGCGCTGCGCGAAGACGGGCGTCTGCAACGCCCACGCGCCGGCATGCGCCCCGAGCCCCATGATCAGCACCAGATCGGGTCCGGCGCCGTGCTGCTCGTAGTACATCTCGATGTCGGTGGCGCGTGCGACCGGCATGGCGCTTCCCCCAGGCGAAACGTGTTCCGGCAGGCATGATAGCGGTCCGGTTGGCCGGCGTCACAGCGGACCGCGGGCGGCATCCTGCATCCGCACCCGCGCGATGTTCGCCTTCTCGGATGGATCAGGTGCGTCAACCGCCAACCAGGCGTCGAGGATCTCGCGTGCCACCGCTTCGGAGGTGGAGCGTAGCGACAGGCACAGCACGTTGGCGTCGTTCCACAGGCGAGCACCGCGGGCGGTCTCGGCGTCGTGACAGAGGGCAGCCCGCACGCCGGGCACCTTGTTGGCGGCGATGGTGACGCCGGTGCCGGTCCAGCAGCACAGCACCGCTTGTTCCGCTGCCCCCACCGCGACCAGCTCGCCCACGGCGCAGGCAACCTCTGCCCAGCCCAGCGCCTCACCGCCCGGCGGGCCGTGGACCGATACCCGATGGCCGCGTACCTGGAGCTCCGCAATCAGCACATCGGTAAGGTGCGTTCGGTCATCCGCGCCGAAGGCAATCCGCACGGTGGCTTCGCCCTCCGTTCTTGTTCCCAATCTATACCCCGACGCGGCGCGGGCCGGTATGTGGCGGGCAGCAGCGCAGCGGGCTCCCCCGAGCATACGCGCCTGCCCGCGGCCGGGACAGGTGGGGCTGGTTCGATATATACTCGTATGCAATACTGCGAGAACCGTCGGGTAAGTAGGAGTGCGGGCCGGCATGTCGGTCAAACACGGCATCCTTGGCATCCTCGCGGATGGACCGCGGCACGGCTACGAACTGAAGACGCAGTTCGATGGGCTCACCGGCGGGCTGTGGGACCTCAACGTGGGGCAGATCTACTCGACGCTCGAGCGGATGCGCAAAGACGGCCTGGTGGCGTTGGAGGAGTCCGGCGAGGGCGCGGATGAGCGCAAGACGTATCGCGTCACCGACGCCGGGCGAGAGGAACTGGACGGCTGGCTACAGGCGCCGCCGCTACGGCCGCGGCCGCTGCGCGATGAGTTCTTCGTGCAGCTGGGGCTGCTGATTGACCGCAATCGCCCGGCGGCTCTGGCGCTGATCGATGGTGTCCGGCGCGTCCATCATCTGCGCCTGGCATCACTGACGCGTCAGAAGGTGCTGCTCGCCCGCTCGCAGGAGCGGGGCCGCATCCACCGCGAGTTGCTGCTCGACGCGGCGCTGCTGCACGTCGAGGCTGACCTCACGTGGCTGGACCGCTGCGAGGAGCGGCTCGGCGCGCTGGGCGGCGGGCCGCAGGCGGAACGGCCGCCGCCCTAACCTCCCTGCCCAAACCGGGGCGGCACGCGAACGTCCAAACAGCCATCAGCCGGGAGAGTACCCACCATGCGCGACGCGATCATCACACTGGACGGGGCAACGCGCCGCTTCAAGCGCGGGCACGCCGTCATTACCGCCGTCGATGCCATCTCCCTCGCCGTAGAACGGGGCACCTTCACCGCGATCATGGGCAAGTCTGGCTCCGGCAAGTCCACCCTACTGCACCTGATGAGCGGCCTGCTCACCCCTGATGCCGGCCGGGTCGAGCTGCTGGGGAATGACGCCGGCCAGCTCTCGGACAACGATCTGACGCTGCTGCGCCGCGACCACATCGGTTTCATCTTCCAGTTCTTCAACCTGCTGCCGTCGCTCACCGCCGCCGAGAACGTAGCGCTGCCGCTGCTGCTCGCCCGCCGCCCGCGCGGTCAGGCGCTGTCGCGCGCCCGCGAGATGCTGGCGACGATGGGGCTAGCGGACCGGGTGGACCATAAGCCCGATGAGCTGTCCGGCGGCCAGATGCAGCGCGTCGCCATCGCCCGAGCACTGATCAATGACCCGCCGCTGCTGTTCGCCGATGAGCCAACCGGCAACCTCGATTCGGTTGCGGGCGAGGAGGTGCTGTTGCTGCTCAAAGACCTGCAGACAAGGCAAGGGCGCACCATCGTCATGGTCACACACGATGCCAAGGCGGCGGCCTATGGCGACCGCATCATCACGCTGCGTGACGGCCGGGTGCAGCAGGACATCGCCACCGGGGGAGTGGCCGTATGAACGGGTTGTACACGAGCCTCTCGCGCACCTATCTGCTCGCCAAGAAGCGGCGCACAGCAATGACCGTGATCGGCATCGCTCTCGGTGTGACGATGGTTACCGCCGTGGCGCTAACCACCGCGGCGCTGGTCGCTAACTATCGCTCCGTGCTGGAGGGCATCGGCGGCCGTGCCGAGTTGCAGGTAACCTCCATCGGCGGGCTGGGCTTCCCTGCCGCCATCCGCGACGAGGTGGCGGTCGTGCCCGGTGTACGTGCCGCCGTTCCCGCGGTCAGCAGCGGTGCGCCGGTGCTGGCCGGCGAGCGCAAGGCCGCCGCCTCTTTCTACGGCATCTTGCCGGATCAGGAAGCGCTGGTGCGCGACTACCGGATAACCGACGGGCGGCTGCCACTGGCGGCGGGCGAGCTGGCGATCACGGATGAGCTAGCCGAGCGGCTGAGCGCCGGGCCCGGCGACACGGTCCAGCTCCTGTCAACTACAGGCTTCGCTCCGTTCACCGTTGTCGGTGTTTTCCGCGCGCAAGGGACGGTGCGGGGAACGCTTGGTCCGTTCGGCGTGCTACCGCTGGCGGAGGCACAGCGCATCTTCGGCAGGCCGGGCAAGCTGGACACGGTAGACCTGTTGCTGGAACCACAGGCCAAGCGCGCCGAGGTGAAGGCGCGGGTTGAGCAGGTACTCGCTGGGCGTGCTCGCGCCGGTACCCCTGCCGACCGCGCCCGCGACATGGATTCACTGCTCGATTCGCTGATCTTTGCCCTGGGGATCGCGGGCTCGATCTCGTTGTTCAGCGGCGGCTTCATCATCTACACCAACGTGGGCATGGGCGTCACCGAGCGGCGGCGTGAGCTGTCTGTGCTGCGGGCGCTGGGAATGCGCCGGGGGGAAGTCGTGCGGCTTGTGCTGGGCGAAGCGGCGCTGATGGGCGCTGCGGGCGCGGCTATTGGCTTGCTGCTGGGCTACGGCCTGGCGGTGGGCATGGTAGAGCAGCTCACCCGCCAGTTCCTCGCCATCTACGGCATCGAGGCCGCCGGGGCGCGGCTCGGTCCGGCCAACATCGCGGCCGGGCTGGCCGTGGGCATCGGCGTGGCCGTCTTTGCGGCGTGGGGCCCGTCGCGCGAGACCGTCGCTATCAGTCCGGTCGAGGCCATGCGCCAGGGCGAGCTGACCCGGCCCGAGGAGCGTCACGGTCTGCGGCGGGCACTGATCGGCGGTGCGATCACCATGCTCGCGGGTGCGGGCATCATCGCCGTCTGGACATGGGGTGACCTCTCCAGTCCGCTCACCCGCCAGATTGGCGGCGGGCTGCTGATGGCCTTCCTGCTCGGCATCGTCGTACTGATGCCGGTGCTGCTGCCGCTGCTCAACCGGTGGTTGCTTCGGCCGTTGGCACAGGCGATGTTCGGCTTCACCGGCCGGCTGGCCACCGACAACCTCATGCGCCACCCACGCCGCACCGCGGCCACGGCATCGGCGCTGATGGTAAGCCTCACCTTCATGGTGGCGATGGGCGGCTTCGCGGCGGCGCAGCGGGCGACGCTGGAGGACTGGTTCCGGCAGACGGTGGGCTGGGACCTGCTCGTCTCCTCCTCGTACGAGCTGATTGGCGCTCAGGTAGAGATGGACCCGGCCTTCGTCGAAGACCTGCGCGCCGTATCCGGCGTGCGGATAGCCTCGCCGCAGCGCTTCTCGCGCATCATCATGGGCGACGGCGCCCCTGCCTTTTTGCAGGTATTCGACCATACGCTGCTGCCGATGTACTCCTCGCCGCCGCTGGACCAGGGTGACTGGCAGGAGGGTGTGCAGCGACTCCAGGCCGGCGGCGCGGTCATGATCAGCACACCGTTGGCAGACCGCCTGGGATTGGGTATGGGCGATGAGCTTGAGCTGCTCACCCCCTCCGGCCCTCAGCGATTTCGCATCGTTGGCATCCAAAAGGAGCTGGCCCCCTTCGGCGGCACGGTGCATCTCGACCGGCGCGACTACGTCACCTACTGGAACGACCAGACGGTCACGGTCGTGGCGCTGGTCACGGAGGACGGCGCGGACCCGGCCGCGGTCCAGGCGGAAATCATGCGCCGCTACGGCGCCGAGCGCAATCTCACCGTCCAGACCAACCAGGGGTACTGGGACGCGATGATGGAGCGGGTGGCGGGCTTCTACCGGCTGATGGACGGGCTGATCTGGGTGTCCATCCTCGTCTCGGGGCTGGCCATCGCCAACACGTTGTTCTCGGGCCTGCTGGAGCGGCGGCGCGAGTTCGGCATTCTGCGCGCCACCGGCGCCCGGCGGGCAGAGACGATGCGGGTGGTGGTGGGGGAGGCGCTCAGCACCGGCGCGGTTGGCGGCCTGTTCGGCCTGGGCGCCGGGCTGCTGATGTTCCTGCTGATGGTGCAGTCTTCCCAGCAGTTCAACGGCACAGCGGTGGATCTGCGCTTCCCCTGGGTCGCGACCCTCACCGCGCTCGGTGTCGCGCTGATCCTGGCGCCGATGGTGGGACTGTTGCCCGCCCGCTGGGCGGCACGCATGGACGTGGTGGAAGCGCTGCGCTACGAGTAACGGCTAGGGTGCTGTCGAGAAGGGCCAGGGACGCAGAGCCGCCAATCGCTACCACCAGATGATCTCTTCGGCGTCGTCGTCGTGGTCGTGGCCATGTCCGGGGGCATCCCAGATCTGGGTACCGTAGTACTTCCAGCCGGAGTCGGCGAAGATACAGACGATGTTCCCACGCTCCAGCCGCCGGGCAAAGCGCATCGCGCCGTGCAGCACGGCGCCGGCCGACAGCCCGGGGAAGATGCCCTCACGGTTCATAACATTGACGGCATGATCGAAGGCGTGCGGCGTGCGGATCAGCACTTTACCATCTAGCAAATGCGGGTCGAGGATCGGCGGCAGGTAGCCATCATCCAACGATTTGAGACCCTGCACCTGCGAGCCGGGGTGCGGCTCAACACCAACCAGCTTGACATGGGGACGGGCTTCCTTGAGGCGCATTCCCGTGCCCATGATGGTGCCGCCGGTACCGAGACCGGCCACCAGCACATCAACAGCGGGCAGGTCCTGCAGGATCTCCGGCCCGGTGGTCTCGTAGTGGGCGCGGACGTTCTGGGGATTGCAGAACTGGTCGAGCATCCAGCAGTGCTTGCACTCCTCGTCATAGCGCCGGGCAGCCTCCATCGCCCCGCGCACGCCCTCGGCGGCGGGAGTCCAGACCACCTCCGCGCCGTAGACGTGCAGCAACACGCCGATCTCGGGGAAGACGCTTTCCGGCACGAACACCTTGACGGGATGCCCCAGCCGCCGGCCGATCATCGCCAGGGCGATGCCGGTGTTGCCCGTGCTCGCCTCGATCAGCGGCATCCCCGGCTGCAAACGGCCCTCCGCCCGTGCGGCCCGCAGCATCTGGAGGACGATCCGGTCCTTGATTGAGCCGGAAGGGTTCTGCCCCTCCAACTTGGCGAAGATGCGTACCCCGGGCTTAGGCGAGAGGTGCTTGAGCTCCACCATCGGGGTCCGGCCGATCAGGTCAAGCAGATCCATCGCGACCTCGCCAGTTCTACAGCGCCACCAGCGCCATCGCTCGTGGCGTGAGCATAGCGCACCCCGCCGCCGGCCGGTCCTGGGCACACAGGTGTAAAGCTCACACTCCCCGCAGGTCAGGCGACCAGATGTATTTGTGGGTCTGGAGAGACAGGCGCACGCCCGGTATTGGCGCGGCGGTGAGCCACTGCACCAGTGTGGCGGGAGCAAGCAGCCCCCAGGCGGGCTGAACGAAGATCGAAGCCGGCGTGCCGGCCAGGTGGTCTCGCACGAACCGCTCGGCGTAGTCGTAGTCGCGGCGGTCCACCAGCACAAACTTGACCTCATCACCGGGGCGCAGCCGCGGGAAGTTCTCCAGCATGGCATGCCGCGCCATACCGGAGCCGGGGCACTTGACGTCCAGGTCCCAGAAGAGGCGTGGGTCATGCGCCGGCCACACCGGCAGCGAGCCGCCGGTCTCCACCTCTACGGTCGTCACCCACGGCAGCGCCAGTAAGGCATCAATCAGATCGCGCAGCTCGCGGCGCTGGACCAGCGGCTCACCGCCGGTAATGCAGACGTTGGGTAGCGGCCCGAAGCGCTCTACGGCAGCGACCACTTCCCGAAC